>CABEBU010000058.1_pt1 | contig 20227 bp, 14 predicted proteins | sample 3132691 | NCBI WGS metagenome assembly CABEBU01 (sample SAMEA5534346, study PRJEB31848) | metagenome | biome: tundra; feature: field; material: soil | place: USA | collected 2013-05 | depth 0.45 m | reverse complement strand
AGGTCAGGGCCTTGGTCACTGCCAGTCGCTCCGGCAGTCCCTGCGTGACGTGGCCGGCGTCGTGGCTCCAGTCGAGGTGAATACCCACGGCCTCGATGGACGGCGTATACGGCGACGGCCCACCAGCGTCACAACCGCTCACCTCGGCACCTCGGCGATGGGCCAGCAGCGCGGCCGCGCTGGCGCCGGCGCCGCCGGCACCGACTACGTGAATGCGCTCGCCTGCGCGGATTGGCCGCGACGCTCTGGCGGGCGCGAGGCCACTCCCGATGTTGGCGGCGCCGCGGACGGCGCTCACGCCTCGCCGGGACGGGAGGAGACGCGTTCGATCAGCAGCTCAAGGGCGGCACGAGCGGCGGCCTCGCGATTGGCAGCCCTGTCGCCAGTCCACACGAAACGCCGGACGTCGGCACCGGCGGCGTCTGCGACGGCCACGTATGTCAGGCCCACCGGCTTGGCCGCGCCACCCCCGCCCGGGCCGGCGATCCCGGTCACTGAGACCGCGAGATCCGCGCCCACCCGGTGGCGCGCACCGATGGCCATGGATCGCGCCACCTGTGCGCTGACGGCACCGTGGGCAGTCAGCTCCTCTTCGCGAACGCCCAGCAGCCCGATCTTGGCCTCGTTCGAGTACGAGACGATCCCGCCCAGAAAGTAGCCACTCGAACCGGCGACGTCCGTGATCAGCTTGGCGATCAGCCCGCCGGTGCACGACTCGGCCGTGGCGACGGTCAGGCCTCGCTCCAGGCAAAGGGCCTGAAGGCGTTCGACCAGCTGACCAAGCGGCTCGCTATCCATGGCCTTCTCAGCAGGAGTCCACGTTCTTCGGTGCCCCGGACGTATCTACGTAGGCTCGCCTGCCGCCCAACGCGCTGATCGCTCCGTACGAGGTGCCGTTGACGGTTATGAAGACCATGTTCGACTTGAGGCTTTGGACGCAGACATATTTGGTGCCGACTATCGTGGTCGACCACCCGTCTGGAACTCCGGCGTTGGCGTCGACCACGCTGTCGTGGGCTGCGTAGAGAGTTACGGCGCCACCTTTCACCTGGATCACGACGTTGATCCCCTGGTACGGCACCACGATCGTTCGGAACACGGCCGGAGCTGTGCTGCCGCTCGGGTTAGACCCGGCAATAGACAGCTGCCAGCGGCCGGGTGTCAGACTCAGCGGGACGGAAAACGTGCCGTCGGCGTTTGTATTGACGTTGGCCGGGCCCGGTCCAGGCGGTGCCGTGGACCCGGCCGACGTCCCCGCGGACGCGCTTGCGTCGGGCAGGACCGGCGTCACGATCGGCGTTGGGAGCGGGGAGGCGGTCGCGGGTGGAATGGTTGCGCCGGCAGCAGGCGGCGGGCCCATGTAGACGGGCGTGACAGTGACCGTGGTCACCAGCGTGGAAATCCCCGCAACCGTGACGTTGCCGTCCTTGACCGTGGCCAAATCGGCAGGCGCCGAGAACGCGACCACCGGCGATGGGGGCGGTGGAGTAACGACCTGAACGTCGATGACGATCTTCTGCGTCTTGCTGGCGTGGCTCGTGTCCAGGTTCTCCGCCGTGATATCGAACTGGTTGGCACCGGGATGAAGGATGGCGGTGTACGACCAGTGCCCGCTTTCGTCGGCGATCGTGGTTTTGGCAGCCTGGTTGTCCCACGAGATCTGGATGGTGGCACCCGGAGTTGACGTGCCCGTCAGCGGGTATCCGTCGGTCCCCGAAGGCAACGTGATCCGGGCCGTATCTGGGGAAGTGACCCCAACCGTTGGATATGACAGGAAGCGCGTGACCTGGTAGCCGAAGTAGATGCCCACGACCGCGACGATGATCACCACGCCAACGATTGCTAAGTGGCTGCGCTGGAAGACAATTCCCCGGCGCATCGTCAGGGGCCTGGGACCAACGAAGGCCGGCTCGCGAACAGGCGTCGTGGCACCGGCCTCGCGGCGCCACTCCTCCTCCACTTCATCGGCGTCGAGCCCAAGGTAGGAGGAGTAGTTGCGCAGGAAGCCTCGGGCGTAGACATCGCCCGGTAGGTCGGCAAAGTCGCCGTCTTCAAGTGCGGCCAGGAACTTGGATCGGATCTTGGTATCGCGCTCGACGCGGAAGAGGTCTACTCCCTTGGCCTCACGCGCGTCACGCAGCCGATCCCCCACCGTTGACCGGTTGCTCCGCCCTGAACCCGTCACTCCCTTGTGCCCGATGGTTCGTCGCGGTGGCCGTCGCGTTGGGAAGCTGTTCGTCATTCTTCAACCTCGCCGTATCCGCCCGCGGGATTGGACGGCGCAATATCTCGGCGCAGCACCTGCCGCGCGTTAGATCCGTCGAATGGTCCGATATAGCCTCGCGCCTCTAGCTGGTCCATTATCCGGGCCGCTCGGGCGTAGCCGATCTTCAGGCGCCGCTGCAGCAGCGACGCGGACGCGCGATCGTATTCCTGGATGACACCCATGGCATCGAACAGGAGGCGGTCGGCATCCTCGTCCTGGACTGCCTCCGCCGACTCGGGCTCCTCGCCGGTGTCGACGATGGACATGTCGTAGTGGGGCTCCGCCTCTGCCCGCCAGTGCTCGCAGATGTTCGCGATCTCTTTGTCTGACACGAAGACGCCCTGCAGGCGGATCGGTCGGGGCACGTCCGCCGGCTGGAAAAGCATGTCGCCGCGGCCGATCAGGTCCTCCGCGCCAGGCATGTCCAGAATTGTGCGTGAGTCAATCTGGGAGGCCATAGCGAACGCGATGCGGCTCGGGAAGTTGGCCTTGATCAGCCCGGTGACGACGTTTACCGAGGGCCGCTGCGTGGCCAGCACGAGGTGGATCCCGGTTGCCCTTGCCTTCTGGGCCAGCCGGACGATCGGCTCTTCGACGTTCTTGCCCTCGCGCATCATCAGGTCGGCCAGCTCGTCGATGATGATCACCAGGTATGACATCCGGTCGGCCGGATCTGCCCGTGTCTCGTTGTACCCGGTAATGTTGCGTGCGTTGGCCCCGGCAAAGCGGCGGTAACGGTTCTCCATCTCGCTCACGGCCCACTTGAGCGCGGCCTTGGCCCGCTCGGGCTCAGTGATCACCGGAATCATCAGGTGAGGCAGGCCGTTGTAGGCCGACAGCTCGACCCGCTTGAGGTCCATGAGCACCAGCCGCACTTCGTCTGGCGTGGAGTTGCACAGCAGGCTCGTGATCAGGGCGTTAACCATGACGCTCTTACCGGAGCCCGTGGCGCCGGCGATCAGCAGGTGGGGCATCCTGGCCAGATCGGTTGCTCGAGCATGGCCGGCCACGTCACGGCCGAGGGCGAAAGTGAGCTTCGACGCAGACCGGAGGTCGACCTCATCAAGGATCCTCCGCAGCTGGACTATGTTGGGGTCCTTGTTTGGGATCTCGAGTCCCACGACACTCTTGCCCGGGATGGGCGCCTCGATACGTATCGTCGGGGCTGCCAGGGCCATGGCCAGGTCGTCGGAGAGAGCCTCGATGCGGCTGACCTTGATCTCGGGCGAGGGCTCCACCTCGTACTGGGTCACTACCGGACCGGCGTTCCAGACCGCGACCCGTGCCGGAATGTTGAAGCTGGCCAGCTTAGCGACGATGATGGCGGCGTTGCGCCGGTGATCCATCGTGCTGTCGCCGCCGCGTGGGGCGATGTCTTCGAGAAGTGCCCGCGGCGGCAGGTGGTACTCGGGCCGGGGCTTCTCGGCAGTAGCCAGCAGGCCACTCAACTTGGACTGAGCCGGTGCGTCCGTCGGCAGGCGTTGTCCGCGCACCGCGGCGCCGTTCCGGATGGACTGCCCGTCGCGGGCGTCCCCAGGCAGCTGCCCGCCATCACGGCTCGCCGCGCTTCCCGACGCGGGCGGCGCGAAGGTCTGAGAAAGGGGCCCCGGATTTGGGATAGCGACGGGTATCGTGGAGATGCCGTCGCCAAAATTGGCGCGAGCATCGGCAGCCGGCCGTTTGCCTTCCTTGCCGCGCTTCTCGGGCCGGGCGGTTGCGCCGTTGCCGGCGGCCGAGGCACTCCAGGGACTTGCGGGGCCACTCAGCGCAGCTGTGGGAGTCCCGTCGCCCAACATCTCCGGGGCGGGCCGAAATAGCGAGTTGATCGCGCGTGACACCAGCCGGCCCAACGGGGCCATGACCGCCGGTAGCGACATGTCGAGGGCCAACAGGAGCCCGGTGACCACGAGGATCGAAAGGATCAACCCGGCACCGGGCGCGGAGACGAGCGGCGACAAGAAGTCCGCCAGGGCTTTCCCGACGCCGCCGCCACGGGACGGAACGTCATGCGCAGTCACGAGTCCGACGAGACCGACAAGCGACAGATAGGAGACGGCACTCCCGAGAAGGGTCAGTTGCCAGTCCGCGTTGTCGCCTTGAGCGCGGTAGAGGTAGTAGCCGAGCAGCAGCAGCACGAACGGCAGCAGCCACCGCACCGTGCCAAACCAGGGGGCCACAATGTCGCGAATGTAGTTGGTCAGCACCCCACCGCTAGGTACGAAGAGACCAATCAGGAGCATCACACCCAGAATGAGCATCATCGTTCCCAGGATGATGCGGACTATCTCGCCGTTGATGGTCCAGTTCCGGCCGGATCGCCGGCGTCGTGGCTTGGGCGAAGCGGCCCGGCTCGATCTGGTCGACCGACTCGAGGCTGCTGTGGTTCGTCCCGGCATCTACACCTCCACCACGACCGGGAAGACGAGCGGCCGGCGTCGGGTCTGCTCGTAAAGGTAGCGGGAGATTTCGTCCTTGATCTGGCTCTTGAGCAGGCCCACTTCGCTCGTGCGATCGCCCTTGCCTTCTATACCGACCATCATCCGCTCAATGGCGCCCTTCATCAGCGGGTCATTCTCGTTGCCACGGATGAAGCCACGGGTCACGATCTCGGGCTTGGTCACGACGCGGCCTGTCTGCTTGTCCACGGTCACGACCACAATGAACATCCCATCGTTGGCCAGGGCTCGGCGGTCGCGCAACACGACCTCACCCACGTCGCCGACGGAGAGGCCGTCTACGAGGACGTAGCCGGCGGTAACCGGCGCGGCACGGCGGGCGGAGCCGTCCGGGAAGAACTCGATGGCCTGACCGTTCTCGATGATGAAGACATTCTCGGGCGCCACTCCCGTTTCCACGGCCAGGCGGCCGTGCTGGACGAGCATCCGGAACTCACCGTGGATCGGGATGAAGTATTTGGGTCGCGTCAGCCCGAGCATCAACTTGAGCTCTTCCTGGCTGGCATGACCCGAGACGTGGACATGCTTCACGCTGTGGTAGTAGACGTTGGCCCCGGCCTTGAAAAGGTTGTCGATCGTCCGGGCCACGTACTCCTCGTTGCCGGGGATGGGGCTGGCGCTGACGATGACGGTGTCTCCGGCTTGAATCTCAACGAAACGGTGGTCGCGGTTGGCCATGCGGGCGAGGCCGGCCATCGGCTCACCCTGGGAGCCGGTCGTGGCGATCACGATGCGGTCGAAAGCCCCGATCTGGTCCTTGGCCACGACCTGGCCCGGCGCGTGCGTCAGGTACCCGAGGTCCGTGGCGATGCGGAAGTTCTGCTCCATCGATCGGCCGATGACCGCGACCTTGCGATCGAAGGCGGCCGCCGCATCGATAACCTGCTGAATGCGAGCGATGTTGCTGGCGAAGGTGGCAACGATGACCCGGCCGTCCAGCGGCTCCATGATCTCCCGGAAAGTCTCGCCCACCGTCCGTTCGGAGAGCGTGTAGCCGGGTTTCTCGGCGCCTGTCGAATCCGATAGCAGACAGATGACGCCGTCTTCGCCCAGCCGAGACAGAGCTGCGAAGTCGGATCGTCGACCGTCCACCGCGGTGTGATCGAACTTGAAGTCACCCGTGGTCACGACCGTGCCGACAGGGGTGTGGAGGGCCATGCCCATCGCGTCAGGAATCGAGTGGCTGATCCGGAACGGCTCCACGCGGAACGGCCCGATCTGGACGTTGTCGCCCGGGTCGAGAGGCATGAGCGGGTTGGAGTGGAGCTTGTGCTCCTTGATCTTGATCCCCAGGAGGCCGCGGGCCAGCGTGGACGCATACACGGGCACGCCCGGGAAGTAGGGCAGGATGAACGGCAGCCCGCCGACGTGGTCCTCATGGCCGTGGGTGATCAGGAAGGCCTTGACCTTCTCCCTGTTTTCGCGCAGATAGGTGACATCGGGAATGATGAGGTCGATGCCGAACATCGCCTCGTCCGGGAACATGAGCCCGCAGTCGACAACGACGATATCGTCGCCGTATTCGAAGACGTACATGTTCTTGCCGATCTCCCCCACGCCTCCGAGGGGGATGACGCGGAGGGGGATCTGGTTTTCAGTCATGGGTGCTCGCGTATCGGGATTGCACGGTTGTGTTCATCCTAGAAGAGGGTGAGCTGGTCCGTCAGGTCGGTTTGGGAAGTGAGTTCGATGGATTGTGCGGCGCCGGCCGATTCGCCGGTGAGCCCGGCCTCGAGCGCCGAGGGCCGTGCCGGTTCGGCTTCAACTGAGTTGGTTGAAACGCCCTCTGCCGGGGCCTCGACCGGGGGCGTCGCTGCCTCGATCTGGACAGCGTCCTGGCCCGGAGACCCAGTTCCGACCACGCGCCGTTCCCTTGCCTGGAGTAGCGCCACGGGCACGCCTTCCATGTCGCGGAAGAGCGTGGCCTTCAGCGATCCCTGGTGGAGTGCCGCAGCCGGGTGGTACATCGCGTAGGTAAGGGCTCTCGGTGCGCCGGAAGCCGGATCTGCCGGCTGAAACGTGCCGTGGACCTGCCCGATCCTGGCACCCGGATTGAACCTCGCCATAGAAAACCTGCCGAGCGTGACCACGAGCGCCGGATCGAGCGCTTCGAGTTGGCGCGACAGGAAGGGCGCGCAAGCAGCTATCTCTTCAGGCTCAGGGTCGCGGTTGCCGGGCGGCCGGCACTTGACCACGTTCGTGATGAAGACGTCCTCGCGCGTCCATTGGACCGATTCCAGGAGTTTGGTCAAGAGATCGCCGGCCTGACCCACGAACGGGCGGCCAAGGCGATCCTCGTTGAAGCCGGGGCCCTCACCCACGAAGACCACTTCCGTGGCCGCGCTGCCTTCACCCGGCACAGACTTGGTTCGAGTCTCGTGGAGCCGGCAGCGTGTGCAGGCCGCCACCTCCGCGCCGATGGCGTCGAGCGCGCCCCGGCGCTCGGCCTCGATCACGATGCCTCCCCGACTCCAATCGACGCGGCGAGGGGCGACGCCGCGCGGCGCGAGCGGGCCTTAACCCAGCCACGCTCAACGAGCATCTCGGCGATCTCCACGGCGTTGGTCGCTGCCCCCTTACGCAGGTTGTCGCTCACGACCCAGAAGGCCAGGCCCCGGTCCACCGAGGGGTCCTGGCGGATACGGCCCACGAAAATCTCGTCCTTGCCTGCGGCCTGCGTGGCCAACGGATAGACATGAGCCCCGGGATCGTCCTGGACGACCACGCCCGGGACCGCCGCGAAGATCTTGCGGGCCTCATCGGGACTAAGGGGTTTGGTCGTCTCGACGTGAACGGCCTCTGAGTGGCTGACAAAGACCGGGACACGCACCGCCGTGCACGAGACGCGCAGATCCGGCAAGTGCAGGATCTTGCGGCACTCGGTTACGACCTTCCACTCCTCGCGTGTGTAGCCGTTGTCGAGGAAGACGTCTATCTCCGGCAGGGCATTAAAGGCAATGGGATGCGGGTAGACGCTCGCCACCTTCGCCTCCCCGGCCACATGCGCCCGAACCTGCGTTTCGAGCTCTGCCAGCGCGTCGGCACCCGTGCCGGAAACTGACTGATAGGTGTCGACGACGACTCTCTCAATCCCGGCCGAATCGCGAATGGCCATCAGCACGGGCACGAGCTGCATGGTTGAGCAGTTGGGGTTGGCGATGATGCCCTCATGCCACTCAGCATCCTGTGGGTTCACCTGGCTGACGATGAGCGGTACGGCCGCTTCCATGCGCCAGGCGTTTGAGTTGTCGATGACAGTAGCGCCGCGGGCAGCCGCTTCGGGCGCCAGTTGGAGGGAAACGTCGCCCCCGGCGGAAAAGAGAGCGATGTCGACGCCGTCGAACGCCTCAGGAGTCGCCTCCCCCACCGTGAGCGTCCGACCGGCCGCGCTGACGGTTAAGCCGGCGGACCTGCCGGACGCGAGCAACCGAAGCTCGCCAACCGGGAAGTGCCGTTCGGACAGTACCTGAATCATCGTTCGACCGACGACGCCGGTGGCGCCGACGACTGCGACGGTCAGCGCGCGCGAGCGCGAGCGAGGTTCTAGGGACATGACTCCACTCTGACTTGTTCCGTTCCTGGGCACCCACCGAGTATACCAGCGGGTGGCCGGCCGGCCCTGATCGAGTGCATAGCCGCACTCCACCGCGCATGGTTATGCGGATCACAGGGGCTTATGTGCATCCAATGCCGCACCGATTAGAAAGAGGGCCGACCGTTTGACCGGCCGGCCCTCTTGCGCTGCAAAGTTAGGACTCGGTACGGGCCAGGTGGCGCTGCATGGCTGCCTTGCGCGAGAGGTTGATCCGGCCCTGGCGGTCGATCTCGACCACCACAACCATGACCTCGTCGCCGACCGAGACAACGTCCTCGACGGTCGGGACGTGGTAGTCGGCCAGCTCGCCGATCCTGATCAGGCCTTCCTTGCCGGGCAGGATCTCGACGAAGCAGCCGAAGCCCATGATCCGGGTGACCTTGCCCAGGTAGAGCCCGCCGACCTCTACGTCGCGGGTGAGCGACTCGATCCACTGGACGGCCTTGCGGGAGTTCTCGCCCGACACTGCCGCGATCTGGACCGTGCCGTCGTCCTCGACGTTGATCTCGGTGCCGGTTTCCTCCTGGATCTTGCGGATCACGGAGCCACCCTTGCCGATGATGTCGCGGATCTTCTCGGGGTTGATCTTGATGGTGATGATACGCGGCGCGTAGTTGCTCATCTCCGTGCGGCTGGTCGAGATGACCGCGTCCATCTTGTCGAGGATTGCCATCCGCGCGGCGTGGGCCTTCTCCAGGCCCTGGCGAATGATCGCTTCGCTGATGCCCTTGACCTTGATGTCCATCTGGAGTGCCGTTACGCCCTCGCGGGTGCCGGTCACCTTGAAGTCCATGTCGCCGAAGGCATCCTCTTTGCCGAGAATGTCGGTCAGGACAACGAAGCTACCGTCCGGCTCACTGATGAGACCCATCGCGGCGCCACCAACGGCGGCTTTGATCGGCACGCCCGCATCCATGAGGGCGAGGCTGGAACCGCAGGTCGACGCCATCGAGGTGGAGCCATTCGACGTCACGCACTCGGACACGAGGCGGATGACGTACGGGAATTCATCCTCGGACGGCAGGACCGGCAACAGCGCCCGCTCAGCGAGATGGCCGTGGCCGATCTCACGCCGACCGGGGCCGCGCATCGGCTTGTTCTCGCCGGTGCTATAGGGCGGCATGTTGTAGTGGTGGAGGAACCGCTTCTCGGTCTGCGGGCTGATCGTGTCGATCCGCTGCACGTCCGAGGACGGGCCAAGGGTGGCGACCGTCAGTGCCTGAGTCTGGCCGCGGGTGAAAAGCCCAGAACCATGAGCCCGTGGCAGGACGCCAATCTCGACCGAAATCTGGCGGAGTTCGTCGACGCCGCGGCCGTCCATTCGGATGCCCTCGGTGACGACCATGTTGCGCGCGGTCTTCTTGTGGACGAGGTTGAACAGGCTCTTGCTTACGCGGGCCTGGCGACGAGCCGCTTCGAGCAGGCCGGCCGGGTCCTGGCCTTCCTGCCGATTGGCACGGATCGAGATCGAGACGCCGTCCTGCAGGTTGGTGATGCGGTTGGGGACGTCGCCGGCGAACTTCGCCACGATTGCGGCCGTCGTCTCTGCATCGGCGAGGCCGCGATGGGCAGTCTCGACGGTGATGCCGAAGAAGCGGGCCACATCGCCGAGCTTGTACGACTCGAGGTCCGGATAGGCCTCGCGAGCGATCACGAGGGTGTCGAAGTAGCCACCCTCGATGAACTTGCCGCGCTCACCGAGAGCCTGGTCGAGGAAGGAGATGTCGAAGCCGATGTTGTGGCCCACGACCGCAGCGCCGGCAACGAAGGCCAGCAGCTTCTCAGCGGCTTCGCGAGCGACAGGAGCGCCCGCCACGTCGGCGTCGGTGATGCCGTGCATCTGAGCGCCGAAGATTTCGCGGCCCGGGTTAACGAAGGTGGAGAAGCGGTCGACGATCTGGCCGTCGCGAACGCGAACTGCGCCGATCTCGATCAGGTCGGCAACCTTGGCATCGCGTCCGGTCGTCTCGGTGTCGAGAACGACGATCTCGTAACCGGGCTGGCTGACCTTCTTGACGAACTCAAGAACGGAGCCCGTGCCGGGATCGAGGTACACGGCCGTCTTGGGCTTGCCGGCGGCGGCGCGCAGCTCTTCCTGGATGTCGATGAGCGGCTGGAGAGCCTTGTGGCCGAAGAGGATGGCATCGGCCATGACGTCTTCGGGAACGATCTGGGCACCGGCCTCGACCATCATGATCGCGTCGCGGGTGCCGGAGACTATGAGGTCTATGTCTGAGCGCTCGAGATCGCTGACGGTTGGGTTCACCACGAACTCGCCGTCGATGCGGCCGATTCGAACTGCGCCGATGGGGCCCAGGAACGGGATCTCGCTGATTGTCAGGGCGCACGACGCGGCAAAGGTGCCGAGAACGTCCGACTGGTTCTCCTGGTCCGTGGATAGGACCGTGATGACGATCTGGATGTCGTCCTTGTAGCCCTCGGGAAAGAGCGGCCGGATGGGGCGGTCGGTGAGTCGGCAGGCCAGGATGGCCTGCTCGGACGGACGGGACTCGCGCTTGATGAAGCCGCCCGGGATCTTGCCGGCGGCGTACATGCGCTCCTCGAACTCAACCGTGAGCGGGAAGAAGTCCAGGCCGGGCCGCGGATCGGACCGGTTGGCGGTTCCGAGGAGCATGGTGTCGCCGAAGCGGACCGTCACGGCGCCGCCCGCGAGTAGAGCAATCTTGCCGGTCTCGATGGTTAGGGTGCGACCTGCAAACTGCGTCTCGAATGTCTGAGACACGGGTATCAATTCCTCCTGAGCTAGGAGGAAGGACGCGTCCTTGTTCTCGCCTGGAAGAGCCGGGGCGGGGATGCCGAGCGAGGCTGCGCCTCGCTTTAAGGCGGTTGCGCTAGCGGCGCAGTCCGAGCCGTGCGATCACGACGCGATAGCGAGCGTTGTCCTTCTTGATCAGGTATGCAAGAAGACGGCGTCGCTGTCCGACGAGCTTGAGGAGGCCGCGGCGGGAATGGTTGTCCTTCGGGAAGCTCCGCAGGTGCCCCGTAAGCTCCTTGATCCTTTCGGTCAAGAGCGCAATCTGCACCTCTGGGGAGCCTGTGTCGCCATCCTTGACGGCGTACTCCGAAATAACCTGATCCTTCGTCTCCCGCGCAAGCGGCACACGATCCTCCGACTAGCTCACTGTAGCTGGGGGTTTCCTACACTCTCTAAATGCCTGGCGGATGCTAGCAGGATTGGTTCGCTCGGGCAAATCATCCCGGGCCGCCGCTGCCGCTCGGAGCGCCGCCACAGGCTGGAACCGGCCAACGCCGCGCCGACGAGGGCGCCGATAGCAGCGCCCCGAGCAAAGGCCAGCAGACGCGGGTCGCGGTCGCGCGGGGGGCCGCCACGCGACAGGGCGCGCCGGAAAAGCCACTCGATCACAGTCGGCCGTCGCCAACTTCCGTGGGGCCGAGGATGGATAGCACGAGCACAAAGGCGATGCCGACCCAAGCCACGACCGAGGCAGCAATAAGGTGGAAGTCCCCTATGTGGACAGGATCAAGGCCCAGCCGACCGCCGGTTGCGTCGCCCGCCCACGCCCCAAGCGCGGCGGCAACGAACACAAGCAGCATCCGCATCCCGCCTCTGCCCAGAAGAAACATGCAGAGGGCGGTATGAAAACCGCCTACGAGAAGAGCCAGGACGGGGGCGGGACCGATATCCACGAGACGAGTATACGAAGACCGTCAGCCGGCGACCGAATCGGCGGGCCGGACGATACGACCGCCGCCCATGACGACCTCGCCGCGATAGAAGACGGCGGCCTGGCCGGGCGCAGCCGCCCAAGCCGGATCGTCTGTCTCCACGATCCAACGGCCCTCATTGGCTTGACGGATCGTCGCCGGCGCCACTCGGCCGCGATGGCGGATCTGGACCTCTGCACGGAATCCGTCGACGGCGTCCGCGGGCGGCGGGCCGGCTACGAACTTGACGTCCCCGACCTCAATCCGGCGAGTCTCCAGGTCGGCCCGTCGGCCCAGCATGATGGTGTTGGCAACGGGATCGATCTGGCGGACGTAGCGCGCCTCACCCACGGACACTCCCGTGCCCTGGCGCTGGCCGATCGTGTATGACGCAGCGCCGAAGTGCTCGCCGACCTGGCGGCCGTCCACGTCGAACACGGGGCCGGGCTGAGCCGTCCAGCCGCCCCGCTCTCGCAGGACATCGCGATAGTCGCCCCGTGGCACGAAGCAAATCTCCTGGCTGTCGCGCTTCTCTGCCGTGGCGAGGCCGAGCGCTCTCGCCGCCTCTCGAACCTGCACCTTGGCCATCTCCCCCAGCGGGAATTGCGTGTGAGCAAGCTCGTCCTGGCCGAGCCCGTATAGGAAGTAGCTCTGATCCTTCGTTGTGTCGGCGCCGCGCAGCAGGCTGAGGGCGCCGCCTGCGTCCGGCCCAGCTACTCGGGCGTAGTGGCCGGTGGCAACTGCGTCGCATTCGTACAGCAGCCTGGCGCGTCCGAGGAGGGCCCCAAACTTGACTACGTTGTTGCAGTCGACACACGGGCTCGGCGTCCCCCCGGCGAGGTATTCACGCACGAAGGGCGCAATGACGCCTTCTTCGAACTCCTGCTCGAGGTTGAGGATGTAGAACGGGATGTCGAGCTGCGAGGCCACTCGTCGCGCGTCCTCTGCTGCGTCGAGCGAACAGCAGCTGCGCTTGAACTCGGAGCCGCTATCCGCGGCGCTGCTGAGTCGCATCCACACGCCGACCGCCTCGTGACCTGCGGCCTTGACAAGGGCCGCCGCCACAGACGAGTCCACACCACCCGACATCGCAACGAGGACGCGAGCTCGCGTCCTCGATGGTCCCGTCACTCGGCCGACACCTGCGCCCCTGCCTCCTCCTCGGCCGGCAGCCCCATCGGCCGCCCCTGGGCCCCAATGCGCCCCGCTAGTAGCCTATCGGCAGCTTCACGCTGCGTACCAATCGTCCGCGTCAGGAGATCGGCGGCCATCGCGACTTCCTCGGCCGTAGTCGTCCGACCGAGCGAAAGGCGAAGCGCCCCTCGCGCCTCGTCCGCCGGGTAGCCCATCGCCGAGAGAACGTGGCTGACCTCGTTCGAACCGCTCACGCAGGCCGACCCGGTCGAGCAGGCCAGTCCGGCGAGGTCCAGAGCCATCGTGACCTCGCTGCCTTGAACACCACCGACCACGAACGAAGCGAGACCCGGCAGACGTTGAATCGGGTGGCCCGTCAGCTCCACTCCCTCGATAGCCCCAACCGACGAAGCCAGCGAGTCTCGCAACTCGCGCAGGCGCGCGACCGTATGAGGCCGCTCCGTGATCGATAAACCCAGCGCCACGGCCAGGCCCACGACCCCGGCAACGTTCTCAGTGCCGGCGCGCCGGTACCGCTCCTGCGACCCGCCCTGCTGCTGGGCCAGGATGTTGGTCCCGTGGCGAACATAGAGCGCCCCGACGCCCTTTGGCCCCTCGAACTTGTGGGCCGCGATGGTCAGAAGATCGACGTCGAGCACCGATACGTCGATATCAAGGTAGGGCGCCGCCTGGACCGCGTCGGTGTGGAAGAGGATTCCCTTGTGCCGCCGGATTCGAGCCGCGATCTCGGCGACGGGCTGGATCGTGCCGACTTCGTTATTGGCCAGCATGATGCTGACCAGTACTGTCTTAGGCGTGATCGCCGCCTCAACGGCGTCAGGATCCACGCGACCGTAGCGATCGACCTCCACCTCCACGACCTCGAAACCGAACTTCTCCAGGTACCGAACCGTATGCCCGACGGAGTGGTGTTCGACCGAAGTCGTGATGATGCGGTGGCCGCGCGCCTTGCCGGCCCAGGCCGCTCCCTTGAGGGCAAGATTGTTGGCCTCAGTGCCGCCGGAGGTGAAGACGATCTCGCGGGGAGTGGCGCCGAGGGCTCGGCCCACGCGCTCATGGGCCTCGTCTAGCCCCGCGCGGGCACGCCGGCCGAAGCTGTGCAACGAAGAGGCGTTGCCGAAATCGTCCGCCAGAAACGGCAGCATGGCCTCGAGGACTTCACGCCGCAGCGGAGTGGTGGCGGCGTGGTCGAGGTAGATAGACATCGCTCAGATTGTACGCTGAGGCGCGGCGACTACCCTCGGACGGACCGCTGGACGAGGCACCCGCAGACGCGGATCGTCAGGCCGCGCGAATCAGCTGCCGGTGGATGGCAAGCCCAAGACCGGCCACGGGCCTGCGCAACTCCGATCGTAATCGAGGCATGGTTCCGTCCGCAAGCTCCGCCGCCGGACTACCGACTCGCGAGATCGGCCATGCGCTGCTCATATTCCTTGCCGGCGATGCGCTTTCGGTCGTGTGCCGTCAGCACGCGCTTGCGCAGACGGATCGACTTGGGCGTTACTTCGACAAGCTCGTCGCCGCCAATGAACTCGATCGCGGCCTCCAGCGTCAACTCGCGGTGTGGCGTCAGGTGCAAAGCCTCGTCGTGCGAGTGCGTCCGCATGTTCGTCTGCTTCTTCTCTTTGGTCGCGTTGACGTCCATGTCGTCCGCACGGGCATTCTCGCCGATGATCATGCCCTCGTAGACGTTCACCCCTGAGCCGATGAACAGCGCGGAGCGCTCCTGCACCCCGAAGAGCGCGTAGGCGTTGGAGGTTCCGGAACGGTCGGCCACCACCACGCCCGAGGTTCGATGCGTGACCTCGCCCGCCCACGGACCGTAGCCCTCGCCTATCTGGTGCATGAGGGCTGTGCCTCGGGTGTCAGTCAGGAGCTGGCCCCGGAAGCCGATCAGGCCACGCACGGGAATGACGTACTCCATCCGAACGCGACCATCGGCATCGGTGCTCATCTGCTCCAGTCGGGCCTGCCGGTCCGACAGGGCGTGCTGGACCGGCCCTATGTAGTCGGGCGGGATGTCAACCGTGATGCGCTCGTAGGGCTCGTGAACGTGACCGTCGATCTGGCGCAGGATGACCTCAGGCCGGCTGACCTGGAGTTCGTAGCCCTCACGGCGCATCTGCTCGATGAGGATGGCCAGCTGCAGCTCGCCACGGCCCCGGACCTCATACGTGTCGGCCGAGTCCGTACGTGCGAATTGGATCGAGACATTGCCGAGGACCTCGCGGTCCAGGCGCTCCTTGATGTGGCGGGTGGTGACGAACTTGCCCTCCCGGCCGGACAGCGGCGAGGTGTTGGCCCCGAAGGTCATGCTCAGCGTCGGCTCGTCCATCTCCAGGCGGGCCATCGGCCGGGGATCGGCCGGATCAGTGATCGTGTCGCCGATCGTCACATCTGGGATGCCTGCCAGTGAGACGATGTCGCCCGATGCCGCCTCTTCGATGTCTACCTGCTCGATGCCGTGGGCAGTCCGCAGGGTTGTAACGGTGCCACTTAGCGTGACAATCCGTCCGGGCTCGATCGAACCGGCGGTGTCCTCATCTTCTTGCCGGACGATGACGATGCGTTGGCCGATCTTGATGTTCCCGTTCCAGACACGTCCGACCGCCATTCGGCCCACGTAGTCGTTGGCCGACAGGTTTGTCACAAGAAGCTGGAGGGGATGATCAGGCTCATAGACAGGTGCCGGCGTGTGCTCGATCAGAAGGTCGAATAGAGGCCGCAGATCCGTGCCCGGCGTCGCCAGGTCCATCGTCGACGTACCAGTCTTGGCGTTCGTGTAGACGACCGGGAAGTCGATTTGCTTCTCGTCGGCACCGAGGTCCATGAAGAGCTCGTAGATGTCGTCCAGCACCTCGGCGCAACGGGCGTCCGAACGGTCGATCTTGTTGATCGCCACGACCACGGGCAGGTGATGAGACATGGCCTTCTGGAGCACGTAGCGCGTCTGGGGCAACGGCCCCTCGGCCGCATCCACGAGCAGCAGGACCGAATCCACCATGTTGAGGCTGCGCTCAACCTCTCCCCCGAAGTCGGCGTGGCCGGGGGTGTCGACGATGTTGAGGCGGATCCCGTCGTGCTCGACCGAAGTCTGCTTGGCGAGAATGGTGATGCCCTTCTCGCGCTCGAGATCGTTGGAATCCATGACCCGATCGATGAGGACGGCGTTGGCCCGAAAGGCCCCGGACTGCCGAAGCATCGCATCGACGAGCGTGGTCTTGCCGTGGTCGACATGGGCGACGATGGCCAGGTTGCGAACATCGGCGCGTACGGCGAGGCCCGCGGCAGGCGCGGGCTGATCTGAACGATTCAGGGGCGTGGCTTGGCTAGGCGAGTCACTCATGGGCAGGTTGATTGTGCCACAGACTCGCCGAAGCGGGCTCCGCAACCACTTGACTACAGGTTCGCCGCAGTGTGGCCCCGCCGCTACACTCGTGGAAGTCCGGCTAAGGAGGCCCGAATTGACCGTCGCTGCCATCGTCCTTGCACCCGATGCCCTTGCCGCGTTGTCTGACGTGGATGGCGAGCCGGCCATCCGCCGCGTAGTTCACGCCGCGTGGTCGGGTGGCGCGCTGCCGATCGTGATCGTGGCCGAGGACACCGATGGGAAGCTGGCGGAGGCCTTGTCCGGGCTCCCGGTGACAGTGACGACTCCCGGGGCCGACGTGCCGCGCGGAATTGCGTGGTTCGTCCATGGGCAGCGCGCCGCCCTTGCGACCGTCACACAGACCACGGCCGGATTGCTGTGGCCGTTCCGGTATGCCTGGGTTGATCCTGAGACGGTCACGTCGCTAGTGGAGGCACACGGAGCCACGCCGAGCGAGATCGTACGGCCGGCCTGGGGGGCGCAGCCGGGTTTCCCGATTCTGGTGCCCGCGGTCTTCATCGATCGCCTGGCCGCCCGGATTGCGCTACATGGCGGCGAGGCCGTGGACGCACTCGTCGCCGAAGGGGCGCCCCTTCGCGAGTTGGAGCTTGGCGACCCGGGCATCATCCATGACATCTCGACGCCGCGATCAGCCCTTCCGGGCTACCAGGGGCCGGCCCATCCGGCTGCCGGTCCACCACCCGAGTGGAACGCGGAGCTGGCGGCTCGTGCGCAGCAACCCGTTGAGACGGCCGACCAGTAGAACTACTTCTTGGACGGCGAGGGTGAAGGCTCAGGCGTGCCGATCGAGATTGGCGCACCCACCTGGTCGAACGTGTAGCTGACTTCGATATCTACCAGCTTGGTTCCATCGGACGCCGAGTTGGTGCCCGAGAAGGTGGCGGACACGGGCACTCCGTCGGTAGTGGCCCAGAGGTCAAGGACGTTGACGTCGGGCGCCAGGCTCAGCCTCGTAAGGTCCGTCAGCGCAAGTCTCGACGGATCGGGAGCCCACCATCTCGTCGTTTGGAGGTGGTTCAGTATCTGGCCGTTCTTGGTTTCCTGGTCGATCAGCTGGATCATCTCCGGCTTGGTAATGCCGAACACCGGGGCGATGATCAGGTAGGACGCAATGGACGGCGAGATCTTCCAGCTGCCATTGGGCACTCGTATGTAGACAATGCTGTCTACCAGCCTGATCTCATGGATGGCGCCACTCTGAGTGAGCGTTCCGCTCTCATTCGATCCCGAGATCTGACCGTCGAATGACGTCAGCGTGAGGCCTGAACCAATCAAGCGCGTGCTCACGTTGACGCGACTGACGACGACGATGTGGGCGCTGAGGGCGCTGTCGTTGAGGTGACCCATCAGAGCCGTTATCGAGGGTGGGAGCGTGGGCGTGGGCGTGGGTCGGGGGGTTACCGGCACAACCAGCTGCCCTCTCGACTGATCACCCGAGCCACCCAGCCCCAGTCCAAAGGCTAGTGCGACGACGACCGCTACCAAGATGAGACCGGCGCCACCGCCAATCCACAGCATGTGGTTCTGACGCCGCTGTGACATCGGGGCGGGCGGCGGCTCAGGCGGCGCGACGAATCCCGTCCCCGAGTAGAGGTCCACGAACGAGCCCTCGAGCACCTTGGCTGCCGCCAGCGATGGCTGGTACGGTGCACCGCACTTTGTGCAGGGTCCGGCGGCTGCGTCGAAGACCTCGTGGCAGCGCCCGCATCGGACCATCTTCTCGCTCATCGCCAGCCAGCACCCTCCCGCGTTCCAGGAACCTCACCGACCTCGGTGGCTCTACGCCAAACCGCCGCCCCCGATTACCCGACCTTATCTGCTGGGGCCGGCCCGAGGCCGTCGGATGTCTCAACGCCGACGAAACGAAGACCCAACTCAGAGTACTGCGCAGCCTCTGGCGGCGATGGCGCCTCCAGCATCAAGTCCGTGCCCGACTGCGTCTTCGGGAAGGCCATTACCTCTCGTATGTTCGTCTGGTAGGCGAACAGCGCAGCCCAGCGGTCGATGCCCATGGCGATGCCCCCGTGAGGCGGCGCGCCGTAATCGAACGCCTCCAGGATGCCACCGAACAACGCGTGCATCTTGTCAAGAGAGTAGCCCTGCAGGGCAAAGCTGCGTTCCAGGAGCTCGCGCTTGTGGATACGGACGGAGCCGCCGCCCAATTCCCAGCCGTTGAGCGCGATGTCGTATTGCATCGCTCGGGCCCGGCCTGCCGGATCCTGGCGCGAGGGCGCGTACGGGTCTCCCGAGGCGGTCACGAGCAGTTTCTCGTCTTCCGGAAGCACACCGCTGAAGGGATTGTGGGTTGCGTCCCAGCGCTTTCCCTCAACGTCCCATTTGTACATCGGGAAGTGGAAGACCCAGCAGTAGGCAAGTGCCTTGGGATCGGCCAGGCCAAGACGCAGGCCAAGCTCCTGGCGCAGGCGGCCCAGGACGTCGGCGACCCGTTCGTGATCGGCGTCGGCGACGATGAGAATCAGGTCGCCGGGTGCGGCTGCAGCGGCCTTGACGATTGCCGCGATGCGATCGTCGCCCAGGAACTTGGCGACCGGCGAGTGGCCGGTCCCATCTGCGTCAACCGACACGTGGGCCAAACCCTTGGCGCCGTAGCGGCGGGCGAATGCGACCAGCTCGTCTATCTGCGAACGGCTTGACTCCGCCATGCCGGGAGCGGCTATGGCCTTGATACGGCCACCGGCGGTGAGGGTTTCGTCGAAGACGCGGAAGCCGGTACTCCCCTCCCCGAACGCGGGCAAGGCCAGCAAGGCTGGCCCCGCCAGCAGAGCTGGCGCAAGATCTACCAGCTCCATGCCGAACCGAAGATCCGGCTTATCCGACCCAAACCGCTCCATAGCCTCGTGATAGTCGATGCGCGGGAAAGGCACTTGCTGGATTGGCCGGTCCGGCACGACCGCGTGGCTTACCTCGAGGATCATCGCCTCTACGAAGCCCATGACTCGCTGCTCGTCCACAAAGCTCATCTCCAGGTCAAGCTGGGTGAACTCGGGCTGGCGATCGCCGCGCAGGTCCTCGTCTCGGAAGCAGCGGGCGATCTGGAAGTAGCGGTCCATGCCCGCGACCATGAGCAGCTGCTTGAGCTGCTGGGGGCTTTGCGGAAGGGCGTAGACGCTGCCCGGCTGGAGGCGGCTCGGGACGATGAAGTCCCGGGCGCCTTCCGGTGTGGACTTGAGCAGGATGGGCGTCTCGATTTCGACGAAACCGGCCCGATGATGGGCATCACGGACGGCCTTGACTAGCTCGGATCGCAGCAGCAGGCGATCGAGCATTGGCTGACGGCGAATGTCGAGGTAGCGGTACTTCAGGCGCAGGCTCTCGTCCACCGGCGCGTCCGGCTCGTTGATGTAGAACGGCGGGGTCTGGGCCTCGCTGAGTATCTCGACGCTGCCGGCCTGGACTTCGATCGCACCCGTCGCCAGCTTGGTGTTCTCGGTGCCGGGTAGCCTGAGGGCCACCTTGCCGGCGATCTCGAGCACGAACTCGCTGCGAACCGCCCTCGCGACGGCGGCCGCCTCAGGCGCTTGCGCCTCGTTGATCACGATCTGGGTCAGGCCGTAGCGGTCGCGCAGGTCGATGAAGATGAGCCCGCCGTAGTCGCGCCGGCGATGGACCCAGCCAGCGATCCGGATCTCACGCCCGGCGTCGGTAGCGCCCAACTC
>CABEBU010000056.1_pt1 | contig 20403 bp, 16 predicted proteins | sample 3132691 | NCBI WGS metagenome assembly CABEBU01 (sample SAMEA5534346, study PRJEB31848) | metagenome | biome: tundra; feature: field; material: soil | place: USA | collected 2013-05 | depth 0.45 m | reverse complement strand
GCTGAGGATGCCGCCGATGATCCCGCCGAGTATGGCCCCGCCGAAGCTGCCGGCGTTGCTGCCGCCGCTTGCCGGAGGATTGCCGCCGCCACCGCGGTCGAAGCCGGAGAAGTCGCTGCTGGCCAGGCTGTAGGCCTGATCGGCCATCGTGTCCGCCGTTCGGGCCTCGTTCGTAGCGCCGGCGAGGTCACTCGCCGCCAGAGCGTCGGCCTGGCCCAGATGCCGCTGGGCCTCCGCCAGACGCGTGCGCGCCTCGGTCCTCACGCCGCTGCGGCGCGAGGCAATGAAGCCCTGGGCCTGGTTGATACTCGTGTCCGCCGCCGACCGCGCGGAGTCGAACGCTGCTCGGGCTCGCGCTGCCGCGGCCGCAGTATCTCGAATGCTCGCGAGAGTGCTGTCTGTCCAGGCATGAGCCATCTGAGCGGCTTTGAGGGCCGCGATCGTGTCAGGCGCCGTAGCCCCGGCCTGGTTCTTCGCCGCGCTGAGCAAGGTTTCGGCTTTTGCAAGGTCCGCAGCCCCAGCTGTTGCTCCGGCACCGCCGGCGTCTGCCGCTCGCCCCGCGGCTCCCTGAGCAGTCCTGTTTGCGGCCGCGAGTTCCGCCTCCACAGCCGCGATCTCGTCGGCCAGGCTGGCGCCCGCCTTCTTCAGCGCCGCCGCCTGTTGTTCAACCGCGTCGAGTAGCTGGTTGGCCTGGGCCACGGCCTCCTGGGCGGCGCGCGCGGCGTGGGCCGCGGCGTTGGCGTTTGGTGGCGTGGCCGCCAGGGCCGCGTTGCCCGTCACGATCTGCTGCTCGGCAAAGTGACCGCGCTTGTCCGCCTCCTCGGCGTTGCCCTTCACGGCTTCCCAGCTCGATGGCGCGTAGCCGGCGAGCGTCTGTTGGGCCGCCTTGACGGCCGCCTCTCGGCCCTGCAAGGCCTCGATCGCCTGTGGCAGGGCGGCCAGGGCCTGGGGCGCCGTCTTCTCGAGGTCGCGCAACTCCGCGAGCCGCTTGGCCTGGGCATCGACCGCCGTCTTCGCAGCTGTGCAGTGGGCGATGATCTCGCCGTACATCCGCTCCTTGGTCGGTTGATCCTCAGGGATCGAGTCGTCGAGCTGCTGCCGGAGCCCGAATGCCTTCTTGAGTTCGTCCTGAGCCGCCGCGATGGCCTTGGCGTAGGGCGCCACGTCTTCGTCGGAGAATTCGGCCTGGGCAAAGCCAACATCCTGGTCGGCCTCGTGCAGGGCGTCGTCCGTGGCGAGGAGCATCTGGTTGGCCTGGCGTGCCAGGTCGCCGGTGCGCTTGTCGCGCTCCTCCACGCTCAGATGGTTGTTGCGCCGCGTGACGAACCACAGGTAGACGAAGATGAGGCCGCCACCGATAAGGATCACCGCGATCAAGGTCCACAGCACGGACGTCCCCGAGTCACCAGAGCCCGAACTGCTCGTGCTTCCGCCTGCGTTGGGCGCTGTGGCATACGCGGTCGGTTTGGAGACCGGGGCCTGTGCCGCCTTGATTGCGTCGGCCAAACCGCCGGCGAAAGCGACCACTCCCCCGGCATAGTCGCCGGATTTGAACGGCGGTTCCATCCGGGATGACATCAAGCTGTCGATCTGTGACTTGGGAAGGCCCGTGGCGTCTACTTCCCACCAGCCGTAGCGGTGGTCACTCACCGCGACGAGCAGGATCATGTCGTTGCCGCCGAGCCCGTTCGCCTCGAATGTCTGGCGGGCGAAATCAGCTGCGGTCGCACTGCCGGTGGTGGGGATGAAGACGAGCCACAGCTGGACGTTCTGGCCGTTCTGCAGACTGTCGAGCGCGGTCTGGACGCTGGTTTGGTCGGACCCCAGTACCCCGGTCTGATCGGTGATCTGGCTGGAAAGTCTTGGCGTCGCCAGGGCTCCCGCCCCTGGAGCCAGCAGTAGGAGCAGTCCTCCCGCGAGCAAGAAGGGCCGAATGATCGAGCGGAGGCGGCCGGTCGTCCTCATGCCGCACATGCTACCCGTCCCAGGCGTGCCGGTCTGCATCGGCGCGGGACTCGGACGGACGTGGCCCCCGGACTCGTGGGTGCGCGGAAGGGCCTCCTGCCACTCGTCCCGCGTCGAGCGGTCGTGATACGATCCCGGTCGCGCCGACATAGCTCAGCGGTAGAGCAGTTGTTTCGTAAACAACAGGTCCTCGGTTCGAATCCGAGTGTCGGCTCCACTTTCCAAGCGTGAAAGCCGGTCGAAAGGCCGGCTTTCTTGTTGTCTGAGAGGGGTTCAGGTAACGGCCAGGCAGCATTCGACGGCGCCGCGGGCACATGACTCACTCGGCCGGCCGGAAATGCAGATCGATGGCCTGATGGCGGCCGCCTACGGACGCCTATAGGCGTGATCGCCCCGCGGGCCGTCGGGCGGCGGGAAGCCACGGCAACCGCATACGATGTGCCCTCATGGGAACCATCCTCTTCGACTGGGACGGCACGATCGTCGATTCGATGGAGGCGCTCTTCGAGACCACCCAAGCTACCTGTCGCCACCTGGGCCTGCCTTTCGATCGGGAGATCTTCAGGCGCACCTTCTCGCCGAACTGGCGGCTCAAGTACCGCGCCCTCGGGATCACCGAGGAGCACACCGACGAGGCGATAGCGATCTGGGCGAAGACTTTTCGCGCGGACGAGACGAATCCGTTCCCGGGCGTGCGCGAGGCGCTTGAGCGGCTCTCCGCCGCCGGGCATCGGCTTGGCATCGTGACGGGCGGCGACCGGTCCGAAGTCGAGCCCCAACTGGCCCGTCTCGGCATCGAGGGGTTGCTGACGGTGCGGGTCTATGGCGACGACACCGCGGCAGGCAAGCCCGACCCTCGGCCACTGCAGCTGGCGCTGGAGTTGGCCGGCGTCGCTCGACCAGAGGATGCCTTCTACGTCGGGGATGCGCTCGACGACATGCGGATGGCCGCTGCAGCCCGCGTTCGAGGGATCTGGATCGTCTCCATGCTGGCCACCGCGGACGATCTTCTCGCAGCCGGCGCAGTCGAGTCGGCCGGCTCCGTCGTCGAGTGGGCCGATCGGTTCCTGGCGGGATCGACGGTCGAAGCATGACCGGTGTCGTCCGTGACAAAGTCCCGGCGGGTTAGTGGTCCTGGGTCGAGAGCCTCTTCGTCCTCCAGGGCAGGAAGTCGATCGCGAAGCCCAGCATCAGGGCGCCCCAGAACACGCAATAGGATCCCGCCGCTGATCTTGCGCGTCCGCCTCAGGCTAGTATCGGCTCGGTCGCGGTTCAACCGGACGACTTGCTCATGGTGCAGGTTCGGTCCGAGAGTTAGGCTCACTCGCGGAAGGCAGGACCAGAGCCGCGCAGAAGAGGTGGGTGATGAGCGTCGAGGGTCGGGCGTCGAACAGCAGGATTGGCGATGGTCTTGCAGCCGATCTCGATCGGCCCGCTCCGGCCGAGGAGATCATCTACGAATGGCAGGCCACGCCGAAGACCAACGGGTACTGGGTCGTGTGGTCGATTCCGGTGGCGGTGGCCGGGATGTTCGCCTACGGCACGGTGGCTACCGGGTCGCCTCCGACACAGTCGTCCTTCCCTCTGCTGCCGCTGATCGTAGCCGTGGTGGCGATCTTTGGGCTCCATGAAACCGCGCACGGCATCTTCATTGCGGCCTTCGGTGCACGGCCAGAGTTCGGGGTCGTCCGGACCGCATCGGGCTGGCCCGTGGCCTTCTATGTCACCGCGTTGGGCCGCCTATTCACAAGGCGGCAGTACCTCATCGTGACTGCGGCCCCGATGTTGATTCTGTCTCTAGCAGGCATACCTGCTTGTATCTCGCCGCTTGGCAGCTACTTGTGGCTTCCGTTCGCATGGCATCTGGGTGGATGCGTTGGAGACGCCATCATCATCTGGCGCACGCTCCGCCAGCCAGCCGATGTCCTGTGCCAGGACTTTGACGATTGCACGAGGTTCGTGCGGCGTGCATCTTCGAACCCGGTTTGTTGCTGACCACGTCATGGTGTTCTCGCGACGGCACTCCACCGAAGTGGATCGTCCAGTCGTCAGTCGTCATGGCCAAACGAGCCTGCGGCGAGTGCCGAGGCGATCGATTGACTCGAGCCTCCGGCCAATCCGGGTTGAGGCGGTGCCGCGCGTGCCCGCCCAGCGCGCTGATCGAGGACTTTCGGGAGCCGTCCAATCGACCTGCAGTAAGATGCCGGCATGGTCGAGTTCGACGCCTATGCCGCTGACTGCCGCGTGCACGGCCAGGTCGAGGTGGGCGAGGGTCGCCTGTCCGACCATCTCGATCACGCCGCGGAGTTACTTGTTCGAGACGCCCGACTGGAAGGCCTTGCGGACGGCCGTATGGTCGCGATGCCCGAGCTCACGGTCGCGCGCGACGAGCTCTGCGCGGTGGTCGCGAGCGGTTCGCGAGGCGATACGGCACGTCGGTTGCACACACAGACGAGACTCGTGGAGGCCGAGGTCGGGCCGTATCTTGTCGTAGGAAGGGTGCACGGCACGCCGACCTCCCAACCGCTCGGCGTGGCTCTACGGCGCCAGGCGTGGGTGCCACTCACCGAGGCGACCGTGATGTATCGCTGTGGTGGGAGCGACGTCCGCGAAGAGATGACGACACTCCTCGTCAATCGCGATCGTATGCGCTCCTTCCGAGCGGTCGAACAGGCCAGTCTCGACCTTCTCTGGGAGAAGCCCGGGGCACCAAAGGACGCGGCGCGCGATGCGACCAGCTCGGCGGCAACGCCTCGCAAAGTGGCTCGCCCGAGAGCCTAGAAGGCACATCCCCAGGCGGCCTCGAAGCCGCCTGCCTGATCGCCGGTCGCTCGACCGAGGCTCCGGGTCGGTCCCGCCGGCGCAGAATCCCTGAGGTCCTCGGTTCGCGCCCATCGGCCAGTCGGGACGACTACTTCGAATGCGGCGTCGCCATTCTCCTTGACGGTCTCGAGCGCGTCGTTGCCAGCTTCTGAAGTGGAGGCTTTACAGGATGGCTTTCGCACGACTACAGCGGGCCGACACCACATGAGCAGATTGTGTTGATTCCTCAGATGTGCCTTACGACGACCGAGTCGCCGGCGTAGTCTGTCCAGGCCCGCTTTTGGGGATCTTCGCTGCCAATCACGGCCGCAATCACAGCTGGGATGCATAAGGCGCCCAGGCAGAATGCCCACGCCAAGTAACGCAAGAGGATCCGGCCGATCCCGAGCTTTCGACCATCCGATGCGCGGGCTACGCGCAGGCCGAGCAGGCGCTGACCAGGCGTGCCCTCGAAGAAATACCAGCAGGCAGGCACGTATAGCAGCACGATCAGCCAACTCGCCAGGTCGATGACGTTCGCGAGGGTCTGGTATTGGATTGTCCCGTTGACCGTCTTCAGGCCGGGGGTGCCCATGATCAAGGCGAGTATGAAGCCGAAAATACAGAAGAAGACCGAGTCCAAGACCAGCGCCCCGGCCCGAACCCCGATGCCGCCCCACGCCAACCCCGGTGTTGGGCCGGGCGGTACCGGGGAGCCCCAGCCGCTGGGGGCGTATGCGTAGCCCGGCGGAACGGGCAAACCGCCGTATCCGAGCTGCGGCGGATAGCCTGGCTGCGGCGGATAGCCTGGCTGCGGCGGATAGCCTGGCTGCGGAAAGTTTCCGGGCATAGGCCCGAAGGCGGGTGCCGCGGCTGGTGGCCAGGTCGAGGCGGAATCGGCGGCTCCGGGCATAAAGGATGGCTGCGGAACGATGGCTTGCTGGGGAGGAAGGACTTGTGGCGGCGGGAGACTCGTTCCCGATGGCGCAGTCGAGACGACTGGATCGCCGACAAGTCGATCCTGACCCGAGCCTTCGATGTTAATTTCCGGGTCCATTCAATCCCCTTACTAGTGTCGGCACCCAGCCCCGCGATCGAGTCCCCGGTCCTGACAAGCCCTCAATTTGCTTTGCCTGGATATGTGGGGCAATCGTAACCGGGGAATACGCCCAGCGATAGCGACACTCAAGCGGTCGTGCGGGCCCTGGAGAGGCAGCCGCGTGCCCTAGACTTGAGGGCGGCGGCTAGGGCCGTATCGGGCGGCCCCCCAGTAGCGACCGGGCCCCGGCTCATGAGTACCAGGAAGGATCGCCGGATGGATCTCGACGGCGCGATCGTCATCGTCACTGGGGCCTCGTCAGGCATCGGCGCGGCAACCGCCCGGCTGGCGGCCGGACGCGGGGCAAAGGTGGTGCTGGCCGCGCGTCGCGCCGATCGGATCAAGGAACTGGCGGACGATCTGCCAGACGCGCTCGCTGTGACGACGGATCTGCGGGACCCGGCGCAGATCGTCCGGCTGGTTGACGCGACCCTCGATCGCTTCGGACGCGTGGACGTGCTGGTCAACAACGCCGGTCAGGGTCTACACGTGCCGCTCGAGCAGGTCCGACTCGACGACCTGCGGGCGATCACCGAGCTCAACTTCTATGCGCCCCTCCTCGCGATGCAGGCGGTGATCCCGCTGATGCGCAGGCAGGGCGGTGGTGCCATCGTGAATGTAAGCTCGATGACGTCCCGCATGGTGCTCCCAGGCGTCGGCGGATACTCGGCCACGAAGTCGGCGCTGAACATGCTCTCGCAGGTTGCCCGTCGAGAACTCGCGCCCGACGGCATCGTGGTGTCGATCGTGTACCCGGCTGTAACCGCCACGGAGTTCCACCAGTCGCTTGCCGCGGGCGGCCGGGTCGGCGGCGGTTCCTGGTCGGTCAAGCCTCATTCGGCGGAGTCCGTGGCCGAGGCGATCCTCGGCGTGCTCGCGTCCGGTGACGAGGAGATCTTGCTGACACAGGGCTGGAACCCGGGCGCGCCGGATCGCCGAGACACCGGCCAAACGCACTAGAGCGTGAGACGCCAGCACGCCCATTTCCGCCGCTATCAGTGCATCACGCTCGACCCGCCATCGCCTTGATGCGATGGTTCGAGCGAGGAGGTGGATGGCTCGCCACTATCAAGCTGGCCGAGTGCATGGCTAGATGACCGCCGGTCGCCTTGGCCCCTGACATTCTTGACCGAAGGCGTCCACCACTGCCCGGGCCGAGTCGGGCGCCCGGCCGAAAGCGGAGGTCCGTCGCTGAGGCTCGTGCGTCCCTGCTAGGCCCTCGGTTCGAATCCGAGTGTCGGCTCCACATTTTGGGGGTCAAGCCCGGCTGACATGCCGGGTCTGGTTGGTTGCTATCTGTGCGCTGCCACGATCGTCACGACCGCGTCGACGACGGCCGGCAGAGCTCGTTTCACGGCCGGCGACAAACGGTCGCCGACGTCCAGGTTGGCTGCGCCAACACTCACCACGAAGACGGGCGGTGAGGCGCTCCACAGTTCGCTCGCCAGCGCGACCAATTCTGTCGGCCCGAGGTGGTGAGACCAGGCCGATCCGGCAACAGGAGTCGGGTCCAGGCGCTGGGTCGAGACAGCGCCTGCCTCGTCCTCGGCGCTGGCGTCAACCAGGACGACGAGCGACGCTTTACTGACGTCGATGGCCAGCTCCGGGGTTAGCTGGTGCTGCCAAATCACCTGCGCTCCCCCGAGCCGCGGATCCTCCGCCAGGCGCGCGGCCGCGTGCCAGCCCAAGCCGTCGTCACTGCGCAGGGCGTTGCCGTAGCAGATGATGAGAGCGCCTCCGGCGTCGCGACTCGCCGCCGGCCCTGGCTCACCGGCATCGCGACGCGCCGCCGACCCTAGCTCACCGGCATCGCGACTCGCCGCCGACCCTGGCCCGTCGGCATCCGTCACCGGGCAAGGTCGTCCAGAACCGCTCCGTCTGGCGCAAGGAGCTGGATTCGGAGGGCCATCTGGCCCAGGGCGTGCGTCGAGCAGCTGAGGCAGGGGTCGTAACAGCGGATGACCGCCTCGACCCGGTTGAGCATCGGCTCCTCGAGCTTGTCGCCCTTGACGAAGTGGCGCGCCACTTGGAGGACGGCTCGGTTCATCGCCATGTTGTTATGGCCCGTCGCGATCACGAGGTTGGCCCACTGCACGATGCCGTCGTCGTCCACCTTGTAGTGGTGCATCAGCGTGCCGCGGGGCGCCTCTGAGACGCCAATGCCTTCGTTCCGATTGACCTCGGCTCGCGACCGAACGTGGTTCGAGAGGATGTCGGGGCCCCGTAAGAGTTCCTCAATCTTCTCGACGCAGTGGAGCGTGTCGATGAGGCGCGCGTAGTGATAGTGGAACGACGAGCCGGCTACGCGGCCGACCCGACCGCGGAACCTGTCGAGCTCCTCGTCGGCGCGCGGGGTGCCCATCCGCTCGGCCACGTTCACGCGGGCCAGCGGGCCGACCCGGTAGATGCCGTCCGGATAGCCCATCGCCTTCCAGTAGGTCGACTTGAGATACGACCACGGCTCAACGGTCTCGCCGATGTAGTCGTTGAAGCTGCGCGGATCGACCCGATCAGCAAGGTACTTGCCGCCGGCGTCGACGACGCGCAGCCAGCCGTCGTAGTGGTCCACATTGCCGTTTCGGTCCACGAGGGCCATGAACGCCGAGCGGAAGTTGCCCATGCTCGACGCCTCCTCCTCCCAGCGCAGCATGTCCGTCTTGTACCAGGCGATTGCCCGCTCGACGATCGCCATCGCTTCCGGGACGCCGGCCAGGATCCGGTCGCGGACCTCTGCCGTGAGCGGCTGAGCGACGCCACCCGGGACGATCCACTCCGGGTGAATGCGCTTGCCGCCCAGCCACTCGATGATCTGCTGACCCCATTTGCGAAGCTCGATGCCGTCCTTGGCGAGCTGCGGGTTCGCTCGCGCCAGTCCGATGATGTTCCGCTTGGCCGGGTCCGCGTCGAAACCGAAGAGGAGGTCAGGCGCCGAGAGGTGGAAGAACGACAGAGCGTTCGACTGCACGATCTGGCCGAGGTTGATGATCCGCCTCAGGTCTTGCCCGGTGGGAGGCGGCTCGACGGCGAGGATTTCGTCGACCGCCTTGGCGGACGCGATCAGGTGGCTGACCGGGCAGATACCGCAGATCCGGGCCATGATGGCCGGCATCTCGTGGACCGGGCGGCCCTGCGTGATGCGCTCGAAGCCGCGGAACTGGGTGACGTGGAAATGGGCGTCGACGACCTCACCTCGGTCGTCTAGCTGGATGGTGATCTTGGAGTGGCCCTCGATCCGCGTGACAGGATCAATGACGATGGTTCGTCTCATGTCGGCTCCCGTCAGCGACCGAACCGGGCCCCGGCCACGTCAGGGACGCGACCGGCCAGCAGGTCATCGAGCAAGGTGTAGATGAGGTCGGCAGATGGCGGGCAGCCCGGCAGAAAGACATCGACCTTCACCACGCGGTGCACAGGCGTCGAGGTCGGCAGGAGCTTCGGCACGACGTCCGTCGGAATGTGCGGGTTCAGCGTCACGTTCTCCAGGTATGCCCGATCCAGGAGCGGCCCCACCCCGATCGGGTTTCGCATGCCCGGGACGTTGGACGTCACAGCGCAGTCACCGAATGAAACGAGTGTCGCAGTTCTTGCGCGGACCAACCTGATCTTGTGGAGGTCCTCCTCGCTGGAGACGGCGCCTTCCACGAGGCAAACGTCGACGTCCTCCGGGAACTCCTTGACGTCGACCAGTGGACCGTAGACGAGGTCGGCCCGCTCGAAGATGTCGAGCAGACGCTCATCCATATCGATCAGCGACATATGGCAGCCCGAGCAGCCATCGAGCCAGACGGTGGCGACCCGAGGCTTCCTCACTGACCGCGCTCCTCTTTGACGGCCTTTAGCCACGGCAGGAAGGGCCGCTGCCTCTTGCTGCCCGAGGCAACTGCGCGCCCCTTCTCGAAGAGAGCTCCGGTGGGACAGACCTGAACGCATTTCCCGCAGCTGGTGCAGGTGGTGGACTCGCCCCACGGGATTCCCATGTCCGTCTGGACACGGGTATCGAGGCCCCGATGCATAACGTCCCAGGTGTGCGCTCCTTCGATCTCGTCGCAGACGCGGACGCAGCGTAGGCACAAGATGCAGCGGTTGTGGTCTATCGCGAAGAGGCGGTGGCTGGCGTCGATGTCCAACTTGAAGCTAATGCGGGGCAGATCGAAATGCGTCAGTTCCAGGTCCGCGGCCAGGTCCTGCAGCTCGCAGTGGTTGTTGGCCACGCAGACCGCGCAGACGTGGTTGCGTTCGACGAAGAGCATCTCGGTAACGGTCCGGCGGTACTCCTGAAGAGTCTCGGAATGGGCCGTCACCTCCATCCCCTCGGCGATCTTGGTTGTACAGGCCGCAGCGAGTTTCGGCGAGCCCGCAATCTCGACCATGCAAAGGCGGCAGGCGCCGCGATCGTGGATCCCTTCGAGGTGGCACAGGCCCGGAATGTCTATCCCGTTCTCCTCGGCCACTTCCATGACGGTCTGGCCTTCCGAACCGGCGACGTCCTTGCCGTCGATAAGGAAGGTGAAGACGGCGGTCATGCCAGCACCTCCGGCCGAGTGATCGTGCAGACGCCGGCGGGACAAACCTTGTCGACGATGTGCGCCATGTATTCATCCCGGAAGTAACGCAGCGTGCTGAAGATCGGGTTTGGAGCTCCCTGGCCGAGTCCGCAGAGGGCGGTCTTCTGGATGATGCCGGCCAGCCGTTCGAGCTGAGCCAGGTCCTCCAGCGTGGCCTCGCCGCGAGTGATCAGGTCGAGGAGCATGTACAGCTGGGTCGTGCCGACGCGACACGGGACGCACTTCCCGCAAGACTCCTCGCGACAGAAATCCTGGAAGTACTTGGCGACGTCGACCATGCAGGACGTGTCGTCCATAACGATCAGGCCGCCGGATCCCATGAACGAGCCGACCTCGATGAGCGACTCGTAGCTCACCGGCATGTCGAGGAACTGGGCTGGAATGCAGCCGCCCGAAGGGCCGCCCGTCTGAACCGCCTTGAACGGTCGGCCATCGATGAGGCCTCCGCCGATGTCGAAGACGATCTCCCGAAGGGTCGTACCCATTGGCACTTCGATCAGGCCGGTGTTCACGATTCGGCCGGCCAGGGCGAAGACCTTGGTGCCCTTGCTCTTCCCGACCCCGTACTCGGCGAACCACCCCGAGCCCTTGCTCAGGATCGTTGGAACGTTGGCGTATGTCTCGACGTTGTTGATCAGGGTGGGGCAGTCCCATAGCCCCTGAACCGCCGGGTACGGCGGCCGGGGGCGCGGCGTGCCGCGTCGGCCCTCGACCGACGCGATAAGGGCGGTTTCTTCGCCGCACACAAATGCTCCCGCTCCGAGCCGGATCTGCACATCGAAGTTGAACGAGGTCTCTGCGATACCCGCGCCCAGGAACCCAGCTCGCTGAGCCAGCCGGATGGCAGTTCGGAGTCGGGCGACGGCGAGCGGGTACTCCGCGCGGCAGTAGATGTAGCCTTCGGTGGCGTGGACGGCAAAGGCCGCGATCGCCATACCCTCCAGGATCCGGAATGGGTCACTCTCGAGGACGCTGCGGTCCATGAACGCGCCCGGGTCGCCCTCGTCGGCATTGCACACGACGTACTTCTGGCTGCCCTGGGCCTTGGCGACCGTGGTCCACTTGAGACCTGTCGGGTAACCTGCGCCGCCGCGGCCGCGCAGGCCGCTGGCAGTGATTTCGTCGCGTACCTCGGTGGAGGTCATCTCCTCGAGCACGTGCTTGAGGGCCTCGTAGCCACCGCGGGCGATGTAGTCGTCGAGGTTCTCCGGATCGATCCGGCCCAGGTTCTCGGTTACCACCCGGAGCTGCTTCTCGAAGAAGGGGCCCTGGGGCTGCCGCGTGTCTGTCCGCTTGACCTTCTTGAGGGCAGCGACGATGCCATCGACGTTGTCCGGCGTGACTCGCTCAAAGAGCCGGCCGGTCTCGTTGATCTCGACAAGCGGGCCAGCAGCACACAACCCCAGGCAGCCGACGCGCTTGATCAACACGTCGGTCAGTCCGGCTGCGGCGGCACGCTCGCCGAGACGCACAGTGATGTCGTGGGCCTGGGCCGACATGCAACTGGCGGCCTCGCACACGTACGCCGAAGCGCGCGGCGGGCCGTCGTGGGCGTCATCGGCTACGCGGCGATGGCTCGGTCGCGCCGCGGCGGGCATCTCGCTCACATCGCCTCCAATTCGGCAACGAGCTCGGTGGCGCTCACGTGGCCCTTGACGTTGCCGTCGACGATGACTGCCGGCGCCAGGCTGCACGCGCCGAGGCAGCGCGCGGTCAGGACGGAAATCTTGCCGTCCGCGCTCGTCTCTCTGGGCTTGACGTGCAGAGCTTCGTCTAAACCAGTCAGGATCTGCTTCGCTCCGTTGATGTAGCAGGCTGTACCTGTGCAGACGACGCAGGTGTGCTCGCCTTGCGGTTTGAGGGAGAAGAACGAGTAGAAGGTCGCGACGCCGTAGACGCGTGAATGGGGCACGCCGAGCGTGTCACCGACGTAGGTGAGCGCGTCGGTGTCCAGGTACCCGAAGGCCTCCTGGGCCGCGTGGAGAGCCTCGATCAGCGCAGCCGGGCGATCGCCCATGCGGCGCATTCGCGTCTCTACGATCTTCCACCGCTTATCGTCGGTTGGTGCGGTTGGCTTGGCGTGCAGGACGGGCATTGCCATCCCTCCAGTGCGAAGGACGAGCGAGCATCGACAGGAGCCGTTCCGGGCGCTTTGCACAATCCGACGGGGGATTTCGGAGCGGTCCACTAGATGATACCAAGCCCGATCGGCCGCCCTCCGGGCCGCTCCTCCCGACTCCGGGGGCCGTATTCCCTTGTCCTGCCGGGCCGCGCGGACCCGGGCCGGGGTCGCCCCGCGGTCGACACGGCTTTGGCCGGGCCGGTTCAGCTCGGCTGGCGCCCGCGCTCCGCCGGCGGCTGTGCGGGCTGCCTCGGCGTAACCGCCGCGACTGCCAGCGCGACCGCGCCGAGGGCAAGGATGATCAACCAGGCCGACACCACGCCGACCGCGTCCGATGCAAGGCCAAGGGCGGACGGAGCCACGAGCACGGCCAGGCCGGAGCCGAGGGTCGCACGGGCCGAGGCCTCGAGTTGGGCCCCCGGTGAGCTGGCGAACGCAAAGTCGAGGCTAATCGGCCAGAGGCCCGCGGTGCCCAGGCCGCCGACGAAGAGGCCCAGCGCGGAAACGGCGGGCGCGGTTGATATCCAGACCACCCCGGCACCGATCATCGCTACGGTCAGGCCGGCCGAAAGGACGAGGCGCGGACTGCGGCGCCCTCCGAGGCCGCGGCCGACGGCGGCACGGCCAACGAACATTCCGGCGACGAAGAGGCCGGCCAGAAGGGTCGCGTCCGCGTCAGAGACCCCGGTTCGTCGCCCCACGATCGTTGACCCCCAGACGACGAACGAGAACTCGATCGAGACTCCCAGGACGAGCAGTAGCCAGACGAACCAGTAGCGCGTCGGCAGCTTCGCTCGAGGCAGACGTACCGGTTGGCTGCCCGACGAGTCTCTCGGCCGCAGGGCGGTCAGGACCAGGAGTGCCACGATCGGGAGAAACAGAGCGGCCCTCCAGGCCTGAAGCCCGGACGCGGCCAGGCCAATGGCAAGGGGCGCGGACGCAGCCGTAATCATCGTTACGGCGCTGGCCTGTCCGATCAGCCTGCGGCTATCGTCACCGCCGGAACGAACCAGATGCAGGTTGACCTGCGTAAGCAGCGTCCCGCCGCCCAGGCCGATCAGAAAGGCTCCGGCAAGCGAGACCGCCAGAAACGGAGCGAGCGCCACGAATAGGAGGCCGGCCACGATGCTGGCGACGGCAATATCGGTCAGCCCTCCCGGTCGGACCACTCGCCCGACGGCGTCGGCAATGAAGCCGGAGGCCAGGACTCCCACGGCCAGCGCCGAGGCATGCAGTCCGGCCTCAAAGTCGGTCAGATTCAGGTCGGCTCGCAGGTATGGTGTGGCGCTGCCGATGCCGTAGAGAAGGTATCCCCAGACTGCCAGGTACAAGATCGGAATCCAGGCGGCTCGCGCCCGAGGCGCGGACGTCTCGTCGGCGACGGATTCGGCTGCGGTCTGGGGCTCCACCAATATGCGCTTAACTTTTGACTTCGACGACAGAGGCGAGCCGAAGGTCGCCGATGCTTCGACCTATCCGGACCTCGAATTGACCGGGCTCGACGGCCCAGTCGCCGGCGCTCTCGTCCCAGTGCCGCAGAGCCCATCGATCGATCGGAACGACGACCTCGATCTCCTGACCTGCTGCAGCCTCAATCGAGGCGAAGCCACCGAGCCACAGCAGCGGCCGCTCGATCTCACTCTCGGGCCGGGCGAGGTAGGCCTGGACCACCTCCCGACCCGGTCGGCTGCCGGAGTTGCGGAGGCGGACCCTGACGGCGGGCGAGCCGCCGGTCTCAGGGCCGCCGACTGCCGATTCGGCGTCGATATACGTCCACTCCGTGTAGCCGAAGCCGTGGCCGAAGGGGAAAGCAGGGGCGGCTTCTGCTCGCAGCCAGGCCCGATAGCCGATGTGCAGGCCCTCGGTGTAGTGGAGCCAGCCCTTGTCCGGCTGCGTGTCCAGGATGGGCACGTCTTCAGCTGCGGCCGGCCACGTCGTGGGCAGCCGCCCGCCCGGCTCGGTGCGGCCGAGGAGCATGTCCGCCATGGCATTGCCCGCCTCCTGGCCCGGGAACCACGTCAGCAGGATGGCGGCCACGTCGTCGCGCCATGGCATCAACACCGGCGATCCGGCCGATACGACGACCACGGTCCGTGGGTTGGCGGCGGCCACTCGCCGAACTAGTTCGTCCTGTGTGGGCTGGAGGGCGAGCGACTCGCGGTCGCGGCCCTCGCTCTCGTCCTGGTCGGTGGTGCCGATAACGAGGACAACCGCGTCGGCCGCTCGGGCCAGTCGCTCCGATTCGGCCAGCGCCTCGGCCGGCGTCATGTTCGGCTTCTCCATCGCAAGTGAGATCTTGGCTGCATTCTGGTCGAAGAACTTGCGCCAGCGTGCCCGGAACTCGACAGGCTTGCCGGCCGTCATCTCGACCTCGGCCTCGCGATAGGGCGAGTCGCCCCAGATGGCGTCGATGTCGATCTCCGTGGGCGGGACGCCTTCGTCGGAGATGAGCTTGCCGTCGACCCACATCGCAACGTGGCCGCGGACCATGATCCCGATCTTGTGCCTGCCACTCACTGGCGAGACGACTCGGGTGGACAGCTCGAACACGTGCCTGCCCGCGATCGCCGTGTCGCCGCCCCAGCCCAGACGGCCGTCCGGCCGCGTCTGGCGTGCGGTCTCGCGGCCGATCTCGCCGACGAGGGTCGCATCTGGGGCGATCGTCCCGCCCGCGCCCTCTTCGTCGAGGATGCGGACCAGGATGCCAGGCTTGCCGGCCGCCGCGCCCGCCTCTGCGGGGAGCTGTACCTCGGCGGCTACCACGAGCTGCCAGCCCGGTCGCACCCGATCAGCGGGGTTGACGAGAAACTCAACGCCCGGCAGGGCCGCACGCAGGCCATCCAGTGGGGTGACCGCGTAATCGGGCCGCAGGTTCGAGCTACCGCCGCCCTGACCGGGTGGCACGTCCGCGTTCGGGCCGAGTACCGCCAGCCGCCGTAGCTTTCCCGCTTCGAGCGGCAGCAGCCCGTCATTACTGAGCAGTACTGACCCCGCCGACAACGCTCGCCGGACCAGCGCCGATACCTCGGCCTGGGGCGGCCGGATGGCCATGGGTGTGGCCGCAGGCACTCCCTGCAGAGCCCCGACTCGTGCGGCAAGGCGCAGCAGCCGCCGAACCTTGTCGTCGATCGCGGCCTCGCTTACGTCGCCGGCCCGGACGGCAGCGAGGAGCTTTTCGCCCCACGGCCCGTCGGGACCTGGCATCACCAGATCCAGCGCCGCTCGGCCCGCCGGCACGGTGGACTTGGTGGCGTACCAATCGCTGACGACCAGCCCGTCGAAGCCCCATTTCGTCTTCAGCGGATCGGTCTGCAGATCGCTCTCCGTCATGCGCGTTCCGCGCACGCCGTTGTAGGCCGCCATGACTGACCAGGCCTCGGCCTCGCGAACGGTCCGCTCGAACGGGGCCATGTACAGCTCGCGCAGCGGCCGCTCGGCCACGTCCACGTTGAGGTTCTGACGATCCGTCTCGGAGTCGTTGCAAACGTAGTGCTTAGGACAACCGCCCACGCCCCGCGACTGCAGGCCGCGGACGTAGGCACAGGCGATCCGTCCGGTCAGGAGCGGGTCCTCCGAGAACTGCTCGAAGTGGCGGCCGCCGACCGGGGAGCGCTGCAGGTTAATCGTTGGGCCGAGCACCACGTCGACGCCCTTGCGACGCGCCTCGCCGGCAAGCAACTCGCCGATCTCACGGACGAGTTGCTCGTCCCAGCTGGCCGCCAGGGCCGTGGGGGACGGCAGGCTGGTCGTGGTTTCGTCATGCCCGACCGAGCCGCCCTTCACGCCCGCTGGACCGTCCGAAACGATCAACTGGCGTAGCCCGATCTCGGGAACGGCGTATGTCGACCAGAAGTCGGCGCCGGTCAGGAGCCGCACTTTGGTCTCCAGGTCGAGCTTGGGTAGAGCTGCCTCGACGGCCGCCTCGACCGTGGCTTCGTAGCCGGTTCCGGGTACGCCCGTGCTCACCGTTCGACCTCCTATTGGACCGTTCCCCTCGATTGCTGCCAGTCTATTCGCTATCCGATCTGGCAGTTCCCGATGGCCTCGCGGCGGCTCCACTCATTGCCGGGTCAGATGCCGCTGCCAGCCAATCAGGGCGTTCCGCGTGGCTCAGGAGTGGAGGCGGCTCAGGAGTGGAGGCAGCCCGGCCGGCAGGTTACCATCGACCTGAAGACGGGCGGCCGTTGGGGCACCGCATGGGAGGCAGCGCGAATGAGCAAACTCAGAGTCGCCCTGGTCCAGCTGGCTGCCGACCAGGATGTCGCGGCCAATGTCGAACGCGCTTCCGCGCTTGTCCGGCAAGCCGGCGAGCATCACCCGAACCTCGTCGCCCTGCCTGAGATGTTCGGGTACCGCGGCCCTCTGGCCGGATTCCGCGAATCCGCGACGGACGCGCCAGGCCCGCTGACCGAACCGTTCGCCGATCTGGCCCGCGAGTTGAACACTTGGATCCTGCTGGGTAGCCTGGCCGAGCGCTCGACCGATCCCCTGCGCCCCTACAACACGTCGGTCCTTCTTGGTCCGGCCGGTCGAGTCGCTGCAATCTACCGCAAAATTCACCTCTTCGACGTAACCCTCGAGGACGGCCCGTCCGATCGCGAGTCGGCCCGCATAACCCCCGGCAACGCCACCGTCGTGGCCGAATTGGAGGGGGCGGCCGAGGAGGCCGACGTGCGGCTGGGCCTGAGTATCTGCTTCGACCTGCGATTCCCGGAGCTATATCGTGAGCTGGCTGCCGCTGGGGCGGAAGTTCTGGCGGTGCCGGCCAACTTCACCGAAGCCACCGGCCGGGACCACTGGGAGGTGCTGTTGCGGGCGCGGGCAATTGAGAACGGGGCCTTCGTGATCGCCCCGGCTCAGTGCGGCATCGGCGCCGGCATCCCAACCCACGGCCGCAGCATGGTCATAGACCCGTGGGGGATCGTCGTTGCCCAGGCACCGGACGGACCGGGCATCGTGGTAGCAGACCTGGATCTGGTCCGTGTGGCAGCCGTCCGACGTCAGCTTCCGACACAACCCAGGCGCTGAGCGCGGCGCCGGCATCCCGGCGCTCTCAGGCGGCGCCCGATCTCCGGTGGAGCGGGATATCGTCCGCGGAGTCCTCGCCCCCGGCGTTGGCGGTGTCGCCGGCTGGTGAGTTCGATTCCTCCAGCACGGTCACCAGCTGCGCTCGGTTGACCATCGCGAATGGATATCGGACCACCAGGCTCGGGTCGGACAGCCAGCGTACGTGCAACTCGGTCAGCGGTAGGAAGCGCGGCTCGGCCGACTCGAGATACTGCTTCATCGAGCCATAGGTGTGGATGTACAGGTTCCCGCGCAGGCTATAGCCCGGCGTGACAATCGAGACCCTGCGTCGCTGCTTGTCGACGACGGGGGCGCCGACGCGGCTCTGCTGGATCGCCACGTGCTCCGCAACCAGAACGATCTGATCGAGCCGGGCCCACAGTATTCCCCGCCGCTGTTCCGGATCCGGCAGGTTGCCCTGGCCGAGGTGGACGTGCCAGGCGTTGCGGACCTGGATGAACCCCGACTGCATGTTGATCCAGTCCGACAGACGATCGAACCGGCCTGTGTGGATCTGGCCCGAGATCTGGAAGCCTTCGCCGAATATCTCTACCTCGATCGCAAGTCCCTCGGGCTCCTCTTCAGTAGATTGAGAGAGCCAGTCGTTGCTGCCGCCGGCCGTGGGCGCACCGAGCGTTCCCCAGACGGGGTCGAAGCCGGGCACGGAGCCGAACCCGCCCTCGCCGCGGCTGGGCGGTTGGCCAAGGCGGACGTTCTCGCCGTCGAGGCCGGAGCCGAATCCGGAGTCAGCGTCGCGATCTGATTGATCGCCCCGCGGACCGCCTAGGAATCCGGGTCGTCCAGCCATTTGATCCGTGCGTAGCCTCTAGGGGATTTCGGTCTTGTGCCTTCGGAACTTGACCCGGAGCGGTATGTCGGGCGAGGATTCCGTGGCGTGGCGTGATTCTTGCCATACACCCGCCGCAATCCAATGGCCTAAGAGGGGCCATGTATCCGCCGTGATACCTAGGCAGAATGCATGAGGGCGTAGCCCATATTCGGGGGGTCCGCGTGGCGAAGCCCGGAACGGCGGCTTCGCGGGGCGTCAGCCGCCGCGGCGGGCCGTCTAGCCCTCGTCGCCGGGCGGCTCGCCGGGGAGCGTGATCCGGAACGTGGCTCCCGATCCCTGGCCGGCCGGCTCGAGAGTGAGCTCGCCGCCCATCTTCCGCAGCAGCTGTCGCGAGACGTACAGGCCCAAGCCCGTGCCGTCGCCGCTGGTCTGTGCAGCACCCCGGGTGAAGCGGGTGAAAACTCGCTTTCGGTCTGCCGCCGAAATTCCCGAGCCGTGGTCGGTGATGGTGAGGTGGAGTCGGCTGGTGGCCTCGTCCGCCGTTACCTCGACCTCGATCTTGCCTTCGCGGCCGCCGTACTTCACGGCGTTGTCCAGAAGCGCCCACAGGACCTGGTCCAGCTGGTCCGGATCCGCCACGGCCAGCCAGCCGCGGCCCAGGTCTCGCAGCTCAAAGTCCACCGTGGCGGCGTTGAGTGCCTCCCAGGCGCGACGAACTCGCGGCCCCAGGGCGATCACATCCACCTCGGGACGCAGCACGCCGGCCTCCAGACGGGTGACGGTGAGAAGCTGGCGAACGAGGCGGGTGAGCCGGTCCGCTTGCTCGGCCACGATCTGAAGGCGGCGGTCCTGAGCCGCCTCGACCGACGATGCCCGGAGTTGGTCCACGTAGGCGCGGATGCTGGTCAGCGGCGTCTGCAGGTTGTGGCTGACGCCGCGCAGGAACTCGTCCTTGGTCGCGTCGAGTTCGAGGAGCCTGGCGTTCTGCTTCTCGATCTGCCCGAACAGCTCGGCGTTGCGCAGGGCCACGCCGACTTCGCTGGCGAACAGGTCCAGCAGATCCTGGTCGGCACGCTCCCAGCTGCGTGTTGCCGGCAGGTTGCCGGTCAGAAGGCCGAGCGTCTCGCCGCCAGCCCGAGTCTCGGCGCGGACGGGCCGCGGGTCGCCCGGAATCAATTCCGCCGGCGGAACGGTGGCCGGATTCACGAGCCGGAGCCGGGCGTCTATCAGGCCGAAGATGGCGCAAGCGTCAGACGCGGCGCGAGTCGTCAGAGCTGTCACTCCCTGCGCCGGCGAGTACTCGGCGATGGCGCGCAACAAGGCGCCGAGTTCGCGGTTGCGACGCTGCGCCTCGGCGGCGATGCGGTTGTGACTTTCGGCCAGGCGGGCGAGTTCGTCGTCGCCGGTGAGATGGATGGGTGGGCTGGATTCGCCCGCGGCCACTCGCTCCACGGCGGCCGTGATGCGGCGAAGCGGCTTGGTGAAGCTGGCGACGGCGACGGCCGCGACCAGCAGGCCGAAGAGCGCCGCCGCCACGATCAACGCGATCAAGAGCGGCACCACGACTTTGTCATCGGTGTTCAACCGGGCCGCCAGCAAGATCGCGCCGAACACAGCCAGCGGCAGCACTGCCGACAGAATGAGTGCTGCCGTCAGGAGGATCCGAAACGGCAGCTCGAATCGTCTTGCGGCCGGCTGGGTGGGCGGCCGCGTCGGCACGGTCTGTGCCCCGATGTCGTCGTCCGCGGCTTGCTCGTCAGCCATTCCCGGCTCGACTCGGAACGAGACGGTAGCCGATTCCTCGGACGGTTAGCAGATGGACGGGCCGGTCGGGGTCGGCTTCGATCTTCTGGCGGAGACGGCGCATCGAGACCCAGACGTAGGACGCGTCGGCCTCCTCCGTGTCGGTCCAACCGCGAGCCAGCAGGGTGTCCGTCGTGACGGCCTCGTTGAGATGGGCCACCAGGGCATGGAGCAGCCGGGATTCGGTCGG
>CABEBU010000054.1_pt1 | contig 20517 bp, 18 predicted proteins | sample 3132691 | NCBI WGS metagenome assembly CABEBU01 (sample SAMEA5534346, study PRJEB31848) | metagenome | biome: tundra; feature: field; material: soil | place: USA | collected 2013-05 | depth 0.45 m | reverse complement strand
ACCGTGAGGCTCAGTTTTCTGGCCGGATGAACAGGTCTTCAACACTGCGCACCGGCCTGGTGCTCCATTACGGCCCATCCCCCTCGAAAATATGAACGGTTGTTCGTAGCCCCTTCGTGGGAGTACGGTTTCGGTGCGCGCATCGCGACCCAACGAAGCCGGATCAGGCGTATACTGCGCACATCCGAGCCAGCCCCTTAGTGCGTCATCTCTCTACCAATCTCGGGGGAGGCCGGACCGAAACGACAAGCATCAGCCGGGGAGCCACCGGAGGATAGGAAATGCCGCTACGGTCCGATTCCGAGAACTTTGCCCTGATCCGTGTTATCGGCGTTGGGGGCGGCGGTAGCAACGCCGTCAACCGCATGATTCGGGCGGAGATGATGGGGGTGGAGTTCATCGCCTGCAACACGGACGCGCAGGCCCTCCTCCAGTCGGATGCTCCTCACAAGATCCGCATCGGAGACAAGATCACACGTGGTCTTGGCGCGGGCGGCGATGCCTCCATCGGTCAGAGGTCGGCCGAAGAGGACGCGGAGAAGATCGCGGATGCCCTGCGCGATTCGGATATGGTCTTCATCACCGCCGGGCTGGGCGGCGGCACGGGCTCCGGCGCGGCTCCGATCGTGGCCGAGATCGCCAAGGAACTGGGCGCGCTCACCATCGGCGTTGTCACCAAACCATTCTCCTTCGAGGGTTCGCGCCGGAAGCTCGTCGCGGAGCGAGCCGCGGAGGAACTGAGGGCCAAGGTAGATACGCTGATCACGATCCCGAACGACCGTCTGCGCGATGTGGTCCAAAAGAACACCTCCATGGTGGAGGCCTTCCGGTTTGTGGACGACGTCCTGCGCCAGGGCGTCCAAGGCATTAGCGACATCATCACTGTGCCGGGCCTCATCAACCTGGACTTCGCCGACGTTCGAGCAGTCATGAGGGACGCCGGATCGGCGCTGATGGGCATCGGCCGGGCAAGTGGCGACAGCCGCGCCATTGACGCCACACGTCAGGCCATCGCAAGCCCGCTCCTGGAGATCAACATCAACGGGGCACAGGGCATTCTCTTCAATATCGCCGGTTCCTCCAACCTCAGCCTCTTTGAGGTCACCGAGGCGGCGGAAGAGATTCGCTCGGTGGCGGACCCGGAGGCCAACATTATCTTCGGGACCAGTTTCGATGAGCGACTTGCTGACGAGGTCACGATCACCGTGATTGCCACGGGCTTCGATGCGAGCCGTAAGCGAGAAGCTCCACACCGCGAATCCACCTCGCAGACGCCGGTCGCTGTCGGCGCCTCTCGCTACGACGGCGTCGACTTCATGCAGGAGATGGATCGGCAGCGGCCGTATCCCGCTGATGCGGCTGGGTCGCCAAGCCGCTTTGGGGGAACGTACGGCCCGATGGGCGCACCCGAGCGCCAGCCCGTACCGGTGCCGGTGCAGAACGCTCCAACCCACCGGCCCAGCCCGGACCGCCTGAATCCGCGGCCGCAGTATGACGATGCGGACCTGGAGATCCCGAGCTTCCTGCGGAGGCCTCCGCAGGAGGACAAGGGCTAGCCCCGAGCTTTGGGTCGATCGCCAGACGCTGACGCCGTTGCCGAATTCCGGGCAGTTCGATCGCGAGTGCTTGAGGCCATAGCCGATGCGTGCCGACGCTCCGGTCGTGACCCGGGCGAGGTCTCTCTCGTTGCCGTCTCCAAGACAGTGGCTGCTCAATGGCTTGAGGCGGCGATCGTGGCCGGGCTGACGCTGCTCGGCGAGAACAGGGTCCAGGAGGCTGAAGCTAAGGCGTCACTCCTGCCTGGGGCCACGTGGCATCTAATCGGGCCACTCCAGTCCAACAAGGCCCGCCGCGCAGTCCAGATATTCGACGTCATCGAGTCGGTCGATTCGCTTGATCTGGCCCGCCGCTTGGATCGTTTGGCCGGCGAAGGGGTTCGAGGGGACGGCAGCCTCGGCACCGCGGGCCGATTGGGCGTCTACCTCCAGGTCAACGTGGATTGTGACGAGTCGAAATCAGGTTTCCTGCCCGAGACGCTCGAGGCGGAGCTTCCGATCCTGGCCGATCTCAGTAATCTGCGTCTACTGGGACTCATGACAATCGGTCGACTGGTCGGCCCTGCGGAGGAGGCTCGACCCACCTTCGTGCGGCTGCGCGAGCTGTCGGAGCGACTACGCGGTCGGGTTGGAGGGCTCGGTGACGGGCTTTCGATGGGCATGAGCGGCGACTACCCGGTCGCGGTCGAGGAGGGCGCAACGGTCGTGCGTGTCGGTCGGGCGCTCTTCGGAGTGCGTCCAGAGGGTGCGGTGGGTCGGTAGGCGCTGTCACGGGCAGTGCGCATCGGAGCCCACAGGCTGAGGGTGGATAATTGGGACGTATGGAAAGGGACCGTCGCCCGCGCGACTACCCGCAACCTTCAGTCCGATTCGCGGTGCGGCTGATGCCGCGCGGCGGAGCGGATCGGGTAGACGGCGTCTCTGAGGAGGGCGTCCTTCAGGCTCGGGTATCGGCTCCGGCCGTCGGCGGCGCCGCAAACACGGCTCTCGTGCGGCTCGTGGCCGACGAGATGGACGTCTCGCGGGGCTCGGTTCGCCTCGTTGCGGGCTCTACGGGACGCCACAAGTTGATCATGGTCGACGGGGTCACGCCCCAGCAGGTGGCCCTTCTCTGGCCCGGGATCAAGGTCTAGGCTCGCCGGGGCGGTTTGGCTGCCGCGGGTGGGCGTCGGCTGGGCGGCTACCTCCGCCGGGCTCCCTAACGCTATAATCGGCGTCCGTCACGCCCAGACGTGCACGTGGGCGATTAGCTCAGCTGGTTAGAGCGCACGGTTCACATCCGTGAGGTCACTGGTTCGAGTCCAGTATCGCCCACCACTTTCCCATCCCAGCGAGAGCAGGCGGATGAATCGGCAGCTACTTTCGGGCGACGAGGCGGTTGCCCTAGCGGCTCTCCATGCGGGTGTGGCGCTGGGTACCGGCTATCCGGGCACGCCATCGACGGAGATCCTCGAGACGTTCTCCGAACTCGGCGGCCGGGCGCAGTGGGCACCCAACGAGAAAGTGGCGCTGGAGGTTGGATTGGGGGCGGCTTTCGCGAACGCCCGCGTTCTCGTGACGATGAAGCATGTTGGCTTGAACGTGGCCGCCGATCCGCTCTTTACCGCGGCCTATACGGGCGTCAGCGGCGCCCTGATCGTGGTCAGTGCCGACGACCCGGGCATGTCGTCCTCGCAGAACGAGCAGGACAACCGTCGCTATGCGGTTGCCGCCGGACTGCCCGCGATCGAACCGGCGGACTCGCAAGAGGCCTACGACTTCTTCTTCACGGCGATCGAGATTTCCGAGCGCTGGCAGCTGCCGGTCATCTTCCGAATGACGACGCGCGTCTGCCACTCCAAGTCGGTCGTCGTGCCGCGCGGCGCGGAGGAGCGGACGGCCCTGCCCACGCCGCACTTTGAGCACGACATCGCCGGCCGGGTCATGATCCCGGCCCACGCGCGCCCGGCCCACCGCCGCTTGCGAGCCAAGCTGGCCGAGATCGCCGCTTGGAGCGAGGACTGCGCCCTCAACCGCGTGGAGCCCGGCCAGCCCGGCCGGCCCGGCGAGGGCGCTCTGGGCATCATCGTCAGCGGTGTCTCGTATATGCACGCCGCGGAAGCCGCCCCGGGCGCTCGCATCCTCAAGATCGGGCTCGTCAATCCGCTGCCCATCGAGAAGGCTCGGGCCTTCGTGGCGGATGTGGATCGTGCCGTGGTCATCGAGGAGGGCGATCCCGTCATCGCCGAGTCTCTGCGCGCCGCCGGAATCGCCGTGGAGTCGAAGGCGGAGATGTACCGATTCGGGGAGCTGGACGTGACCCGGGTGCGCCGCATCCTGGCCGGTGACGTCACGCCCGAGCCGGCGCCTGCCCGAGGCAAACCGCCCGAACTGTGCCCGGCATGCCCGTACCACACGGTCTACGCCACGCTCAAGAAGCTCGACTGCATAGTCGCGGGCGACATCGGCTGCTATAGCCTCGGTGTGCTACCGCCTTACCAGGCAATGGACACGTGCGTAGCCATGGGCGCATCGATCGGCGTGGGCCTCGGCCTGCGCCACGTCCTGCCGGCCGAGGAGGCTCGGCGCGTGGTCTCGATCATCGGCGACTCCACGTTCGTCCACTCCGGCATCAGCGGCCTCGTCGAGATGGCCTACAACCCGCCGCCAACAGGCCACGTTGTTATCGTGCTGGACAACGGCACCACGGCCATGACCGGCCAGCAGGAGCATCCGGGGACAGGCCGCAGCCTCGATCACGCCCCAACGAACAAGCTCTCGATCGAAGGTATCGCTACGGCGATCGGCATCTCCAGCGTGAGCGTCATCGACGCCTACGCCGAGCCGGAGCGATTCGAGCAGCTTCTGCTCGAACGCCTTGCTGCGCCCGAGTTGTCGGTCATAGTCGCCCGCCGACCCTGCATCCTGGCTGCCGCCGACATTCGCAAGTGGGAACACCAAGCCGACGACATCCGCGCCACGCGAGCCCAGGACTGCATTGCGGTGGAGGAGCCATGACCGAGGTCGTGAATGTCGTTCTGGCCGGTCTGGGCGGACAGGGCGTGATCAAGGCCTCGGACATCCTGGCCGATGCCGCCCTTCGAGCCGGCCTGGACGTCAAGAAAGCCGAGATCCACGGCATGAGCCAGCGCGGCGGCTCCGTTACTTCAGATGTGCGCTTCGGGACGAAGGTTCTGTCGCCGATGGTTCCGCGAGGCGAGGCCGACTTCCTCGTAGTTCTCGCGGCGTCCGAGGTGGACGTCAACCGCGCGGTTCTTCGGCCGGGTGGCATCCTCCTGGCCCCGGATCTAGTCCCGGAAGCGGACCTGCCTAACAAGCGCAGTCTCAACGTGGCTCTGTTGGGAGCGCTCAGCTTCTACCTGGATCTGCCCGCCGAAGCAATGTGGGCGGCCGTCGAGGCGGCACTGCCGGAGAGGCTCTACGCCGTGAACTCGGCGGCCTTCCAACTGGGCCGGAAACTGGCGGCCGCGCAGGGCACAATCAGCTAGGCGGCGGTCTATCTGTCACTGGCCCGCCGCGTCGTGAGTCCGAGCCCGCCAGAGGAGGTCGCAGTGAGCACCTGGAATGACCCGCCGGGCGGATTCCACCCGATCAGCGCGCCGGATTACCTGCCGCGCGAACAACTGGCAGGAATCCAGCTGCAGCGCCTTCAGTCCGTCGTTGCGCTTTCCTACGAACGCCAGGCCCTCTTTCGAACGCGGATGGAGGAGCGCCGCCTGACGTCGGCCTCGATAGCAACGCTGGCGGACATCGCCAAGCTGCCGTTCACCGTCAAGACGGATCTCCGCGACACGTATCCATTCGGACTCTTCGCCTGCCCGATGGAAGACATAGTCCGACTCCATGCTTCGTCGGGTACGACCGGAAAACCGATAGTGGTCGCCTATACGCAGGCCGACCTTGACGTCTGGTCCGAGGTCATGGTTCGCAGCTTCGTGGCCTGCGGGATGCATCGCGGCGATGTCATTCAGAACGCCTACGGCTACGGGCTCTTCACCGGCGGTCTGGGTGCGCATTACGGCGGCGAGGCGCTCGGCGCCACGGTCATTCCTATCAGCGGCGGCAACACAGAGCGCCAGCTGATGGTCATGGCGGACTTCGGGGTGACGGCGATCTGCTGCACGCCCTCCTACTTCCTGCACCTGCTCGAGTCGGCCAAGGACACGCAGACCGACTTCTCCAAACTACGAGTCGGCATCTTCGGTGCCGAGCCCTGGACCGACTCGATGCGTGAGCGGATCCAGGACGAGAGCGGTATCCGTGCCCACGACATCTACGGTCTATCGGAGATCATCGGTCCCGGCGTCGGCATCGAATGCGTCGAGCAGCGCGGCCTGCACATCTTCGAGGACCACTTCTATCCGGAGATCATCGATTCAGAGACGGGCGATGTGCTTCCAGACGGAGCCGAGGGCGAATTGGTCCTCACGACGCTGTCCAAGCAGGCCATGCCTCTGATCCGTTATCGAACTCGCGACGTGACGGCCATCATGGCGGAGCAATGTCCTTGCGGCCGAACACTCCGCCGCATCCGTCGCATAAGCCGCCGCTCCGACGACATGTTCATCATCCGGGGCGTGAACGTCTTCCCGTCCCAGGTGGAGACGGCGCTGCTACGCGTCGAAGGGACGCTGCCTCACTATCAGATCATCCTCACGCGAGAGGTGGGTCTGGACCAGATGGAGGTCAAGGTCGAAGTTACGCCCGAGGTCTTCTCCGACGAGATTCGGAAGCTCGAGGCCGTGCAGCACCAGCTTGGGGCTTCGATCGAGAACGTCCTCGGCATTCGGGTGAAGGTCACGCTGGTGGGACCGCGCTCGCTCGCTCGAAGCGAGGGCAAGGCCAAACGGGTAACGGATCTCCGCAGTGTCTGAGCAAATCGCGGCTGAGCCACGAATACGCGCCGCCGATGGAGGCAACTCATGAAACTCCAGCAGCTTTCGCTCTTCCTGGAGAACCGGCCCGGGCAGCTCCGCGAACCCTGCGAGACGCTGGCTGCCGCAGGCATCGACCTTCTGACGATGTCCCTGGCGGACACGTCCCAGTTCGGCATCCTGCGGTTTATCGTCCGCGACCCCGCATATGCTAAAGAGATCCTCGAGGCCGCCGGCATGGTCGTCCGCATGACCGAGGTCGTGCCGGTCGAGGTCGACAACCAGCCCGGCGGCCTGGCCCGTGCCCTCGCCGCCATCGAGGATGCCGGCCTGGGCGTCGAGTACATGTACGACTTCGGCGCCGCCTCACGGGGCGGTAAGGCGGCGATCGTCTTCCGCTTCGAGAATCCCGACCTGGCCCTGGCTGCCCTGAGCGCGGCCGGGATCCGAGTTCTGGCGATGGAGGAGCTGCTCGCGAAGTAGACCCAGTTGAGGCTTGATACCAATATCCGCACGCCAGACCCCGAGGGCTAGTCGCGTCCCCGGAGTAGTGCGATCCGAAAGCCGTGCAGTTCGCCCGTGGCCAGGCCGCTCGCGATCGTCGGGTCCTCCTCCATAATCCGCCGCGCGGTCGGCTCGTCCGGGGCGTCGATGATCGCTACGCCGGTGTTGATCCGGCCGAGCGTTGGCCCCGCCAGAATGAGGGTGCCGTCGGCCAGTAGCCGCTTCAGTCGCGCGAAATGCTCCGCCGAAACGCGGTCCTCTTCCTCCGTCATCGTGGCCTCGAAGTCTTCCCGCGGCGTGTGGATGAAGTAGATCCATTCGGCCATCGCTCTCCTCTGCGAGATCCACGGCGCACCGAATGCGGGGTGGTTCGGGGCGGTACGATGCACTAAACGTAAGGGCAACTCATCGCGCCGTTGGTGGCGTCGTGCGGGGAGGCGACAAATGCGGTTTCGAACCTTCGGGCGGCTGGGCTGGCAGGTCGGCGAAGTCGGCTATGGCATGTGGGGAATGGGCGGCTGGTCCGGCTCCGACGACAAGGAATCCATCGCGTCACTGGAGTTGGCGGCCTCGAAAGGGGTCAACTTCTACGACACCGCTCAGGCTTACGGCGACGGTCGCAGCGAGCAGCTCCTGGCCAGGCTCGTGGCCCGCCACAGCGGCATGCGCATATACAACGCGACAAAGGTCCCGCCCAAGAACCGCCAGTGGCCGAGCCGCAGGGGAGTGCCCGTTGGCCAGGTTTTTCCGCGCACATACGTGCGCGAGTGCGTAGACATCAGCTGCTCGAACCTGGGCGTTGACACGATCGATCTGCTTCAGCTGCACGTCTGGCAAGACGACTGGCTTGACAGCGGAGAGCTGCAGCGGACCGTAGCGGAGCTGAAGCGCGAAGGCTCGATTAGGGCATTCGGGATTAGCCTCAACCGCTGGGAGCCCTGGAACGGCGTCAAGGCGGTTCGAGCCGGCTTTGTCGATTCCGTGCAGGTCATCTACAACATCTTCGACCAGGCACCCGAGGATGAGCTGTTTGCGGCCTGCCGGGAGAACAACGTGGCCGTCATCGCTCGTGTTCCCTTCGACGAGGGCAGTCTCATCGGCAACCTCACCCTCGACACGACCTGGCCCGAGGGGGATTGGCGCGCTACATACTTCGTGCCGGAGAACCTGGCCGCCACCATCGCCCGCGTTGATGCGATCCGGCCACTCGTCCCCGAAGGCTCGACGATGGCAGAGATGGCCCTGCGCTTTGTCCTGTCGAACCCGGACGTGAGCACGGCAATTCCGGGCATGCGCAAGATGAACAACGTCGAGGCCAACGCCGCAGCCAGCGCAGCCGGCCCTCTACCCACCGACCTGATAGCACAACTCCGAGCGCACCGCTGGGATCGCGAGCCGACAGACTGGAGTCAGTAGGGCTGGCCAGCTCGCTGGTCCGGCGAGTGCAGATCTAGGCGGATCCGAGGACCGGAGCGAGCGCGAGCCAAGCAGGCTTGGCTTTGGTGCGTAAGCGAGGATCGCAGGATCCAACGACGGGATACGCCGCCCGACCGGCGAGCCTACTCCTTCGCCAGGCGCCGCAGGACCGCCGGCAGGATGCCGCCCTGGTGGTAGTAGTCGAGTTCGATTGGGCCGTCCAGCCGAACGACAGTCTGGAACCGCTTCTCGCCACCGACGCCGCCGAGGGGACCATCGGACGAGGCCACCACGTCGACGCGCGAGCGCGGCGCCGGCCCATCCGCCGGCAATTCGATCGTGTACGACTCGCGGCCCGTCAGGCCGAGGCTCGCCGCGCTCTCGCCGGGGAGGAACTGCAGCGGTAGGATGCCCATCCCGACCAGGTTTGAGCGGTGGATCCGCTCAAAGCTCTCAGCGATGACCGCCCGCACGCCGAGCAGCCGCGGCCCTTTGGCTGCCCAGTCGCGCGACGAGCCTGAGCCGTACTCCTTGCCGGCGATGACGATGAGCGGCACGCCCTCGGCTCGGTAGCGCGCCGACGCGTCGAAGATGGTTGTGGCCTCGCCGCTCGGCAGGTGGACCGTGAACGGGCCTTCCTTGGCGGCCAGGGCGTTGCGGAGGCGAATGTTGGCGAAGGTGCCGCGCATCATGACTTCGTGGTGACCGCGCCGTGCACCGTACGAGTTGAACTCGGCCGGGGACACGCCATGAGCCTGGAGCCACTGTCCGGCGGGCGACCACGCCGCGATGGAGCCGGCGGGGGAGATGTGATCCGTGGTGACAGAGTCTCCGAGGAGGGCCAGGACTCGGGCTCCGGCGATGCCGGCAACGGCCTCCGGTTCGGCTCGCAGGCCCACGAAGAACGGCGGCAGAGCGACGTACGTGGAGTCGCCGTCCCAGCGGTAGCGATCGCCCGTCGGGACGTCGAGCGACTTCCATTCCGGTCCGCCTTCGAAGACCGAGGCATACGCGGCGCGGAACAGATCGCCGCTCACGGCCGAGCCGACGGTTGTGCGGACCTCCTCCGAAGACGGCCAGATGTCGCGCAAATACACCGGTTCGCCACCTCGATCCGTACCCAGCGGCTGCGTGGTCAGGTCCACGTCGACGGTCCCGGCCAGCGCAAAGGCGACGACGAGCGGCGGCGAGGCCAGGTAGCTGGCCCGGACGAGCGGATGAATCCGTCCCTCGAAGTTGCGGTTGCCCGACAGGACGGCCGCGACGACCAGGTCGTTCTCCTCGATCGCCCTGACCACGGGCGCGTCGAGCGGCCCGCTGTTGCCGATACAGGTGGTGCAGCCGTAGCCGGCCACCGCGAAACCAAGCTCTTCGAGGGGTTCGAGCAGGCCAGCGCCACGCAGGTACTCGGTCACGGCTCGCGAGCCTGGTGCGAGGCTCGTCTTGACGGTCGGCGGCACGGTCAGGCCGCGCGCGACGGCGTTCCGGGCAAGCAGGCCGGCAGCAACCATGACCGTGGGGTTGGACGTGTTCGTGCAGCTCGTGATGGCCGCAATAGCGACCGAACCAGTCGAGACTTCGACCGAACGACCGGCCGCTTCTACTCGAACGGTAGGATAGGAAGCCCGGCTTTCGGGGTAGGCGGTCCTGAAGTTCGTACGCAGGTCTCGCAGCGCGACCCGATCTTGCGGTCGTCGGGGCCCAGCCAGAGAGGGCTCAACAGAAGCGAGATCCAGCGTCAGCAGCGCATCGAACTCGGGGGTCAGGCCGGGTAGGCGCCACAGGCCCTGTTCCCGGGCATAGCGCTCGACGAGGGCCACCTGGTCTTCCGCCCGGCCGGTGAGGCGCAGGTAGGCGAGGGTTTCGGCATCGATCGGGAAGAGCGTCGCCGTGGCCCCGAATTCCGGCGACATGTTCGAGATCGTGGCTCGGTCCGCCAGCGTCAATCCCTCCAGACCGTCGCCGGTGAATTCCACGAACGACCCGACCACGCCGTAAGAGCGCAGCATCTGAGTCACGACCAGGACCAAGTCCGTAGCCGTGGCACCTTCCGGCAGCCCGCCCGAGAGCCGGACGCCGACCACCTTGGGCATCGGTTGGTAGAGCGGCTGGCCAAGCAGCACCGCCTCGGCCTCGATGCCGCCGACGCCGTATCCGAGGACACCCAGACCGTTGATCATCGTCGTGTGGGAGTCGGTCCCGACGAGTGTGTCTGGGAAGGCGATCGCGGTGCCGTCCGTGTCGGTTCCGTGGGCGATCACACTGGCCAGGTACTCGAGGTTGACCTGGTGGACGATGCCGGTGCCCGGCGGGACGACGCGCAGGTCGTTGAAGGCGGTCTGGGCCCAGCGGAGAAGCTGGTAGCGCTCGCCGTTGCGCTCGAACTCGCGGGCCACGTTGAACGCCAGAGACTCCGGCGTGCCGTAGCGATCGACCTGGACGGAGTGGTCGATGACCAGGTCGGCAGGGACGAGAGGGTTCACGCGGGCGGGGTCGCCGCCCAGCTCGGCCATCGCGTCGCGCATCGCGGCGAGATCCACGACGGCTGGGACGCCGGTGAAGTCCTGCATGATGACCCGGGCCGGTAGGAACGGGATCTCGGCCTCGGTCGTGGCCGCGATGCCCGGCTTCCAAGCGGCCAGGGCCGCCACGTCGGCTTCGCGAACGATGCCACCGCCCGCGTGCCGCAGCACGTTCTCGAGCAGGATCTTGATCGTCACCGGCAGGCGGCCCAGATCGAGGCCGGGCGCGCCTCCACCGGCCGCGAGCATCGAGAGACGGTAGAAAGCCGGCAGTCCGGGGCCAAGAGGGGCCCGGGCGCCGAAGGGATCGCTGACAGACAAAGCGAGATCTCCTTCGTACTTCCTGGTCGGGCCGACGGCGAGCCAGGCGAGCCTGGCTTTAGGCCTAGGCGCAGCCCGAGCACCGCAGCGATCGCGAGCCAGGCGAGCCTGGCTAGTGCGTGAGCGAGGAGCACAGGCAGCAACAACGGCATCGGCCGTCTGACCGACCAGGATTGCCAGACCCCGGCGGGGGTGCGCCTCTGCCGCCAGGGAACGCTAGACTCGGACCGGCGGGTGCCGCCCCGAGGTGTTTCCGCTCGAAGAATAGCGCCGTTCGTGGGCAGGGAGGTCAGTCGCGTGAATATCGAGCGCGACGGTGCAGGCCGTGGTACGAGAGGGACTTCGCTCGATGCCGTAGCCGAGCGGCGCACGCCTCAGGCGATGGCGTGGCCACGAGTGGGGATAGTTGGGGCCGGAGCCGTCGGGACGGCCCTGGGCGTGGCCATCAGTCGTACCGGCTGGCCGGTCGTGGCTGTTGCCAGCCGCGACGCCACCCGGCGCCATCGGTTCTGCGTCCTGGTGCCGGGAGCGCGGGCTTTCATCGAGCCTGCGGCCATCCTAGAAGCGGCCGACCTGATCATCGTCGCCGTGCCGGACGAGGCCATCGCCGAGGTCGCGGGCCAGATCCGGCTGCGCAGCGGCCAGGCCATCGTTCACACGAGCGGGGCGGTTGGTCCCGAGGTACTGGCTAAAGCTGTCATTGAGGGCGGTGATGTCGGTGCCTTCCACCCGCTTGTGTCGTTCACCGCGGATGTGGAGCGTTCCGTCGCCGGCATCGCTGGGACGACCATCGCCATCGAGGGCGACGATCGGCTGATAGGCCTGCTGTCGGAGCTGGCGCTGGCGATCGGCGGCACCACCGTCCGGCTGCTGCCTGGCACGAAGGCCGTCTATCACGCGGCAGCCGTCCTGGCCAGTGGCGGTCTCGTCGCCCTGCTCGATGCCGTAGTGGCTCTGGGCGCAGTCGCGGGCTTGGATGAGCGCGACTCGCTCGCCGTCTACGGGCGCCTCGCGGAGCAGACCCTCGCCAACGCGCGAGACGTCGGCATCGCCGCCTCGCTCACCGGGCCCATAACCCGTGGCGACGTCGGCACCGTGGCCGCTCACATTGCGGCTCTGGAGGCCCACGCCCCAGACGTGGTGGAGTTGTACGTGGCCACGGCCCGGCGCCAGCTTAGAATCGCCGAGGACCGGGGCGCGCTGTCACCACACCAGGCTGCACGTGTCGGACGCCTCCTTGCAAAGGAACGCTGACCGGGTACGATTGGCCCATGAAGCAAAGTATTGCGGCGAAGCACGTGGCGTGGTCCTCGGCCCGCTTCATCCGTCCCGCCACCAGGGAGTGGGAGCGCCGTCTGGGCCTCCACTCGGGCCTCACGTTCCAGCGGGCATCGACTCGCCAGACGATACTGCGCCCGTCCCACGGCGGCCTGCAGGTGACCGGCTGGCGCCCCGTCACCCCGCGCCGCAGCGCGCCCCAAAGCGGCCTTGTTCGCGCCTCCGTGAAGATCCACTGGACCGGCCTCGGACGGCCTCAAGCCGACCGCCGGTCGAGTCTGGCACCGGCATCTTGGCGAGGCTGACCAGCGCCACCGCGACCTCTGCTGGCGGTATCGTCGTCCGCTACGTGGACTCGATTCCGCAGTTTGTCGTCGGTCGCCGCAAGCGTGAGCGGGACAATCAGACCTGGACTCTGCCCAAGGGAACGCCGATTCCGGGGGAGAGCCTCGAGGAAACGGCCCTGCGTGAAGTGCGTGAGGAAACCGGTCTGACCGTTCGCATCCTGGCGCCCCTGGACTCGATCGAATACACGTTTGTCCAGCGCCGGGAGCGAATCTACAAGACCGTCCACTACTTCATGATGGAGCCCACCGGTGGCGACCTGGGCGAGCACGACCGCGAGTTCGAAGAGGTCCGGTGGGTCTCTTTTGGTGAAGCGCCTGCACTGCTCTCGTTCGAAACCGAGCGTTCTCTTGTCGAGTTGGCGGCGACCCACCTTCCCGAAGAATGTAGCTTGGCCGGCGCGTCCCACTAGCCGCGACCCGGACGGGCATGACGGCCCGTTCGGCCGGCGCCCATACCACTGCGAGCGGAGGTTGGCCCCGATGGCCCAGGTTCAGGACGTGCCGCTTTCGACGCCGCTGGCCGATCGGCATCGGGCCCTCGGCGCCCGGATCGTGGAGTTCGGCGGCTGGCTCATGCCCCTCCAGTACGCCGGCATCCTCGAGGAGCACCGAGCCGTCCGATCTACGGCCGGGCTCTTTGATCTGTCTCATATGGGCGAGCTTTTCGTGGAGGGGTCCGAGGCGGCGGCCGCTCTCGGCTATGCCCTGACCACCGAGCCTGCCGGCCTGAAGGTTGGCCGGGCCCATTACTCGATGATCTGCTTCCCCGAAGGCGGCATCCTGGACGACCTGATCGTCTACCGCCTGGACGAGGAGCGGTTCATGGTCGTGGCCAATGCATCGAATGCGAGTGCGGTCAGCGACGCTCTGGCGGAGCGGCTTGCCGGACGGCACGTTGTCCTGGACGATCGCTCCCTGGCGACCGCCCTCGTAGCTATCCAGGGGCCGGTGGCTGCGGCCATCCTGGCTCCGCTGACGAGCGTGATTCTGGACGACTTGCCCTACTACGGCATCACCCAGGGGGATGTGGCAGGCGTGCCGGCGCTGGTAGCCCGAACCGGCTACACCGGCGAGGACGGTTTCGAGGTCATAGTCGATATGGCCGCGGCGGGGCGCGTGTGGGACGCGCTTCTGGAGGCTGGCACGACAATGGGGGCGGTGCCGGTCGGGCTCGGTGCTCGCGACACTCTGCGCCTCGAAGCAGGGATGCCGCTCTACGGCAACGAGTTGGGCCCCGACACAACTCCCTTCGAGGCGGGACTCGGCCGCGTCGTGAAGCTGGCCAAAGCGGGTGACTTCGTCGGGCGGGCGGCCCTCGAGAAGGCCAGCGCTGAGGGTCCCCGCAAGTTGCTCGTGGGGCTCGTGGTTCGGGGTCGGGGAATCGCGCGCCACGGCTACGATGTCTTCGTGGGCGATCGCCGAATCGGCGTTGTTACCAGCGGCACCCAGTCGCCGACTCTCGGACAGCCCATCGCAATGGCATACGTGACGCCTTCAGAAGCTGAGCCCGGTACCATTGTGGACGTCAGTATTCGCGATCAGCGAGTCCCGGCCGAGGTCGTGCAGATGCCCTTCTACCGAAGACCGGCCGCGTTGGCCGGCGGAACGCCTTAGTCGCCGGGCCGACGAGGAGCCAGGCAAGCCTGGCTTAAGCCAAGGCGGCAACGAGCACGAGCCAGGCGAGCCTGGCTTGAGCAAGCGCACCTGAAGGTGCGTGAGCGAGGAGCAAAAGCCAGGCGGTATCCTGGCTCGGAGCCTACGCAGGAATGCGCCGGCTGACCGGCGACTAGGAGGAACCCAAGGTCATGGTGCCCCAGGATCTGCGCTATACGAAAGAACACGAATGGGTCCGCGTCGAGGGCGACCTGGCTACGGTGGGTATCACCGATTTCGCTGCCGAGCAACTCGGTGACGTCGTTTTCGTAGACCTTCCGGAGGTCGGGCGGACCGTCGCCCAGTTCGCGGCCGTCGGAGTGATCGAGTCGGTCAAGGCAGTCAGCGACCTCTTCGCGCCCGTGGGCGGTGACGTTGTCGAGACCAACGCCGAGCTGACGACCAAGCCAGAGCTTCTGAACAGCGATCCGTACGGACAGGGCTGGATGCTCAGGATCCGGCTCTCCGACCGAACTGCGCTCGACGGCCTCCTCGACGTTGCGGCCTATGAGGCGCTGACCAGCGAGAGTTGATCGTGGCTCGATGGCGGCTCGAATCGCAGGCCGAGCCGTTCGCCCCTGGTAGGAGTTGAGGATGGCATACGGCCCGCACACGCCCGAAGATCGAGCACGCATGCTCGAGGTGATTGGCGTCGGCTCCGTCGACGACCTCTTCGCCGACATACCTGAGCCTTTGCGCGCGTCTGGACTGCGGCTGCCACCGCCCGAGTCCGAATCGGAGCTGAGTGCCCATCTGCTCGAGCTCGCCGGGGCCAACCGAGTCGATCTCGTGAGTTTCCTCGGTGCCGGGGCATACCGCCATTTCGTGCCGGCGGTCGTTGATCAGCTGCTGCTGCGAGGCGAGTTCTATACCGCGTATACGCCGTATCAGCCGGAGATCAGCCAGGGCACGCTCCAGACGATTTACGAGTACCAGTCGCTCCTGGCGGAGCTGACCGGCCTCGATGTGGTCTCGGCGTCGCACTACGACGGAGCAACTGCCACGGCCGAGGCGGCCCTTATGGCCTGCCGGGCGACGCGCCGGGCGCGTGTGCTGGTCAGTCGCGGTGTCCATCCCCACTACCGCCAGACGCTCTGCACCTACTTCGGTGGGGCATCGCTGGTAGCGGATGAGATCCCACTCGTGGCCGATGGACCGGCCGCCGGTACGACGGATCTGGCGGCCCTGGAGCGGATGCTTGCCGTTGTGGACCAACCGGTCGCGGGTGTCGTCGTGGCAAACCCAAGCTTCTTCGGATTGCTCGAGCCCATGGCCGAGATCGGCCGTCTCGCGCATGCCGCCGGCGCGCTATTCGTGGCGGTCGTGGAGCCGGTTTCGCTGGCCGTTCTCGCGGCCCCGGGCGAGTACGGAGCGGACATCGCAGCCGGCGAAGGTCAGCCGCTCGGCATGCCGCTCTCATATGGCGGCCCATACCTTGGCATCCTGGCCTGCCGCGAGGCGTTGGTGAGGCAGATTCCCGGCCGGCTGGTGGGCATGACCACGGACGTGGATGGGCGGCGCGCCTTCGTCATGACGCTGCGGGCTCGCGAGCAGGACATTCGCCGCGAGAAGGCCTCGAGCAACATCTGCACCAATCAAGCCCTGTGTGCGCTGGCCGCCACCATCTACCTCGCGGCGATTGGGCCGCACGGTCTGCGTGACGTGGCCGCGCTCGGAGCCGCGCGCGCTGCGGAGTTGGAGGTGGCCCTCGCGGCTGCCGGAGCCCCGCGTCTGCATCCCGGGCCGTATCTCAACGAGTTCGCCGTCCGAGTCCTGGGCGCTGCCGATATCCATCGCCGCCTCCTCGACCGCGGCGTCCTGGCCGGTCTGCCACTTGCCCGGGCCGTCCCGGACGACCCGTTGCTCGCCGATGCTCTCCTCGTCTGCGCCACGGAGACGACTACGGCCGAGGACATCGCCGCCTTTGCGACGGCCCTGGCCGCCGAGCTCGGGGGAACTGCGCTGTGACGCCGACCGGAAAGCGCCGCCCCACGACAGCGCCCGAGGCCGCCGCCAACGCGGCCGCTTCGGTTTCGGATCGGCTCGGGCCCACCCTCTTCGAGCGGTCGCGTCCCGGTCGTGGTGGTGGCAAGGTGCCGCATCCGCCCAAGGACGCCCTGGCCCGAATTCCCGCGTCCCAGCTCCGTGCCGAAGGGCCGCGCCTGCCAGAGGTCTCGGAGCCGGAGCTGACTCGCCACTTCGTCAACCTGAGCCGGCTGAACTACTCCGTCGACTCGGGTTTCTACCCGCTCGGGTCATGCACGATGAAGTACAACCCCAAGATCAACGAGTGGGCCGCCCGCCTGCCTGGTTTCGCGGCGCTCCATCCGCTCGCTCCAGACGATCTGGCCCAGGGGACACTGCAGCTTCTGTGGGAGCTGGAGCAGGCGCTGGCCGAGATCGGTGGCATGAAGGCGGTCACGCTTCAGCCGGCGGCCGGTGCACAGGGCGAGCTGACGGGGATTCTCATGATCCGGGCCTACCACCGCAGCCGCGGCGACGTAGAGCGGACCGAGGTGCTGGTCCCGGACTCGGCCCACGGTACCAATCCTGCTACCGCGTCAATGGCGGGCTTCAAGACCATTTCGATCCCGTCCGCCGCAGATGGCGGCGTGGACGTGGAGGCATTCAGGGCGGCGCTCGGGCCCAGTACGGCGGCCGTGATGATCACCAATCCGTCCACGCTGGGCCTCTTCGAGGCGCGCCTGGGCGAGCTGCTCAGGGCGGTTCACAGGGCCGGAGCCCTGGCCTACATGGATGGGGCGAACCTCAACGCGATCATGGGCCGCTTCAAGCCCGGCGAGGCCGGTTTCGACGTGATGCACATCAACGTCCACAAGACGTTCTCCACGCCCCACGGCGGCGGTGGTCCGGGAGCGGGTCCGGTCGGAGTGGGGGAGAAGCTGCTGCCGTTCCTGCCCTCGCCCCGCGTCCTGCGCGAACCCGACGGCCGCTTCCGTCTCGAGGCGGAGGGCGAGCGAGCCACGAGTATCGGCCGGGTGCGCGCTTTTGTCGGCAACAGCGGCGTCCTCGTCAGGGCGTATGCATACATTCGCGCTCACGGTGGCTCCGGTCTGTGCGAGGTCAGCGACGACGCGGTATTGGCCGCAAACTACCTCAAGGCCCGCCTTCGCGACGTGCTGGATGTGCCGTTCGATCGCCCCTGCATGCACGAGTTCGTGGCCTCGTCGGCGACTCTCAAGGCACAGACCGGCATCCGCACGCTCGATGTCGCCAAGCGCCTGATCGACTACGGCTTCCATCCGCCAACGATCTACTTCCCGCTGACCGTTGAGGAAGCGCTTCTCATCGAGCCCACCGAAACCGAAACGATCGAAACTCTCGACTCATTTGCAACGGTCCTGGAGAGGATTGTTGAGGAGGCTCGCACCGACCCGGAGCTTCTTCATTCGGCCCCCCACAGTTCGCCGGTTCGCCGGCTTGACGAGACGACGGCGGCTCGACAGCCGAATCTGCGCTGGCGGGCAATGACGGGCAGCCAGTCGCCATGTCCGGACTGAGTAAACAGTGGTCGCGGGCCAGAGTTGGGCCTATTTGTCGAGACAAACCTGCGCCAAACGGCTCGTCAGGCCCGAGCAACTGCGGTCTAGTTGGGTGGGTGGGTGCGTGCCGGAATGCCCCCTCTGGCAGGTTTGACACCCTGACGGTGCCTGCGCATAGTACCGTCTCGTGACAGCCCCACAATGCCCGTTGCCCGGATCCTGGTGATGCCGACTTCAAGACGTCGTTCTATGGCGGGCACCATGCCGAAGGCCCTAACCTCCGATTCATGTTGGACACCAAGGGGGAGGCCCAATAGATGCGCCGACGCCTAGGCGGGGTGTTTGCGGCGGCCTTGGTGGTTGCGGGCGCCTGTGGGTCGTCGACGCAAACGCCAGCGCTGTCTGGGGGGAGCGGTGCCCCGATCACGGCGCCAGTTCCGTCTCCCACGGTGGGGCCGGCCCAGTTGACCGGATCAACATACGAGGTCACGCCGGCTGCCACTACGGGCGGCAGTGTAGTCCTGGCCGAGTGGGACCTTCCGGACACGGTTAATCCTTACTTCGCGCTGACGCAACCGACCGACGGCGAAGTCTCTGCCAGCATGTTCGACAGCCTTCTAAGCATCACCCCGGACCTCAAGTACGTGCCCAACCTGGCCACGAAGGTCCCGACTCTGGACAACGGCGGCGTCACGCTGGTTGGCTCAGGCATGGACGTGACCTGGAACCTCAAGCCCGGCATGAAGTGGTCCGACGGCCAGCCGATCAACTGTGACGACCTCAACGCAACGTGGCAGTGGATCATGAACAAAGACAACGTCGGCCTGGTCGGTGGCACCATCGGTTGGCAAGATGTCAGCGGCGTTGACGGCGGCGCCGGCACCGACTGCGTGATGCACTTCAGCGTGGTGTATGAGGGCTACCTCAACCTTGTCTCCCCGCTGCTGCCGGCCCACTACCTCTCCACGGTCGCGGTCAAGGACGCGCCCACCAAGCTGTATCCGCTCGGCAGCCTATCCAGCGGCGTCTACAGCGGACCGTACATTCCGAGCCTCAGAACTGCCGACCAGATCACCCTCAAGCCAAACCCGCAGTGGCAGACCATCAGCGGTCATGCACCGTGGCTCAGGTCGGTCATCTGGAAGTACTACGCTGACGTCAGCACGATGATCGGCGGCTACAAGGCCGGTGGGTTCGACGTCGGTCAGCACCTGAGCGAGTCCGACATCTCGGCGCTTTCGTCGGTCGACCAGACTCAGGTAAAGATGGCCGACTCCTTGACCTACGAGTTCCAGACGTTCAACAACGCGCGACTTAAGGTCACCTACGGTGCTGACGCCACGACCATCATCAATGCCGTGAAGCTTGCGACCGACCGTCAGGCCATCGTGGCCGTGCCTCTCGCAGGCAGCGTCTCAGTTACAAACGACTTCGTCTCCCCGCTGACCTGGTACTACGCGGCCGTACGGGGCCCCACCGCTGCTGACCCGGCAACGGCGTCTACGCTTCTCGCCAACGCCGGGTGGACCAAGGGCGCAGATGGCTACCTGAGCAAGGGCGGCAAGACGCTCGAACTCGACTATTGCTCTACGAATCGTCAGGTGCGCCTGGACACTCTCAAGCTCGCAGCCTCTCAGCTCAAGCAGGTCGGCATCAAGGTCAACGTCAACACCAAGCCGGCCACAGACGTTTTCGGACTGTGGGACAAGACCAAGGTCGACACTCTCTGCAACCTACCCCACGGCAACTTCGACGTGGCCGAGTTCTCGCGCACTTCGTCCGTCGATCCGCTGGGTGGCTATGACGCCTACCACTCGAGTCGCAGCCCGGACGCGGCCCCGCACGACGGTGGAAATGTGTCTCGGATCAGCTTGCCCGCCCTTGACGCCGCGTACGACACGGTAAGGACCAGCGTGGACTTCTCAAAGGTTCGCGCAGCCATGGCGTCGATCCAAGGTATCTACGCTTCGGACCGGAACACCTATGAATTGCCGCTCTATTTCCGCAAGGACATCTGGCTCGTGAGCTCCAAAGTCCACAACTTCACCGGCAGCCCCATGCCCTCCGGCGCCGAGTGGAACATCGGCGATTGGTGGGTCGGGTGAAGCCGCCTCATTCACCGCCGGGAGTCGGTCGGCCGGCGTCCGAATGGCGGTCTGCTGTTCGCGGACGAGGCGATGCTGATCGAGCCGACCGAGACGGACCGGATCGAGACGCTCGACGCGTTCGCCGATGCGCTGCTTGAGATCGCGCGTGAGGAGATCGAGACGCCCGAGCTCATCTTCGAGAGCAAGGTGATTCCGCGGGTTCGAGCCTGTCGCGGGTTCGAGCCTGTCGCGGGTTCGAGCCCGAGTTGATCTGCTATAGTCGCGCCCATGGTCGGCCGAAGCCTTCGTGAGATCATCTGGGCGCGTCTCCGGCGGGACCGGGTCGCGATGGTATGCCTCATCATCCTGATCGCGTTCTACCTGGTCGGGATCTTCGGCCCCGTGATCGCCGGCATGTTCGGCATCTCGCCTTACACCTTCGACTCCAACGCGATC
>CABEBU010000043.1_pt1 | contig 21238 bp, 23 predicted proteins | sample 3132691 | NCBI WGS metagenome assembly CABEBU01 (sample SAMEA5534346, study PRJEB31848) | metagenome | biome: tundra; feature: field; material: soil | place: USA | collected 2013-05 | depth 0.45 m | reverse complement strand
GACGAATCGGGCGGGGCGCCATACGGAGGCGGTGCGCCGTATGGGGAGGCCGGCGGTGCACCGTAGGGTGATGCTGGCGGTGCGCCGTATGGGGAGGCCGGCGGGGCACCGTAGGGTGAAGCTGGCGGTGCGCCATAAGGGGGCGGTGCGCCGGGCGCCTGTCTCGGGTCGTTCGGATCCATGGTCTCTCCCTGCTAGCGCCTTGTCCGTCAGACGCTGTGTTGAGAATATCGTCCGCCAAGCCGCGCTATCGGGTAGTTCCGCCGTCCGGGCCGCCTTCGTCGACTCCGAATCGCCGGCCGCGACAACGGTCCTGCGTCGCCCCCCGGAATTGGCGGGAGTGGTAGCGTCGCAATCGTCCCGGTCGCCCGCCACCGCCCGAAGGGAGTGCCTGCATGACTGCTCAGGTCGATCAGGCGGAGTTGAAGCGCCGCCTGACTCCGCTTCAGTACGCCGTGACTCAGGAGGCAGACACCGAGCGGCCGTTCACGGGCGCCTACTGGGACAACCACGAGACCGGAGCCTACCGCTGCGTTGTCTGCAGGGAGGTTCTCTTCGGTTCGGGCGAGAAGTACGACTCACGCTGCGGTTGGCCCAGCTTCTCCGACGTTGTCGACAAGGCACGAGTAACTACCCGTGTAGACCGCGCATTTGGGACGATCCGGACGGAAGTCCTGTGCGCAAACTGCGGCGCACACTTGGGACACATCTTCGACGACGGGCCCAAGCCAACGGGGCTGCGCTACTGCATCAACTCGGCCTCGTTGGACTTTGAGGGTCAGGCAGGGGAGTAGACCGTCAGGCTGACAGACGGTCACCGAGGGCGATCTTGAGGATGGCTGCCGCTTGTCCGGGCGTCTTCCTCTCCCCGCCGCTGTCGCCCGAGACGAGTGGAGGCGTAGTCGCTACGGGTACGATGGCGACGGCACGCTAGGTCGACTGCATTTGAGTAGGGGATGGCCGCCACGATGAGCGATATGCCTGCGATTCCGTCGGGCCCGATTTCCGAGTGGAAACCGTCGCGGGCGACATGGGTGGGCTGGACGATTCTTGGGCTGCCGATGACGGTCCTTGCTGGTCTGGGCTACGTATTGATCGCTTCACGTGGCGCTCTTCCGGCCTCTGGGTCGGCCAATCTAGCGCAGCTGGCGTTGGTGGCAGCTCTGACAGTCGGCCTTGTGGCGGCTCACGAGGCGGTGCATGGCCTGGTGATGCGCGCGTTTGGAGCCAGCCCCCAATTCGGCGTCCTCAGGGTGGACGGCATCCCCCTCGCCTTCTTTGCGACGGCTTCGGGCCATCGCTTCAGTCGACGCCAGTACTTGATCGTCGCTCTGGCCCCGTTCCTGGTGATCACTCCGCTCGGCATACCGGCGTGTCTGCTCCCGTTCGGGGAATACCTGGCTCTCCCGCTGGCGATCGTCTTTGCCGGTTGTATTGGCGACCTGGCGATCACCTGGCACGTACTGGGGGTTCCATCGAATGTCGAGTGCGAAGATCTGCGCGACGGCGTCCGCTTCTGGCAGGCGTGATGGACGTATCGCCTATGCGGGCTGCTTCCGACGGCACCCCGCTCCACGTTCGGCACTGGACGCCGAACGGCGAACCCTGGGCGCGAGTCCTGATCGTCCACGGCATCGGAGAGCACAGCGGCCGATACGAACGAACCGGCCGGCTCATGTCCGAGGCTGGGCTGGACGTGCATGCCTTTGACCTCCGCGGCCATGGACTCTCGGGAGGCCGTCGCGTCTACGTTCGCCGCTGGGACGATTTCCTCGACGACGTTGGAGTCCAGTTGGCGGCGCTCCGCGAACCTGGTCTGCCCCTGGTCTTGCTAGGGCATTCGATGGGGGCTCTCATCGCCCTGACCTACGCCTGCTCTGACCGATCCGCGCCCGATTTGCTTGTTCTGAGTGCACCACCCCTCCGGGCGAACGTCCCCGGCTGGCAGCGCGTCCTCGCCCCGATCCTTGGGACCGTGGCCCCGACCCTGGTCATGGCCAACCCGATCACCGGGGATCAGCTGGCTCGCGACCCGGCTGTCGGAGTGGCCTACTTTGCCGATCCGCTTGTCCAGCCCCGATCCACGACTCGACTGGGCTTTCAACTCTTCTCGGCTATGAAGCGCGGCCGCTCTGGGCGCGATCGACTCCATGTCCCGACGCTGGTCATACACGGCGGTGCCGACGTTCTGGTCCCGACGACAGGGAGTGAGCCCCTTGGGAAGCTGCCCGGCGTCGAGAGACGCGTCCTGCCGAACTTGCGCCACGAGACGCTAAACGAGCCGGAGGGTCCGGACGTCGTGGCCGGCATCGTGGAGTGGCTGCGGGGTCACGTTTAGCACCTCGCTCATGAGCGCCGGCCCGGCGCCCCGCTGCGCCGAGACTCGCCGTTTCGCGCGGGGCCGAGATCTGCCAACATGACGCCATGAGCGTGGAAATTCGAGTCTGCCCGCCGGAACGGTTCGCCGAGTTCCTCAGAATGGACGAGATCACATTCAGCGAGGACGCCTCGGACGAGCTGGTCAAACGAGTTGAGGCTGTCTCCGACAAGGAACGATTCGTGTGCGCTATGGAGGACGACCGGTTCGTCGGGACGGCCGGCGTATTCAGCCTCCATCTGACCGTGCCCGGGGGCGACATGCCGGCCGGCGGCGTCACCTGGGTATCCGTTCTGCCGACCCATCGCCGTCGCGGGATCATGCGCGAGTTGATGCGGCGGATGATCGACGACTGCCATCGTCGAGGCGAGCCGATCGCGATGCTTTGGGCGGCAGAGGGAGCCATCTACCAGCGTTTCGGCTTTGGTATCGGCACCTTCAGCGTCAACCTCGATGCTGAGCCCAAAGCGTTCGGGTTTGCCCGCGACTGGCCGATCGAGGGCCGATTCCGCCTGCTCGCGGCGGGAGAGGGGCGCGAAGTCGTCGAGCCTGTCTACGAGGCGGCCCGGGCCCAGCGATCTGGTTTCCTGTCGCGGACGCCCGACTGGTGGCTCGGCATCCTGCCCGACGCCGAGAAGGACAAGAAGGGCGGCGAGGCCAAGCGTCTGGTGGTCTACGAGACCGATGCCGGCGCCGAGGCCTACGCGGTCTACAAGACCAAGCCGGAATGGGGCGTCAGGGGCTCAAGCCACCAACTGATTGTCGATGAGGCTATCGGCTCGACTCCGAGCGGCACCCGCGAGATCTGGCGGTACCTGCTCAGCGTGGACCTGGTTCGGACCGTCAAGACGTGGCGGCTGCCCTCGGACCACCCGCTCCTGGTCCTGGCAGCGGAGCCGAGGCGCCTGGGCGCGACGATGGGCGACGGTCTGTGGATCAGGATCCTCGACGTAGCAGCGGCCCTGCAGGGTCGAACGTACGGGATTGACGGCCACGGCCGCGGACAGGTCTGCTTTGACCTTCGCGACGAGTTCTGCTCCAGGAACGCCGGCCGCTGGAGTCTTGAGGTCGAGGATGGGCGGGCACGTGTCACGCAGGTGGCCGCCGAGGCTGATCTGGCGCTCGACGCGAATGACCTGGCGTCGCTCTTCCTGGGTGGCTTCAGTGCGACGGCACTAGCTGCTGCCGGCAGGGTTGTGGAGATGCGCCCCGGAGGCCTGGCCGCAGCCGATAGCCTCTTCCCAACGCCACTCAAGCCCTGGTGCCCGCAGGAGTTCTAGGCTTGGTCGCTCAGCCGGCCGACTGACTCGGACGAACCTAGCGTTCGAAGCGGATTGGCTGGTGGTTTCCGGCCGGCGCGCAAACGTCGCACAGCGTCAGACCGTCTTCTATCAGGCCTGCCCGTCGGTTACCGTGGCCTCCACGGAGCACGAGGGGGTGCTTGCAGACCGAGCAATAGAGGAGTTTCGCGTCCGGATGATCGCCTCTAATCGACATCTCTGTCACACCCATATGGCGCGACCTGGGCAACGCGCGTTGCCTGACAGCCTGGAACGTCTGGGTGAGAGCGCGCAACCGCCCTACGTTATGAATCGGTCCTCCAACCCCGGCCGATCATGCGACGCCTGCAGCAATCGTGAGGGTGACGTTCCTCCACTGCCGCTCCAAAGCCGAACGGATCAGCCTCAACGCGCCTCCCGCGACAATACCTCAGGAGAGGCGCGCCTACGGCACATTCCGTACTCGACGATCCTACATACAAGCGGCCGCAAAAACCCGACGAAAACGCAAATGGAGCGTTTCGTTCACCTCTCGTACCGGCGGTACCGGCCGGCGTACCGAAATGCAACCTGCCGGAACCGATCGGCTCCGGGACGGCCCCCCAGTCGCCAATCCGTTGCCCGGCTGCAACTTGGTCAGGCGAGCCAGATGGGCGGGTACGGAACCGGGAGGAACATCACGTACGCGCCAACTCGAGCGGTGTAGAGCAGCTCGAATCGGTAGAAGTGGACCGCCCATTCCGGTATCGGCCCAACGCCAGGATCGGAATCCAGAGCACCAGCCAGGTCAGCGCAACCGCCGCCCACACGAGGCTCAGTACGATGATGTGCGGCAGGACCACGAAGACGCGGGCCAGCAATCCAAACAGTGGAATGCCCCACCAGCGATTGATGGCCAGGCTGTCCATGTCTATCTGCAGATCGACCGGGCTGGGGGCGCCCGGCTCGAGTGGCGGGTACCCACCGGGCATCAGGCAGGCGACGTAGCTACCCTGGCGGGGCCCAGCGCCGCGAATCAGATTCGGGTCGTTCTGTCGGTCAGCTCTCGGCGGGGAGGCGCTCGAGATCGACGGTGCGCACGCGCCTCGTCTTGCCCGCTTCGGTGCGGACCATGGCCGCAGGGATCACGCCGACGACCAGAGACTCCACGACGGCCGATTCGCCCGAGTACAGCCCTTCGCCACCGATCCGCACTCGATGTCCGACCGAAAGGTCATTGCGGATCTCGAGGGCCGCGAGGTTGATGGTCGCGACCGTCGTTCTCACATACCCGGGGCTGCTCTGCAGGCCTACGGTTCTGGCAGGCTTGTTAGCGGTCTTGGGCGCCGGGTAAGTCACCTTGCGTTTGCGCACTGGTTAGCTTCTCCTTAGCGGGAGGTGGCCGCGAGGGACCGGCGAGGCCGACCGGATCGGAAACCCTGGCTCTGGCGTCCCCAGCCCGAGGAGGACGGAGCGCTCGAGCGCCCATCCGAATGTCGCGACTGAGCAGGCTCGGCGTCGGGATCGGGCAGAAACTCTTCCACGATCGCGCACGGGATCGACTGGCGAAGCAGGCGTTGAACCGCCCGCAGCTCCTCGACTTCGCCGGGCGAGACCAGTGAAATGGCCGTCCCGCTCGCGCCGGCGCGACCAGTTCGCCCGATGCGATGGATGTAGTCCTGCGCCTCGAACGGCAGCTCGTAATTGACGACATAGGGCAGGTCTGCGATGTCCAGGCCGCGCGAGGCCACGTCCGTGGCGACGAGGACCTTGACGAAGCGGCCTCGGAAGGCCTCTAGGGCGCGAGTTCGCTCCGCTTGGCTGCGGTCGCCGTGGATGGCCGTAGTGCTCACGCCGCGTCGATCCAGGTACGAAGCCAGTCGGCTCGCCTCGACCTTGCTGCGGGTGAAGACCAGGACTTGCTCCATGGAGTCGCGCTTGATGAGGTGGAGCAACAGGTCGGCCTTGCGGTGCTGATCGACCGGGTAGAGAACCTGGGTGAGGTTGTCGGCGATGCTGTTGCGGGCCGCGACTGTGATGATCTCCGGGTCATTCTGGAACTCTTTGGCCAGGCGGCGGATGTCGTCGGAGAAGGTCGCCGAGAACATCAGCGTCTGGCGCTTCGCCGGCATGAGGGCCGTGATCTTGCGCACATCCGGAATGAAGCCCATGTCCAGCATTCGATCGGCTTCGTCAAGGACGAGGATCTCGACCTGGCTGAGGTTCACCGTGCGCTGGCCGACGTGATCGAGCAGGCGGCCGGGCGTGGCCACCAGAATCTCGACGCCCTTCCAGAGGAGCTTGATTTCGGGGTCGATCCGGGTGCCGCCGTAAACAACAGCGGAGCGGAGCGAGCTGCTACGGCCGTAGGTCTTGACGGCTTCGCTGACCTGGACCGCGAGTTCGCGGGTGGGGGTCAGGATGAGTACCCGGACGGGGTGCCTTGCCGGCGAGAAGCCGGAGTTGGCGTGGCCCTTGAGTCGCTCAAGGATCGGCAGGACGAACGCAGCCGTCTTGCCGGTGCCGGTCTGGGCGGCGGCGAGAACATCGCGGCCGGAGATGATGTGGGGGATTGCCGCGCTTTGAACGGGCGTCGGCTCCGTATAGCCCTGTCTCGCGACTGTAGCGAGAAGGTCGGCCGAGAGGCCGAGGTTGTCGAAGGTCAAAACAGAACTCCTGAGTGCGTCGGTTGACGCGGGGTCCGACGGGGCCGGGCGAGACGGATTGGGTCCCGCGCTGGTGGCGCCGTCGAGATGAGGGCCGGCACCCACGTAACGTGCCGACTGCAGACGCTGCTGCAGCGTGTTCGAAACAGCGATTGACTGATTTATGGCATCACCCGCGCGCTCGGCATCGGGTTGCGTCGGAGTGGCTTGGGCCGATGTAGCGAGTTCGATCGCACCCTGCCCCATGGCCGGCCGCGTCGGGCGGCTCAGGCTACGACCGCCGCGAGATTGCGATAGGACGAGGGCGGCATGGAGTCGGCAAGGCTCGCGGTCCGGTCGAAGATTCGCCGGTATTGACTCCCGACCTCCCACCAAACCATCCCGCGACTGTGTTCGTATGCCCGCCGTCCCATCGAGGCTCGAAGTTCCGGATCTCGCAGCAGCTCGATGAACGCGTCCGCGAGCGCCTCCGGGGAATCGGGTGGCACGAGCCGGCCGCGTTCCGGGGAGAGCATTTCCGTGGCATATGCGTACGGAGTGGAAACGATGGCCTTGCCCGCCGCCATTGCGAAGGACAGCGTGGCAGCAACGTTTCGATCCAGATCCGGGTAGGGCGTCGTAATCACGTCCGCGGCCTCGAGCCAGTTCCCAAACTCCACGCGACCAACGAACCTGTCCACGAACTTGACATTCTGTCCGAGACCGTGGGCGGCGACTTGAGCCTCCAGCCCGGCTCGATATGTATTGCCGTCGCGGGCCAGGAGATTCGGGTCTGTCGCGCCCATCATCACGAAGCAGGCAGACGGCACTGCCTCGACCACCGCAGGCATTGCGTCGATGACCGATTCACAACCCTTGCCCGGCTTCAGCAGGCCGATGCTCAGGATCACAGCACGGCCCTGAAGGCCGACACGCGGCTTGATCGTGTCCGCGGCAACTTGCGGCAGATGTGGCACGCCATGTGGAACGATGTCGAGTCGGTCGGCAGTCACGCCGTAGGAACGTTCCATTTCGGCCGCCGCGGCCTGAGACATCACGATCGTCGCCCCGGCGGTATCGACAAGCTCGGTCAGGATCGACCGTTGAGCCGGTGACGGTCGCGATAGCACGTCGTGGAGCGTCGCCACCATCGGCACGCGCAGGGCCCGGATGAAGTCGAGGATGTACGCGCCGTCCTCGCCGCCCCAGATGCCGTTTCCGTGCTGAATGCAGACCACCTTCACGCCGCAGTCATTGAGGGCGTGCGCGACATATGCGTAGTCGGGCTGGTGGTCGCGCCGGATTCGATGACGGACCTCGGCCGGATACGGCCCGATCTCGTCGGCCGGATGGAGGGCCACGATCTCACGCTCGCCGACCGTCGTGGCCAGATCGTACGTGAAGGTGGCAATGCCGCATTGGCGCGGGGAGTAAGTGGAGACGAAGGCCGTCCTCGAGATGAGGTAACTCCTGTCAGATTCGCCGACCGCTGACTGCGGCCCCTGGGCGTGACCCCCGAAAACGGATTACCGCTCGGTGCCGTACTGGCCGCTAGGGCCGCGACGCGTAACGACGCGTGAACCAGTTGCGTCGCGGCCCGAGGCGATAAATGCTCGGGCCGCTTCGCTGGTCGGAGGACTAGGCTGCGCTAACCTGGATGGCGCGCGGGCCCTTGGGGCTCGTCTCGATTTCGAACGAGACACGCTCGCCGCCGACTAGGCGATCGAACTCGAGCGGGGCCTGGACGCCGCCGCGGTGGAAGAAGTATTCCTTCCCATCCTCAGCTGCGATGAAGCCGAAGCCGCGATCAGCGACTACCTTCTTAATAGTTCCGGTGGTCATGATTGACCCTTTCATCTTCCCGATCCAAACAGCAGACGCACGGTCTGTCGGAAAGGAAGGTCGACCACGCGGAGCGTCGCCGCGAGTGGCGGCAACGAGCCCACGTTACTCGCTTTGAGTCGATTGCACAATGACTGGCGACCCGGCGACCGGCCCGTGGGCTGCCAGCAACCCGCCGTTGAAGGCTTGTGCAATCCGCTCTGCGGGGTGGCGCCGGACCCCCAGTCGGCTGCCGTCGTCGGGCGGCTGGCGCCGGACGACGGCTTGACCAAACGTCGCCCCGGCCCCATCGTGGAGGCAAGCCGACTGCGCCGAGTCACGATTCCGTCGCCCGCAGCGCCCGGCAGATTGGATCCCCTCGTGGCCCGCAGAAGCTTCCGCACTGCCGACGCGCTCATTGTCGTGAGCACCGACGGCTACTTTGACGTCTTCCCGCCCGTCGATCGCACGCCGAACGACAAGCCCAACTACCGCGGAATACTCGCCGAGCTTGGGCCCACCGTTCGCGGTCAGGACGACAGGCTGTCCGTTCGGCCGGAGTCGGTTGCGCTCGACGCCGCCGTCTCGTCCTGGTCCCGCAACCATGGGGCCGCAGCCGTGCGGGGCGACATGGGCCTGGGCCGCAACGGCACGGTCGTGGCCTAGACCTCGCCGCGCCAGCCCAGTTCCCGAAATCACACAGCCGGCCCGGGGCCGCCAGCCCTTACGCCTGAAGGGAAACTCCCATGACTGACGACGCAACTCCCAACGCAACGCCCGAATCTCCGCGCGCCGACGCCAAAGGCGGCAAGTCCTCATATCGTGCGTCGGCCCCGGCTGTGGCTACGGTCGACAACCGTCTGAACGGCGGTGCCGGCGTCCAGCGGAGTCATCTCCGCAACCGGAAGGCCTGGCTCAAGCGCCGCACCCGAGCCGGACAGACGTGGGCCCAGCGCAAGGCCAACAGCCTTACCTACTGCCCGGCCAAGGCTCAGCGAACCAGCTAGAGAGGGCGCGGGAGCCGGCGGGCGTAGCCCGGCGAACCACAGAATCGGGATCGGCCGGCGGACGTCCGCCGGCCGATTTGTACGTCCCAGCCGACGCGTCTGCGCCTAGCCCAGAACCTTGCCGTCGCGCATTAGGATCACGCGGTCGCAGGCCGCGCCCACTTCTGAGTCGTGGGTGACCAGCACGAACGTTTGACCGTGCTCGCGGTTGAGCTTCCGGAGCAGCGCCAGGACCTCCTGCGCGCGCCTCTTCGTCACCCCCAAGACGGTTGAGGCTCACATCGCCAGCATCTTCTCCAAGCTGGAGCTGCTGCCCGCTCCTGATGACCACCGCCGCGTGCTGGCCGTATTGGCCTACCTGCGCCGTTAGATTTGCCGGCCGATGCTCAGGCGCTCTCGAACGCATAGGCCGAGAGCCGTCTCGTGGACTCCGTCACAATGATGCTCAGCCATAGGAGGCCGCGTGGGCTCGAAGGAACGCGTGAGGGAGTTCATTCGTCGCTATGTCAAGGCCGTCTTCGATGACGACGTGCCCGGGCTGGCCGCCGAACTCGCGTATCGATTCATGTTCGCGACCTTCCCGTTCGCCATCTTCGTGGTCGCGCTCAGCGGCTTCATGGCCAGCTGGCTCGGCATTGCCGATCTGGGCAACCGGATCATTGGGGCTATCGGCAACTCGCTGCCGTCCGACCTGATCGGCCCCGTCAAGGATCAGCTGGAACTTGCGCTTGCCGACACGCAGCCGCAACTCCTATCGCTGGGGGCGGTGGTAACGCTGTACGCGGCCACGGCCGGAATCGACACCTTGATGAAGGCCATGAATCGCGCCTACGGCGTGACCGAGACGCGGCCGATGATCACACGAATCGGCCTGGCGGCGCTGCTGACCTTCCTCGGCGGGGTGGCGGTGTTCTTTTCGTTTGTCGCGATCGTGGGCGGTACCCTGGTCACCCAGCGTCTGATCGACGCCGCAGGCCTGGGCCAGGTCTGGCCGGTATTGTCGCTGCTGCGCTGGCCTATAGCGTTCGCGCTCCTTGTAGCGGCCGTGGCGGCCCTGCTCCGCTACGCTCCGAACTTCCGAACGCCCTGGCGCTGGGCGGCGCTTGCGGCGGCCGCCTTCGCCGTCGTGTGGCTGGCAGTGACCTATGGTTTCGGGTTATACGTGGCACGCTTCGCGAGTTTCGGCGCCACGTACGGCGCCCTGGCCAGCGTGATCGTCCTCATGTTGTGGTTCTACCTGACCGCGTTCGTCCTGCTCGGAGCTGCTGAGCTTGCGGGTCTGCTGGCCAGGCCTCACGCCCCGCGGCCGGCCGACACCAAACTACCAGTGGCTCCGATCGCAGCGCCAAAGTCCGGTGCGACGCCAGCCGCCCACTGACTGCGCTGCCGCATACGCGACGCCGCCCGAAGCTATGCTCCGCTGATGGAACGCTACGTCGATGTTCCCGGCGGTCGTCTGTTCGCGCTGAGCGAGGGTGCCGGGCCGTCGATCGTGCTCATGCATGCTGCGATCGTCGATCAGCGGGCCTGGGACGCGATGGTCCCCGGGCTGGTCGCCGCCGGCTTCCGTGTCGTCCGCTACGACTGTCGGGCCTTCGGTCGGTCGGCGACCGACGACGTCGACTTCAGCAATCGGACCGATCTGCTGGCCGTGCTGGATTCGTTCCGTATCGGGCGAGCCGCCCTCGTAGGCAACAGCCGCGGCGGGCAGATCGCCTTAGACACGGCCATCGAGTTCCCGGAGCGAGTGGTCGCGATGGTGGGCGTCGGGGCCGGACTGGGCGGCTTCGAGGGCGAGCTGACGCCGGAGGAGCAGGCCATCTTTGAGCAGGCGGATGCAATCATGTCCGCCGCCGAGCCCGACCTCGATGCCATCGCCGACCTGGCTGTGCGGCTCTGGGTGGACGGTCCGGGCCAGCCGGTCGGCCGAGTCGACCCGGCCATCCGCGAGGCCGTCAGGACGATGTGCCGGCCGCTCAGCGAAGCCGGGCGCGTCAAAGGGCGGCCAATCCGCTTCGATCCGCCCGCCAACCATCGGCTCAGCGAACTGCGTTGCCCCGTCCTGGCGGTCGCCGGGGCGCTCGACATCTCGACCATCGTTCAGGCGGCGCATCGCCTCGAGGCCGCCGCCCCGAACGCCCGCGCCGTGGTGTGGCCGGATGTGGCCCACATGATCGGCATGGAGGCGCCCGACCGCCTCAACGCGCTGATCGTGGACTTCCTGGCGCCACTTCGTCCCTGGAAGTGAGCTGATCTCCCCGCCTTCGTGCGCCTTCGACCCGCGCTGGTCGTGCCCGCTGGCACCCGCGGAGAACCGCCTCGATCTGGAAGTCAGAGCCGGCGAGCGGATCGCCTGAGGTCTGCGGTCAGGCGACTTCCTCGGGCGCGGGTGACCGCAGCACGGTTCGTGTGAACGGGATGCGGATCTCGCGGAAGACCTCGACCGAGACCAGGAAGCCCGCGAAGAGGAAGACGACTCCCAGCAGCTCGCCCACGAAGAACCCGCTCGTGTCGCCGAACCGGCTGAAACCGCTGGTAATGGCGGGGATCAGGCCGCCGACGGCGATGAGCAGCGTGGCCGGGACCCGGCTGTTGAGGCGTCCCGTGAACAGCGCAACGACCGTGCCCGGGATCGAGCCGGCCAGGTTCACGATGATCGCGATCGGAGCGACCAGCAGGTTGCCGAGGTAACGCGCCGGCGTTTGGCCGCGGCTCAGCGAATAACGAATGAACCGCCGCTTGGGCATAAAGATGTACGTGCTGTAGACGCCGCCCAGAGTCAGCGCGAAGGCGCCGGTGATGTTGAAGAATGGCGTCAGAAGCCGCAAGTAGCCCGGCATCAGGTTGCCGGTGGGGATGTGGGTGATCGGGTCGACGACCCAGCCGGGGGAGGGGAGCGACACCGCGACCATCATCACGGCCGAGATGGCGGTGCCCGCGATCATGGCGACGGCGGCGAGGCGCGGCCACCTCGAGCCACCGCGGAACGTGTCCACTGCGATCGCCACTGCCAGGACAACCGCGATTCCGAAGTAGAGGATCGGGGCGGCGCCGCTGCCGGCGTAGTGGTACTTGGCCTCGGTCAGGGCGGTGAATAGCCCTGCCAGGAAGAGCGAACCGGCGAAGGCATACCCGAAGCGCGTCTTGCCGAGCAGAAGCACGGTGCCGAGCCCAAGCCAGCCGGCGACCCAGATCGCGCCGATCAGATACCAGGCCCGATACAGCGGCTCTGACCAGCCGAACGCCCCGCCCAGAAACTCGGTACCTGCGCTCAGCCCGTACCAAAGCATGCCGATCGCCCAAATGGCCTGGTAGGACCGTCGCCGTTCGCGCCATTGACCGAACAGGAGCGCGCAGAAGATGAGGCTGAGCAGCGACGAGCAGAACGGCAGTACGACGTTGAGGTTCACGGCGTCCCTTTCCAGCGAGCGTTCGGGCAAGCGCCCCACGAGGTTACACGAGGACGGCGTGTCGGCGGTCGTTGGGCGGCGGTTGTGCTACCTGGCGAGAGGGCGCATGATGGTTTGCTGACCGACCCCCCGTCCGATGCCTCGGTACCCGAGACTGCGTCGAGCCGGCAGTGAGAAGGTCCACGTGTTCCGCTTGGTCAACTTGTTCAACCGCATTTACCCTGCGCTGGCCCATAAGGGGCCGGAGGCCGCGGCTCGCGTCGAACGACGAGCAATGGCCATGTGGCCCAGGCTGGATCATCGAGCCCTCCACCGATGCCACGGCGACACCGCCCGAATCGCTGTGCACGTCTCCCGCCGCACCAAGATGACGCGCAAGGCGATCGAGATGCTGATCGCGGACTAGCAGGCGAGGCGGCCGCGCTTGCCGGTGGTTACGCCTTCAGCGAGGCATCGAGGAAGGCGATCACGAGGCTCTCCCACTCTGCGGCGACCAGACCGCGTGTCATCCTGCGCGGCTCCGAGGCGGAATCGTTCCTTTGAATGACCCGATCGTCGTCCAAAGGCGATGATTGCGGAGCGCGCCGTAGACACGGCGCAGACGGAGGAGAAATGCCAACGCGGCCGGGGCTGATCGGCTTCAGGATCTCGCCGGTGGATGCGGCCCCCCTCGACTGGCCGAGGCTCGCGGCAACCTGGGCGCTGGCCGGCGAAACCCGGCTGTTCGACGCAGGGTGGATGAGCGATCACCTGACCGATGCGAGCCAGGCGCGGAGCGGACCCAGCATGGAGTCTATGACGACGCTGGCGGCGCTGGCCACGCGTGTGCCGGGGATGTGGGTCGGCGTGGCCGTGGCCTCAAACACTTTCCGCCACCCGGCCCTTCTCGCGAAAGAGGCCGCAGCCCTGGACAATGTGACCGGCGGGCGCTTCATATTGGGGCTCGGCGCCGGTTGGCACGAGGGCGAACATGAGCAGTTCGGCATTCCGCTGCCGCCGCTGGCCGAACGGTTCGATCGCTTCGAAAGCGCCATCGGCGTTCTGGGCTCTCTCTTCTCCGACGCGGCCCGACGACCACCGGGCGTGACGCTGGACGATCCGTTCTACCCGCTCAGCGGTGCCACGCTCGAGCCGGGCACGATGCGTCCGGGCGGACCGCCACTCTGGCTCGGGGTCGGCAAGGGGCGCGGCATCGCGCTTGCGGCACGCTTCGCCGAAGGCTGGCCGATGCCCGGCAACCGGCCGGGTGACGTCGCCTTCTTCTCCGAGAAGCGGGACGAGATCAGGCGGGCGATCGAGGCCGCCGGGCGCGACCCTGGCGAGTTCACGTTCGCCGCCCAGCAGACCTGTGGCGAGTCGGACGCAGAGTTGCGAGACGCTCGCGAGGCCGCCCGGGCCTTCCTGCAGGCCGGTGCGAACCACCTCATCCTGGCCGTGCCAGCCCGCCTCGGTCCAAATGGCTTGGCCCGCGTTGCCTCCGAAGTGGCGGCGCCGCTGCGCGACGCCACCGGCCGATAGGGCCTCCGCCAACTAGCTCAGCGGCCGTGCCGTTCGCGGGCCAGCTCATCCAGGCGGGCGTCGGAGATGCCGAAGTGGTGCGCGATCTCGTGGCGCACCGTGTCGGCCACACCGCGCGCCAGAGAGTCGGGATCGCGGTACTGCCGCAAGTGGGCGCCGCGGAAGATCGTGATCTTGCTCGCAACCGCCGCGTCATCCGCACCCCACGCCGTGCGCGGCACACCCGTGTACAGCCCGAACAGCCCCGGCGCCCCGACCAATGCAAGCTGCGCCGGCGTCGGCTCGTCCTCGACGACTATCGCCACGCTGCCGAGCCGGTCACGGAAGGCCTCGGGCAGCGAATCGAGTGCGGCGACCACGAGCGCCTCGAACGGGTCGGCCGTTTCCTCGGCCGCAAGCGGGAAGTCCTCGTCGTCGGCATTCGGATCGATCTCGGAAGTCATGTGCGCCATTATCGGCCCGGAGCAGCGGAGCAGCGGAGCAGCGGGGCAGCGGCCGCCCCTTCGCCGCTAGGCCGTGGGGGTGTCGACTGCGGCCGCGTCAGCGCCGATCAAGCTCATCTGCTCGGCGAGATAGCGCGCGTCCGGACTCACGCCCATCAAAGTCGCGGAGAGGACCGTATGGAGCCAGGGCAAGCCCAGGAAGTAGAGCCCCGAGATCTCCGATACGCCGCGATCCTGGCGGGGCATGCCGTACTCATCGAGGATCGACCGGCCATCAGGGCCGGCGATGTCCAGCCAGCCGAAATCGGTTCGATAGCCGGAGGCCCACACGACGCTCGTGATGCCGGCCTTTGCCAGGTCCAGATCGAGCGTCTCCGGCGGCTCGAAAGCGACCGGTTGGCGGTCGTCCGGAGGCGCCACGATCCCCGCCAGTTCGATATATGGATCGATCAGCGGCCGGAAGCGCGCGTCGAAGTAACGGTCGGCAAAGGCCAGGCTCATCGCCAGGTCAGGGCGCAGTCGGAGCCTGTCGCCGTCGACGCCGTCCAGGTGGCCGAGGAGGGTGATCCCGTCGTACGCCATCAATCGCAGGTTCGTATCGTGGCCGCCGCCGTGACCTGAGAGGTGGCCATTGGCAGCGAAGCGCATGCGCGGGTCCGGCAGCGTCTTCACGGTGGGCAGAGGAACCCCAAACTCGGCCCCGCGCCGCTCCAGCTGGACCACCCACAAGAAGGTGTCCTGCCCGCGGTAGCGGCGGGGCAGCCGGCCCGCGCTCCCGACCGACAAGTAGACGTGCCGGCCCGCGGCGTGGAGTTCCTCGGCGATCTGCACGCCCGACTGGCCCGACCCGACGACGAGGACCGCGCCGGGCGGCAGCGCGTCCTCGCGGGTGTAGTCGTCGGTGTGGAGCTGAGTCAGGCCGTGCGGCAGGGCCGCGGCCAGTGCCGGGATCTGTGGGATCTGGAATCCACCCGTAGCCACCACCACCTCGCGGGCCGTGACGGTCCCGCCGTTCGTCTCGAGCAGGAAGTCGCCGCCGGCTCGCACGGAGAGCCGGTCGACCGCAGTGCCCAGGACGACGGGCGCGTCGATCGCCGCGGCGTAGCCGGCGATGCGAGCCGCGATCTCGTCGCGCCCCATGAAGCCGTCCGGATCGGTTCCGTCGTACGGATAGCCGGGCAGCGACACGGTCCAATTCGGGCTTACCAGGCAGAAGTCATCCCAGCGATCGGGCCAGCTTCCGCCAAGTTGCTCACGCCGATCCAGCAGCACGTGCTCGCGCCCAGCCCCTCGAAGGAACCAGCTCATCGCGAGGCCTGCTTGCCCCGCACCGACGATCGCGGTGTCCACGGAGCGGGGGATCGAGTGCGTGGTCATTCTTCACCGTTCGGCTACGGGCGGGTGGAGTCGATGTTGTCACCGGGCCACGGCCCTGTCGACGCGCGGTCCCCCTAGTGCAACGGCGATCCGGGTGGCCGCGAGCAACGGGTGGCTGTCGGGCGGGCCCGAGCCCTGGCAGTTCCGGCAATCAACCCAGATCACCTGCGCCACGATTCGCAAACCCTTGTGTCATCTTGCTCTTCCTCCGCGCATGCGCGACCATCAGCCAGGTCGTAGTCGGGAGGACCAGAGATGCGGTTGACCGTACGCTCCATTCCGTGGCTCCTGGCGCTGGCGGGGCTGGCCGTTCTGCTCGTCGCGAGCGGCTTCGTCATCTGGCGCCTGATCGCGCTGTGGCTGGCGATCCTGGCCCTGGTATGGAGCCTTGGCCGGGCCGGGCTGGCCCGGGATCGAACCCTGCGAGTCACGCTCGCCGTCGGACTCCTGCCGGTCCTGTTCCTGTTTGCCTTGGAAGGGGGCCTGTGGCTGTTCCCGGCGGATGTAGCGTGGCTCGTGATCGAACTCGCCGATCGGGACGAGGTAACGGCGAACGCGTGAGCCAACCCCAGCGCGATGGACGAGAGGGCGGGCGAGGCGCCGGCGCAGTAGGCCGGGCCGGCGGCGATGCTGCGCATGACCAAGATCGACATCGCCGCGCTGCGTCGCGCGTTCGAGGGCGCCGCGGTCCCCTGAGCCGAGGCGAAACGCCGCCTACGCGGAGATCCCGTCGCGGCCGAGCTCGGCAGCGGGCCTCGCACGCGCGCCCGCGTCGTCCAGTCTCAGACGAGTCCATGAGGCACCTACCAGCACGACCTCGAATGCCAGGCGGAGCCATGCCAGGGCGGCGAACACGGCGGCAACGCCCCCGAACAAGGACAGCGCGCCGGTGAGGAGTGGCGTGAGGTACACGAGCAACTCGGTCAGGCCGGTTAGGACGAGCCCGCTCACCAGCGCCGGCAAACGAAGAACGGAGTACGGCACGTCCGTGTTCGGCACTACGCGATAGAGCGTGGCGACGGCGGTCACCACCACTGCCGCGGTCACGAGCGGGAAGGCCACGGCCGCCAGCGTCCGCGGCGCGTCTCCGCCCGGCCCCGCTGCGAATCCGGTGGTTACCGACACCTGGATCGCGTAGATGACAATCCCCGAGAGAAGCCCGCCGATAAGGAGCAGAACCGAGACCAAGCTGCGGAGGATCCTGTCGAAGAAGCGACGGGCGGGGCTCCGGGCGAAGACTCGCGCGATCGCCTCATCGAGCGCGCCGTAGAAGTGGCTTGCGCCCCACACCATGCCCAGGAGGCCGACGATGGAGAATGTGCCGGCGTGCGCCGCCACACTGGCGAATCCGTCCCTGGCGATCGAGGCCAGCGGGGCCAGCTGGCCGGTGAAGTAGTCGACGAGGCGCTGACGGTCTGCCTCGGCCGGAACCAGGTAGCCCAGGACGCCGACGCAGAAGAGCAGTCCGGTCAAGCCGGCGAACAAGGCGCTGTACGCCAGGCCCTCGGCGAGGAGGCCACCCCCGGCGTCGTTGTAGACGCCGAGGATCTGCCGGGGACGGCGTATCGGCGGCAGGTCGAGGATCCAGCCGAACAGCCGGCGGAAGGGCCCGCGCCGCGCCCGGGGCTCTTCCATCGTGTGGACGCCCGTGACCCTGGGATCGGATCCGGGCTCCGGACGCTGTCCAATTGCGACCATGCGCTGCTCCTCCACTGTTCCGCGTCTGTTCCTCAGTGCTCCATTGTCAATCCGCCGCCACGGTTGGGGGCTGCTATTTGGTACTTGCTCTCCCGAGAGCTGACCCTGGGCAGATGGCTGCTCGCCGCTTTCCTGGTCGGCCACGGCCTCGTTCATCTCCTGTTCGTCGTGCCCCAACCGGCCACCTCGGCGGCCGCCGGCGCAACCGAGTGGCCGTTCGACATGGCTCGATCCTGGCTGGTTTCAGGCGCGGGTCTGGATGCGGCTCTGGTGCGGACCATCGGACTCGCGCTCGTTGCCGTCGTGGCGGTCTGCTTCGTGGCTGCCGGCCTGGCGACGGTCGGCCTGCTCGTTCCGCCCGACTGGTGGCGAGCCGCAGTCGTGGCTTCGGCGGCTGCGAGCATCGTCCTGCTAGCACTCTTCTTCAACCCGCAGCTCATCCTTGGACTTGCCATCGACGCCGTCTTGCTTTGGGTTGTCCTGGCCCCTGTTTGGGCGCCGCCCGCCTGACCCGGGCCGCTTTCAGGGGCGGGACCGGATAGTGTCACGGCTGGTGGCATGCCGAAACGGTATCTCCGCCTCGTTCGAAGAAGACGGATCGACGACCTCGATCCCCGACTTTCGATGTTTAGCTAACTCGACCTGCCACCAGGCGCTCGACAGCGCGCGGCGGTCGAGGAACCGTGCCAGGCTCCGAAGCGCCGGCCCAGCGCGAGATAGGGCTCCCGTACGTGGCCTCGAGCGCGTCGAGTTCCGCGGTGAGCTGAGCCTGGTAGCGCAACTCCTGGCGCCGCCAGGAATCGACGAGCGCCCAGTTGGCGACGATTTCGTCCTCGCGGCATTGGCTCATCAACGTGGCGGCGAGGCCCAGTGCCTCCAGCGCCGACTCGTTGCTTCGGCGGATGAGGTCGCGGACGCCGTCGCGGTACGCCCGTGCGTCGCACAGCCCCGGGAGGAGCCGCTCGACCGTGAGCGCGTCGAACTTGGCGAAGCGCAACCGCTCAACCATGCCTGCGTCGGAGAAGTTACGAAGGTTGAACGTCTGGGCCATGAAGATCTGAAACAGGTCCAAACGCCCATCGGCGAAACGGTAGTCCGGCGAGTCCACCGATCCGGCAAGGCGCCCTTCGGCCTGGAGGCGCCGCGCGATCCGCGTGCCTGAGTACGGCGCCATCTTGCAGAAGTTGACCGTAGACCTGCCGGCATCGCTGATCCGGTGTAGAAAGGCGATGTTCTCGCGGACCGTATCGAAGGTCGCGTCCGGGTCGAGGATCATGAACCCGAACTCGAACGGCAGGTCGATCCGGTCGAGCATATCCACGGCTTCGTAGATGTCCGACACGTGGTAGCGCTTGTTGAAGGCCCGAAGGCCAGCTTCGCAGCCGGATTCGATGCCCAGATAGACGCTCCCGAGCCCAACTTCCTGGAGGCGTTTCAGCACCTCGGCGTCGAGGTCGTCAACGCGGCACGAGACTCGCCAGGTTATGTCGTCGGCCAGGTGCCTGGCCTTCAGCTCGCGGGCGAACTCGTCGATCCAGGCGCGATGATGGCGGCTCCGCATCGACATGTCGTCGTCCTGGAAGATGAAGACCCGAACCCCCAGGTCGCGCCGGAGCAGCTCCATTTCCTGGGCCACGTTGGCTGGGGTCCGCGTGCGACGCCTGGGACCGACGGTTCCCTCATAGAACTCGTGAATGCTGCAGAACGTGCAGTCGTAGTAGCAGCCGCGACTGCTTGCCAGGGAGCTGATGCCGACGCCGCGGTGCGTGGCGGTCACCCCGTTCCGCACGGGGAACGGCAACGTGTCCAGATCGGCGATGAGCGGCCGTGGCGCCGTGCGGACGACTTGCCCATCCCGACGAAACGCCAACCCCTGAATCGTGTCCCATGTTCGGGGCTCGTCCACATGGTGGTAAAGGTCGAGCAGGGTGAACTCGCCCTCGTGGCGCACGATCGTGTCCAGACCAGGCAGCAGGCCGAGCACCGACTCGTACTCGATCGTCGGGAAGTGGCCGCCCATCGTGAAATGAGCTTGAACTCCGCCTCTCCGGAGGTGGGCGATCAGTTCCTGGAATTGGGGCAAGAGCCGCTGGAAGATGAGCGAGAAGCCCACGACCCGCGGCCGCTCGGCTTCGATGCGCGCTAGCACCTCGTCGTTCGTGGCCGACTGCAGCTGCTGAATGCGGACCAGAACGCCATGTTGTCGCAAGTACGCGGCGATCGAACGAAGGCCGAGGTTCTCCTGCGACTCGTAGCCGACGAGCAGGACGTCGCACCCGTCCGGCTGGTCGGCAGAGGTGGGCTCGAGGAGGAGGCTGTGCTGCATCGCGCGACTCCGTGGGTTTTCCGCTAGTTGCCGGGGCGAGGATGACCCCGACGGCGCAACCGCCGAGGCCATCCGCTCCGCCCGGTCCGCCGGGCTTCGTTTCGTCAGCCCTTGATGCTGTACTGCTCCCTGAGCAGCTTTGTCTCGAGTTGCGCGAGCGCGATCTCCTGATTGAGGCTGGCGACGACCTGCTCGAGTTGCTTGATCCTGATCTCGGCGATCTTCGACTTGTCGAGCAACACATCGATTGCAGGATCAGCCGAGTAGCCAAGTCGCGCCGGTCGCATCATCGAAAGGCGATCGAGATCGAACATACCTGTACCTCCTGTCTTTCCGCCCTGGCAGTGGGCGACCTCCGCAAAGACGCGAGGGGAGACATAGAGGGCCCGCACGGTCAGGTCCTGGTTCGGCGGACACCGAACGCCCAGAGCCCGATATTGTCGACTGCAAAGTCATTTTCCCCCGCGGTGCGGACGGCGAGTCTTGCAGGCACCAAATTGCGGTGCAATAGGTATGGGCACCAAGTTGTGGGCCATTTTCCGTCGTCGACGACCTACCCTCCCGGGGGAGTGCCCCCTTCGGCTCCTGCGGCTGCTTCGGGGCGATCACGGCCACGATCACTAGCTACTCGGTATTTCCACGTACCGACCAATGCCATCACGGACGATTAAGTGGCCAGGGCGCGCCGATACGCGATGTTCGAGTTGGGCGCCGTAACCGAGTCCTCACGACCCGATTAGCGGGATAGAGCCCGGGTGCGAACGGCCACCGAGGCCAGCAATCCCAGGCCGGCAAGCAGGATCACGACGCTAACCGCGATCCAGAAGACTGCGTCCTCGAGCACTCCGCCGGACGACGCCTGCCGGGCCAGCAGGATCAGCCAGATGGCCCCGAACCCCATTAGCAATCCCGATAGCGCAACGCGACCGTCGCGCCGGCGGACGAACGGGATCGCCAGCAGCATGGCCAGAAGGATGCCGTACGGGCCGAAGGCGGCCGCCAGTATGGCTATCACGCTCACCATGACACCCGCCAGCCAGAGAAATGGACGGCTCATCTCGCTTTCTCCATGACTATCCTGCGGCCATTCTCCATCGCTGCGTCAAGGTAGCCACGGCGTGACGCGCCGTGTGTCGGCCGGGCGACTGTCGGATAGCTGACTGACCGCTGGCCTTCGCCAACTCGTGGCCCGCCTACGGTCTCTACGTGGTCGTTGCGCTGTGGTGGCTCATCCCGGACCGTCGCCTCTAGAAGGCGGTCGCGAGCTGAAGTTCTTGGCGCGCACTCGTCGCAGCCGGGGAGAGATTCGTACCGGTCACATGCCGCTTGACGGGGAGTAGAGTGGGGAGGCTTCCGG
>CABEBU010000038.1_pt1 | contig 21468 bp, 20 predicted proteins | sample 3132691 | NCBI WGS metagenome assembly CABEBU01 (sample SAMEA5534346, study PRJEB31848) | metagenome | biome: tundra; feature: field; material: soil | place: USA | collected 2013-05 | depth 0.45 m | reverse complement strand
AGCTGGCGGAGTCTGACCCCAGGCGGGTGCTGGCTCGGGAGTAGGCTCGGGCACAGGTGGAGGCGGCGCAGCCGAAATGTCATTCGATGGCGGTATTGACTCGGCCTCCGGCAGCTGGGCCCCGCAAACGGCGCAGAACTTGCCTTGACCATCGATCTGAGTGCCGCAAGTCGGGCAGATCATGATGACCTCGCTTCGCAGATTGGTAGATGAGGCGGTTTCTCGTGGGCCGTATGGCAGACGATACGAGAGCCGCGGGCGTAATGCACGGCCGTTCGGCATTTCGAGCCGGAAGTATCGAGAAGTGGAGCGCCATGGGCGTAACATATTTGGTGCCGAGTCGGCCAGCGAAGTGCGTCACCGCGAGGGACGGCCCGATGGACTCAAGGCCAGACCTGCCGGCCGATGGCTCTGCCCGCACGACACAAGGAAGCGGCTCCCGCCCGGAGGTGAGAGCCGCGTCTGATGCGAGCGGACGTCGCTACTTGAGGGCGGCGCGGCAAGCCTTGGCGGAGGCCATGGCGACCTTGAGTTGGTCGCGGGCCTGGCCCAGGGCGGTGTGCGCGCTGGTCAGGATCGGGCCGGCGGTGCCGGAGTTGTACTGCGCCGGGGTTAGCGGCAGCAGCTTGGCCGGCAGTGGCAGCGCCAGGCCGACCGCGTTGGCCACGGCCGCGTTCATCGCGTCGAGGGCGGTCTGGGCGGCGGTCGTGTTCTTGCCGGCAGCCTTGGCGGCGGCGATGCGAGCCGCAAGCTTGGTGTTCACATCGGCGAACCTGGTCTGGGCGGCGACGACGCCGTCAGCGGCCGAGACAAGGTTCACTTGAGGGGCCACTAGCAGGTAGACGCGGTAGTCGGTCGCGATCTTGGCGATGCCGACCCTGAGGGCAGGGAGGCTCGTCTCGGAGTCGATAGTGGCCTTGAGGCTCGTCAGGCCGGCCTTGGTTGAGGCGATTTCACTCTGCAGCGCCGCTGCGTCCGAGGATGTGAGCACCTTCGAGGCGGAAACCCTGGCCGACAGGGCGTCGAGGGTTGTGAAGCGGCGGTTTATCTCGCAGTCGCCGAAGGCGCGCGCTGTCTCGACTGTTGCCCCGGTCTTCATCGCGGCTGCCTGCGTAGCACAGACGCCCTTGCCGGCAGGGCCTACCGGCGGCGTTACAGCGGCCGCGGCGCCGACGGTCGAGAGAAGAAGCGCGCCGCCGAGGGCGAGGCCGGCGAGCAGGGCGGGGATTCGAGTCTTCACCGTGTACTCCTTGTGCTGAGGCGGCAGCTATTCGCCGCCGCTGGTGTCGCTTCCTGAAAGCGACTCGTTGATGCCGTTGAGTAGGTTGTCGAGGTTTGAGAGCTGGGCGTCCAGCGGGTCGCCAGCGCCCGCGCCGGCCGCCGTGGCCGCCGAAGCCGGAGATGCCGCCGCCGCGTCCGAGTAGGTTGCCGTGCTAATCGGGGTTGGCGCGAGAGTGGCGGCCGCCGGATCGGCCTGGCTCTGCTGTACCGTCGGTGTCGGACCAGCCGGCCGGCCACCTGCGGCATCGTTGGGCTTGCCGCAGGCCATCACTGCAATACCGACGAGCAGTGCCGTGGCCGCGAGTCTGGTGACGGAAGTTAGTCGACGGTTCACGTGGTTAGTCTCCTTGCCGACTCGATCTGAGCTGACGATGGAAAGCCTGGGGCTGCCACCCACGATCTGTTCGGTGTCCCTGTAAGGCGACTGTAAGGTCGGGATGCCTCGGATTGGCCCGGGGCGGTGTCTCAGAGAACGGCCGACCGCTTGACGCGAGCGCGCATTGTCAGTAGATTCCTACCTGAGAGTTATACGCAACTAGGAATCAATGGGCAACATCGAGGACTTTGAGATTGAGCGCCGGCTTGAGCGATTCAAGGCGGCGGCGAAGGACGCGGGCGTCAAGCTGACGCACCAGCGTCTCGAGATTTTCCGCGAACTCGCCTCCAGCGTCGAGCATCCGGATGCCGAGGACCTGCTGCGCGGCGTCCAGGCGCGGATGCCGACGGTATCGCTCGACACCATCTACCGGACGCTGTGGATGCTGAACGATCTCGGCGTGATCTCGATGCTCGGCCCGCGTCGCGACAGCGTCCGCTTCGACGCCAACACCGCACCCCACCACCACTGCGTTTGCGTCAAGTGCGGCCTGGTGCGGGATTTCGAGAGTCACGACCTAGACGATCTTCCCGTTCCCGCCCACGTGAAGGGCTTTGGGAGTGTCTTTGCCGCCCACGTGGAGGTCCGCGGAATCTGCTACGGGTGCACAGGGTCGACGACCTGAGGACTTAGGACCGCAAGAGGAGCAAACCATGAGCGACAAGAAGAAGCTGACCACCGCTGCCGGCGCACCGGTTCCCGACAACCAGAACGCGATGACGGCGGGGCCCCGTGGCCCGATGCTGCTCCAGGACGTCTGGTTCCTCGAGAAGCTCGGCCATTTCGATCGTGAGGTCATTCCCGAGCGCCGTATGCACGCCAAGGGCTCGGGCGCGTTCGGCAGCTTCACCGTCACCCACGACATCACCAAGTACACCAAGGCCAAGATCTTCTCCACCGTCGGCAAGAAGACGGACATGTTCGTGCGCGTCTCCACGGTCGCCGGCGAGCGCGGGGCGGCGGACGCCGAGCGCGACATCCGCGGCTTCGCCATGAAGTACTACACAGAGGAAGGCAACTGGGACCTGGTCGGCAACGACACGCCGGTCTTCTACCTGCGTGACCCGCTCAAGTTCCCGGATCTCAACCACGCGGTGAAGCGCGACCCGCGCACCAACATGCGCAGCGTGCGCAACAACTGGGACTTCCTAACTTCGTTGCCCGAAGCGCTGCACCAGCTCACCATCGATATGAGCGACCGTGGGATTCCGTACTCGTTCCGCCACATGCACGGCTTCGGCAGCCACGCCTTCAGCATGATCAATGCCGCCAACGAGCGCGTCTGGGTGAAGTTCCACTTCGTCACCCAGCAGGGCATCAAGACCCTGAGCGACGCCGAGGCCGCGGCGCTCGTCGGCAAGGACCGCGAGAGCAACCAGCGCGATCTCTACGAGAGCATCGAGAAGGGCGATTTCCCGCGCTGGAAGATGTTCATCCAGGTGATGCCCGAGAAGGAGGCCGCCACATATGGCCACAACCCGTTCGACCTGACCAAGGTCTGGTTCCACAAGGACTACCCACTCATCGAAGTGGGTTTCTTCGAACTCAACCGCAATCCGGAGAACTACTTCGCCGACGTCGAGCAGGCGGCCTTCAACCCCGCCAACATCGTCCCGGGTATCGGCTTCTCTCCCGACAAGATGCTGCAGGGGCGGCTGTTCTCGTACGGCGACGCCCAGCGCTATCGCCTCGGCGTCAACCATGCGAGCATCCCGGTCAATGCGCCGCGCTGCCCGGTCCACACTTTTCACCGCGACGGTCAAATGCGGGTCGACGGCAACCACGGCGGCACGCTGGGCTACGAACCCAACAGCTACGGCGAGTGGCAGGAGCAGCCGGACTTCGCGGAGCCGCCGCTCTCGATCGAGGGCGCGGCCGACCACTGGAACCATCGCGTGGACGACGACTACTACTCTCAGCCCGGCAAGTTGTTCCGGATCATCGTCGCAGCGGGCAAGCAGCAGCTGCTCTTCGAGAACACCGCTCGTGCCATGGGCGACGCGCCGAGAGAGGTCAAGATCCGCCACATCGGGAACTGCCTTAAGGCCGACCCCGCCTACGGCGAGGGTGTCGCGAAGGCGCTGGGCATCCCGCTAAGTGAGGTCCCGAAGTGAGGGAACCTCGGGGGAACCATCGAAGTCGACATCCAAGGGAACAAGCTGGAACGACCTGCTGAGCGAGGAGGCTGCGACGGCGGGCTAGCGGCGGGCCGTCAACCGATCGCCGATGGTCCCGGCCGCCTCAAACGGGTCGAGGAGTGTCAGCGCACCGCTGCTGGCGCCGGTCGGCGCCTTGCGCTCGTCTCGGCCCTTCGGACGCTCAGAACGCTTCTATCCAACGTTGTATGTGGCCTCCATTGCGAGTACGGTATCTTGCAACCTGGCTCCTTTCCATCAGGGAGCGGCCAAGTAGTTGTTTTGTCGCGGGACAGCCGGTGGCCGGATGACGCCGACTGGGTTTTCTGGTTCCTGCGGCGGTCCTTGAAGAGCGAGCAATCGGTGAAGACCTAGGGATGAACGTCCAGGAAGCCCTCGACGCCTGGCAGGCACAGTACGCAGGCCAACCGCCGGTTGGCTTCATGCTGCGCTTCACCCATGAGTCGGTTTGGACGCGCATCCACTACCTGCGGGACAACACGGAGCCGGCCACCATCGATGACGACCGCAGGACGGCGTCGCGCTTTGACGCCGTAGCCGGCGCCCTCTTCAACGGAACCACGGTTCTGGTGCTCGGGATCCATCTGGATCCGCGCCACGAGGACAGCACGGAGCTGCGAGCCCTGGGCGCGACGCCCATCCCGCCGCCCGAGAGTTGGATAGAGACGCTGCGAGAGTATCTGCCGGATTCGGGCCGCGCCGAGTTCGTCGGTGCGACGCTCGTCTGGCAGCGCGGCTGTCTTGATCGGCTCTGGATGGCGGTCTCGCGCGACCATATCGGCCGAATTGCCGTCTTCTGCCCCGCGACGGGCGACGCCTTCTGCCCTAACGGCGGCGGCGCCGATGTATTCGTGTGGGGCTCGGAGCGCCGCTCTAAGCTCGGAGACCGGTTCCGCGCCTGGCTGCCCAACACCGAATTGCCCGGTCCCCAGGCAAAGATGCCGGCCGGTGGCATGGCAGTGGAGCAGACGTAGCGCACCCGCGCTTGCGAGCGGCCACACTACGATCATGAGCCCTGAGAAGAAGCCAACCAAGCCGAAGGCAGCCGCGCCCGTGGCCGCCCGCGTCGACCCTGCCGCCCCGGCGGCGCCGCCCACCGCCGGGGACATCGCCCGCTACACGGAGAACCTCCAGGGCGAGATCGACGCCATCGCGTTGTACGCGCTCCTAGCCGAGGAGGAGCCGGGGGAGACGCTCACTCACTTCTACACGCGCATGGTGGAGGTGGAGACGATCCACGCCAACGTGTGGCGGGCCCGGCTCGAGGCGGCCGGCGTAGACACCAGCCGCATGAGCCCCGCGTGGAGAGCCCGCGTGCTCATGTTCGTGGCGCGCCATTTCGGGCCGAGCCTGGTTGTGCCGACCATCGCCGAGCATGAGGCCTCGGACGAGGCGATGTACGACGAGCAGCCCGAAGCTCTCGCCCGGATGCCCGGCGATGAGCGCTCCCACGCGCGGCTATTCCGGGAACTCGCCACCGGCCGGGGGATCGAGGGCGGGGCCATCGCCCGCATCGAGGGTCGCCACCGCGGCAGCGGCGGCAATCAGCTGCGCGCCGCCGTTCTGGGCGCCAACGACGGCCTCGTGTCGAACCTGAGCATCTCGATGGGCGTCGCCGGCGCCTCTCAGGGTGGCCACGCCGTCCTCATTGCCGGAATGGCCGGCATGCTGGCCGGCGCGCTGTCGATGGCCATCGGGGAGTGGCTGTCGGTCCAGAGCGCTCGCGAGCTGTTTGCCCACCATGTCAAGGTGGAGCGGGAGGAGCTGCTCAATGTCCCCGACGAGGAGGAAGAGGAGCTGACGCTCATCTACCAGTCGAAGGGTCTCACGGCGCAGCAGGCCCGCCTGATGGCGCAGTCAATCGTCGGTGGCGACCTTAGTCGCGCCGTTGACACGCTGGCCCGCGAGGAGCTCGGCATCGATCCCAACGAACTCGGCGGCTCTGCCTGGGTTGCCGCGATCACCTCGTTCTTCCTCTTCGCCCTGGGTGCGATCGTGCCCCTATCGCCATTCTTTTTTGCCACGGGACTTCCGGCCGTCGTCGCGTCGATCGTAGTCAGCGCCCTGGCCCTGATGGTCGTCGGTGCCGCGATCACGGTTGTCACCGGATCGAGCGTGATCAAGACCGGTGGTCGTCAGGTCCTGCTGGGGATGTTCGCGGCAGCCGTTACGTTCGGCCTCGGCGCTCTGGTGGGAAGGGCGGTCGGCTGAGCCGAGCGGTCGCCGGTGGTTAGGCCTCGGCTGGCTTGGTGACCAGGACCGCCGCGTCGGGCTCGGCGAACCAGCGCCGGGAGAGTCGCATCGCCGCCCATGTGAGGGCCAGCATGACCGGCACCTCGATTAGTGGGCCGACGACGGTTGCCAGCGCGACCGTGGGCGAGAACGCCGTTATCGCGATCGCTATCGCGATTTCGAAGTCCCGACCGGTCGAGTTGAAGGCGACGGCCACCGCGTCCCGATATGGGAAGCGAAGCCGCGACCCGATGAAGAGCACGACGAAGAACATGACCGCGAAGAAGAGGGTCATCGGGATCGCCATCTCCAGGACAATGCCCGGGCGCTCCAGGATCAGGTCGCCTTTGAGAGAGAACATGACGATCAGGGTGAACAGCAGGCCCAATATGGAGAGGGCGTTGAGTCCGGGCTTGAGCCGCTCCATCGCTGGCTCGCCTCCGCGGCGGGTCACCGCCATCCGGGTAAGTATGCCGAGCAGCAGTGGCAGGCCCAGATACAGGACCACCGACTCGGCGACGACCAGGACATCGAAATTGACGTTGCCGATGAGTAGTCGGGCGTAGACCGGGATCAGCAGCATCTGGGCGACCGAGTTCAGCGCCACGAACACGAGGGCCATAGGCGTGTTCCCCTTGGCGAGGAACGTGAAGATGATCACCATCGCGATGCATGGCGCGAGGCCGTAGAGGACGAGTCCGGTATGCAGCTCTGGGTCGCTCACGAACACGTTTGCGAGGCCGAGCATGAGGAACGGTGCGACGAGATAGTTGAACAGCAGCACGACGCCGAGCTGGCGTGGCGAGCGAAAGGCGTCACCCACTTCGCCCAGGCGGACGTTCGTCATAGCCGGGTACATCATCGCGAAGAGCCCAATCGGCACGCCGAGCGAGATAGCGTTGGGCACGCTCAGGACGAACGTTCCACCGACTATCGCCTTGATCGCATCAATCGGAGGGGTCAGGGCGAAGTCCGATATCGAGAGCGCCTTTCCGATGCCTATGCCGATCGCCATGCTTATGACGACGAAGAACGGCAGCAGGCGGAAATCCTCGAGCTTGGCAAGCAGGCGGGCGGTCATCGAGCTCCTTGGGTCTGGTGGTGTCGCCGTCTGAAGATAGGGCCTGATGCGCGTTGCCGCCGGCCATCCGAGACAAGGCTAGACCCTCAAGCAGGTTGAAGGTCAAGCGCCGACAACGATGAGCACGGGCGTCGCGGCGGGTGCGGCTTCTACTCAGCGACGCCCAAAGCGAGGCGCATGCCTCGCTCGGCGTCGCTGAGTGGCCAATGCGCCGATTTCGCCCCTCAATGCTGCCCGGGGAAACGCAAAGGGCCGATTCGGTGGGTGAGACCGGCCGCGGGTCCGTCCACCTTGCCCGTCTGAGCGTGTATGACTCGCAGCGGAGCGGCCTGGCCGCCACTTGCTTCCCATGAGACGCCCGTCCGTCGCCTGTTGCTTCCGGAGGCGTCGTTGAGCAGAAGCCTCGGCCTCCCTTCGAGGGGCAGAGCCCCGCTCGCCCGCCTGAGCCCAAGCCCGCCACAGAGCTGGATGCGGTACGCTCTGCCTCGTGGGCACCCTGACTTCAGACCCGACCGAACGAGGCGATTTCATCCGCGAGATCGTGGCCGCCGACCTGCGGGACGGCAAGCACGAGACGATCGTCACCCGCTTCCCGCCGGAGCCGAACGGCTACCTGCACATCGGCCACGCCAAGGCGATTTGCATCGACTTCGGCATCGCGCGTGAGTTTGGCGGCCGCTGCCACCTGCGCTTCGACGACACGAACCCCACCAAGGAAGAGCAGGAGTATATCGACGCCATCCAGGAGGATATTCACTGGCTGGGGTTCGATTGGGGTGAGCACCTCTACTTCGCGTCCGACTATTTCGAGCAGCTCTACCAGTGGGCCGTCTTTCTCATCAAGGCCGGCAAGGCCTATGTTGACGACCTCACGGCCGACGAGATTCGCGAGTACCGCGGTGCTCTCACCCAGCCTGGTCGGAACAGTCCCTGGCGGGACCGGCCTGTCGCGGAGAGCCTCGACCTATTCGATCGGATGCGGAAGGGCGAGTTCCCCGACGGGGCGCGGGTTCTGCGCGCCAAGATCGACATGGCCTCTCCGAACATGAACATGCGCGACCCGGCGATGTATCGGATCATGCACGCCGAGCATCCGCGCACCGGCAACAAGTGGTGCGTCTACCCGATGTACGACTTCGCGCACGGCCAGTCCGACGCTATCGAGGGGGTCACGCACTCGCTCTGCAGCCTGGAATTCGAGATTCACCGGCCCCTATACGACTGGTTCATCGACAACCTGCCTGTGCCGTCACGCCCACGGCAGATTGAGTTTGCGCGGCTCAACATCACGTACACGGTCCTCTCCAAGCGCGTTCTGCTGCGCCTCGTAAAGGAGGGGCACGTGCGCGGATGGGACGATCCGCGGATGCCCACGATCTCGGGCCTGCGCCGGCGCGGCTTCCCGGCCGAGGGCATACGCGACTTCGCGGCCATCGCCGGGGTAGGGAAGAGCGACAGCGTCCTGGAAGTGGGCATGCTCGAGCACGTCGTGCGCGACGTCCTCAATCGGAAGTCTGCCCGACGCTTTGCGGTCCTGGCGCCCCTGAAGGTGGTCATCGAGAACTACCCCAAGGGCCAGACCGAGGAGATGGACGTCGCCAACAATCCGGAGGACCCCTCGGCCGGGACTCGCAGGGTGCCCTTCACGCGTGAGCTGTGGGTCGAGCGCGAGGACTTCATGGAGGATCCTCCGGCCAAGTTCTTCCGCCTGGCCCCCGGCCGCGAGGTTCGGCTGCGGTCCGCGTACTTCGTGACCTGTCGCGAGGTCGTCAAGGACGCTGACGGAGAGATCGTCGAGCTGCGCTGCACGTACGACCCGGCCACTCGCGGCGGCGACTCGCCCGACGGCCGCCGGCCCAAGGCCACTCTCCATTGGGTTTCCGCGGCGCACTCCATTCCCGCTGAAGTGCGGCTCTATGACCACCTCTTCACGCGCCCCGATCCCGGCACCGACGGCGACCTCCTCGCTGACCTGAACCCCGACTCCGAGCAGGTGCTCCTCGGCTGCATGCTGGAACCGACCCTCGCCGAGCTGCCGGTAGGCGAAACCGTCCAGTTCGAGCGGCTGGGCTACTTCTCTCCAGACCCCGATTCGACGCCTGGCCACCCCGTCTTCAACCGCACGCTCACCCTCAAGGACACCTGGGCGAAGCTCCAGGCCCAGGGCCGGCAGAACAGCTAACGGCTCGAGCGTCGATGACGCCGACCAACTAGCGGGGAATCGAAAAGGAGCCCGAGGTCATCGGGCTCCTTCTAGTTAACCGTCGCGGGTTAGTACGAGCGGTTGCTCGAGCTTCGTTGGTTGGTGAAACAGTCGCTGCAGTAGACCGGCTTCGCGCCGCTGGGGCGGAAGGGGACCTGGGCCTCGCGGCCGCAGCTCGAGCACGTCGCGCTGAACATCTCGCGCGGGCCGCTCGAATAGCCGCCGCCTGAGTTGCTGCGATCCGAATAACCGCCGCCGCCACCGGTGTCGCCACGCGCGGCCTTCTTGGCTGCTCGGCACGAAGGGCAGCGACGCGGCTCACTGAACTGCCGGTCTGCGTAGAACTGCTGCTCGCTCGCGGTGAACGCGAACTCCTGATTGCAGTCGACGCAACTTAGCGTCTTGTCTTGTCCGTACAAAAAAGAACTCCTTCTCGTGCGGCCTCAGCGAACCTTTCTCGCCGAGAGCCGATGAGAGGGAGTGTCGTGTGCCGCTTGGTTTCGACACCTTTCCGGTGTCCAAAGACAACGATACCACAACTGATGGCGGCTGCCGAACGAATGTTCGTGGCCCTCGGCCGCTCGCCGTCTGGCGCCGAAATCCGGTATTCTGGCGGTCGCGTCGCGTTGGCGAGTAGCCTAACGGTAAGGCACCTGCCTCTGGAGCAGGGGATTGAAGGTTCGAATCCTTCCTCGCCAGCCAACTTCTACGTACGAAACAGGCCCCCGGAGGCGACTCCGAGGGCCTTCTGATTCGGACGTGATGCCTTACGCACCCCGGCTGGTTCCGCTATGTGGAATCTCTCTCTTCGCGCTGAGTGGCATAGATGGCCTCGGCTTGATCGGCCGCTTCGGCGAGGACTTCTTCAGGCGTGGCCTCTGGGTAGGCCGCTCGAATCGCTGTCGTAACCTCGAGCAGGTCGACACCCTCGACTTCGTGCACAGCTTGCAGATTGATCACGTAGTTTGCCAGGATCGAAATAACTGCCGCCACCGGGAGTCCAAAGAGAGCGCCCCAGATCCCGGCGATTTGTGCCCCGACCAGGACGGACAGGATGGTGACCACTGGATGAACCCCAGACGTCCTCTTCATCAGCCGTGGCACCACCAGATTCATGATGAGCGCCTGTACGACAAAGAGCACCAGGGTGACCGGGATGAAAGCACCGGGCACGAATGCCGCCGAGATCACGACCGGCGGTAGCAGCGCCAAACCTGGGCCGACGAAGGGAAGCGGCATGCAGAGCGCGGCGATTAGACACATGAGGAACAGGTACGGCAGGCCAAAGACCAAGCCGACCACGACCGTCAGCACGACTTGGATGGCGATGAGGACTACCTGGGACCAGAGGAATCCTCTAAAGGCTCGACCAACTGAGCGATCGAAAAGATCGAGTTGGGTCTCAAAGCGATTTGGCATCACCCTGCGCCATTTGGCCTGCAGGCCCGAAGCGTCAGAGACTATGAAGATCGATAGCACGAGGATGATGGAGAGGGTGCCGACAATCGAGGCCACAGTTCCGGCGATGACCCCAGACTGACTTCCAACAGTCGCCTTGATGTCGGGCAGGATTCTGGCCTCGCCCTGGCGAAAGAGGGCGGACAAGTCAACGCTGTTGGTACCTATTCCCAACTGCTTCTGGAGCGAGGCCAGACTGGCGCTGATGGTCGCGGTGGCCTCGTCGGTTCTGCCTACTAGATTCGTCGCCTCACTCATGCCGATCGAGGCGGTAACAAGAACAAAACCGACGAAGGCGAGGGCCACGCAACCGTAGACCAAACCGACCGCCTTTCCTCGTCCTATGTGTAATCGACCGGCGGCCCCGTCGACGAGCGGGCTAACCACAAACGCCAGGAGCCAGGCGAGGAAGCAGATCATGAAGATCCCGCTGAAGGCGCCAACGGCCGTCAGGGATCGCTCCAGAATGAGCAGAATGAAGGCCACCGACCCGGTCGCAAAGAAGATCGTCGCCAGGCGACGGAGACTGTAGGCCGGACGCAGATTGATCGAACGAAGACCGGCCGGACGACGCTTTGGAGCCGGGTTGGTCATCTCGGTCCTCCGCTAGCCACGCATGCCCGCGCCAGGCATGGATCCATGCCCTCGTTGAGTCTGGGCTGGATCGGGCTTCGGCCGCGAGGATGAGAACCCTCTCTTCAGCCGGCCGGGGCGTCCAGGACTTCGCGGACCTTGCGCGCCAGGCGCTCGGGAGTGAACGGCTTGGGCAGGAATGCCGCGTCGACGTCGATTAGCCCGGCGGGCAGCACGGTCGATTCGGCGTGCCCCGACACGAGCAGTCTCTTTGCTGCCGGCGCCACAACGGCAAGCCGGTTGAGCAGGTCCGGTCCGCTCATCCCGGGCATGATCACGTCGCGGACGACGAGGTCCAGTTCGATCGCGACGCGCTGCGCGACCTTGAGCGCCTCGACTCCATCCGCCGCCTCGAGCACGGTGTAGCCCTGCGCGCGCAGGCCGAGGACCGCCAGCCGCCGGACGACCGGCTCGTCTTCGACAACGAGGACCGTCTCAGTTCCGGTTGGAGTGGGGGAGGTTGGTGAGACAGCCGACGCAAGGGCGGCGGGCCCGTCCATGCGAGGCAGGAAGATGCGGAACGTGGTCCCCTTGCCCGGCTCCGAGAAGACGCGGATGTGACCGCCCATCTGGCGAACTATGCCGTGGGACGTTGCTAGCCCCAGCCCGGTCCCTTTGCCCCGCGCCTTGGTCGTGAAGAATGGCTCGAACAGGTGCGAACGGACCTCCTCGCTCATGCCGCTGCCTGAGTCGGTCACCGACAGGCGGACATGGCTCCCCGCTCGGGCATCCGGGTGCGTGGCGGCGAAGGCCTCCGTCACGTCCTCCGTTGCCGTCTCGATGATGAGCCGGCCACCCTTCGGCATCGCGTCGCGGGCGTTGACCGCGAGGTTGACGAGCAGCTGCTGGATCTGACCCGGGTCTGCCTCGATCGTCCCAATCTCGGGATCGAGGTCCGTTTCGACGGCGATGTTCTCGCCGATCAGTGGTCTCAGCATCTTGAGCAAGTCGGCGACGAGCGCGCTCAGGTCAAGGCGGACAGGTGTCACGATCTGCTTGCTGGCGAAGGCGAGCAGTTGGCGGGTTAGACTCGCCGCGCGGTTGTCGCAGCTGCGCATTGCGGCGACCCTTTGCGCGCCCACAGGAGGAGCGGGATGGCTCCCACCCACATGCTGGGGTACGTACCAAGGTAGAGGGCCGGCGTGCTCCAGCCGACAACAATCGGAACCACCCACGCCCGGTTGGTCCGAGCGCCCCACATGAGCAGGGCCAGACACACGGGCAGTCGAACGGCGAACGGGACCGGGTCGACTTCGACCGGCGGCGGGACGCTGGCGTTCTTGACCAGCCAGGCGATCCACTCAGCCCACTGGCTGGGGGCGAACGCGAACGAGATCGCCACGACGGCCGCCATCGCGCCGAGCGAGATCGCCAACGGCCGCCACTCGCGCCGAAGAACGTACCAGCCAAGACCCAGGCCAGCGACCACCTTGGTCAGCAAGCTTGGCAGCCAGCCCAGCGCGTTGCCGCGCAACGCCGCGACGATGCCGGCCGCCATCAGGAGCTGGACGTTTCCGTTGAGCGAGTGGCCCAGCACGTCGCCGAAGGCGAACGGCAGATCGAACAGGACGGTTGCGATGCCCAGGGCTACGAACAGCCACGCCCAGCGGCCCAGCATGTACGCCAGCGCCGCCCACAGGAGGGTCGTCCAGCACACGATGAAGATCTGCCAGCCCACCGGGTGGAGGAGCGTAATGATCTGGGCCAGAGGCGGCGGATAGACGTAGAGCCCATCCAATCCCCAGTGCTCCGGGTAGAGGTGGTTGAGATCTGCCGTCCAATACGTCCAGGCGTCTTGTGGCAACGGGAAGCGGCCGATTGCCTGGAAGATCCCGCAGACCAAACCGAAGGCGACGAGCGTCGTGCGGTCGATGGCGGAATAGGCGCTCGGGACATATATGCGCCGTAATCGGGGCGGGACGAGTCGGCTGGCTGATCGCGCGAGGCCGGTGATTGCCGTCGGTACCAAGCGCGCACCATCTGCCATATCTTCGCTGACGACCCCGCTCCAACCGCGACGCGATCTACCGCGATCGCAATCTGACGCGCCTCCGGTTGAGCCTAGCAGACCCACGGGTACGCCTCAACCGTCCCGCGCCGTGCTTTGGGCGTTGCCAATCAGGCCGGGCCGGCCTACCATCCGGCCCGGGAAGTTGAGGTCGCAACGATGTCGAGTCCGCAGGGCCTGAGGCCCCTAAACGTATTGAGCTACGAACCCGGGGCCTGCAACATCGGGCCGGAAGAGATAGCTCGGCGGCGGAGAGCCGGTCATGCCGGGCTGATCGGGTCGGTTGGACTGTTCGCTTTGCTGATGGCGGTGGCCGCTCCGCATTGGATGCGGTTGGTGCTGGTGGTAACGGCTGCGGCATCCGCCTCGGGCTATCTCCAGGCCTGGCTTCATTTCTGCGCGGGCTTTGGATCGGCGGGCGTCTACAACTTCGGCCCGCTGGGCACGGTTCAGCGAACTGTTGATCCACAGGCACGCTCACGCGACCGGCGGAAGTCGCTGCAGATCGGCCTGGCGAGTCTTGCAATCGGTCTCGCGGTTGGCATTGGGGCTGTTCTGCTACCGATCCGCTAGACGAAACCCCGGCACCGGCGCCGCCAACTGAATCGTTGCAGCCGATTTGGCCGACGCGAGGCTGCCCAATCGTCGCGAGTCGCCGTCATCTGGCACGCTTGATCGGGTAGACTCGAAGCAACCTTTCCGCGTCGCAGGGAGGCCCCCATAGTCGTGCCACGGTCAGCCGTAGCCATAGCGTTACCTCGCCCCGAGTTCGAGGCTGTCCGGGAGCACCTTGTCGAGGCCGGCTACGACGCGATTCTCGTCGGCAGCGATCTTGAACTGGAGACGCTCCTTCGGACTCGTGACGACATCAGGGTCGCGATCCTCGACGGCGAGAAAGATTTCGACGGCACGCTTGAGATGTACGCCAGTCTCCACGAGGGCGACCGCAACGTACCCGCCCTCCTGTTGATGCCCCCGAGGGCCCTCGGTCGCATGGGCGTGGGTGGCAAAGGCCCCGTCAAAGACGAGTACTTCACTCGACCGTACTCGCCCGAGTCGCTCCGCTGGCGCGTTGAGGCGATGCTCATACGTGTCGAGAACGTGCCGGCGGAATCGGGCGCCGGGCCGGTTCTAGACGCAGCCCTGCAGGAGCCCTCCCCCTCGGACGAGGTGCCGACCGACGGCAAGCGCGGCAAGATCATCATCGTCTTCAACCCCAAGGGCGGCGTCGGCAAGACGACGATTTCGATCAACCTTGGAGCCGTCCTCCAGCTCCGCAAGGGGCAGCGCGTGCTTCTGGTGGACTGCGACACGGTCACGGGTCACGTAGCGCAATCGCTTGGGATGGAAAGCCCGCGGACACTTGCCCGGGCCTGGCGCGAAGCCGAGAAGACCGGCATTGAGGAGACGATCGGCCAGATCGCCGCGGTCCACAGCAGCGGCCTGAGAGTGCTGACGTTGGCTTCGTCGCCACTTCACACGGAAGTTCTTGAGCCCACGCGAGTGTCGAACTTGATCAGCGCCGCGCGTGACTCGTACGACTGGGTGGTTCTGGACATGCATCCGGACTACGGGCCCCTAAACCAGGCCCTCTTCAAGCATGCCGACCGGATCCTTGTGCCGGTCACACCGGATGTGCCCTGCATCCGTGCGGCGGTCCAGTTCCGCGAAGTCGCCGTTGAACTGAACGTCCGCGACCGCCTGACTGTCGTCATCAACCGCTCCGACAGCGGCGTGACTGCGTCGGATGTGCAGCGGGTGGTGGCCGTCACAGCCATGGCCCGCGTCCGGTCCGCCGGCATGCTTTTCGTTCGGGCCTCCGACGAGGGCAAGTCGGCGGTGGAGCGCTTCCCGGACTCCAAGGTTGTGGGCGACATTGAGACCCTGGCCGAGCGTCTCATGAACGGCGTCGAGGCTGAAGACGACCAGTCAGAGGGCTTGCCGTCCAGGGAACGCGTTCGAGGAACCTTCAGGGGCCTCTTTGATCGGCTGACGGCGCAGGTCTCCTGACCGGCCAAATGCGCCAGGGGCGCACGAGTGAAAGGCGTTGAGCTCGATTAGGCGACCTCGACCGCCGTAGGCTCGACCGGGGCGTACCCAGCCTCGATCTCGATCGCCACGCGGTGATTGTGCGGACGACCAGATTCACGGTACAAACGCAGGAGGTTCTCTTCAGCGGCTCGAAGCCGGGCGTTGGCCTCCCACTCCGGAAAGTCGGGCTCGGCGGCCTCACGCGCCTCCATGGCCTCGACCAGCGCACGCAGAACCCCTTCAATGGCGGATGGCTCAGGCACTAGACCCTCCTTCCATTAGGCAGCCGTTCATGCGGGCGTATTGCGGAACTGGTTGACCTTACTCCGCGCGGTCCGGAGAATCCATCCGGGAACTGTCCGGTTTTGGTGAAGAAACTATCTCAACAAAGGCGTGACAGGCTCTATCTGCTGGCCCGAGGAGAACCCACGACCTCGGCCGCGCGCTCCAGAAACCATCTAGCTGTGCCGCGAGCGGCGATGTTGAGGAACGCACGATCGAGCGCCGCGCCGATCTCGCCGCCCGGAGGCGCATAGAAGCCCTCCAGTCGAAGGTCGGTGGGGGTCAGCGTCAGGCGTCCGGCGAACACCGGGAAGAGCGGCGCGAGCGACGACGACTGCCACCCGATTTCGATCTCGCAGCCGCTGGGTGTCTCACGCACGTCGCCGAGATCTACAAAAGCAGCCTTCTTGAAGGTCAGACTGGGGGCGTGCTCGCGAATGGGCAGGCTCAGGTCGGTCAGGAAGCGGCGGCTACCGGGGCGAGTCGATTGGACCTGCGCTCCAAGCCAGAAAGGTGCCTCCGTGCCAAGCAGAGTTATTGCTCGGGCAATGTCGATCGCGATCGGCTGAACCAGGCGCAGTGGAGTGGCATGCAAGGGGACGCTTAGCATGCCGTCATCATAGAGTTGAATGCGGGCCCAAGCACCGGACGAAGTCTCCCAAATCAGTGCCGATCGGCCCGACCGTGCCTACTCGCTTGGGGAGGAGCAACGCCCCGGTGGCCGCGAGCGGCGCCTGGCTCAGATGTCTCAGGGGCCCGGTCGCTACCCGGCGACCGACTCGTCCGACGTGGCGTGACGATGCCTTGCGACCGGGCAACTGACCTCGTCGCGCATGCCCATCAGCCAGCCGACACGGTCGCGATGGCGCGATGCCACGCGGTACACGACGTCGGCGGCCATGGCAGCCGGGGGCAGTGAGGCCCAGGGCCGAAGGAGCCAGCCGCCAGGAAGACCGTCGAGGATTGCGAGTGCAGCGTGTCCGCCGGAGACGACGCGTCCCGTCGATTCGTCGACCACGTGGATTGCGTCGTCCAGATGACCCTCAGCCGCCAATTGCTCGAGTATCGGCCGGCCGGACGACGCCGCCAGGCCGAGCGGCATGAACTCGAAACGGTTCACGCGGTCCCAGCGCCGCAGCTGGCGGACGGTCTCCCTGCAGACACCGCAGTCGCCGTCGTAGAGGACGGTGAGGGGGCCGACGCCGACGACCGGGTCGTCGTCGGAGACTGAGCGCGACAGAGGTTGGGTCGCCATGGCGCCGAATACTAGCCCTCCCGGTCCTTTTGCGCGCGCCGCGGTTGGCAACGCGGTCCCGGCCGGGCAGAGAGGGCGCCGGCGCCGCTGTATTCTCGCGGTCATGACCGTCAAGCGCTCCCGCCAGCCCGCCCGTCACGGCGCCCGCGAAACCGCGGCCCGGACCTCCGCGCGCGATTCGCTCTCGCGTGACGCGCTTGGGGGCGACGTCCTGGCGCACGAGGTCAAGCTGCTGGGTGGCCTGCTGGGCCAAGTCATCGCCGAGCAGGGTGGCCCAGAGTTGCTGGCCCTCGTGGAACGCTGCCGGCTGCGATCCATCGCCTTCCGCGAGTCCGGCGACGAGGTGGCGGGGAACCTGCTTGCCGCCGAGTTGGATACGCTCGACATAGACCGGGCCGAGTCGCTGGCGAGCGCCTTCAGCCTCTACTTCCAGTTGGTTAACCTGGCCGAGGAGCGCGACTCAGTTCGGAGGCTACGTCGTGGTCAGGTGGTTCTCGAGACGCCAGCCGAGGGAACCCCCGCAGCCGCGATCGAATGGCTGCTCGATAGAGGTTGGACCGGCCAACGTGTGGTCGGTCTGCTGGGCCGGCTTCGAATCACGCCCGTTCTGACAGCCCATCCGACTGAGGCGCGGCGCCGGACGATGCTGACCGCGTTGCGGCGCTGCTACCGCCTGCTCGAGCAGCTCGATGACCCTCGGCTCGGAGCCACGGATGGCGCCGAGATAGGACGGCGGCTGCGCGAGGAGATCAGCATTCTGTGGCGATCGTCCGCAATACGCCGCCTCGCCCCCAGCCCAATGGAAGAGGTCCGCATGGCCCTTACCTTCTTCGATGAAACGCTCTTCCGGGCCGTGCCGAAGGTGTATCGGGCGTTTGACCGGGCCCTGGACCGTGGGGCAGGGGACGGCGGGTCGGGCAACCCCGACGCCGTTTCGGCGGGCGACGCCGCAGTGACCGGCACTCGGCCGCCGCGCGTGCCCGCCTTCCTGCGCTGGGGCTCGTGGATCGGGGGCGATCGGGACGGCAATCCCAACGTCACGGCCGAGCTTACCCGCCAGGTGCCGCGGGTCCACGCCGACCACGTCCTCCGAGGCTACGAGGCCGTGGTTACGCGTCTTGTGGCGACGATCGCCGTCCACGTACCGCGAGCGGCCGTCCAGCCCACTCTCGAGGCGAGGTTGGCGCGCGACGCTGAGGAACTGCCCGAAACGATGCGCGACATGGTCCGCCGGTATCCCGACGAGCCGTACAGGCGCCGGCTGGGGGCGGTGGCCGAGCGACTGCGTCGGACGCGATCGTATCTAACCGAAGAGGGCGGGCCGATCTCGCGGCGCTACGACTCACCAGAGCAACTACTGGCCGAGATCGACGAGATTCAGCGCTGCCTGGTTGCCGACCGCCTGCCTAGGGTTGCCTACGGCGAGGTACAGGACCTGCGCTGGCAGGTGGAGACGTTCGGGTTCCACCTGGCCTCGCTGGAGCTGCGCCAGCACTCGGAGGTCCACGAGGCCGCATTGGGAGCGCTCCGAGGGCCCACGGCCGCCCACGCTGGGGCTGGCGAAGGGGGGGTGGGGAACGGCGGCCCAGTGCCCGACCTCGAACGGGAGCTAGTCGCGGGGGTGACGGCCGCGGAGGTTATCGCCACGTTCCGGGCCGCGGCGGCGGTTCAGCGACGTTTCGGCGAGGAAGCGTGCAGCCGCTACGTGATCAGCTTCACGCGCTCTCGCGAGGACGTCACCCGGGTGCTCGATCTGGCGGAGATAGCGGCCGACCCGGCGATCCCGGCGGCGGCTACCGGCGGCCTTGCGCCCGGGACTCCCGCGTTGGACGTCGTGCCCCTCTTCGAGTCGAGCGACGCCCTTACCGCCTGTGGCGAGCTGATGGGTGAGTTGCTGTCCGACGCGCGCTACCGCCGCCACCTCGCAGCCCGCGGAAACCGCCAGGAAGTGATGCTCGGCTACTCGGATTCGAACAAGGAATCGGGGTTTCTGGCCGCTGTCTGGATGCTATACCGAGCCCAGGGCCGCCTCGCGGAAGTGGCGCGGCGCCATGGCGTGGAGCTGACGCTCTTCCACGGTCGTGGGGGCGCAATCGGCCGGGGCGGTGGTCCCACCAACAGGGCCATCCTGGCCCAGGCGCCGGGATCCATCGACGGCCGATTCAAGATGACCGAGCAGGGCGAAACCGTCGCGGCCAACTACGCCAACATCGCCATCGCCGAGGATCATCTCGGGTTGGTCGGCAGCGCCGTCGTGGTCGCCTCCACGCGGGAGCACGATGAGTGCATTGCCGAGGCGGACGGTCGCGGCGCCGCGACGATGGACGAATTGGCCGAGGTGGCGCGCCGAGCCTACCGGTCGCTGGTGTACGAAGAGCCGGGCTTCGAGCGATTCTTCCGGGCGGTTACGCCGCAAGCCGAACTAGCGACGATGGCCCTCGGGTCGAGGCCGGCGCGGCGTGGGTCCGGCGGGGCGGGAGTCGCGGGAGCGGCCGCGACCGGGACCGTCGCTTCCGCGACGGTTGCCTCCGCGACGGTTGGCACACCCGCGCCGGGCGGCACGTGGATCGACTCGCTGCGGGCCATTCCGTGGGTGTTCTCGTGGTCGCAGGCTCGCATCGGATTGCCCGCCTGGTTCGGCCTCGGCTCGGCGCTGGAGGGGTTCGAGCAGGCGCATGGCCCGGGCTCGCTCGCCCACGTGGCCGAGCTATACCGCGACTGGCCGTTCCTGACCAGCGCCCTGGACAACGCCGAGCTGATTCTCGGGCGGTCGGAGCCCCAGATCGCGGGGCTGTACGCCGCTCTCGCCGGAGACGCGGAGGGGGACCGGCTGTGGCGTCGTATCCTCGACGAATACGAGCGGTCGATTCGCGGGCTGGCGAAGGTGACCGGCCGGTCGGAACTCCTGGCTGCCGAGCCTCTCGTCGGCCGTTCGATTAGACTCCGTCGCCCATACATAGATCCGCTATCTCACATCCAGGTACGCTTCCTGGCAAGGCTGCGTGCGCTTCCGGTCGATGATCCCGATCGCGAGCGATACCGCCGCCTCGTCCAGCTGACGGTCAACGGCGTGGCGGCCGGCCTTCAGAACACCGGCTAGCGGCAAGGAGAACGAGATGCCCGCACCACGACGCGTGGTCCCGCGCTTCGAGCCCGTGCTGCCGCCCGCGCCCTCCGTCATAGAAGAGCCCGACGTTCCGGCCCCGCTTCCCGCCGACGACCCCACGATTTTCGGCCTCGATCTGGACGGGTTGGGTGCCCGCTGGTCTCGGAATATGGCGGCAACCCCGATCGGCGCCGAGGCGATGCGGGGCGCCGACCGTCGGGCCCAGGCAATCGGCGTGATGAGCACTCGTCTGATGGAGAACGCCGGTTGCGCGGTTGCGGCAGCCGTCAAAGCCCTGGCGGTTCAGACGGGCCGCTGGGACAAGAGCCCGATTCTGATTCTGTGCGGTCCGGGCAACAACGGCGGCGACGGGCTCGTTGCCGCGCGGTACCTGTCGCGCCAGGGCGCGCGCGTCGTGGCCGTTCTGGTCGGTGTGGAGGCACGTCCGTCGGGCAAGGACGCCGCCCGCAACTGGGACCGTCTCGAGAACGAGGACCGCGTGGAGCGGATCCATACGCCGGTGGCTCGGGATATAGGCATCCTGGCGCAGGGAGTGGAGAAGGTTGCCGTCGTCGTCGACGCGCTCCTCGGCACGGGCGTCGATGGGCCTTTGCGCGAGCCCATCAGGGGCGCAGTGGACCTCGTCATCAAGGCTCGTCGGGCAGGGATTGCCGTCCTTTCCGTCGATGGCCCAACGGCCGTGGACCTGACCAGCGGCGATCTTTCCGATCCTGTGGTGCGGGCGCACGTCACGGTTACGTTCCACCGGCCGAAGACCGGGCTTCTGACCAGACGCGGTCGCGCTGTATCCGGCCGCGTGCTGGTCGCCCCGATCGGGATCCCAGTCGAGGTCGATCGGGTCTGACCCAAATGCCGGCCGGGCAAAGCCCTATGCAGTGTCCATCGCCGGACGTACAATCCCGCCGCATAGCCCGCGGGCCGGCCGCGGACACGTCCAAGTAGCACGACTACCGGGTCTCTCACGCGCAGTCGCGAGGACGCGGAGGGAGCGGCTACTGAGAGGAGTTCTGGGCTCTCGTGTACACGGACAAGATCCTGGTTTGCGCTGACTGTAGTCAGCAGTTCGTATTTACCGCCAGCGAGCAGGACTTCTACTCACAGCGCGGTTTCACCGAGCCAAAGAGGTGCCCGGCGTGTCGTGAGGCTCGCAAGGCGTCGCGTCCCGATGGCGGTGGCCGTAGCGGCGGGTTCGGCGGCGGCGGGGGCGGTTATGAGCGAGGCCCCCGCGAGATGTTCCCGGCCACTTGCAGCAATTGCGGGAAGTCGACGGAAGTCCCTTTCCGCCCCACCACGGGCAAGCCGGTGTTGTGCGGCGATTGCTTCCGGTCTGCTCGCGGCAACTAGT
>CABEBU010000026.1_pt1 | contig 22574 bp, 19 predicted proteins | sample 3132691 | NCBI WGS metagenome assembly CABEBU01 (sample SAMEA5534346, study PRJEB31848) | metagenome | biome: tundra; feature: field; material: soil | place: USA | collected 2013-05 | depth 0.45 m | reverse complement strand
TGTGGGCCATGTCCACGAATAGCAGCGCGTCCACGCTCTTGGCAATCGTTCCGAGCCGCTCGAAGTCGATCGTGCGTGGGTAGGCGCTGGCGCCGGCAACGATCATCTTGGGCCGAACCTCGGCCGCCTGCTTCTCCAGGGCGTCGTAGTCGATCTGCTCGGTCGCCGGATCGACGCCGTAGGCGTGGAACTCGTAGAGCTTTCCGCTGAAGTTGACCGGCGAACCATGGGTCAGGTGGCCGCCGTGGGCCAGGTTCATGCCCAGGACTCTGTCACCGGGGCTCAGGACCGAGAAGTAGGCCGCCATGTTGGCCTGGGCGCCGGAGTGGGGCTGGACGTTGACGTACTCGGCGCCGGGGAAGAGGGCAAGGGCACGCTCCTGGGCCAGGCGCTCGGCGACATCGACAAACTCGCAGCCGCCGTAGTAGCGCTTGCCGGGCAGGCCCTCAGCGTATTTGTTGGTGAGTGGCGAGCCTTGAGCCTCCATCACCGCCGCGAAGGTGTAGTTCTCGCTGGCGATCAGCTCGATCTTCCAGCGCTGCCGATCGGTCTCGCCGCGAATGGCCGCCCACAGCTCGGGGTCGACATCGGCCAGCCGGGCCCAGGCGATCCCCTCTCGACGTGCGATCGTCATGGTTGCTCCTTACTGCTCCGGGGTCGGTTCCCTATTGTCGCCCATGCTGGGACCCGCCGTCATGCCCCTCAGAAGGCGTGTAGCATCCCTGCGTCTCGAAGCGCGTCCAGGAGAATGGCTTCGGAGATGGCACCGACCCGAAGCACCCGCGGCAGGCCGCCCGAGCAATCCACGACGGTGGAGGGAATGCCGCCACGCGCCGGACCGCCGTCTAGGATCAGGTCGATCCGGTCGCCGAGCTGGGCCAGGACGTCGGCCGCGTCGCGCGCATCCGGGTGGCCCGACCGGTTGGCCGAGGTGACAGGCAGCGGTCCCAACTCGCGGGCCAGGGCACGTGGGCATTCGTGGTCCGGAAGGCGGACGCCGATTGTGGCGGCTCCGGCCGTCAGCACCGCGGGTAGGCGCGCGCCGGGAGCCTGGGCCAGAACCAGAGTCAAGCCGCCCGGCCAGAACCTTTGAGCAAGCGCTCGAGCCGCGGGCGAGATCACGCTCACGGACGCGGCCTGCTCTAGGTCGGCGACGAGCAGCACGATAGCCCGGTCGAGGGGCCGGTCCTTGGCCGCGAAGAGTCGCGGCAGACCTTCGGGGGTACCCAGGGCCACGCCGACGCCATAGACAGTGTCGGTCGGCATGGCGACCAGGCCACCAGCCCGCAGAACGTCTACTGCCTCAGCCCGCCCGGTGGCGTCGTCGGGTAGCAGCCGGGCCGTCACCGTCGCTCCACCGTTCCTCCGAGTCCAGTGCCGGCCTCGCCCTCCACCGCCCGCCACCCGTCCAGGGCGATCCGCTCGATCATCTGGGCCGCGCCCTCCTCGCCGACCGGCGGTGCCACGTACCGCGCCGCGGCCTGGACCGCCACCGGGGCACTCGGCATCGCTACTCCGTGACCGACCTCGCTGATCATCTCCAGGTCGTTGTACTGATCGCCGATTGCGAGGCACTGCGACAGTGGCACACGCAATCGTCGCGCCAGCCAGCGGACGCCCAACCCCTTCGAAACGCCGGGGGCCATGAACTCGAGGAAGCGCGGGTGGCTGAGAGTGACCTCGGCCTGGCCGGCGAAGTGGGCCCGACCCTCGTCGAGCACTTCGAGCGAGTGGTGGCCCTCGCCCAGAGCCACGACTTTGGTGACGGGCCCGTGCGCCCGAACCGCGATGTCCGGCACGATGCGCAGGCGGCCGCCGACGAAAAGCCGGTATTCCTCGAGCCTTTCCTCCGTGGAGCCGACGATCATCCATTCCAGGTAGTTGAAGTGCGGCGTCATGTTGCGTTCCTGGCACCATCGGACGATCTCGACGGTGACCGCCGGTCGAAGGGAGCGATGGTGAAGCATCCTGCCGGGCCGCTGCGAGTCAGCCGCAGGCATCGCTCGGATCAGGGCGCCCTGCTGCGAGACGATCGGACCCGTCAAGCTGAGAGCCTGGGCGAAGGGCACGGCGCTTGTCGCCATCCGGCCCGTCACGAGTGACACGGTGATCCCTCGACGCGTGGCCTCGCCAATCGCCTGCATCGTCCGCTCGCCGATGACCAGATCGTCGCCGACCAGCGTGCCGTCGATGTCGAGGGCAATAAGTCTGATGGGCAGCACCGGCTCAATCATCAGCGCGACCCGGCACGGTCGGCCGTCGTGGCGCGTTCCACGTGCGCCAGTCGCGGCTTGCCCGACAGATCGGGCTGGATCCGGCAGGACCAAGCGCCGGTAAGTGAGGCTACGGCCGCCTCAACGGCAGGGCCCTGATCAAAGCCGATCTCCAATAAAGCCGCACCACCCTCCGCCAGAGAGGTGGGCAACGCGCCCAGCAGCCGCCGGATGACGGTCAGTCCATCGGGACCGCCGTCGAGGGCCAGCCGCGGCTCGAACGAGGCAGCAACCGGCAGCCCGTCGATGTCGCCGGAAGGGATATACGGCAGGTTGGCGAGGACGAGGTCGAAGGGCTGGTCGGCAACCGGCAGAAGGTCGGACTGGATGAAGCCGATGGCGTCGGCGACGGCATGGGCCACTGCGTTCTCGAGGGCCAGACCGAGAGCATCGGCCGACCTGTCGACCGCCAGGACCGTGACTTCGGGGAGCATCCGCCGCGTGCGCAGGAGCGAAGCCAGAGCAATGGCGATCGCGCCGCAACCCGTGCCCACGTCGACGATGCGTAGCCGTGGAGTACCCGGCGGTCGCGGCGCCGACGTCAGCCGTCGGGCGACCTCGCGCTCCGCCTCTGAGACGAGCAGCTCGGTCTCCGGCCGCGGGATCAAGGCGCGGCCGTCCACGCTGAAGGCAAGGCCGTGGAACTCCTTGAGGCCGCGTATGTAGGCGACCGGCTCGCCGGCCTCGCGCCGCACCAGCGCGGCTTCGTAGGTCCGGGCCGCGTCGGCGCCGGTGGGCCACTCGGGATGAGCGATCACGGCTGTACGCTCCGCCCCGATGGCCGAGCCCAACAGCAGCTCGGCGTCGAGGCGGGCACTCTCCGAGCCGGAGGTGCGAAGACGGACCGTGCCTGTAGTGAGGAGTTCGCCGATCGTTGCCACACTGACTCCCCGACTACCGGCCCACCAGCCGCGCCCGTGGACCCAACTCCGCCCCCGCCCGCCCAGCCACGGCCGGTGTCACGCTTCGGGAGCCTCTGACAGCAAGCGCAGCCGCTCAGCCTGATATGTGTTGCTCAGGGCGTCGATCAGCTTATCGATGTCGCCGTCCATGACCGTCGGCAGGTTGTGGAGGTCAAGACCGATGCGGTGGTCGGTCAGGCGGTCCTGGGGAAAGTTGTAGGTCCGCACCTTCTCGGACCGGTCGCCCGAGCCGATCATGCTGCGTCGCATCGCCGACTCCGTCGCGGCGGCCTTGGCTCGCTCGTGCTCGAGGAGCCGGCTACGCAACACCGACATGGCCTTGGCCTTGTTCTTGATTTGGGACTTCTCGTCCTGGATGGCAACAACGATGCCGGTTGGCTTGTGGGTGATTCGGACCGCCGAGTCGGTCGTGTTGACCGACTGCCCGCCCGGGCCGGTGGACCGGTAGACGTCGACTCGGATGTCCTTTTCGTCGATCTGGATGTCGACCTCTTCGGCCTCGGGCATGACCGCAACGGTCGCTGTAGAGGTGTGGATTCGACCGCTCGACTCAGTCACGGGGATGCGCTGGACCCGGTGAACGCCGGCCTCGAACTTCAGACGGCTGTAGGCGCCGCGGCCGTCAATTTCCACGATTGCTTCGCCGATGCCGCCAATGCCATTCTCTTCTGCGTGCAGGATTTCGGCCGACATGCGGTGCCGTTCGGCGTACCGAAGGTACATCCGGAGCAACTCCGCCGCGAACAGCTTGGCCTCATCCCCGCCGGTCCCAGCCCGGATCTCCAGGATCACGTTCTTCTCGTCGAGTGGGTCACGCGGTAGGAGCAGGACTCGCAGCCGGTCCACCAGATCGGCCTCCTGGGCCTCCAGGCTTCGGACTTCATCCTGAGCCATGTCGTGCATGTCGTCGTCGCCCGAGTCGCGCATCTCGAGGGCTTCAGCCAAACCCTTGCGGATGGCCAACAACTCACGCCACGCGGCGACGACCGGCTCGAGCTGAGCCTGCTCCTGGCCCAATCGCTTCAGCGCGGCCGGATCCGAACCAGTCTCTGGCTGGGCCAGTTCGGCCTGGAGAGCGTCGTATTGGATCGCAATCTGGGCGAGCTTCTGTTCGATCACGAGTCAACACCTGCGGTGTTGACTTTGACAGTTCCTTCGGAACTGCTTCGAGCTTCGTCCGGGCCATCTTCGACAGTCGGATTCAGCGGGCGACTGTGGAAGTCGGCGCTGCCGGCCGGGATCTCCGCTCCATCCGCTTCGAGGGCCCGCTGGAGCGAGACGATCGCAACTTCGATCATGTCGTCGGTCGGTTGGCGGGTTGTGATCATCTGGACCCAAATGCCCGGCGACCACAGCCACCGAACAAGGGCGTGGCTCCGGTGGCGAGCGCCGAGCTGCAGGATCTCGTAGCTGACGGCAGCGATCACGGGCACCAGCAGCACGCGCGATGCCACAAGCATCAACGGCGGCAGCGAGCCGATCACGGCGAAGGCCAGGATTGAGACGAGCAGGACCACCACGAGGAACTCAGTGCCGCAGCGGGGATGCGCAGTGGGGTACTTGCGGGCCGCCTCCACCGTCAGCGGATCGCCGCCCTCGAGGGTGTGGATCGACATGTGCTCGGCGCCGTGGTACTGGAACGTGCGCCGCACATCGGCCGCCCGGCCCACCAGTACCAAGTACCCGATGAAGATGACGATCCGAATGACGCCCTCGGCGAGCTGAAGCCCGAAGCCTTGATTTACGCGTCCGACGGTTGCCTGAGCCAGCAGGAGCGGCAGCAGGAAGAAGAGACCGACGCCCAGGACGAGGCTTAGCAGCAACATGCCGCCCACCGCCACCGTGTAGCCCTTACCAAGGCCTTCGCCCGCGGGAGCCTCGCCCGCAGGAGCCTCGCCCGCAGGAGCCTGATAGACGTGAGAGGGGGATGGACCGGGCTGGTCGGTCGCGGCGGAAGGTCCAGATGCTGTCGGATCGGGATCACTGTAGGGGCCGTCCGAGGCGGCCCCGGCGATCCAAGCCATGGGGGCGAGGAGCACCGTCCGCAGCACTGACATGGCACTTCCCGAGACGCCGTTTGCGGCTCCTCGGGTGCCGCCGCCGCCGGAACCACCCTCGCTGCCCTCCTCGAGCGCCTGAATGGTCGCGGATCTAACCAGCCAGCGAGTGCCCGTGACGAGAGTGTCGTACAGGAGGACCAGGCCGCGCAGGAAGGGCATCTTGAGGGCACGGCGGGCGCGCAGACCCAGGTCCAATCGTTCGGTGGCCCAAACGATCGATCCGTCGGGATGGCGTAGAGCGACCGCGAGTGCATTGCGACCGCGCATCAGAACGCCTTCTATGAGCGCCTGGCCGCCGTACTGATAGCGAGACATGGGGAAAGTCTAGCCTTCCAGATAAGAGGCGCCTGAGCGATCACGGCAGACAAACCGCGGCGGAGTCGGCCGGGGAGGAAACACTCCCCCTGCCTCCCCGGCGAGCGAGTGGCTAGGCGCGTTCGGAGCGCTCAAGCCGCCGCTGGAACCGCTCGACCTGGCCGGCAGTATCGAGGATGATCTGCTTGCCGGTGAAGAACGGGTGGCAGTTGCTGCAAACGTCCACGCGCAGCTCGGACCGGGTGGAGCCGACCTCGAAAACGTTCTTGCACGAGGCGCAGTGGACGGTCGCCTGCTGGAACTTGGGGTGGATCTTTGGCTTCATGTGCAACTCCAGACGCCTTCCGTGCAGTCTCCCGCCGGTGGTCGTTGGTGGCGCGGGCAACGTTGGTACGTCGGTCGCAAGACGTGCCTTCGGGCTACTCGCCCGCCAGGGCCTCGATACGAATGCGCTTCTTGTCGCGTGTCTCGTGCTCGTAGTGCACGGTACCGTCGATCATGGCGAAGACGCTGTAGTCGTGAGCCAGACCGGCTCCGGGGCCGGCCTTGAAGGTCATGCCGCGTTGCCGGACGATGATCGAACCGGCCGTCACGAACTGGCCATCGCCGGCCTTGCAGCCGAGACGCTGGCCGACGCTGTCGCGGCCGTTCTTGGAGCTTGAGCCTGCCTTCTTGTGGGCCATCGCTTGCTAATCCTTACTTGGCGCGCGCGGGGCGCTTGGAAGCAGCCTCACTCGCTGGCTCATCGGTCGCAGCAGCCTTTGGCGCCGCTTTGGCTTTGGTCTTGGGACCCGGGCGTGACCCGGCCGCGGCCTTCGCAGGCGCGGCGGTGGCGGCGGGCGCCGCTACCTTGGCCTTGGGCGCTACCTTGGCCTTGGACGCTACCTTGGCCTTGGACGCAGCCTCGCTTGCGACCGGCGCGGCCTTTCGAGCCTTAAGCTTGTCGGCGAGAGCCGAATCTTCGGCAGCCTGACGAGCAGCAGCCTTGGCGACCTTTTCGCGCTCAGCCGCGGCTGCGGCGTCGGCCTCAGTGGCCTCCGCGGCGGCGCTCTTGGATCCGAGGCGAACTTCCGTGATCTTGAGGACGGTCAGCTCCTGACGGTGACCCTTCTTCACGCGGCGGCGGGCCTTGGGCCGGTACTTGAAGGAAATCGTCTTCTCGCCGCGAATCTGCCGAAGCACTCGAGCGCTCACGGCCGCATCCGCCACGACCGGCTGACCGACGGCCGACTTGTCGCCATCTACGACCAGCAGCACGCGGTCGAGGTTGATCTCCTGGCCCGGCTCGATATCGAGCAGTTCCACCTCGAGCTCGGTTCCGAGTTCGACGCGGTACTGCTTGCCGCCGGTCTCGATGACTGCGTACATTGGTCCTCAGGGATTGGACAGGGCGGTGTAGCCCCTGCTGGTGCATGACACGAATACGCCCCCGGGCAGGCCGGGGCGCGAAGTGGGAGTGTACGGCGCGAGGTCGGCCTCGTCAAACGCCTTCTTCACGGCAGCATGCCGGCAAGCTCCAGCTCTTCGGCCAACCAGAGCCGTTCGCGCACTGCCCCCACAGCCTCGAGGAACGGAATTGTGGCAGCGGGGTTGGGTGTGTCAATGGGTTCTGGGTTGGTCGCAGAGCCACCGGCCCCGGACCCCTCGGCCGCGCCCCCTTCGGCCGCGCCAGACGGCAGGTGTGTTGCCATGCCGAGTTCGCCCGCCAGGGCCGCAACCACCTCATCGACGCGGCCGCTGCCCCCGTCTTGCGAGTGGCGGAGCCGCAGCCACAGGCCAACGGCGGCCGGGTCGGCCGTGGCTTGGGCAATCGCGGCGGTATCTGGCGCGTGGACCCGCGCTTCGAGCAGAAGGGGCCGCAGATCGTACGAGATAGTCCGTTTCTCGCGGTGGCGCTGCCGGGGCAGCTTGTCCGCTGCCATCAGCCTGGCAACGGCCGCGGCCAGGGCGTCATGTTTCACGTTGAACAACGTCGCCCGGTAGTCCGCAGCCACGAGCTGTGGAGCGATTGCCGGGGCCCCGACCCAGACGTCGTGCAGGTCGACGACCCGGTAGCCCCGGGGCATGCCCGACGCGAGTCGCCCGCGCAGGTCGGCCGAGGTAAGGCGCTCAGCCAGGAAGAGATCGGCTAGATCGTGTTCGGCCAGCATGCCCAGCTGCAGTGGCGCGGCGAACACGAGCTTTGGCCTGGGATTGAAGCCCTCGCTAGTGGCCAACGGGATCTCGCCACGCCTGAAGGCACGTTCCCACAAGTGGACGGCGTCGAGGTGCGAGAGGTAGCGGGCCTCTTCGTCACGAGCAAAGGTGAGGCGCCAGCGCTGCCGAATCTCGCTCACGATGCCGATTCCGGGTCGGCTGGAGGACCTGCAATCTCCGCGTAGGGTCCGGGCTTCTTCCTCGTCTTCGGCTTGGAATCCGACTTCGATCGGCCGACATCGGTCGGCTTTCGACCCCAGCGAGCCAGGACAAGTTCGGCCGTCGTCGCCTGCACGACCAGAGTGAAGAGCACGACGCCGAATGTGATCCCCTGAAGTTGAGCGCGGTTTGGGAAGTCGAGCGGCAACGAGAGTGCTAGGGCCGTCGAGACTGCCCCGCGCAGGCCGGACCAGAAGATGACGTGCAGCCAGCCGAGGGGCAGGTCGCCCTCGTCACGGGCAACCTTCCCAGAGACAGCGACCGTCTGCCGGCGTGCGCCTAGGGCACGCGAAACTATTCGCCAGCCGCCCAGCAGACCGTAGACGATCAACGCGCGGCCGACCAGCGCCGCCGCTACGGCCCAGGCGATCGGCACCGCCACATCTGCCAACGAATGGGCCGCGATCGAAAAGCCGACGACCAGGAAGATGAAGGCCGTCCCGAGGAAGGCCACGAACTCCCAGACCGTATCCAGGGCCTCTTCGGTCTTCGGCGACAGTCCGTTGCGTCGGCCGTAGGTGCCCAGGACTATCCCGGCCACGGCCGTTGCAATCACCCCGGATTGGTGGAGGCCATCGGCGACGAGGTACGTGCCGTAGGCCAGGACCACCGACAGGCTGACCTCTATGAGATGGTCGCCGACGTGGGGCAAAATACGCGACGCGACATAGCCCGCCACGGCGCCGAGCGCTCCCGACAGGGCCACGACCGAAACGAACGCCAGTCCTGCCTCGGCCAGTCCGACGGGCCGCGTAACGAAGTCAACAGCGAATGCAAAGAGGACGATGCCGGTGCCGTCGTTGAAGACGGACTCCGCCTCCACGAGCGTGGCCAACCGCCTCGGAGACCGCAGGCGCTTGAATGTGGCGATGACCGCGGCCGGGTCCGTGGCCGACAGCATCGCCCCGACAACGAAAGCCTCCGGCCATGCCAGCCCCGCACCAAAGTACAGCGCCGCAGCGATCAGCAGGGCGCTGATGAGGACGCCCGGGCCGGCCAGCAGCGCCACTCCCGCGATGGACGGCCGCAGCTTGGCGAAGTCCGTCTGGTACGTGGCTTCGAATATCAGAGCGGGCAGCAGCACCACCAGCACCAGCTGCGGAGTGATATCCACCTGGAGCGGCTGGGCGACCGCCCCGGCCACGATGCCGAAGGCCACCAGCGCCACCGTATAGGGTAGGTTGATACGCCGCGCCAGAAGAGTCACAAGGACCGTGGCGCCGATCAGGAATACAGAGAGCCGGATCAGCTGGAGAGTGGCATCGCCCGAGTTCAAGCCGTGGACTCGCCGCCGGCCGCCTCCACCAGCGACGCCAGGCCCTTCAGCCCTGCGCCCTTCGACTGCATCTCGGTCCCCAACTCGTGGTGTGGCCGCGCACGTTGCTCGCGGCGGGCCACTTCTACGGTATCACCCGCGCCCGTCAAGTCGGCGGCGGCCTGTGTGCCCCCGTCTGCCCCGAGACTGCGGCGAGGATCGCCCGGTGGACCCACGTACCGCCAGCCATGGCCCTCGTCTCCCACCCGAACTAGCATCTGCCGCGGCCCTTGCTCGCCGGTCTCGCAGGCAAATCCCGTTGCGGCCGGCACGCCGCAGTTGGAGCACGGGCCCCAATGGCAGTCGACCGTGGTCTTCGCAGCCAGCGCTCGCTTCCGGTCGCGCAGCATGAATTCCTTCGACACACCGCCACTGAGGTGCTCCCAGGGCAGGGGCTCGTCGATCGGGATGTCGCGCTGGGCATACCAGACCGGATCGAGACCCTCGTCGGCGAATGCCGCCAGCCAAATCTCAAAGTCAAAGTGCTCGTCCCAGGCATCGAGGCGAGCGCCCTTCTGCCATGCCCGCCGGATGACCGCGCCCAGTCGCCGGTCGCCGCGCCCGAGCGCAGCTTCCAGGATCGAACTCTGCGGGTTGTGCCACGACATCGTCAGGCCGCTGCCGTGCATAGCCTTGCGCAGGGCCACTACTTTGGCCTCAATCTCGATCGTGCTGGCCTGGCCGTCCCACTGGAATGGCGTCATAGCCTTGGGTATGAAGGTTGAGATGTTCGCCTTGACTTGCGCCCTACCACCGTGGCGACGATGCCCCATCTCCAGGACGCGCTTGCAGATGGCGGCGATGGCGAGGACGTCAGATATGGTCTCGCCAGGCAGCCCGATCATGAAGTAGAGCTTGATGGAACTCCAGCCGCGATCGAATGCCAGCTGGGCGCACCGAGCTATCTCCTCGTCGCTGACTCCCTTGTTGATGGTGTCGCGCAGCCGCTGCGTCCCGGCCTCAGGCGCAAAGGTGAAGCCACCGCGACGTCCGCCCGACACGATCGCGTCCACCAGCTCAACCGTGAAGGCGTCGACGCGGGTGCTAGGGAGCGACACCAAGACGTCGGGCCGACGCCGGTGCAACTCAGTGGCGACCTCGCGTACATACGTGTAGTCGGCCGTGGAGAGGCTCGTCAGCCCTATCTCCTCATAGCCGGTCGCCCTCAGAATCGCCTCAGCCGCTGCCACGGCCACCTCGGGCGCACGCTCCCGCAACGGCCGCGACTGCATCCCCGCCTGGCAGAAGCGGCAGCCGCGTGTGCAGCCGCGCATAACCTCGATCTGGGCTCGGTCGAAGACGATGCCGATGTTAGGTACGAGCTGGCGAATACCATGCACGGTGGTTTCGAAGTCGGCAGCGATGCGGCCCGTGATGGCAGCCGGGACAGCGTCCTCGAGACGGTCCAAGCCGTCGAACGTGCCATCGGCACGGTATCGAGGGCGATACAGCGATGGCACGTACACGCCCGGGATGCCGGCCAGGGCACGCAAGACCGTGGCCCGGTCAACGCCCCGGTGCCACTCCCCGGTCGCGGGGTCCAGCCGGCGGTGCCAGCCGAGCGACTTCAGGAGATCGCTCATCTCAAGGACCACGTCCTCACCCTCGCCCAGAACCACCGCATCGACGAATTCCGCGAAAGGCTCGGCATTGGGGACGATCGAACCTCCCGCGATGACCAGCGGATCGGCCTCGTCACGCTCGGCGGTCGTCAGCCGCACCCCACCGACATCGAGCATCTCCAGGACGTTGGCCGCCACCAGCTCGAATCCGAGGCTGAAACCGATGACGTCGAACTCTCGGAGGGCGCGTCTCGTTTCGAGGCTCCACAGAAGAACTCGGGCACGCCTCAGTTCGCCCGCCAGATCGGCGTCGGGAGCGAAGCACCGCTCGGCGAGCAGGTCAGGCCGGTCGTTCACGACCTCGTACAGGATCCGCAGCCCCAGGTTGCTCATGCCGATCTCATAGAGGTCGGGGTAGGCAAAGCACCACTTCAGGGCAACTTCGGACCACTCCTTGGTGACGGAGTTCCACTCGCCGCCGGCATATCGGCCGGGCTTGCGAACGCGACCCAGCAGCATCTCGACGCTCAGCGGAGGCACGGGTGGCGGGGCATGGAACGGCCCGGACGGGTTTCGAGTGGGCAGCCCGCCGTTGTCTGAGGTTGCCGTCATCGACGCCGCCGAGTCATTCACCAGAGCCAGCGCCCGGGCGTATCGGACGACCGGCGTCAGGCGCCTCGGGCGGCATTACCACTCCGGTCTTTCGCGACGCAGATTCGTGCTTTGGAGCGTGCCGAGGCCGGCGGCCAGGCTGACCAGCGAAGCGCCGCCGTACGAGATGAAGGGCAGCGGGATACCGGTCACGGGAAGCAGGCCGACCACCATTCCGACATTCACCAACACCTGGAAGAAGATCATCGTGGCCAGCCCACAGGCCATGAGCATCGCGAACGTGTCCGTCGACCTCCAGGCGCAGGTCAGCAGGCGCCACAGGAGCAGGGTGAAAAGGATCAGCACGACGACCGCCCCGATGAGGCCAAGCTCCTCGGCGAGGACGCCCCAGACGAAGTCGGTGGTCTTGACGGGCAGCACGACGGTCCCGTTCGTGAGACCTTTCCCCCCAAGGCCCCCGATGTTGATCGCCGTCTGGGCCTGAGCCAGCTGATAGCCGGCATTTTTGGGATCGGCCCCGGGATTCAGGAGGGAGAGCAGGCGGGCCTTCTGGTAGTCGACCAGGATCTTGTCCCAAATGAATGGGATCGCGGCACCGACCGTGGCGACGAGGGTTCCCATCCAGAAGAGGCTGGCTCCCGACATGAAGAACAGGCCGGAAAGGACCGCAACCATCACGAGGGAGGTGCCCAGGTCCGGCTGCATCATGACCAGGACCCACGGCGGCACCAGGATGACCAGGCCGCCGATGATGGTCCAGGGTGACTTGATGCCTGGCTGGCGTCGGGAGAGATAAGCCGCGAAGACCACGATCATGATGATCTTGGCCAGCTCACTGAACTGGAATTGGAAACCGCCGACTACGACCCAGCGCGCAGCCGAGCCGGCCTCGCCGGTTCCACGGCCGACCCTGAGAGTCAGGATTAGGAGGGCGAGGTTGACCAAGTACAGCGGCCAGGCAAACGAACGGAACCACTTGTAATCAAAGACCGTGGTCAGGCCGAGCACGACCGCCGCGACGATCGCCCACATGAGGCTGCGGACGAACGGGGAGTCCAGCGAAAGCGCGGCATGCGTCGTGGTGACGCTGTTGCTGTAGGCCATGGCCAACCCGAAGACGGTAAGCAGGACCGCATAGGTCGTCAGCTGGAAGTCGTAGTTGCGCCAGGCCAGCCAGCCGGCCTTCGGGGCCCAGCCCCGGAGCATGAAAGTCCGCGCGCGCAGGATGTTCATCGATCAGAGTCAGGGTCAGTCGCGGCCGTAGAAGAGGCCCGGCTTGAGGGAATACGTATCGATGCCGCCGTAGCCGAGGTTCGGGTTGCTGAACAAGTTCCCCGGCAGGTTGAAGTGCTTCCACATGTAGTACTTGACGATCTCCGTGGCCACGTTGCCCCTGGTGTTGGCGCCATAGACGAAGGCGATCACGGCTAGTTGCGAATCGGACTTCGTGAAATCGTCCGTATATGGATCGGCAGGCACATAGCCAACGAACCATTCGTGGTACGGCAGGTTGCCCGCTCGGTCTGGGACGCCAAACTCGGCCGTGCCAGTCTTGCCGGCAATCTTGATTGGGAGATCGGTGAGGTTCCCGGTGTGCCGCGTGGTTACCACGCCCCTCATCCCCTGACGCAGGGTGGCCAGGTTCTGCGGCGAGATCTGCAGGCGCCTTATCAGCTGCGGCTGGATCTCGTCGGGCACGCCGTTTGGGGGGGTGACCGATTTGACGATCTGCGGGGTCCAGAGGTTGCCGCCGTTGGCCAGAGCACAGTAGGCGTTTAGAACCTGAAGCGGCGTGGCGGCGTCGAAGCCCTGCCCGATGCCGGCCAGCAGAACCTCGCCCGGGCGGACGACCTCTCCTTTGTTCGTCGCCTTCCACGCCACATCCGGGACGATACCGTCGGCCTCTCCGGGAAGATCAACGCCGGTCGCTTTCCCAAACCCGTACTGGCGGGCCCAATAGGCCAGATTGTCGATGGCTACGTTCGTGTCCCACTCTTTGAGTGGTCCTCCGAGCAACTCGGAGAGTTGATAGAAGAAAGTGTCGCTCGAGTAGGAGATCCCCTGAACGATGTTCAAGGGTCCCCAACCGATCTTGTTCCACTCCCAGAACTTGTATGGACCGATGGCGATGTACGGCTGGGAGAGGAGCGTGTCGCTGGTTGTGATCGCGGGTGGTTGGGCGGGGATAGCGGGCTGGTCGGTCGACGCGGGCTGGTCGGTCGACGCGGGCTGGCCGGTCGACGCGGGCTGGGCGGGCACGCCGGACAATCCCGCGGTAGCCGTCACCAGCTTGTACGTGGAGCCGGGAGCGTACTGAGAGATGGCCTTGTTCAGCAACGGCTGATTCTGGTTGGCGAGCAGCTTCTGGAAGGCCGTTTCGCTGATGCCATCGGCGAAGAGCTGATCGTTGTAGCTCGGGAGGCTGACCATCGCCACGATCTTCCCGTTCTGCGGGTTCTCCACGATGATGGTCCCCTGCTGGATATTGGCGGCCGTCATGCCCCAGGTGAGGGCCTCGGAGGCGAGCTTCTGCTCCTTCGTGTCGATATTCAGGGTCAGCGACGAGCCGGCCTGTTCGCCTTCCGTCGGACCGGCGAGGCCCGGAATCGGCTTCCCCGCGGCATCGAGAGTCACTTTCTGCTTCCCGTACACGCCGCGAAGGTCTTTCTCGTACTGGTTCTCGATGCCGGCCTGACCGACGACATCCTGGCCCGAATACCCGTTAGCCTTCAACTCATCGTATTGCTTGGTCGTGAGCTGGCCCTGGCCTTGATCGCCGATGTGGCTCCCGAGCTGCGAGCGGGTGATCTGGCCCTCGTATCCGAGCAGCTCAGCAAAGAGCTCTTTGGTCAGATATTCGCGCTTGGAAATCACCGCGATCTTCACGCCGGGCAGGACGTCGGAGTTCTCTTCGATGAAGCGCGCCACCTTAGGGTCGATGCCGTCCGCGATCTTGACCGGTTCATACAGGGAGCCTGGAGCGCTATCGATCTGGGTCACGATGTAGATGGGATCCAACTTGAGGATCGAGCCAAGCTTGGCGGCCACATCCTGCTTTCGGTCGAGGGGCAGGTCGCTCGGTGTGACTGTCACCGCATAAGCGATTACGTTCCTGACCAGGAGCGCTCCGGAGGCATCGTAGATGAGGCCTCGCGTCGAGGGGACGGTGACCGTTTCGGTCGGCTGGGTACCGCCGGCCAGGTTGGTCTCCTGGCCCTTGAAGACTTGCAGGTAGAGCATGCGCGCCGAAAGCGTTGTCAGTCCGATGGCAACGGCCAGGACGAAGAATCCGAAGCGGTAGACATTCTTGGACTCTATCGGCCGGCCGTGTACTGCGACGCTCACTGCATTACCTCCACCAAAGAACTCGCGCCCGGTTCTCCGCCCGTCGCTTTATTCCAATAAGAAGGAGCGACAGCACGGCAGCCACGCCTGCATTCGCCAGTCCTGCCGCCACAAGACCGGTGAGATGGAGGGGCGGGGCCGACGAACGTAGAAGCCCGGTCGTTATGTCGGAAACGATCAGGAATATGGGGGTTACGAACAAAGTGGCGATCACGCACCCGGCGTAGCGCGACCGCGACAGCAGCGGTTCAGAGACCATGACCAACGCCACCGCTACTAGAAGCACGAACACGCTTGATCCGAGCGGCCGCATGGCGAAGAAGTCGAGACATAGCCCGCCGACGAAGGCCCAGGCGATGCCCTCTTCGAAGCCAAAGACGATCGTGGCTGCGATGACAAAGACGAGGCTCATCTGAAGTTGCGCGCCGACGACCTGGTATCGCGACACAATCGTGGATTCAAGGAGCGCCGCTACGCCGGCGCCGACCGCAGCAAATGCGGGTCCCATCGCGGTCAGCCCTCAGAGGTGGGATGGGGCGACACTCCGGCTAATGAGGAGTGCGACCGACAAGCGGTATCGACTGGCGGAGTATAGGGCCGAGCGCAAGAACGGGACAACGACGGGGCGTGGGCGAGAGTGGCTCGCCGGCTAGGGTCGCGGTGCGCAGGTAATCGTCTTGAGCCCGGGCAGTGGTCTGGGCGTGGCTCTGGAGCTGAGTCGGGGCGTTGCTGGGGCGCGTCCGGCAGGCGCAGGGCAAGAATCGGGGCGGATCACAGCGAGTTCAGTCCCCCGAACGCAAGGACGGACGACCGGTCATGCTCCCTGGCCCGAACCCCAAAGCACGTTTGGCAGGCGTTGTCGAGACGCACCACAAATCGACAGGTGGCGCGAATGACACGCAAATGGTGCGGGCCAGACAACACGACGCTGTCAGCCGTCGTCAGTGCCCGACTTCTGGCAGGCGACCGCGCCGGAGTAGATGAGCGGCCCACGCAGGGCGCCGGTGAGGCGAGCATCGATGCGAGGTTACTGTTTCGCGAGAGGTGACTGTTTCACGTGCAACAGCGACTCCCGAAGCCGCCGTTGGCTCCGTGTCCATCGCCGATTGAGTCGAGTCCCGCCAAGCGTTGATGTTTCACGTGAAACTCAGAGGGGAGCGCGGCGGATGGGGCCAAAAGCACAACACTCGTACCGCCAGCCCATAAGCGCCGTACGCGACCTCGAACGCCCGCCTGGCGCCAGCGGTGCCGGCTGAGTGCGCAGTCGCACGGCCGCCGAACTCAGACCAGGAACTCGGTGGCCCTTCCGAGTATCTGGCAGCGCCAGGGAGAGACCAGCGCGACGACAACACCAGTACGGGAGCACCTGCCGGACTCCTGGGGGAGGACCTTCTGATAGTGCGCCGCGGCACACCGCCCATAAACACCAGACCGATGACTCGTGGCGGCGACGTCGTATAGCGCCGAGTAAGCGGGCGCCAAGCGAGCCCAGATACCATCTGCTCGCCGACAGACACGCAAGAGCCGCGCCGGAGCCCTGCCAAACCTCGCCCTGGTGGGCAGGACCTGCTTCAACAGCCAGCCGCCAAACCGGGCAACCGCCCCGAATGCTAGAATCGGTTTGTTCTGAACGACCGAAATGGGGACCTGATTGGGCCAGATCATCGCCTGCGCGAACCAGAAAGGTGGCGTCGGCAAGACGACGACGGTAGTCAACCTATCCACCTACCTGGCGCTTGCCGGCGACTCGGTCCTCGTTATCGACCTTGACCCCCAGGGCAATACGACAAGCGGCTTCGGGCTAGACCGTGGCCAGATTCAGCACTCCGTGTACGAGGCGATCATCGAGGACGCCCGCATGGCAGACCTGGTCATCAAGACGAGCATCCCGGGCCTCGCAGTCGTTCCCTCGTCGATCTCGCTCGCTGGCGCCGAGGTCGAGTTGGCACCGCTGCCGCAGCGTGAGCGCCGCCTCGCCCGTATTTTGAGCGACCTGGTAGCCGATTACGACTATATCCTCCTCGACTGTCCGCCTTCTCTCGGACTTCTCACCGTCAACGCCCTCACTGCGGCAGACGCGGTCGTCATTCCTATCCAGTGCGAGTACTACGCGCTTGAGGGCCTCTCGCAGCTGATTGCAACAATCAACCTGGTCCGGAACCATCTCAATCCTGACCTGGCGATCAAGGGCGTGGTCCTGACCATGTACGACCCGCGCACGAATCTGTCCGCTGAGGTTGATGCCGAGGTCAGGAAGCATCTCGGCGCGGCCGTCTTCGACACGGTCATCCCGCGGAGCGTTCGTCTCTCCGAGGCGCCGAGCTACGGCCTTCCGATCGCCCTCTACCGGCCCGACTCCAAGGGAGCGCAAGCGTATGCGGAGCTGGCCGCCGAGCTGCGCGAGCGTGACGGTCGGTCTGCACCCGTCGCCACCACAACCCCCGCCGGCACCAATGCAACGGCTCCTTCGGACGGGGGTTTGCAGTGATTCCGCCACATCCTGAGCGGCATTCTGGCCTGGGGCGCGGACTCGGAGCGTTGATCCCGCAGGCGATTCCGGTCGGTGCCGCCCCAATGGAGATCCCGATCTCGCGCATCCGCGGCAATCCGTATCAGCCGCGACAGCGAGTCGAGCAGAAGGCTCTCGAATCCCTGGCCGGCAGCATCGCCATCCACGGCGTGCTGCAGCCGGTGATCGTTACCGAGATCCTGGACGGCTATCAGCTCATCGCAGGCGAGCGGCGAGTGCGAGCTGCCCAGATGGCCGGCCTGGACCACATACCGGCGATCGTCCGCCAGCTCGCCGCACGAGACCAACTGGCCGTGGCGATCGTCGAGAATGTCCAACGCGCCGACCTCAACGCCATGGAGGAGGCTCACGCCTATCGCCAGCTGGCCGACGAGTTCAATCTGACCCAGGACGAGATCGCCTCGCGCGTTGGTCGAGCCCGATCCACCGTCGCCAACACGCTGCGACTCCTGGACCTGGAGTCCTCCGTGCAGGAGGCCCTGGGAGAGGGTCACATAACCGAAGGCCACGCCCGCGCCCTGGCCGGAGCCCCGCCCGCGGCGCAGCGACAACTCGTTGCTGCAGTATCCGAGCGCGGACTCTCCGTCCGCCAGACCGAAGAGCTGGTTCGGCGCCTTCGCCAACGCCCCTCGACGAAACCCAGGACGGGACGCGACCCGGACGGGCAGATGGAAAGCCTGGAAGAGGACCTCCGCCGGGCCCTTGGCACCAAGGTGCTCGTCGCTCGATCGCGAAAGGGCGGACGCATCGTCATCGAGTTCTACAGCGACGAGGAGTTCTCTCGCCTCTTCGACCGCCTGACCGGAGGAGTCTCTTGACGCAGGAAACCCCGAACCGCGCCGTCAACGGATCGGCCCCGTCGACCGCCGGTCGCAAGGCCCGCAAGTCCGCGGCCAGCGACTACAACGCCGAGAGCATCCAAGTACTGGAGGGCCTCGATCCTGTTCGCCGACGCCCTGGCATGTTTATCGGCTCGACCGATGTCCGCGGCTTGCACCACCTCGTCTGGGAGGTCGTCGACAACTCGATCGACGAGGCCATGGCCGGATACGCGACGTACGTCGAAGCCCGCATCCTCGACGACGGCTCGGTCCGGGTTACGGACGACGGTCGAGGCGTGCCGGTCGGTCGCCACGCCAGTGGCAAGGACGCTCTCGAGATCGTTCATACGGTCCTCCACGCCGGTTCCAAGTTCGGCGGTGGCGGCTACAAGGTGTCGGGCGGTCTCCATGGCGTCGGCGTCAGCGTCGTCAACGCCCTGTCGATTTCTCTCCGTGTCGAGACTGCCCGGGACGGCGCGGTCTGGGCCCAGGAGTATTCGCGCGGCGTGCCCACCAGCCCGGTGCGGAAACTCGGCCCGCAGGGCGATCGCAAGGGCACGACTACGACCTTCCTTGCCGACCCAGAGGTCTTTGAGACGGTCGAATTCAACTTCGACACCATCGCCCAGCGCCTCCGCGAGTCGGCCTACCTCAACAAGGGGCTCTGGATCCGTCTGATTGACGACCGAGCTGAGCGTGAACGTTCGTTCTATTTCGAGGGAGGGCTCGTTTCCTTTGTCCGCCATTTGAACAGGAACAAGGAGGCCCTCCACAGCCGCCCGATCTACGTAGAGCGGCGGGAGAAGTCCACGACCATCGAGGTGGCACTCCAGTACAACGACACCTACGCGGAGAACGTCTTCAGCTTCGCGAACAACATCAATACCGTTGACGGCGGGTCGCACCTCACCGGTTTCCGGGCTGCGCTGACACGATCGCTCAACGACTACGCTCGGCGAGCCGGCATCCTCAAGGACAGCGACGCGAACCTCTCGGGGGAGGATGTCCGCGAGGGCCTGACGGCCGTCATCAGCGTCAAGCTCGTCGAGCCGCAGTTCGAAGGCCAGACCAAGGCCAAGCTCGGCAACCCCGAGATCAAGGGGCAAGTCGAGGCCGCCGTGACCGAGGGAGTAGGACAGTATCTCGACGAGAACCCGTCCGACGGCCGGCGAATGATCGAGAAGTCGCTGACGGCGGCCCGCGCCCGCGAGGCGGCGCGCAAAGCCCGCGACCTCGTCATCCGCAAGGGCGCCCTCGAAGGCATGGCGCTGCCGGGCAAGCTGGCCGACTGCCAGGAGCGCGATCCCGCCAAGAGTGAGGTCTACCTCGTCGAGGGCGACTCCGCCGGTGGCTCGGCCAAGCAGGGCCGCGATCGCCGCTTCCAGGCGATCCTGCCGCTGCGAGGCAAGCTTCTCAATGTTGAGAAGGCGCGCCTGGACAAGATCGTTTCAAGCGAGAACCTCCGGCCCCTCGTCATTGCTCTTGGCGCCGGCATCGGCGAATCGCTCGATCTAGCGAAGCTGCGGTATCACCGGATCATCATCATGACCGACGCCGACGTGGACGGCGCTCACATTCGAACTCTGCTCTTGACCTTCTTCTTCCGGCATATGCCGCAGGTCATCGAGAACGGCTACCTCTTCATCGCCCAGCCGCCGCTCTTCCGCGTCAGCACGGGGAAGGTGACGCACTACGCCCAGTCCGAGGCTGAACGCGACGCCATAGTCAATAGGATGGCCACCAAGAACATCACCGTCCAGCGTTTCAAGGGCCTCGGCGAGATGAACGCCGACCAGCTTTGGGACACCACGATGAACCCGGAGACGCGAACGCTGTTGCGGGCGGAGGTCGAAGACGCGGCCGAGGCGGACGCCGTGTTTACGATGCTGATGGGCGAGCGAGTCGAGCCGCGCAAGGACTTCATCAAGAGCGAAGCGCGTAAGGTCCAGAACCTCGATGTCTGAGATCGCGATCAAGGCGGCAGAATTGCCGGGCGAGGATTCCTCGGGCCGCGAGGCACTGCTCTCCTATCGCGACTTCCGCATCGCGCCGCACCACTGCTTTGCCTGCGGTGAGTTGAACGAGACCGGTCTGCACTTGAAGCTTCAGCTCGCTTCCGGCCGCTGCCGGGTGGAGTTGACGCTGCCCAAGCAGTTCGAGGGCTGGGAGGGCCTCATTCACGGCGGCATCGTGTGCACGATTCTCGATGAGGTCATGGCCTGGGCACTCGTCGAACGCGACGCCTGGGGCGTCACGGCCAGGATGAGCGTCCACTTCCGCCGTCCCATCCTGGTGGGTCAGGCCGTTCGAGCCGAAGGCTGGATCGTCGAGTCGAAACGCCGAATCCAGCGCACGGCCGGCCGAATCGTCGACACCCAGACCGGCCTGGAGTTGGCCGCCGCCGAGGCCACGTACGTCGCGGCCACGGAGGCCCGCAAGCGCGAACTCAAGGAGCGCTACGGACTTGCGGCAGGGGCGTCGCGATGAGCGTTGCCATCCCGCGCCGTCCCGGAGCCACCACTACATCTCGCCCAGCCATCGCGCAGATGGCGGCCATCGCGGCGATGGCCGCGTTCGCCGCTGTCGAATTCGCCGCAGCCGGCACCGCACCAGGGCCCGGCCAGGGCCTCCGGAGGAATAGCGCACCGTGACCGACGATCTGGGCAGGGTCCGAACCGTCCGTATCGAGGACGAGATGAAGACCAGCTACCTCGACTACGCGATGAGCGTCATCGTGGCGCGAGCGCTGCCCGACGTCCGCGACGGCCTCAAGCCGGTCCATCGCCGCATTCTCTTCACGATGGGCGAGATGGGGCTCTCCGCCACCTCGTCCTATCGCAAGTGCGCCGCGATCGTGGGCGAGGTCATGGGCAAGTACCACCCCCATGGCGACGCCTCTCTGTACGACGCCCTCGTCCGCCTTGCCCAGGACTTCTCGATGCGCTACCCGCTCGTCGACGGCCAGGGCAACTTCGGCTCGATCGACGGCGACAGCGCCGCCGCCATGCGCTACACCGAAGCCCGCCTGACCGGTATCGCGGCCGAAATGCTGGCCGACATCGACAAGAACACGGTCGACTTCGTTGACAACTACGACGGCACCCAGAAAGAGCCGTGGGTCCTGCCGGCCAGGCTCCCCAACCTGCTCGTCAATGGGTCGTCCGGAATTGCCGTCGGCATGGCGACCAACATCCCGCCCCACCACCTGGGCGAGGTCTGCGATGCCGCCCGCGCCCTGATCGAAGACCCGGAGCTGACTTCGGACGATCTCTGCAAGTACGTCGCCGGCCCCGACTTCCCGACCGGCGGCACGATGTACCGCTACGAGACTCGCCGTAACCCCATCACCGGCGAGAACGAGACCATCGACGCCATCCGCGAGATGTACGCCCACGGCCGCGGACGTGTCGTGGTGCGTGCCCAGGTAGCGTTCGAGGAAACCCGAGCCGGCCGGATGGCGATCATCGTCACCGAACTGCCGTACATGGTGAACAAGGCCGCCCTGCTCGAGAAGATCGCGGAGATGGTGGGCGCCAAGAAGATCGACGGCATCGCCGACCTGCGCGACGAGTCCGACCGCGACGGCATGCGCATCTACGTCGAGATCAAGCGCGATGCAGACCCTCACCGCGTCCTCAACAACCTGTTCAAGCACACGGCGATGCAGACCGCCTTCAACATGAACATGCTCGCCCTCGTCGATGGACAGCCTCAGACGCTGTCGCTCAAGGCCGTCCTGGCGCACTACATCGATCATCGACGCGAGATCATCCGGCGCCGGACCGAGTTCGACCTGGAGAAGGCTCGGGCGCGGGCTCACATCCTGGAAGGCCTCAAGATCGCGCTCGACAACCTCGACGAGGTTATCAAGACGATCCGCGAGTCGGCCGACGTCGAGAGGGCGCGCAACAACCTAATGATTCGCTTCGGCCTGAGCGAGATCCAGGCCCAGGCGATCCTGGACATGCGCTTGGCCCGGTTGGCCGCCCTCGAACGCAAGAAGATCGAGGATGAGTACCTTGAGATCATCAAGCTCATCGCCGAGTTGGAGGACATCCTGGCCAACCCATCGCGCATCTCGGCCGTCATCAAGGACGAGCTGGGCGCGATCAAGACCAAGTACGCCGGCCTGCGCCGGACCCGCATTGCCGACTCCTCCAGCCGTGAGATGACCGACGAAGACCTGATCGCCGATGAGGACGTCGTAGTCACGATCAGCCGGCGCGGCTACATCAAGCGCCAGCCAGTTGCCACCTACCGCCGCCAGGGCCGGGGCGGGAAGGGGATCATCGGCCACGTGACGCGTGAGGAAGACGCAGTCGAACACCTGCTCGTGGCCAACACCCACGACTGGGCGCTCTTCTTCACCAACCGCGGCCGCGTCTTCTCGGCCAAGGTCCACA
>CABEBU010000020.1_pt1 | contig 23241 bp, 20 predicted proteins | sample 3132691 | NCBI WGS metagenome assembly CABEBU01 (sample SAMEA5534346, study PRJEB31848) | metagenome | biome: tundra; feature: field; material: soil | place: USA | collected 2013-05 | depth 0.45 m | reverse complement strand
GTGGCGCCGATGGTGGCGCCGATGGTGGCGCCGATGGTGGCGCCGATGGTGGCGCCGATGGTGGCGCCGATGGTGGCGCCGATCGTGGTCCGCGCGCTTGGCGCCGATGGTGGCGCCGATCGTGGCCGGCCCGAGCCAAGTAAGGCGGAATAGAGATCCCCGGCGCATCCTCAGCCGATGGATCGAGTTCGTCTCGGCACTACCTTCCGCGCAATCCGCCTGGAGCTCGGACTTCGGCAGCTCGACGTGGCACTTCGCGCCAGCACCTCACAGCAGACCGTATCGCGCGTGGAGCGAGGCAAATTCGGACCCGTTTCTGCCGACGCGCTCGAAGCGGTCGCCGAGGCGATCGAAGCCGACTTGACGATCGGGCTGAGGTGGCGGGGACCAAAGCTGGCACGCCTGCTCGATCGAAGGCACGCCCAGTTACAGGATCGGGTGGTGCGGCTGCTCTCGGACGCAGGCTGGGAAATCAGCGTCGAGGAATCGTTCAATCATTTCGGCGAGCGTGGCTCCGTCGACGTCCTGGGGTGGCGGTCCGATTGCCGGGCGCTTCTGATCGTGGAGGTCAAGACCGAGCTGGTCGACCTGCAGGACACCGTTCGCACACTCGACATGAAGGCTCGGGTCGTCCCGATCGTCTTGCGCCGCAGCGGGCGATGGCAGCCGGACGCCGTCGCCTCGGTCCTCGTCCTGCCGGCCGCCAATGTCAATCGCGCGGCCGTTGCCAGACATGCCGCGTTGCTGGCTGCTGCGCTACCGGCACGTAGCCGCGAAGTGCGCCGTTGGATTGCGGCGCCGTCTGGGCCCCTCCGTGGCATCTGGTTTCTCCCTAACACCCACGGGGTGAGTGCTATGGGGAGCCGTGAATGTACGCAACGGGTTTCACGACGGACGAAGCCCTCCGTTCCGGTGGGCTGACTCTCCCGAGGGCCAAACGAGCCTGGACTCAGTAGTGAGCCGCCCGCACGAACCGACACGGGGTCGAGACTGAGCCCGCACGGAGCATCGCGCGCTTAGCCCCTAACTTAGTACTCAGCCCATGCGTAATAGGGAAGAATGGGCCCGCCCTGCGCCCGTCGGCCGGCCCCACATGCCCGGCACCCGCGCGCCACGCGCCCGGCCACGCGCCCGGCCACGAGCCGCCCGCGTCGGCGCATTGCGCGAGCGGTATAATAGAACGCACGTTCGTAACATCGGGCGCCGGCAGTGCAGTCGAGGCGATCCGGCGGAAAGCAGGCGGTCCTGCCTGCGATCGGCCGTTTCTGTCCACAGACTATCCACGGTCGCTGCTCCGCCGGTCCACGGGCCGGCCGGCGTATCCGGAGCGCAACTTGTCCGCAACCTAGATGTGGTGGTCCCGGTCGGTGAGATACCACTAGATGTTGTGTTTTGGGGCTTGACTGCGGTACAGGGCAGGCGTACATTCCGTCGGTCGAACGGGCCGCCGGGAGGGCCCGCAGACCGCCGGAACGGGCCGAGGAAGGACGGGCCGAGTCGGCGAGAGCAAGACCGCAGGGAGGATCGAAGTCGCGGCCCTCGCAGCTATGGTGCTAGAGGCGAAGGGCCAACCGATCCGAACCCAAGGCAGGTCACGAAGCGACGATGGCGGGTCACTACGCACGCCACATCGTCACGCCGGACCAGCCGCAGCCGGACCAGCCGCAGCCAGCCAAGCCAAGCCACTCAACGCCGCGCCCGAGCCACGCCCCCCGCCGGCCCGTCGCGCCCCAATGAACAAGCGTCCCGCCACGGAGATACCCAGAGGTGCAGGAAATGACTCCAGCCGCCGCGAGCACACCCGCAACCGCCACTGCGCCATCAACCGACGCCGCGTCGGCAACCGCCGCCACGGCATCTGCGATCCCAGTCATGGATGAGGCAGTCGCGCCCATGCTCCCGGACGGCCGCTTCACCGGTGTCGGCGCGGCGGGCCTCCACTTCCCGCGCCGCTGGACCACGCCGGGCGTGCACCCCTACGACCAGATCGATTGGGAGATCCGGACCGCCGGCATCGGCAACGAGAAGGGCGTCAGCGTTTTCGAGCAGAAGGATGTCGAGGTTCCCGCCTTCTGGAGCCAGTTGGCCACAAACGTCGTCGTCAGCAAGTACTTCCGCGGCCACCTGGGCACGCCCGAGCGCGAGACCAGCGTCCGCCAGCTGATCGACCGCGTCGTGAACACCATCACCGGCTGGGCCGAAGGGCAGCACTATTTCGCCACAGACGAAGACCTCAACGCCTTTCAGGCCGAACTGACTCACCTGCTAGTCCACCAGAAGATGAGCTTCAACTCGCCGGTCTGGTTCAACGTCGGCGTCGAAGAGCATCCCCAGTGCTCGGCCTGCTTCATCAACTCGGTCCAGGACACCATGTCTTCGATCATGGATCTGGCCAAGACCGAGGCGATGCTGTTCAAGTTCGGCTCGGGCGCCGGCTCCAACCTCTCGACCATTCGATCGAGCAAGGAGAAGATGTCCGGCGGCGGCACCGCTTCCGGCCCGGTCAGCTTCATGCGCGGCTACGACGCCTTCGCCGGCGTGGTCAAGTCGGGCGGCAAGACCCGCCGCGCCGCCAAGATGGTGATCCTCGACATCGGCCACCCCGACATCGAGGAGTTCATCAACTGCAAGATCAAGGAAGAGAAGAAGGCCTGGGCCCTGATCGAGGCCGGCTACGACCCGTCGTTCACCGGCGAGGCCTACGGTTCGGTTGCCTTCCAGAACGCCAACCATTCCGTCCGCGTCACCGATGACTACATGCGGGCGGTCACGGCCGACGGCACCTGGACGACCCATGCCGTCCGCGGCGGCGCCGACATGGACACCTACAAGGCCCGCGACCTCTTCCGCGAGATGGCCGAGGCGGCCTGGCTTTGCGGCGACCCCGGCATCCAGTACGACACCACCATCAACGACTGGAACCCGGTCGCCAACTCGGACCGCCAGTACGCCACCAACCCCTGCTCAGAGTTCAGCTTCCTCAACGACACCAGCTGCAACCTGGCCAGCCTCAACCTCATGAAGTTCGTGGGCGCGGACGGCGAGTTCGACGTCGAGGGCTTCCGCTACGCCAGCCGGCTGACCATCACCGCTCAGGAGATCCTGGTCGACAACGCCCACTACCCCACTCCCCAGATCACCGACAATTCGCACCTCTACCGGCCGCTCGGTCTCGGCTACGCAAACCTGGGCGCGCTGCTGATGAGCCGCGGCCTCGCCTATGATTCGCCCGAGGGCCAGGCCTACGCCGCCGCCATCACCTCGATCATGACCGCCGAGGCTTACCGCCAGAGCGCGATCATCGCCCGCGACCACGGCGGCCCGTTCTCCGAATACGCCAAGAACCGCGAGCCGTTCCTGCGCGTCATCGAGAAGCACCGCGACGCCTCGCACGGCATCCCCCAGAAGCTGGGGCTGCCGAACGACCTACACCGCGCCGCCCGCGACATCTGGGACGAGACTCTGGAGCTCGGCAAGGCAAACGGCTTCCGCAACGCCCAGACCAGTTTGCTCGCTCCCACTGGCACTATCGCCTTCATGATGGATTGCGACACCACCGGCATCGAGCCGGACATCGCTCTGGTGAAGTACAAGAAGCTCGTCGGCGAGGGCTTCCTCAAGATCGTCAACCAGACCGTCCCGGGCGCCCTGCGCAAGCTGGCTTACACGCCCGAGCAGGTCGACGCGATCATCGCCTACATCAACGAGCGCGAGACCATCGAGGGCGCGCCGGAACTCAAGCCCGAGCACCTGTCCGTGTTCGACTGCGCCTTCAAGCCGATGAACGGCACGCGCTCAATCCACTACCTGGGCCACCTGCGGATGATGTCGGCGGTCCAGCCCTTCCTTTCGGGCGCGATCAGCAAGACCGTCAACATGCCCGAAAACGCCACCCCGGCGGAGATCGAGCAGGTCTACCTCGAGGGTTGGCGCCTCGGCCTCAAGGCGATTGCGATCTACCGCGACAACTCGAAGCGCAGCCAGCCGCTGAACACGGGCAAGAAGAAGGAAGAGACGGCTGTCGCCGGGGCGGCGCCGGCCACCACCGCACCCACGGAGCCCAAGGCCTACCGCCACCGCCTCCCGGCCGAGCGACAGGCGATCACCCACAAGTTCGACATCGCCGGCCACGAGGGCTACATCACCGTCGGCCTATACGACGACGGCCAGCCCGGCGAAATCTTCCTCAAGATGGCCAAGGAAGGCTCCACCATCTCGGGCCTGATGGACACCTTCGCCACCACCGTCAGCGTCGCCCTCCAGTACGGCGTGCCGCTCCACGACCTCGTCCACAAGTTCGCCCACGTTCGCTTCGAGCCGTCCGGCTTCACCGCCAATCCGGAGATCCCGATCGCCAAGTCGATCGTCGACTACATCTTCCGCTGGCTCGGCTCACGCTTCCTGCCTCCGGACGACCGAGCCACCCTTGGTCTAGTCGACCGGTCGGTGACAGCTGAATCTTCTGTCCAGCCCTTGAACCTGGGATTCGGCGGAACCGCCGGAGCCACTGGTGGCGCCGGGACTTCAGGGAGTGGCGGCTCTGGGGCCGCTGCGCCAGCTTCACCGCCGAGTGCACCGACGGCAGTGGCGACTCCAGGTGAGGTGGCGCCCTCAACGCCGCCCGCAAGAGAGGGGCCCACGGCTTCCGCCTCCGCGGCCCCGACCAACGGCAACGGCAAGAACGCGGGCACCCGCAACACCCTCGGCAGCCTCGGCATCGGCAAGGCCCAGGTCACCTTCAGCGCCCAGGCCGACGCCCCCTCCTGTGCCGACTGCGGCTCGATAATGGTCCGCAACGGCAGCTGCTACAAATGCCTCAACTGCGGGTCTACGAGTGGCTGCTCGTGACGAGCGAAGTGACATCGTAGCCGTCGCACACAGCTGGCAAGCTGAGTTTCGACGACCCACGCCCTGACAACTTGTGTGGTCCGAGTAGTCTAGGGAAAGAGTCAGACCAAGAATCGATGCGTTCGTTGAGAGCGTCGACCGTTCGGGCGCCTTCATCGACCAATCATGGTGGACAACCGCCATAGGGGGACCACGTGCCGACGTTCGTCTCGAGTCGCTCTAGGCCGCAGAAACCGGATTCCGCCGAGGCCCTGTTCAGGCTCCTTCGTCCCAGTGACGCGAATGTCAAGCACCTGTGGGCTCATCAGGCCGACGTGCTGCGGGCTTATCACGACCAAGGAGAGGAGCGGCCCGACGTCGCCTTGGAACTGCCTACCGGAGCCGGAAAGACCCTGGTCGGCCTTCTGCTCGCGGAGTATCGTCGACGCAAATATGACGAACGCGTCCTCTACCTATGTCCGACTGTTCACCTCGCCAGACAGGTTGGCGCAAAGGCTAGCGGATACTCAATCCCGAATGAGGTCTTGACCGGCTCTTATCGAGACTACGATCCAGGAGCAGTCCTGCGGATCAATAGGGCGAACTCCATCGGGATCACCACATACAGCACGATCTTCAACACCAGCCCCAAGATCGATGACTCACAGGTACTCATACTCGACGATGCGCACGCGGCGGAAGGCCCGGTCGCGTCTCCGTGGACAGTCGAAATCGGCCGCGCATCTGAGCCCGCCGCATACAACGCAATTCTCGATGTCGTCGCAGCCTTGCTGCCGCAGCGCCACCGCAACTTACTGCGTGACGATTCGGCCGATCCAGTGTCTCGAAATGTCGTTGAGCTCATCGGGCCCGACAGGCTGATCCCCATCGCCGCGTCCGTCGCCGACATATTGAGTACGCATCTGGAAGACGGCGCCGGATACTCGGCTCGGTTCATCGGCGATCGCATCGCCTATTGCCTACTGTATGCCTCATGGAACCAATTTCTCCTCCGTCCATACATCCCGCCCACGATTGGTCATTCGGCATTTGCGGACGCGCGTCAACGGATATATATGTCGGCAACGCCGGGATCAGGAGGCGAGATCGAACGCTCTTTCGGAGTTACCTCCGTTCACCGGCTTCCTCTCCCGGCAGGATGGGAAGAGCACGGGACGGGACGCCGACTCTTCCTGTTCCCCTTTGCGACCCTTGACCAAGCCGAGGGCGACGCGTTCGTGCAGAAGACCGTCCAGAAGGCAAAGCGAGCGCTGATCCTCGCTCCATCTACCTCGGAACTGAACTCCGCGACTGGCCGCTTTGCACCTCCTGAGACTCCGGTTCTGCATGCGGAGGATATGGAGCGCAACCCGCAGGTCCTCTCGAGCCATCGCAGGGCGGTCCTCGCGCTTGCCAATCGATACGATGGCATTGATCTCCCGGACGATGCTTGTCGTCTGATCATATTGGCTGGTTTGCCTTCAGGGACTCACTTGCAGGAGAGGTTCCTGTACGACGCCCTCGGCGCACAGCGCGTATTGAACGAACGGATACGGGCCCGGATCACCCAAGGCTCTGGCCGGTGCACAAGAAACGCCAACGACTACGCGGCTGTCATTGTTGCTGGCCAGCCGCTGCTGAACTATCTCGCCAAGAGCGAGAACACTGCGCCCATGCACCCGGAGCTTCAGGCAGAGGTAGGCTTTGGTCTGACCAATTCAGAGTCGCCGGAGACTGATCTGGACGCCATGGTGGCCTCCTTCCTCGCGCAAGACAACGACTGGCAGGGCGCGGATGAAGACATTGCGGAGGCGACCACAACGCTCGTCCGATATGTTGGCACAGATGCTGATCGTCTCGGCCAGTCGGCTCCGTTCGAGGTCCGAGCCTGGCAGGCGGTCTGGGAAGGAGACTTCAAGACCGCGGCTGAATTGTCCCAACGGGTGGCTGATATCCTCGAGGGGGACGAGTTGCAGGCCTACCGGGCACTGTGGCTATACTTTGCCGCATCGTTCGCATTCGCCTCCGCAACGACCCCGGAGCTCCGGGCCCATTCCATAGCCATAGGGGAGTCGGCGCGAGCAACTTGCCTGCATGGTCGCTGGCATCCGACTTTCGCCATCGATACTCCGGCAGCTCCATCGGTTGAGATCGTGAGCGAACGTTCCCGACGCGCCGCCGAAGTTCTGGCCGGTCTTGGCTTGCGCGGAAGCAAGTTTGAACGCCATCTGGCGGAAATCGAAACCCAGCTGGCCGGTCGCGATGCCGCGGCGTACGAACTTGGGCTGCGAGGCTTGGGCGAACTACTGGGCTTCGAAGCCATCAGGCCGTCGGGCCAAGCGACCCCTGATAGCGCCTGGCGGGATGACATCGCCTGGCTCGTGTGGGAGGCCAAAACCGAGGAGGACCCGGAGGGGCCAATCCCCGTGAGCGATGTTCGTCAAGCCGGGTCTCACGTCGCGTGGGTGCAAGGAAACCTCGGCTGGTCCAAGCCCGAGACGGTAATGACTTTCATTGTCTCGGGGAAGACGAAGGCAGATGCCACTGCAGCTTCGATCGCCGGACAGCTGTGGCTCGTCGCTCCCGCCGAGGTCGCAGCAATCGCCAAGTCTTCGATGTCAGTCCTCAGGGCCGTTAGGTCGGCCGCAGTCGGCCTGTCCGATGATCAGGTTGCAGCCTCGCTCCATCAGAGGTTCCAGCAGTCCAAGCTCGACACCGCGACGCTCACGCTCATCCTCAGCAATCGACCGATCGCACGAATGCCGACACCCTAGGGGCCTCGCCCCGCTACCTAGGTGAACACGTTTGCCGCAGGGCTACGATCGCTTCCCAGTGGTGCCCACCGACAGAGCCAGCTGCTGCTGGCCTAGGCGGCGCCGGAAAGAGGGCGATGCCACTAGGCTGAGAGCGTCCGATCAGCTGACCGCGATGTGGAGATCACGTGGCCGCGGAGCGGGAGGTCAGCTGTCCGCCCACCAGGAGATCCCGCTGGCGGTTGACACGGCAACAGCAGAGAGGGATCCGGTGGGCCGGCTAGGGCGCCAATGCTTCACATTCCAACGTGCCGAGTGGAGCATAATCGCCGGGAAGCAGTGGACCACCACGTAGCCATATGGCGCCAGAACACGGGCAGCCGGGGGCGAGATGGACGCGATCGATATCAAGAGGACTCAGTTCAGCGTCAGTGACTTCCTGTCATGGCAGAAGCAAGGAACGCTTTCGCTGAACCCCCCGTTCCAGCGTAGATCCGTCTGGAGCGCAGGGGCGCGATCCTACTTGATCGATACCGTGGTCCGCGGTCTGCCTACGCCGTTGATCTTTCTGCGTGACAAGATCGACCTAGACACACTCGAGCAACACCGGGAAGTGATCGATGGTCAACAGAGACTCCGGACTCTGATCGGCTACGTAGAAGAATCCGCGCTTCCTGGTTTCGATGCCGAAAGAGACCGGACGCTTGTCCTGCCAGAACATAACCCCGCTATTGCAGGCCGTCGGTTCTCGCAACTCGACAGAGATGTCCGGAATCGGATTCTCAAGTACGAGTTCAGCACTCATGTGCTGCCTTCATCGACGGAAGACCGTGACGTGCTCATGATCTTCGCGCGCCTGAATTCCACAGGGACGCCGCTGAACCCTCAGGAGCTACGAAACGCCGAGTTCTTCGGTCTATTCAAGACGGCAATGTACCAACTTGCATATGAGCAACTCGAGCATTGGCTCGGATGGGGCGTGTTCAAGGACGACCAGATCGCGCGCATGCTCGAGGTCGAGATGACCAGCGATCTTGTGATCAACATGATCGACGGCATCTCGGGCAAGTCCCAGGCGTCGCTGAAGAAGCAGTACAGAAAGTACGACTCCACTTTCCCTGCGAGCGACATTGTGGCCGAGCGTTTCAGGGGAGTGATGACCGCTATCGATGAGGTCATCGGGGACGCAATCAAGACGACTGCGTTCTCCAGCCAAGTGTTCTTCTTCACGTTGTTCTCGATGTTCTATGACGCTATGTATGGGCTAGGAACCGACTTGGCTCCTCGCCCTGCGTCGCGCGTGCCTAGGTCAGTGCAGGAGTCGCTTCTGCGGACCAGTAGAGCGCTGCGTACGGAAGACGTGCCAGAGGAAGTCCTAGACGCCGTACACCGGGCTTCGGCCGATTTTGGGCGCCGCAGGACTCGACTCCAGTTTCTTGAGCGGGAGTGTCGGATTGGCGCCTCCTTCGGCCGTCTCTGACGCGATCGCCAGTCGGGCGCGCGGCCTGAACGGGTACGTGCAACGAATCGAACGAGTCCGTGCATCCCGCGGCCTCAGCGATAGCGATGCGAACCGAGCCTACGCCGGGGCTCTACTTGCCTTTCACGTCTCCGTCGAGCGTTCGCTCGAACGCCTCTTCCTCGGAACGGTGATGGGGCGGTTCACCTACACTTCGCGGCCGATTACGCCGCTGGTAGTCATCCGTTCCGAGGTCGTCGCCCGAGCTGTTGTCAAAGGCGATCGCAAATACCTGGACTGGCTGCCCTATAACTACACCGCGAGTCGCGCTGAAGCCTTCCTGTCCGGGGGTCGACCGTTTGCCGACCTAGGTAGGACCGATATCGCCGCGTTCGAGCGCCTCAGTGTCGTGCGCAATGCGATTGCCCACGACAGCTCGCACGCCCTCAAGCAGTTCCGAGCGCAATTCGTTGTCGGAAGACCACTCCCAGTGGGCCAGCAGTCTCCGGCTGGCTATCTCCGGGGCCAGCACTCGACGGGCCAAACGCGGTTCGAGTTCATGCTCGCTGAGACCGTTGCCGTGTTTAGGCGTCTGTGCGCATAGGCTGCACGGCAAGGAAGGCGGCCATCCAAGACAGGACGATCGGTAGTGTCTCAGTTTGAATCGCCCCGCCCTTGACTCTTGTCTACTGGCTGGCGGACAATCGGAGCATGCAAAAGCGTTCAAGCATGCCACGGGACCCGAACCAACTCGCCAAGATGATCGCCGATATGGCGACCGGCGAGGCCGAGCCGGAACCGATGCCGCAGGGACGCGTGAAGAACCCGGCCGCGGTTGCGCTCGGGAAGCTCGGCGGGGCAAAGGGCGGGAAGGCGCGCGCTGCGAAGCTCAGTCCTGAGGAGCGGACGGCGATTGCGAAGAGGGCGGCCGCGGCAAGGTGGAAGAGCTAGAGCCCGACTCCCGAGTCCGGCTGGTCGTAGTCCAACGGCAACATCAGTGTCTCGCCCCACCTGGGATGAATCCTGTCGAGCTTGTCCTCAAAGTCGCCCCAATCGCGGCTCAGCTTCATGAGCGTGACAACTGACCCGAGGTGCTCTCGGAGTTTGGGGTAGCCCAGATTTGACGTGAGACGCTGGAAGTACTTGTGCTTCCGGGCTCCGCTCTCCAGCCGCGGTGTCACCTTGCGGAGTTCATCCAGCACGCCGGGCGCTAGCCGTCGGTAGACGATGTCATTCGTGAGGTGTCCAAAGTACTGAGGTTTCTTGACAGAGTCGTTCGGATAGTGCAACTGCCGCAGGCGGAATATCTGACGGTAGAAGTCATCCGGGAAGGTCTGTATCCAGGGCTGAAGTTCCTTGTCGATGAACGCCTCAAGGATGCTCGCAAGTTCATTCTTGGCCCGAAGTTCCTGGTAGCCGGTCGCCTCATCGACCAGGGCGATGATGCCCGTGTGAGCGAGTGCGCGAACGAGGATTTCGGCCTGCCTGGCCACGTCCTTTTGGTTGCTCGGCAGTGCATCAGCATCCCGAGCCTTGAGGTAGACCTCACATAGGAGCGGAAGTAGCTCTGCTCTATATCCGTTGGCGCGGTTGCCGCTCGGTGTCCTGAACGCAATCGGCTTTCCCTTGTCCAGCACCTCCTGCGTCAGGAAGGGAGCGATAGCCTTGCCCTGCAGAATCGCTGGCATCCTCTCTTCGCCGCCCTCCCGGCGCACGTTCGCTTTCGGGTGACGACCTAGCGCCTCAAGGAACTCGGCTTGCGTCAGGACTCGCGTGCCATCCTCCAGGACGTAGCACTGTAGGGGTATGTCGCCAATTCGAAGCGGTCGGTCTGGCGACCCGCAGATGGCCTCTGGCAGTTCCTCGCTCCACCGAGCAAGGGCGGCCCGCCTCGCAATCTTGCTGCGTTCGTCCTTTGAGAGATTGGCGGCCCGTGCCCTGCCGCCGATGGCTCGACCGCTGGTCATTGTCATTACCTCCGCTGCGATGCTTGCATGCTAGCCGCTCTTCACCTATCTTGCAAGCACCGCACCAACGATGCTTGCATTGGGTATTGACATTCCATACACGCTCAAGCATAATGTGCAGTATGAACAGGCTAAGTAGAGCAGAACGAGCGGCGATCATCCGGACCCTGGTGGAAGGCAACAGCCTCCGTTCAGTTACCCGGATTACCGGCCATTCGATCAACACCGTCTCCAAGCTCCTTGTCGAGCTTGGCTCGGCCTGCGCTGCCTACCAGGACCAACACCTGCGCGACCAGCGAAGTTCGCGCATCGAATGCGACGAGATCTGGTCGTTCTGCTATGCCAAGGCCCGCAACGTCCCGGACGAACACAAGGGCGAAGAGGGGTTCGGCGACGTGTGGACCTGGGTAGCCCTAGACCCCGATACCAAGCTCGTGCCGTCCTGGCTCGTGGGCGAGCGCGGGGCTGAAGATTGCACGGCCTTCCTTACCGACCTGGCTTCCAGGCTCCGCTACCGCGTCCAGATCACGACCGATGGCCACGGACCCTACATCCCGGCCATGGAAGCGGCCTTCGGCTCCGCAGTCGACTTCGCTCAGCTTGTCAAGACCTACGGGACCGATCCGAACGAAGATCGCAAGTTCAGCCCGCCCGTGATCCTGGCCGAAGAGGTTCGCATCGTTTAGGGCGACCCGGACCCGGACCGGATCAGCACGAGCTACGTTGAGCGCCGGAACCTGACAATGCGCATGGGCATGCGGCGCTTCACTCGGCTGACAAACGGCTTCTCGAAGAAGCTCGAAAACCACGCTGCGGCGGTTACCCTGCACTTCTTCTACGTGAACTTCGGCCGGCCCCACAAGAGCCTCGCGAACCCTTACCCGCGGACCCCGGCGATGGCAGCTGGCATCGCGGATCACGTCTGGACTTGCGAAGAGATCGCGGCGCTACTGGACTCTTGACCTCGCGGCCGCCCTGTGAGAGGCTCTCCCTTGCGGTTTCTTTCTCTTGACAAGACGTAAGGGGTGAGCCAGTGCCCGTTGACGAGGCCGCCGAACGGCCGGAACACAATGAGGTCCGGCTACCTCTGGTCGAGCGACTATTGGGCCTCGGTTGGTCTCCCAAGCAAGTCCAGTGGAACCCAGAGTGGCGCGTGCCAAGGAACCCTTCGGAGCACTCACGGCGCGAGGCTGGTCAGCATTTTCTGGGCTTCCCCGTTGATGTCATTGTCTGGGAATCCGAGGCACTACGGGAGGACCCGGAAGCCGCTCTCATCATCTTTGAGACGAAGAAGCCCACAGCAACCGAGGGCCGGCGACAGTTGGAAAACTATCTGAGCCTGGAATACACGGCGAAGATGGGCTACTGGACTAACGGCGCCGAGTCCTTGGCGATCTATCGCTTGCCATCCGGGAAGTTCAGCTATCAGGTCGGCGCACCGCTACCAAAGCCGACTGACACGTTCTCTATCGTGGGTGAGACACCGCTGCGCTACCACGACCTGGAGGAGCCGCAACCGCTGTTGCTGCGGGCGAAGCTGGACCGCGTCTTCGGTGTCGTCGTTGCCCGCGACACGGTGTCTACTCGGTCGGATCAACGACTCAACCAACTCTGTAACCTGTTGCTCACCAAGTTGGCATCAGATCAAGCGGCAAAACGATCTCCCGGCGACAACCTCGTGTTTCAGCCGATGGAGTCCGAGCGGGAGACTGGAAGCCGCATCCGCAAGGCGTTCGGCCGGCTAAAGGCGGCATACCCAACCACCTTCTCCTCGAATGACGACACTGATTTGCGGTTCGATGACCACACCCTTCATGAGGTTGTCTACGAGCTAGCGTCCACCAAGCTTGTGGACGTGACACCCGAGACGATCTCGGAAGCGTTCCAGGTGTTCCGCTCGGCCAATTTGAAGTCCGGCGAGGGCCAATATTTCACGCCGTCCCGGATCATTCGGTCTGCGGTCGAGATCATGGAGATTGGCTACGAGGATCGAATCATCGACCCGGCATGCGGCACGGGCGGGTTCCTTGTCGAGAGTTACCTGTCACTTTCAAGGCAGAACGTCGGGTTGTCAGAGGCAGACCGACAGAAATGGGCACAGCATCACCTGTTCGGTGTTGACCGCGACGATATCAACGTCAAACTCGCGCGGGCGATCATGCAGATCATCGGCGACGGGTCGTCCAACATCGAGATCGGCGACTCGCTTCGTGAGCACATGTGGTCAACCGACTACCCTCACCTGGGCAAGACTCTGCAGGACGCCTCTTTCACGTGCGTCATAACCAATCCTCCTTTTGGCCGGGACCTTCGACTCTCTGCCAAGGACGGCCGCCTTTCCGACTACACGATCACCAAGAAGGGCAAGACCGACCATCAGGAACTCGAGGTCGGGCTGGTGTTCATGGAGCGGTGCTACAGGCTGTTGGCGGACGGCGGACGCCTCGGGATCATCCTGCCAGAGACGTACTGGTTTTCGAGCACCTACGCCTGGCTCCGAGACTGGCTCGAAGGACGTTTCTTGCTGCGAGGAATGTTCAATGTCCCCATGGAGGCCTTCCAGTCGTTCTGTCGAGCAAAGACGAACTTCTACGTCTTGGAGAAGCTGCCCACGAAGGGTGGCTCAAAGGATCTAGCCCCACCCCGTCCGTCTTGGTATCGGGCAGACAGAGTCGTGGTGTCGAGCGCACCGAAGTGCGGAATCAATAAAGACGGCATCGATCGGGTGATCGTGGGGCCGAATCAGATCGGGATTGGCGACGATCTGTATGCCGATGTGCTTGCGCTCCGCAACGGGAAGACCACCACAACCACGCGGTTCGTGCCAATCGCGGACGTGCTGGGACCGTGGCGTGCGGTTCCCACACATTTCGATCAGACCTCTGTCAAAGCGTTTCGAACGGCCCGCGCTGAACGGTGGCCGGACTGGTCGGAGATGACACTCGGAGAACTGATCGACAAGGGATGGATCGCTCGGCGGTACGGTCACGGCAGCCCGTCTAAGGACCAACGCGACGGCGTTATCCCCTACATCAAGGTATCTGACCTTCGCGCCGGGCTTGTGAACGTCAACACGACAAACATGGTCTCGAACGAGCTAGCGGAAGCGCTATGGAATGGGAAGGACTCTGGCCTAAAGGCGTTTGATCTGCTGTCACCGGAGCGAGCAAGTTCGAATATCGGAGAATTCTGTGTCCTCATGCCTGGGCAGGAGCAGGTGGTCCTGACGAGAGAGGTAATCGTTCTCCGGGTGGCAGCGGCTGCTCCGTTCGATGCCTTCTATCTGCTGTGGGCACTGTCGCTGCAAGTCGTCCGCGCCCAGTGGAGACGCGTCATCTTCATGCAGACCAATCGTGAGGATGTGGGAGACCGCTACAGGGAGGTCATCGTCCCCGTGCCTCCGAACAGGGCAGAGGCCACGGCGGTGTCGAAGGACTTTCGCGCGTACTTCTCGGGCTTGTCGCGGCTCCGCGCCACCTTTGCCAAGTCACTATCGGCGGATAAGCTGCACCACTTCACGCTTACAGGCGGCGATGCGGTCGAAAGCGAAAGGGCCGACTTGCCGCGGGCTGCTGAGCCACCCGAAAGCTACGGCTCAAACCGAGACACTACCTGACCGGGGTGACGTCGCCGTAGCCGACGGTGGTGAGGGTGACGACGCCCCACCAGAGCGCGTCAAAAGGCGACTCGATCGCCTTGTTGAAGCCGTGTTCGGCGATGTACATCCAGGCCGAACAGAGGGCCATTACGCCGAGCCAGGCGAGGAGGAGCCAGGCGAAGCCCTTGTGTCGAGCCAGACCGTTGACGTGCATGCCCGCCCGATAGATACCGGCGAAGGCCCGTACGAGTCGAAGCAGCCGAAGGAGGCGAAGCGGTCGGGCGATTCGGATTGGCGGGGCGAGAGCGACGACGTCGATCCAATGGCCGCGCAGGTAGGCAAGCCGACTTCGGGCGGCGAGGATGCGCGAGCCGAATTCGAGGACGAAGAGGCCGGTCAGGGCGAGTTCGACTGCCGCGATCTCCGGGCGCTCGGCCGTGGAGTCGTCGACGACGAACCCGAGCGCCCGGAGATCGCGAGCGCCGCCATGGCCAGCTCCCACGCCACTTCGTGCGTGATGAACCAGCCGTTGAACGCGTCACGAAGCTGCAATGGCTCAGGGCGCGCCGCTGAGATGGCCGCGATTTCGCCCATGAGACCCCGTGACGGGTGCGCGGCACGCACCCTAACTCTACTCGCCGCGCCCCAACGGATTGTCCATTTCCACGCAACCAATCGTGCTCTTATTAGTCTATCGACGTTTGACCCGGGACCGCATAATGAACACGCCCCCCAAGCTCCCACCCGATACACCTTCGTACCTCGAGTGGCGCTTGGTCAAGCGTTGTCCGGAGTCAGGTGTATGGCACCAATCGGGAGAGTCCCGGAACTGGTTCTGTTACCAGGAACTGCAGCCACCAACCCAGAAGCGGGTTCGCCACTGCCTGAGCAACCCCCCGAATGCTTCCGGATCAAGCGAGTCCTGGACCCGTGGAAGCACAACATGATGCCCGAGGAATCGTTGGCCAAAGGCATAGCCGCCATTCGGTCAATGGATACGGCGACTCGCTTCCTGAAGCAGTTCCGCGAGCTGACCTCAAGTGTCGCTTTCGAGACACTAGGCTCGACTGGCATGCGCGACGCCGAGTCCCTCCTCGAGTCTCGCTTCTATGGCCCCAGTGTCGTGGCCGCATGCGATGTCGTCGAGACAGTGACCTGGAATGCCCTGGTCCGGCCTCTGGTCAAGCTCGACCTGTTGAATGAGAAGGCAGCACCCGCCTTAATGGCAACGCTGATGTTCGAGGCCGGCCCTCGGCATGACGACCTCGTGCGCTGCGCCGGTCTCTTCCTGGACGTACCAGCACGAGTCATCGGCCGCCAGAGGCTGCTCGTGTGGGATCACGTCATGTCGCGGCTGCCTGAGACTGCGGAGCGCTACAACTGCGACGGGATTACACCTTCGACCGCGGAGGCCGCCGTTGCGGTCACGGCCGCGAGGCGGTTTCGCACCTGGGCTGTCCGCTACCCGAACCATCTGGAGAGAATGCTCAAGGAGCAGCGCCGCGCCTGCCGCGAGGCTGCGCGGACGGCCGAAGGAAAGGTGGCAGGCGTGTAGCCGAACCCTCTTGCGGAATTCACGGTTCACTGGATCCAATTCGTCGTTCTTCAAGTAAGGGGGCACGAATGCCGGGTGAAGATCGCTTCAGCTTCGGTTCCAGGCTCAAGTCCGTCGAGGAGCTCATCGGATTTGGCTCCCGGCCGCCAATAAGTCTGGGGCAGTGGCAGGAGAAGTTCCGGGCCATGTACGGCCAGAGGAACGCCGAGCTGAACCTAAGCCCATCCGACATCTGGCTCCACCTAATGGAGGAGGCGGGCGAACTCGCCGCCGATTTCCGCAAGGAGGACTACAAGAAGCTGTGGCGCGACCTGCCGGACGTCTTCGCGTGGCTATGCGCCTTTGCCAACCGAACCGAGCTTCTGCTCGAAGAGGTCGTCTGGCACAAGTTCCCCAACGTCTGCCCGTATTGCTTGAAGCCTGAGAGCTGCAGCTGTATCGCCGAGAACCGCTCGATCATGGAGGACGACGCGCTCCAGCAGTACCGTCGCAAGCCCTACCCCGAGACCCTCGACGGTTGGGAGGAGATGTTCGAGCGTATTTACGGCAACGTGAACACGATCCAGTCGAGCAAGGGCATCGGCTTCCATTTCATGGAGGAGGTCAGCGAGGTCGCACGCGAGCTGAGGCGTGAACATCACGCCGAGCTCAAGAACGAACTGGCAGACGTGCTGGCCTGGCTGGTGGCCGTATACCACAGAGCTCAAGCCCACCAATCAGGCAAGCCGACCACTCTTTCCGCGTGCATCTGGGCCATCTATCCGGGGAAGTGCGACAAGTGCGGCTCGTGCCCTTGCGAGTGCGAGAACAAAGCCCGGCGAAAGCGCCGTGGCAGTCAACCGGTAGAAGTTCAAGATCAGAGCTCCTTACCGGAATGACGACCCTCGACAAACTCCGGGCGAGGTTCGTGCGGTCGAGACGTGCCATCACCGTGGTCTCGTCGGTCGCGATCGGCGTGTTCGCCAGCCGCCTGTTCATCTCTTCCGACACGTTGGCGAACGTCGCGTTCCTGTGCGGCGCCGTGCTTGGTCTGTACATCAGCGACATCATGGCCGACTGCGAGGCCTTGACCTGGGCCACCCACGACCGGAACCGTCTGTCGATGTCGGAACCGGATGCCGACCAAGCCAGGGCAGTGACCTACCGCAAGTTCGCCGATCGAGGAACGGAAGCGATGGTTGGACTTGCATTTGCCCTGGGGTTCATTGGCGTCTTACTGCACATCGCCAACAGGTAGCCCCGGGCGTCGGCAGGTAGTCGCTCGGTCGAGCTACTTGCGCAGGTACGCCAGGACCGCCAGCAAGCGGCGGTGGTCGTCGGCCGCGGGCGCGAGCTCCAGCTTGGAGAAGATGCTGGCTATGTGGGCCTCGACCGTCTTGGACGTTACGAAGAGGCGATCGCAGATGGCCTGGTTGGAGCGGCCCTCGGCCATGAGCGCGAGGATCTCGCGCTCGCGATCGGTCAGCTCATCGAGAGAGCCGCGGGCACGGCGCCGGTTGACGAGCAAGGCCACGACCTCGTCTTCATCGCGCCACTCCTGACCGGCGCGCTGTCCGTGTTCGGGGGCGTAGCCGTGGTGTTCGCGTCCCTGGCCTGGCTGCATCTCGCGTTCGAGGTCCTGCTGGTGGGTGCCTCGTGGACCCGCGTGCGACTGGACGAGGCCGGCGAGCGCGCCACGCAACTGGACGCCGACTGAGCGCCTCGGCGCTGCCCGGCACTAGCGGCTGAACTGGCTGGCTTTGTACGGCGGCGTGGCGTAGTTCAGCCTGATCGGTCCTGGCGCGTCCATTGGGTCGGCACTGAGATATGCGGCGAGGTTGAGCAGGGTGTACGGGCCGTCCACACCGGACTTGGCAATGTCGGAGCCCTTGTAGACGAGCGTGAACGAGTTCGCGCCGGCCACAAGCTGGAACGTCATGTACTCAGCGGCTACCTGGCCGAATGGGTTGCTCCCGTACAGTCCGGAGTTGAGGGCGTACAGGCCAGGCGTCTCGACGGTCACCGTGCCGGTTATGTCCAGCTCGTCGTAGAGGCCGTCGCCGTTGGTATCTACGGCCTTGCTCGACATCGACTTGGGGTCGACGGCGATACGGTCGTGCTGGAACTGCATGTAGTCGTAGGCCTGCGTTTGGTCGAGTTGCGCATCCCTGAGCACGAGCGCCGTGACCGCGCCTTCGTACGAGACCGTCACCACTGGCGTGTACGGCCCCCATTGCCCGGACTTGTAGATGTAGGTTCCGCCGAACTCGAGCGGCAGCGGCTGCGAGCCGGCGACCAGGGGGATCTCGCCGGTTCCGGCCCTCGCGACCTCGACGCCCGACTGGTCGAAAAGATAGGCGTTTGCCATGTAGTTGCCGGCCGTCGGGACGTTGATGGTCGGTGTCAGGATGAGCTCGTCGATCAGGCCGTCCTGGTTGGAATCCACAGCCTGCTCATCGAACTTGGAGCTGACGGTCACGCTCCCGGCTGCGGCGGAGACGTTGCTCGTGGCTGCTGGCTTGCGGCTCCCCGCGGTAGTCGGTCTGGCGGTCACGAGCGCGTATGGTTGTTTCGTCCCAAGTGCGCAGCAGTCGCCGACTTGCGTCGCGGTCGCAGAGGCGTTCGCAGCGGGCGAGGCCGACGACGCTGGCGACACAGGCGACGAACTAGCAGTTTCTCGCGCCCCCACACAGCCGGCGAAAACCATGGAGATCGCCACCAGCCCAACCGCCAGATGGCGTCTCGATCTTCGCCGCTTCGAATTTGCGCCCACAACTCCCCTCCCCCTTGACGTTTCCGACTTGAGTATCGCCGCCGCGAGCTTCCGCGCACATCGGGTGGCCGACACCGGCCGCAGGAATCAGCTGCCGCGGAAGACCGGCGGGCGCTTCTCCTTGAAGGCGCGGATGCCTTCCTGGTAGTCGTCCGAGTCGTAGGCCTCGCGGCGGAGCGACTGGATGCGCTCGTAGGCTTCGGGCGTGAGCGGGTGCGCATTCGAGAGGACCCGCAGCTCCTCCTTGAGGATGCGGTTGACCAGCGGTGAAGTGGCGACGATCGACGCGGTCATTGCTGCGACGGTGTCGGCCAGCTCGTCCGTGGGGACGACCGCGTTGATCACCCCGGAGCGGCCGAGATGGGCCGCGCTGACGGACCGGGCAGTGAACAGCATCTCCTTGACCAGATGCATGTCGGCGACCTTGAGGATGTTCAGGATCCCGCTCATGTTGTACGGGACGCCCAGGCGCGACGGCGTAAGCGCGAAAGTCGACTCGCTGGAGGAGACGACGAGGTCGCAGGAGAAGACGACCTCGCAGGCGCCGCCCCAGACCGTACCCTCCACCATCGCGACCACCGGGCAAGGGTGCGCCTCGATCTGGCGGATGACCTTCCGCAGCGGATCGTTGTAGGTCAGCGGGTCGCGGCCGTTGACCGGCAACTCGCGGACGTCGTGACCGGCCGAAAAGACCGTCGAGCCCGGCTTGGCCCGAATGACGACGGCTCGAACCTCCGGCGGCTGGGCGGCGTGAAGCGCCTCGGCCAGGTCGTCGATGAGATGGATGCTCAGTGCGTTGACGGGCGGGCTGTCGAGTGTGATCCAGGCGACGTAGTTGACGACCTCGCAAGAAACGAGGGCCTTCTCTTCTTCGGCGACCACGAAATCGTTCTCCTTGGCGTCTACGCGCCGTGACACGGCGAGCGGCACAGGGCCATTGTGGGTCGTCGATTGCGATCCCGCTCAGGTCAAGAGGAAGCGGCGATCCCCGGCCAACCCGCCCGAAACTCGTGGCCGAGCGGCCCCCCGATTGCCGAACCACTCGCTACTAGCTCGATTGCCAGGCGTCGAGACCATCCTGCGGCGAATTTCCACACCGCGGGCAGACCTCTCGCACGTCCGTGACGCGCGCTCCACAGGCGCTGCAAGCCCCGTGCGGAGTGCCCTTGCGTGGATGGAAATGGCGCGAACTGCCCTGCCCTCCGTCCGGCCGACTCGTTGCCCAAACCAAGATCAGTACACCCAACCCCACGAGCCACACCAGGACTACCCAGAACAGGATGACGCCGCCGAGGAGGTTCGCCCAATCCTGGCAAGTCGGCGTGACGGAGTTCGTATTGCCCGCACATGAGGTCGCCGGGACTGACACCAGGACCGCCACCAGGACCGCCGCTATGTAGCCGAATAACACCGACCACACCACGATGAGCCAGGTCGAAACCCTCCAGCTGCCGATCGACCGCATTCGGAAGACCTCCGACCTCAGGACTTGCCTACGACGCGCGAGTCAACGACAAGAATGCGCCCTTTCGCCGCCGCGAACTCGTCGTCCGTCAGTGCCCCCGAAGCTTGGAGCGCCGCCAGCCGCTCGAGCTCGCCGGCCAGCGAAGATTCGGCCTCGAGCTCCTCGAGTTGGTGGATGTCGCGGGTCAGCAGGTAGCTCGTGATCGTGGCAGTGATGGCGCCGCCAACGGAGTCGGCGTCGACGACGTAAACCATGAGTGTGCGGCTGATCATTGTCGGCTAGCCGATACCCCCTGCTTGGTATGTTGGGCGCAGTCCAGTCGCAGTTGACTCGGATCGAGATTGGCCAGACGGGTCTCAGGCAGTGGGAGACACCTGTGGAGCCGACCAACGGAACATACCGTCCGCAACGAGGGGTCGATGTCACGATCTCCAACGGCCGGAGTTGGCTCGAGAGCGCGGCAGCGGACCCACGGCTCCGCCTGACCCGCGCCCTGTTCCGGGTTCCCAGTGCCTGGCCATGGTTGTCTGCTCGGGCTGTACGCGCCCAGGCCGCGCCGCTAGAACGGCCCTGAGGCGTCGGCATTTGTGCAAATACGTTATGGATAGACAGGTTCAATCGGGGGAAATAGAGAAATGGCCAACATCCTGGACGGCAGCGAAGTCGTCTTACACGCCGACCGAAGCCGGCCGATCAAGGTCCGCGGTGAGTTCGCACTTGGCGCCTCGAGCAACGCGATTCTCGTCAAGGGCTTCCTGACCCAGCACGCTGATGACCTGAAGCTCCCGTTTCCAGTGGCGGGCCTGAAGCTCGCTCACGAGACGGAGACGTCTGTTCGCAAGGTCTATCGCTTCGATCATATGCTCGACGGGATCCCCGTTTTCGGCGCTCAACTAATCGTGGCGGTGGACAAGCAGAACCGCGTCCGCCAGATCGACCTATTCGCCGGCAGCACCAATGTCATCGGGCCGCCGGCCAAAGTCCAGCAGCTCGACGTCGCCGGAGCCGCCAAGGCGGCGGCGACCGTCGTGGGCAAATTCACGAAGAGGCTCGACACGCCGGCGCCGGTCCTGGGCTGGTTCTCCACCCCGAAGGGCCTCATCCGGGCGTACCGCGTGCTCATTGCGACCACGGCCCCGGTCCACGACTGGGAAATCATCATCGAAGCGTATTCGGGCAAGAAGCTCCGGCAGCGGGACCTCATCAAAGAGATGCCAGACGGTACGGGCACAGTCTTCGACCCGAACCCTGTAGTCACGGCCAGCAACAACGCCCTGCGCGATCCCACCGGGACGCTCGGGACGTGCGGGTTCACGGGAACGCCGCAGGCCACGATTGACGCGCAGCGGATCGCCGGCAAGGTTCTCAAGGATCTGACGCTGTCGGCCGGGACATACAAGCTCGACGGCCCCTACTGCCGGATCCACGACTTCGGCCCTCCCGCGAGCACCATTCCGGCGGAGGCGGCCGGCACCTTCAACTACCTCAGCAACGACGACCGCTTCGAAGCCGTGATGGTCTACTACCACCTCGACACGTACCAGCGGTACCTGCAGAGCATCGGCATTCCCGACGCTCACCCAACCGTCATCCAGGCCGATCCTCACGACAACTCGATCATCTCGGCGTGGTTCTCGCCGTTTGACGGGGGACTGCACTTCAGCGACTCCGGCCCATGCCGGCCGGATCGAGCCGAGGATGCGGACTGCATGATCCACGAGTACGGCCACGCCATCCAGGACTACCAGGTCCCCGGCTGGGGCGTTACGAACCCTGTGACCGGCCGAGACGAAACCGGTGCGATGGGCGAGGGATTCGGCGACTTCGCCGCCTGCGCCTATTTCTCCGACCGTAGCGGCGGCTTCCAGCGCGAAGTCTTCGAGGATTGGGTGTTCGGCCCGGCCGGCCTTCGGCGCGTCGACGGTACCAAGCACTATCCGACCGACTGGGCCGGCGAGGTCCACGACGACGGTGAGATATGGTCGGCTGCGCTCTGGAACATCTACCGTGCCATCGGCGGGGACTCCGGCGCTCCCGCCGACCATGAGGCGGCTCGGCGGGCCATGCTCCGCTCGGTGATCGAGAGCCACCCGCTGGTCGCTACAGACGGCACCATGGCGGACGGCGCCGAGGCGGTAATGACCACCAACGCCGCCTTCGACGACCTCCGCGGCAAGCACCTGATGGCCATGCTCGACTCGTTCCACGACCGCGGCATCCTGCCGGTGGCCGCTGGGGCGAACCTCTATATCCGCGACGACGTTGCCGATCCGGGTACCGAGTCGTACCACTCCGGGACGTTCTGGGACTCGCCCGATGTGTGGGTCCGCAACATCGATGACGGCGGGACGACCCATCAGGAGCCCAAGGCAGGTCACGACAACTGGTTCTACGCACGTGTCCGCAACCGCGGCACGGCAGCGGCCCGGGCTTTCGTGGTGACGTTCAACGTCAAGCTCTGGCTGGGCACAGAGTTCGTCTACCCAACCGACTTCATCAACCCGCTGATCAGCGCCGCTCCTGGGTTCAACCTGGCGCCAGGCGGGACGGCAATAGTCAAGGCCAAGTGGCCGGCCGCGCTCGTTCCGGCGGCAGGCAGCCACGGATGTCTGCTGGTGTCCGCCTACACCCCGATGGAGCACGTGCCGGCGGGCACGCACGTCTGGGATCACGGCAACCTGGCTCAGAAGAACATGCACGTCATTGCCGCCGACGCGGGAGACACCGTCTCGATGTCCTTCCGATTCGGCAACCGGCTGAGCCGGGTCAGCCAGACCTTCCGCCTGGAGATCCGAAAGCCCAACGTCGAGTTGGGCGTATCCATCGCGGGCACGCCGGCGATCATGAAGACCGTCTGGGGGAGTT
>CABEBU010000013.1_pt1 | contig 23888 bp, 16 predicted proteins | sample 3132691 | NCBI WGS metagenome assembly CABEBU01 (sample SAMEA5534346, study PRJEB31848) | metagenome | biome: tundra; feature: field; material: soil | place: USA | collected 2013-05 | depth 0.45 m | reverse complement strand
GCCATCTGCCGCGCCAGCGGCCGTGCCGGCCCCGGCGCCGGCGACGCCGGAAACGCTGTCGGGGCAGGCGATGTCCGGGTCGCTCGAGACTGTCCCGGTAGTTGTCCGGCGACCCTGACTGACCCTTCCGCTAAGACCTGAGGTACGGACTCCAGGGAGGCTCCTCAGGATGGGCGCAAGAGTTTGGCCAGGAGGATGGCGAGCTGGCCTATCTGTCTCGGTGACGCAGGGCGCCGCGAAGATCGTGTATACCGTCCCGGCCGGACCTCCGATGTGCGCTGGGACGAGGGCCGACGGCAGGGAGTATGCGATCTACGGAACGCCCGCAGCGGAGCAGGCCTGCCCTCACTGAAGCACGGCCTCGGTATCACATGCTCGCCGCCCGGGTACCATCGGGATCACCCAACCGCGGCTGGCTCTTGTTGCGTGGCCCCCTGGTTGGGGGGAGGAGGCAGATGTGCAATTCCGCGGCCGTTTCGGCCAGCCGTTCTGCTCGATGGGCTGTCAGCTCATGGGAGACACCGAAGCGATCCAGGCACTCATGGATGGCCGGAGTGGGACTTGCGGGTTCTGCGGCAAGCGCGTGACCGCTTCAGCATATGAAGATCGCTGCGCGGTAGTGCCGCTGGAAGGAGCCTTCTACTTCATCTGTCCGGATTGCCGCGACCGGGGCAAGGCCTATCTGGCGAGCTACCCAAAATGCTGCAAGTGCGGCGGCGCCCTGAGCTAGGCAGAGTCGATCTCCGGCCTACCAGGCGTCGCTCGACGGCACCGGCGGCCACTCCCAGCCGGTCGTTCTAGCGATCCTCGTCGAGCACGTGTTGAACCCTCCGCCAGCGGGTTCTGGTCGCGACGAGAGGGTTCTGTCGATACCGGTCGGCAGCGACGGTCCTTCGACCCTGGCCCATTCGGCGGTCTGCGACTCGCAGGTCCTTGCGGGCGGGCAGGGCGAGCTTCACATGGCGCCGAAAGTAGACTCGCCGCTCCACAGCCCGCCGATCGCCTTGGAGCAGCGCCCCACACCTCGGGCAGATGCGCTCATCGGCGAGCAGTTGAGCCAGCGGAGCGGTGGCCAACAGAGTCCCACCGCACTTGAAACAGGCGAGCGGTGTCATGAGGCGATGCTAAGTAGTGCCGGGCGATAATCAATCCAACGCTTGAATCGTCCCGGCCTACAGGCCATGCGTCGCATTGACCGCAACGTCCCAACTGGCGTGGTATCTCGCCCGGGTTGGATGGGCGCCAGCCTCGAGGGAGGTTGGTCGCGATCGACTTGCGCAGGTAAGGGCCGAGTCGCGCTCCGGCGGCCCTGCGGACTTCACTCCTCCAGGGTCGAGATGTCGCCTTCGGGCAGGCCTTGGGCGCGGGCCTTCAGCAGGCGGCGCATGATCTTGCCCGACCTCGTCTTCGGCAGCTGGTCCACGAACTTCACATCTTCCGGCTTCGCGATTGGCCCCATCTCAGACCCGACATGCTGGCGCAACTCCTCGGCCAGCTCGGGCGATGCGGTGTAGTCGTGCCGCAGGAGCACGAAGGCATGGATCGCCTGACCCTTCAACTCGTGCGGCAGGCCGATCACGGCGGCCTCCGCCACCGCGGGGTGGCTGACCAGGGCCGACTCGACCTCGGCCGTGCCCAGTCGATAGCCGGAGACCTTGAGAACGTCGTCGACACGCCCAATGATCCAGTAGTAGCCGTCCTTGTCGCGCTTGGCCGAGTCACCAGTCAGATAGACGCCCGGGTACTTGCTCCAATACTGCTCGACGTATCGGTCGGGATCGCCGTAGATCGTGCGCAGCATCGCTGGCCACGGCCGCTTCAAGACGAGGAAGCCTTCCTCGCCCTCTTTGACTGGGTTGCCCTGCTCATCGTAGATGTCGGCTTGCTGGCCGAAGAACGGGCGCGTGCCCGAGCCGGGCTTCAGATCCACGCACGGCAGTGGCGTGATCATGAGCATGCCCGTTTCCGTCTGCCACCACGTATCCATGATTGGGCAGCGCCCTTTGCCGATGTTCTTGAAGTACCAGCGCCATGCCTCCGGGTTGATCGGTTCGCCGACGGACCCGAGCAGTCGCAACGACGATAGATCACGTCGATTCGGCCAAGCCTCACCGAATCGCATCAGGCCGCGAATCGCCGTCGGTGCCGTGTATAGGACATTGATGCCGTACCGCTCGACCATCGCCCACCATCGGTCTGGGTATGGATACGTCGGCGCGCCTTCATACATGAAGCTCGTAGCGCCGAGAATCAGCGGTCCATACACGATGTACGAATGGCCGGTTACCCAGCCCGGATCGGCCGCGCACCACCAGCGATCGTCATCCTTCAGATCGAACACGTACTTCAGCGTCGTGGCCACACCAACCTGGTAACCGCCGTGGGTATGGACGATCGCCTTCGGCTTGCCCGTCGTCCCCGACGTGTACAGCATGTACAACGGATCTTCGGCGTCGAGAATCTCGGTCGGGCAGCGCGGGTCCGCGATTGGCAGCGACATCAGATCGTGCCACCACATATCGCGCCCCTCCTCCATCGGCACATCGAGGCCCGTGCGCTTGACCACGACAACGTGCTCCACGATCGGGGCGCGCTTGATCGCCTCGTCGGCGATGTGTTTCAGCTCCACGATCTTGCCGTTGAGGAACGCGCCGTCGCATGTCACGACGACGCGCGACTGCGAATCCTCGATCCGGCCGTGCAGCGCCTCGGTGGAGAAGCCGCCGTACACGACCGAATGGACCGCACCGATCTTGGCGCAGGCCAGCATCGCGATCGGCAGTTCCGGGACGCGGCCCATGTAGATCGTGACCCGGTCGCCCTTCTTCACGCCCAGTGCCTTCAGCACGCTCGCGAACTTGCTCACTTCGCGATTGAGGGCGTGGTAGGAGAACGTGCGTTGGTCACCGCCTTCGCCTTCCCAAATGAGGGCCAGCTTGTTGCGGCGATGGGTCTTGAGATGGCGATCGATGGCGTTGTAGACGATGTTTGTCTTGGCGCCGACGAACCATTTGAAGAACGGCTTATTGGTGTCGTCCAGAACGGTCGTCCAGGGCTCGTGCCAATCGATCAATTCTTTGGCGCGCTCTTCCCAGAAGCCGACGAAATCCGCGTCGGCAGTGCGAGCCAGAGCATCCCAGTCTTTGATGTAAGCCCGCTCCATGACGCCGGCCGAGGGCTTGTACCACTCGTCGTATTGATTGTCTGGACCAGAAGCCGGCGCGCCGCCGGAGTCTGGCCCCACATGGGCCGTCGGCATGGCAAACACCTTCCTGCTGTCGGCGCACGCCGCCGCAGGGCTGACCCCGCCTGCCAGATCGATGGGCGCCTGTCGGCAGCGTAGGCGGATGGTGGGGTGGGTCCATTCGGCGGCTGGCGCGTCTCGCCCCGCGCTACGCCCGTTGCGCCCCACTCGGCCAACCCGGACTGAGTTTAGAGGCCCGACTTACGCCGGCCGTTCCTTGGCAGCCGGCGCTTGTGGCTCCGGGGCGGGCAGGCTGGCGGCGGCGGCAGCCTGACCGTGGCGCTTGTCGCGCTCCGAAACCGTGTGGAACTTGATCGCCGAGAGTCCGATTCCGGCGACTGCCGGGTCGATCGCATCGTCGGACGCCAGGACCCGCTCTGCCCCTGCCAGGATCACGTCACCGCCGGGCCCGCTGACCACTCGGCCCAGCACCAGCACGTCGTCGAAGTCGTAGATGTCGCGATAGTCGAGTAGCGCATAGCCCAGGTACGTGCCGATCGTCTCGTATACCCTCACGGCTCGCTCATCCCCAACCGCCATGAGCTTCTGGAGTAGGAGCAGGCGTTCGGGGAGCGGCGACCGTGAGTCAGTCGCAATGCCAGCCGGGGCCAAGAGGCGCCCAACGGCCTGCTGGGACATGTACTGGACCCCGCAGCCGCGATCGCCGGACCATTCGTCCACCGGGGCGTCCGGCGAGTAGTCGATCGGAGCGAACGCCAGTTCGTTGAGCCACGATGTCAGGCCGCCCTTGCGGGTCACATACCCGGCGGCCTCGCTCGAGCCCATCGCGATGCCGAGCAGCCCGCCGACGCCACCGACCATTGCTCCAGCCAGAGCAGTGACCTCGCCGTCGTTCACGACCACGAACGGGATACCGCCCCAGGCTCGCTTCATCTCGGCGAACAGTCCCGGCACGCGCGCTTTGAAGACCTCCGGCTTCACAGACCGAAAGAGCGAGGCGACCCGAATCTGATTCCCGACGTAGATCCCGGCGGCACTCCCGCCAATGGCGTCGACGCGCGGTAGGTGCTCCGCAGCGCGGCGCAGCGAGTCCATGATCTCATCGTAGTGCCACTGGGGATCGGAGTGCCGCAACGGATCCCAGGGGATCTCCTCGCTGAAGACGACCTCGCCGTCGATCACGGCGGCGGCCTTCCGATCGCTGGCGCCCAGGTCGAAGCCGATCCGCGAGCCCTCGAAATGCCGCCCCAGCACAGCGTTGGTCTCCCTGGACGCGGGGAACTCGGAGCGTGGCGCGGCCACGACTTCGAACGGGTCGCCGTACACGACCTCGGCCATCATGTGGGCATCCCAGCGGCCGGTGGCGTCTTCCGCATAGTGGCGCCGCAGATCGTCGACCAGCCCAGATGGACCGTCGACCCAGACCCGGCAACCACCGCGCGACCACAGCAGCGACTTGACGATACGCTCGCAGATGGCGCGACTGGCGACGGCCGCGGGGTGGCCCTCGCCGAAGAGGAAGACCTCAACCACGGCGACGGCGCCATCGGGCTGCTCGACGGCGACGGCGCCGACGATCCCCTCCAGGGACCCCCGGACGGCCTCCGCGAGCGCCCGCCGGGCAAGCACGGCCGGGCGGAAGGCGGCGTCGAGTGGCGGAGCAACGCGGGGCGCGACGAGGAAGGCCTCCAGTGACTTGGGTTGCGTTGCTCGCCCGTTCATCCGATCTGTCACTCCCACCGCGGCATTTGCGACCTGCCGCATCTCTCTACGGAACGGTCTTGATGCGACCGCGAAACCGCTCACGCAGACGCGTGTTGTGCTCTCGGCCGTCCTGTTCGGAGTTGGCTCGGCACAGGCAGCTCGACGGTTACCAGGCACAGCCCGCGGTCTTCGGGGGCGAGCAGATGGCCAAACATCTTGATCACGGCGTCAACGTCACCTTCGCTTGATTGTCGGAGCTAGCGTATCGAGTCCGCCAGCCCGTGTGGACATTGGGCAACAACCTGCGCCGGGACGAGCGCAACGAGAAACGAACCCCGCGGGCGAATCGGCGACTGCCCTCGAGTCGGCGGCAATCGCCGATTCGAGCCTCAGCACCGCTGGAAGGGCGCCCGACCGTGCCCAAGATCGGGCGCCCGGAATCTCTATCCGCGAACGGCGCCCTGCGTTAGACCGCCAACCATTCGGCGCTGAACGAGAAGGAAGAAGATCAGAACGGGGAGGGTGAAGAGTGTGGACGCCGCCATAGTCGCGCCCCAGTCAGTGCCCAGGAATGTTCGGAAAGACACCAGCCAAACAGGGAGCGTGTAGTTCTGCTGCTCAACCATGAAGGTGTTGGCGAAGAGGAACTCGTTCCAGGCGGTGATGAAGCAGAAGATCGACGTGGCCACGAGCCCCGGCGCAAGCAAGGGCAGGGTGACCTTCCAGAAGGCCTGGAAGCGGCTCGCCCCGTCGACCATCGCCGCCTCCTCGAGGTCGACCGGGATACCCGCGACGAACCCGCGCAACGACCAGATCGTGAAGGGCAGAGTGAAGATGAAGTAGATGAGGATCAGTGTTGGAACCCAGTTGTAGCCCCAGTCCTTGATCGCCAGAAAGATCGGGATCAGCAGCGCCTCGAACGGAGCCATCTGCGCGATCGCCACGAGCAGCAGGAAGCTCTTTCTGCCACGGAACCTGACGCGCGCTAACGTCACTGCCGCCAGAAAGCCCACGACCAGAGCCAGAACCACGGTCGAGACCGAGACGAAGACGCTGTTGCGGACGTAGTCCAGGAAATGGGGCTGGCTCAGCGCTTTGGCAAAGTTGTCAAGCGTGAACGACGGGATGAAGACCGGGGTGTAGGTCTGGAACTGTTCCTGGCTCTTGAAGGCCGTGTTGACCATCCAATAGACCGGGAACACGAAGAAGATCGAGACCAGGAGCCCCAGTCCGTTGAGGGCGATCCTGCGCGTACGGCGGCTCACTGCGCCTCCAGGGACTTGATCATGCGGCGGATGTACGGAACCAGCACGACGAGCAGAAGGAGCATCATCACGACCGAGGCCGCGGCAGCGTATCCGTACTTCTGTTCAGAGACACCGACTATGTATGAGTACACCGACAGGGTGATCGTCCCCTGGTCCGGCCCGCCCTGCGCCATGGCGTAGACCTGGGTGAAGACTTTGAAGTCCCAGATCACGGACAGGAAGATGAGCATCATCAGCAGCGGGGCAAGGGACGGCAGGGTGATGTGGCGGAAGATCTGGCGTTCGCTGGCGCCGTCAACCCGGGCCGCCTCGGGTAGCTCCTTCGGGATCGACAGGATGCCCGCATAGAGACTGAGGGCGACGAAGGGGATTGCCTGCCAGACGATCAGCAGGGTGATGACGCCGAATGTGGTCAGGCCGGTCTCGAACCACGAGTGGTTCAAGTAGTCGCCGAAAACCCCCAACTGGCTGATCGCCCAGTTGACCACGCCGAGCTTGCTGTCGAACAGCCACTGGAAGAGGACGGCGCCGGTCACAACCGGCATTGACCAGGCAAGAACCATTGCCGACGTGAGGATCAGCCGGACGAATCTGTTGAGTCTCTCGAGCAGGAGCGCGACCAGGGTGCCGAAGAAGATGGTCAAGGTCACGTTGATGACCATGAACACGGTCGTCCTGAAGAGGACCGTGAGGAAGTCCGGAAGGCCCGCCGGGCTCTGGAAGAGGAGGTCGTAGTAGTTCTGGAAGCCAATCCAGGTGGTGACGTGGTTGATGATTTCGAAGAGGCCGAACTTCTGCAGGCTCGTTTCGAAGAGCAGCAGGACCGGGTAGCCGAGCAGCACCACGAAGGTAATCACGGTCGGCAGGAGGGCCAGGTACGGCAGGATGTCGTGAACGATCCTGGCGTTGCTGCGATGTCGCGAGGGAGCGACATACAGACTGGGCGCGGCCGGACGGGCTAAGTCAGTCGTTGGCGGCCGAGACATCTGTCTGTGCTCCCTCGCGAGTTCAAACCGATTGGCTAGACGGGACCAGGTGCCCGGCTAGTTGCCGTTGATGACGGCGTTGATCTTCGTGTCTGCCGCCTTGGCCGCATCGGCGACCGAGGCCTGCTTGGTGAGGATCGAGGTCAGCATGGCCTTGATCGGGTTGTTCGCCTCAACGGCGGCCCAGCCCTTGGCGTTCGGGGTGAACCCGGACGCTGCGGCCGCTTCAGCGGCCTGGATCTTCAGGGTCGCGTTCGCTGGGGTGTCCGCGATGTTGGCCGCATAGGTCTTGAGGCTCGGGATCTCGCCAATACCGATCTCGAGGTTCTGGCCGGTTGGGGTCGACAGCTGGGCAACCCAGTCAAGGGCGGCCTGCATGTTCTTGTCGTTCTTGGGGATACCGATGACCGAGCCGCCGAGGAAGACCGGGACGGTCTTGCCATCGTTGATGCTCGGAATCGGCATAGCAGCAACCTGGGTGGCCTTGGTGACGGCGCCGGTGGTACCGATGCTGCCAGCGATCTCCCAGCCGTTACCGATGTACATGCCGATCTTGCCCTGCTGGAACAGAGTGTTCTGCTGGGGGTTGGCCTCGTCGTTGTCCTTGGGGCCGGTGGAGCCGGCGGCATAGTAGTCGACGTAGTCCTGGATGCCCTTCTGCGAAGCGGGGCTCGAGAGGCTGGCGGTCCAGGTACCGTTCGCCTGCGTGGCGATCTGGCCGCCGTTGTCCCAGATCATCTGGATGAGCGCGTACCAGTTCTGGCCAGGCAGGTAGAGGCCGGAGAAGTCCTTGACGGACGCGTTGTCGGCCTGGAGCTTCTTGGCGGCCGCGATCAGCTTGTCCTTGCTGGTGATGGTCGCGGGATCGATCTTGGACGTCGCGAAGAGGTCCGTGCGGTAGATCAAGACACGGTCACCGGCGTAGAACGGGACGGCCAGGAGCTTGCCGTTGTACATCGACGCGTCATTCAGGGAGGCGAGCCAGGCCTGGCCCGGGTCTCCGCTGACGTTCGAGGTGCCGCCGCCGAGCATCGCGCGCGAGCTGGTCAGATCGGCCAGAGCGTCAGCTGCCTCGAAGGTGACCGCCTGCGTGTTGCCCATCTCGAAGACATCGGGCGGGTTGTTGCTGGCGAGAGCTGTGGTCAGCTTGTTGACGATGCCGCCCCACTGCTGGACCTGGTAGTTGACCACGCAACCCGGGTGCGCTTTCTCGAACTCGGTGTTGAGGGTGGATGCGACGGCGTCGGTGAGCGAGCCGGACATGGCCCAGACCGTGAGCGTGGTGCAGGTTGCCGGAGCGGCACTGGGCACCGTGGTCGCGGCGGCCTGGCTGGTGCCCGGAGCCTGACTAACCGGAGCGCTAGAGGGCGCCGTGGTCACGGCCGAGCTCGAGCACGCAGCGACCATCGCTACGACCGCAAGTAGAGCGATCTTTTTCCCAATGATTCTCACTTTGTTTCCTTCCTCCATTTAAGACCGAGACATCTTCGTGCTGGCCTCCGGGTTGTCCCGGGTCAGCCGATCCATCATTCAGCCGGCAAGTCCTCCTCTCTCGGCGCCGGCCAGGCGCGGCATTGCACCCGCCTGGGCCGTGGGCTCCGCGGCGACCTGCGTGACGAACGGTCTGGGTCGCGGCATGGGATGTAGCGGTCGAAGACTTAGCCCGAGCTCGCGGGTCATCAGCAGAGCCGACGCGCCGAGAACGACGATGTCGTCGATCCGTCCAAGCTCGAAAGTGGTATCCGAAGCAAGAGCTGCCAGCGACCTGCTCGAAGCCGCCGCGCTGACGGCCTGTAGCCAGGGCTCGCCGAAGGCAGCCATCGTGCCCGCCAGGACGATCCGGCGGACATGGAGTGCGCCAATCAGGCTGGCGACGGCCTCTCCGAGGCGCGTCCCAGCTTCGAGGACGATGGCGCGAACCCCGGGGTCGCCCCGTCCGAAATCGGCAATGGCCTGATCCATGGAGACGGGCTCGCCCCGGAGCGAGGCCAGGCTGGTCAGGACGGCCCTGGCGCTGGCCACGGTCTCGAGGCAGCCACGTCGACCGCAGCGGCAGACGTCGCCGTTCGGATCCATCACGGTGTGGCCGATCTCGCCAGCTCCAAAGCGGTCGCCCTGGAAGAGCTCGCCGTTCAGGACCACGCCGGCCCCGATCCCCTGGCCGACTTTGATCACGATCAGGTTGGCCCCGCGGGTCTCGGTGAAGACGTGCTCGGCGAGCGCGGCGGCCTGGCTGTCGTTGGCGACGTAGACGGGGACCTGAAAGCGTTCGGCCACGAGAGCACCGAGGGGCAGATGCCGCCAGTCTCGCTTGACCGCCTCGACCACCGTTCCATTAATGGTGTCCACGAGGCCCGGAGCGCCGACGCCAATGCCGAGGACGGGGCCGTCCGCCGTGGCGATCACCTGGTCCATCAGCTGCATGGCGAGCCCGAGTGCATCGTCACGGTCGGCGTCCTCGGACGGGACCTCGACACGGCGAATGATCTCGCCGCGGAGGCTGACGGTGGCAGCGGTGAAGACTCGATCCCCCAGGTCGACCCCAACGAGGAGCCTGGCGCGATCGGGAACCTGGAGCAAGATCGGGGCCTTGCCCCCGGTGGAGGGACCGCGCCCGATCTCACGCGCGAGGCCGGATGCGAGCAGCCCTCCGACGACGTCCGAGACCGTCGTCCTCGTGAGGCCGGTCAATCTCGCGACTTCCGCGCGACTGATAGGACCCTGGTCGTACACGGTCGCGAGGATGAGCTGCTCGTTGTGCTCGCGCGTTTCGTGCAGCGTAGCCTTGATCGCTCGCTCCATCCAGACGCCTCCTCGTACTTTGTCCAGGGCATTGACAAAGCCAGATTAGGGCCTTTGTCAAGAGGTCTGACGAAGTCCGCCAGTTTCGGCCTCAAGATGAGCCTGACTTGGCGCAACGGGACCGGCCGAGGCCTACCCGCCGTAGGGCGGCACACGGTGCTTGACACGCGCCCTAGTCTGCCTTTGTATAGTGTCTGGACAAAGATCCTCGCGTCGAGCAGACGCTTGAACGGACGGGAGGCGGCCAGTTGGGCATGCGGTTGGAGCTCGGGGAGGCGCCCGAAGTCGTTCGGTCGATGATCGAGACGCAATGGGCGGTCATCGATTCAGTCGCCGAGGCTATCCATTCGCATGACGTGAACATGGTTTTCATCGCGGCCCGAGGGACGTCCGACCACGCCGCCATCTACGCCCAGTATCTCTTTGGGGTTCATAACAAGCTCCCGGTAGCCCTCGCAGCGCCATCGATTCAGTCCCTCTACGGTGTCGTCCCCGAGCTCCACAACGCGCTCGTCATCGGTGTTTCGCAGTCGGGCCAATCGCCGGACGTGGTCGGCGTCGTGGAAGAGGCTCGCCGCCAAAACGCGCCGACGATCGCCGTCACCAACGACCCCGGATCCCCCTTGGGCCGCGCAGCTGAGTTCCGCATCGACATCCATGCCGGTGTCGAGCGCGCCGTAGCCGCGACGAAGACCTACGTCGCCGAGCTCACCGCGCTGGCGATGCTGTCGACCGCCCTGCAGGGGAACGACCTTGCCAGGCGGCAGCTCGCGGCTGTCCCAGACGCAATCGCCGAGGCGCTTGGGCTAGAGGAGGCCGTCGAGTCGGCCGCTCGCGAGCAGGCTGGCATCCAGCGCGCCGTGGTGCTCGGGCGTGGCTTCAATTACTCGACCGCCCTCGAGTGGTCGCTCAAGCTGAAGGAGACGACCTACGTCCTCGCCGACGCCTACTCGACCGCTGACTTCGAGCACGGCCCGATCGCGATCATCGACCCAGGCTTCGTGGTCCACGCAATCGTCGCCGACGGCCCGACGCTGCCCGAGATGGAGGCGGTGCTGGGACGACTGCGCGAGGCCGGCGCCCGACTCGTTATCGCGTCGAATTCCGCCACGGCCCTCGGCTATGCGGACGTCCCGCTTCGCCTGCCGGAGTCGCCGGAGTGGCTCTCCCCGCTCTCCGCGATCATTCCGGGCCAGCTCTTTGCCTACCACCTGGCTCTTGCCAAGCACCTCGACACTGACCACCCGCGCAACATCCAGAAGGTGACCAGGACCACGTGACGCCAATGCCCAGCCTCGCCGCCTCCGGGATCCCCTCCAGGCCCAGATGCAAGGCAATCATCCTTGCCGCCGGGAGTGACGAATCCGGGTCCCGTCCTCCGCTCCTGGCGCGCCTCGGCGACCAGACGATCCTCGACCACGTCATCGGCAACGTCCTCCAGATCGTCGCGCCCGAGGACATCTACGTCGTCATCGGCCCATCGCAAGCTGCGATCCAACGTCATCTGGGCGATCGTTTCACGTACCTGGTACAGGAGGAGCCCAGCGGCACCGGCCACGCCGTTCTGCAGGTCCGGCAGCAGCTCGCCGACTTCGACGGCGATCTGCTGATCATGTACGGCGACACGCCGCTCTTCCGGTCGGCCTCGATCCGCGGCCTGCTCAACCGCCACGCCCTCAAGGTCGCGGACCTGACGCTGCTCACCGCCGTCGTGGATCGGCCGCTTCCCTACGGCCGGATCCGGCGCGGCGAGGACGGCCGGATCCGCAACATCGTGGAAGCCTCCGACGCAACGCCCGCGGAGCAAGCGATCAACGAGCTCAACCTGGGCGCCTACGTGGGCCGGGCCGAGAGCATCTTCGCCATCCTCGATACCATGGCTGCCGCGGGACAGCACCGCTTTACGGACGTCGTCGATTGCCTCAGCAGCGCGGGCAAGCGGGTCGAGAGCTATCGGACATATGACGAGGACGAGGTCCAGGGGATCAACTCCGCGGAGGACCTGAGTCATGCCGAGCTCATCCTCCAAAAGAGGCTATTCCGGCCACGCCGCAACGAGGAGCAGAACCAGGTTGCGTTTGGGACGGGTGGCTGGCGGGCCATCATCGGAGAGGGCTTCACTTTCCACAACGTCAGGCGCCTGTCACAGGCCATCGCCAATGAGGTCACCCGCCGGGGGGTGGAGCAGCAAGGCGTTCTCATTGGCTTCGACCGTCGCTTCCTCTCTCGCCAGGCCGCGGAGGCCGCGGCGGAAGTCTTCGCCGGGAACAACATCCCCGTCACGCTGATTCCAGAGGACGTCCCGACGCCGCTCGTGACTTTCGCCACACCGTACCTGGGGGCGGCCTACGGCCTGATCTTTACCGCCAGCCACAACCCGCCGGAATGGAACGGCCTGAAGGTCTTCAAGAGCGATGGCTCGCTGCCCATGGACGACGAGACCCGCCGCTACGAAGAGGAGACGAGCGCCCTCTCGGAGGCTGAGGTCGTCAAAATCGAACTCGACCTCGCCCTCAAGGCTGGCATCGTCGTGAAACGCGACCTAAGCAACCCATACATCGACAACATCGAGAAGTTCGTCGACGTTGAGTCCATCCGCTCGGCCGGGCTCAAGGTCATCGTCGACCCGATGTACGGCACCTCTCAGTTGACCCTCGGCACGATCCTCTCTGACGCCCGCTGCCGGGTCACCTTCATCCACGAGCGCCACAACCCGCTGTTTGGCGGCCGCTCGCCAGCTCCGGATCTCAAGGCCCTGCAGGTGCTCATCACCAGCATCCGCGACGAGGGCAACTACGACCTGGGTATGGCCACTGATGGCGACGCGGACCGAATTGCCATCGTCGACGAGCGGGGCGAGTACGTATCCACCAACGACCTGCTGCTGCTGATCTACTGGTACCTCCACGAGGTCCGCGGCTGGAAGGGCGGCGTCGTACGGAACCTGTCCACGACCCATCTGCTAGATCGCCTGGCCAAGGCTCTCGGTGAGGAATCCTACGAGGTACCGGTCGGGTTCAAGCACGTTACCGCCAGCATGCTCGCGCACGATGCAATGCTCGGCGGCGAGTCCTCGGGCGGCCTGACGGTACGTGGCTATATCCTCGGCAAGGACGGCATCTTCGCTTGCGCCCTGGTGGTGGAGATGCTGGCTCGAACTGGCAAACGTATCTCCGAGCTGCTCGAGATTGTGACCAGGATCACCGGGCGGCTCTATCAGCTCGACGCAGCCATCCCGTCCACGCCCGAGATGCGGATCGAGGTACCCCGCCGACTCGAGGAAACCCAACTTGACGCCGTCGGCGGATACAAGGTTCTGAAGATCACTCATTACGACGGCACGAAGATCTTCCTCGAGAACGACAACTGGGTCCTGTTGCGTTTTTCGGGCACCGAGCCGGTTCTCCGCCTGACGGTCGAGGCCGACAGCCCCGAGAAGGCGGCCGAGCTGATGGGCTGGCTCCAGAGTTTTGTGCAGGTCCGGACCTAGGTCGAAAGCGCAGGAGTTACACGCCCGATGCAGTACGGCCATTTCGACAACGAGCGTGACGAGTACGTCGTCGATCGACCCGACGTCCCGGTCTCCTGGACGAACTACATCGGCGTCCGGGACATGTGCGCGGTTCTGTCGCACAACGCGGGCGGGTATTCCTTCTTTCGCTCCGCCCAGGATCATCGGATCACTCGCTTCCGCCAGAATGGCGTACCGCTCGATCGACCTGGCCACTACATTTACCTTCGCGACGAGGAGTCGGGCGACTACTGGTCGGTCAGCTGGCAACCCGTCGGCAAGCCGCTGGACACCGCGAAATATGAGACCCGGCACGGGCTCTCGTACTCGAAGTTCAGAGCCGAGTACTCCGGAATAGAGGCCGAGCAGACCGTCTTCATACCGGTCGACGATGACGTGGAGCTATGGGACGTGCGGGTCAAGAACACCGGCCCGACTCCGCGCTGGCTTTCAGCGTTCTCGTTCGTGGAGTTCTCCAACGGCCACATCGAGATCGACAACCAGAACCTGCAGATGAGCCTGTACGCCGCGGGCTCGAACTACAGAGACGGCATTATCGAGCACGACTTCTATTACGAGCCCTGGACCTACCACTTCTTCGCCGGCAGCTTCGAGCCGGATAGCTACGACTGTCTCCGCGACAGCTTCATCGGCGTTTACCACACCGAGACCGACCCGGTGGCACTCGAGCGGGGCGAATGCTCGGGCAGCAGCGAGCTGGGCGGCAACCACTGCGGGTCGCTGCAGCACCGCTTCAGCCTTGCCCCCGGCGAAGAGACACGATTTGTCTTCATGCTCGGGGTCGGGTCGCGTGACGCAGCCGGCTATGCACTGCAGCGCAAGTACTCAGACCTCGCCAACGTGGACGCTGCCTTCGCGAGCCTGGCCGACTACTGGAAGCGCAAGAAGGCCGTCATGGCGGTGAAGACGCCGTCAGAAGCGATGAACGCGATGATCAACACCTGGACCCTCTTCCAGGCCGAGACGTGCGTCGTCTGGTCGCGCTTCGCGTCATTCGTCGAGGTCGGAGGGCGGACCGGGCTGGGCTACCGAGACACGGCTCAGGACGTCATGGCGGTCGTCCATACCAACCCGACCAAGACCAAGCAGCGCATCGTGGAACTGCTGCGAGGCCAGGTCAGCGCCGGCTACGGCCTCCATCTCTTCGACCCCGATGTCTTCGACCCGGCCCCCAAGCCCTACAAGGAAGGTGCCAAGCTGCCGACGGTCGTGCCGACGCCAAAGCCGTCGGACGTAATCCACGGCATTGCCGACGCCTGCTCGGACGACCACCTGTGGCTCGTACCGAGCATCGTCGCTTGGGTCAAGGAGACCGGCGACGTCGCATTTCTGGACGAGGAGATTGCATTCGCCGACGGTGAGAAGGCAACGGTGTACGAGCACATGAAGCGCGCCCTCGACTTCTCGGCCGAGCAGGTCGGATCGAACGGCGTGTGCAAGGGCCTTCGGGCCGACTGGAACGACTGCCTCAATCTGGGAGGCGGCGAGACGGCCCTGGTCACCTTTCTCCACGTCTGGGCCATCAATGCCTTCCTCGAGGCGGCCCGACATCTGGGCCGCGCGGCCGACGTCGAGAAGTACAAGGCCATGGCCGAGCGAGTCAAGGACCGCGCCAATGAGACCCTGTGGGACGGTGAGTGGTACCTGCGTGGCTTCACCCGCAAGGGGATCAAAATCGGCTCCCACGAGAACGAAGAGGGCAAGATCTTCCTCGAGCACATGCCCTGGGCGGTCATCTCCGGAGCCGCTCCGCGAGAGCGCGGCATCCAAGCCATGGACTCCGTCGACAAGTACCTCTTCTCGCCCTACGGCCTGCACCTGAACTGGCCCGCCTACAGCAAGCCCGACGACGACATCGGCTACGTCACGCGGGTCTACAAGGGAATCAAGGAGAACGCCGCGATCTTCAGCCACCCCAACGGCTGGCCGATCATCGCCGAGTGCATCCTCGGCCGTGGTGAGCGAGCGATGAAGTTCTACGACGCCATCCTGCCCTACAACCAGAACGACATCATCGAGATCCGCGAAGCCGAGCCCTACTCCTACTGCCAGTTCATCATGGGTCGCGATCACACGGCATTCGGACGGGCGCGCCATCCCTGGCTGACAGGTACCGCTGGCTGGATGTACACCGCCGCCACGCGCTACATCCTGGGTATCCAGACGGAGTTCGACGGCCTGGTCGTGGATCCGTGCATCCCCGGCGATTGGAGCGGCTTCCAGGTCTCCCGCCAGCTCCGCGGCGCGACGTACGAAATAGACGTCCGGAACCCCAATGGCGTCGAGAAGGGCGTCCAGTCGGTGACGCTCAACGGTCGGCCGATCGCCGGTCCCGTCCCGTTTCAGCCGGCCGGCTCGACCAACACCGTCGTGGTTGTGATGGGCTGACGCCGTGACGACGCCCAGCGCGCCCCGGGCGGCCGCAACCACGCTCTCGCTGTAAGCCTCCGTGAGATCCAGGCAGCGACCAGTTGCCTGTTCCACCGACCTACTGACCTACGCCCAACGGCCTTGGAACCGCTGCTCGATCTACTCCTTCGCCGGGTGGTATCGGCGGCTCCTGCTAGGCCGCTCGGATCGCCAGGCTGAATCCGTCCCCGGCAGCGACCGACCCAAAGTCGACCAAGCGCCACGGATGGTTCTCCGCGCCGTGCCTGTGGCCTCCACCGCCCCAACCGATCACGTCGCCGCCGGCGCCCAGGGCCAGCGCATGGAAGGCGCCGGCCGCGATTGCGGTCACGTTCTCCAGCCCCACGGGAACGTCGAGCTGGCCGTAGCTGTTGTCGCCCCAGGCCACGACTGTTCCGTCGGCGAGCAGGGCGAGACTGAAATCGCCCCCGGCCGAGATGGACGTCACGGGCAGGAGCCCGGCCGGGACGTCCGACTGTCCGTGCCCGTTGTCGCCCCAGGCAACGACTGTTCCGTTCGGTCGCAACGCCAGGCCGTGGTACTCGCCGGCGGAAATGGCGGTTACCCCGGTAAGCCCGGACGGCACCGGGGTCGCGCCTCTGCCGTCGCCCCAGCTGACGACTGTTCCGTCGGCCCTGAGGGCGAGGGCGAAACCGCTGCCGGCCGCGATGGCGGTCACTCCATTGAGGTCGTGCGGGACATTGGTCTGGCCGAGCTTGTTGGCGCCCCAAGCCAGGACCGTCCCGTCGGATCGCAGGGCCAGGCTGAAGCCGTCCCCGGCCGCTATTGCGATCACGTCCGATAGGCCATCGGGAACGTCCGCCTGACCCACGGAATTGTCTCCCCAGGCGCCTACGCGGCCGTGGTCGTCCAGGGCAAGGGCGTGGTCGGTGCCGGCCGCGGCAGCCACGATGTTGCTCATCGGGATCGGCTCGTTTCCACTAGCCACCGCCGCAGCACCCCAGGAGAAGACTTCGTCGGGGGCTCCGAGCCATGGCTCCCCGGCATCCCTTGCAGCCGACCACACGGGCGAGCAGAAGGCCAGCAACATCAGGCCGCTGCCGGCCAGCTGGATCGCAGTCAACGCCGCGGCGTCCAAGTTTTTCGCCGCCAGACTGCTGGTCGCTACGCCCTGAGCCAGGTGGCCGGTCACTAACTCGGTGCAGCTGGCGACGGCAAGCAGGGTGGCCCCGACCGCGGCGCATTGCCAGAGTCGACTCCGCACCTCGCCTGCCAGAACGGCCGACACGCAAGAGCCGCACAGAATCAGAAGGCACAGCAGCTCGAGGGGCAGGGCCATTCCGCGGACCGATCCGGCCAGATGAAGCGGATCGAAGCCTCCGCCCAGTGGCTGGCTGGCGGAGGGCAGCCATCGAGCGGCGCCGTAGAACGCCACCATGGCCGCCACGATCGCCGCCCGCCACGCAAACCACCCCAGCCACTTCGACCTGCTTCTGCGTGAGCGCTCCAGGCCGAGGGCTACGGCTGCTGGGCCGACGAAAGAGACAACCGCCACGACGGCCACGACCGAGGCCAAGGCGTATCCGAACTGGTCCATCAGGCCCGGAGATCGCCGCACGATCCACCAAACCAGGCCGGCCATCGCTGGCAGCGTCGTCCAGACGATCGCACCCACGAGCACGAGCCTGATCGAGCGCCAGGCGTCCGAACGCCAGATCAGGACGCCAGCTGGCAGAAGCGTGACGGCGCAGGAGTAGCCCAGTCGGAGAGCCAGGTCCACGATAGAGGACGCGGACCAGTCCCCGGACGACCGCGCGTCCACGACCGCCGTGCTCGCTTGGGCCATGGCGAGCAGAACGAAGATCCACATCGGCGCAGAGGCTCTAGCCAGAAGGCGACCGAGGCGGTTCGCGCTTCGAACGCGCAGTGGCGGGTCCGGGTAGACGCGGCTGCCGTCCAGCCGGTCATCCGCAACCAGCCCATAGGGGGGCGAATTATCCCGCCACGCGTCACTCTCTAGCGTGGACTCCAGCGGCCGAAGCCGCTCCACGGGCCGACGCCGCTCCAGAGGCCGAAGCCGCTCCAGAGGCGGCAGCGAATCCCCATCCAACCTCCCCTGGATCAGGCCGTTCCCGACCGGGCGCGTTCCATCGCGAGACTCGGACGATGGACTGGCCTCGTCCCATCTCACGCCCCGCTCATGTCGCCGCATTGCGCCCTTCAGTTCCCCGAATTGGAGTTGCCACGGGCATCAATTCTAGTCGTGCCTGCGAATCGTTTCCATCAGTCGAACAAGGGATTCCGAGGTCGGGCAGCCACTCAGAAAGTGGCACGCCGGGAGGGCCTCGGGCGCGCAAGAGCAGCAACGCTGCCGTTGATCGACGACTCGGCGACCCGTACCCGACGCCGGCCGCGGCGAGGATCGTGTATGCCATCCCGGCCGGACCCCCGATATGCAGTGGGACCAGGCCTGATGGGTGGCCGTATTCGATCTTGAAGCGCGGCACTCGATCGGACGCGCCTGGAGGCCGTCGGACGCGGCCGTTCCGGGAGTACGGCACAAACGAAATGCCCGAAGGAACCGCGATCACTAGCTGCCCCAACCAATGTAAACACCGGCTGGATCACTAGATGTTCGATGCCCCTTCGAGCGACTCCACAGTCGGCCGGTCGGCGAGCGACTGTCAAGAGACGTTCCGCATTACAGAATCCGCTGCGCTTGGGGGCGCCGCCGACGCCTTCTACGAGGCCAGGACGTCGCGGCTGGTCCCTTATGGCCCGCCCTAGATCGAGCCGCTGAACGTGTCGCAACTCGAAATCGAGCCCTTCTGGTAGCCGGTAGTGAACCACTGGACGCGCTGTGCCGAGGAACCGTGCGTCCAGGACTCCGGGTGCACGCTGCCCTGGGTCTCGGATTGGATCCGGTCGTCGCCGACTGCGGACGCCGCATCCAGCGCCTCCGAGATATCGGTGCTGGTCAGCGGCTGCAAGTAGCTGGTCTCGGTGGCGTGGTTGGCCCAGACGCCCGCGAAGCAGTCGGCTTGAAGCTCGGTCCGAACCGACTGGCCCTGGGCTCCCTGCTGGCTGCTGGACTGGCCCAGCTTCCCCTGGAGATCCTGGACATGATGGCCGTATTCGTGGGCCAAAATGTAACCTTCCGCGAAGGGTCCGCCCGTGGCCCCGAACTGGGTCTGGAGCTGCTGAAAGAACCCAAGGTCGATGTACACGTACTTGTCCGCCGGGCAGTAGAAGGGGCCCGTCTGGCTCGTCGCGGCGCCGCAGCCCGTATCTGCCGAATCGGTGAAGAAGACCGTTTGGACCTTCGTGTAGCCCGTGCCGCTTGCCGGGAGCGCCGTCGCCCAATAGGCCTGGATGCTATCGACGTAGCCGACGATGCGGCAATCCTCATACGTGTTCGCGTCGGCGCCGGTCTTGCAGTGAGACAGACCCGTCCCCCCCGCGGCCGGGCTCAACAGGTTGTTGAGGTCACCCAGGGGATTGGAGCCGCTGCCGCCCAGGCCGTTGACCAGCAGGATCAGCACGAGCAGGAGCAATCCCGCGCCGCCTCCGCCGGCGATCATGCCGGTCCTGAGCATGCCGCCGCCGCGTTGGTCGGACACCTGAGACGTGTCGAGGTTGGCGTCGTTCCTGAATGTCATCTGTACGCTCCGTGTGACTCTGCAGCCACTAGTTACCGCTCGACTGGCCGGCGGGCCGGTATCGTCGGCGACCAGCGGAGCGGGGGACCCAGGCGGCACGGTGGGGCCCAGCGTCGGGGCCTTCTGACGTGGAGGATAGGTGCAATCGGGGGCGGCGAACGAGAGGGTTTTCATCCTCGCCGCCGGCGCCAGGTTCAGCCCAGACTCAATTTCGCCAGTGGTCGGAGCCTCTCCCACCGCGGTGGATTTGGCTGCTCCGCTTCCCTGGCTGCTTGAAAGACACGGAGGAAGCCATGACAAGCGATCACGTCGACAGCACCGGTAGTAGCCCCAGCGGGGCGGAATTCGTCAGGCGCATCGTCGTCCTCGTGTTCGGGCTGATCCAGCTCGTCATCGTGGCGCGCATCGTCCTACTCCTGCTCAACGCGCGAGAAGCCAACGGGATCGTGTCGGGCATCCTCAACATCAGCCAGCTGTTCGTCGCGCCGTTCGACGGGATACTGCGGACGGACGCCCTCCATGCCTCTGGTTCGACCCTCGATGTCACTGCGATCGTGGCCCTCGTCGGATGGACGGTCGTCGAAGCGATCATCGTCGCAGCCGTGGCTATCTTCCGGCGCGAGCCCGCCTGACCCCAGAGTGGGACCGCGTGGCGATCCCCAGGTGAACCACGGCGCTCGGGAGCAGTAGTTCTATCGATTAGGACGATTCCATCGAGCGCACCCTGGGCACGTGGCGCCAGGTCGACCTCGGCGACCCGTACTCGACGCCGGCCGGGGCGGAGCCACGCCTACCCTTCGCGAGGGCGGGGCCAAGGGGCCAGCCTCGCCGCGGTGCCTCCGATACACTCGTCAGACTCGCACCGCCGGAGCCGCCCAAGTGAAGACCCCTCGGTTCTGGAATCGAATCCCGTTCCTGACACCGCTCCCCGCGCAGGAGACGTCGCCGCACCAGACACAGGCGAACGCCGTGCTCCGTCCGGTGGTCTTCGGAGCGAATGACGGGCTGGTCAGCAACCTGGCCCTGGTGATGGGCGTCGCCGGCGCAAACCCGGCGCCCGGCGTGATCGTCCTGGCCGGCGTGGCCGGGCTGCTCGCCGGGGCCTTCTCTATGGCCGTCGGCGAGTTCATCTCGGTCCGATCACAGCGCGAACTCCTCGACCACCAGCTCGCCTTCGAACGGACACAGATCCGTGACACCCCCGATCAGGAGCGCGAGATCCTCGCCCGGGTGTACGAGGGGCGCGGGTTCACAGCGGAGGAGGCGTCCCATTTCGTAGACCGGGTCTTCGCCGACCCGGAGCATGCAGCCACGCTGCTCATATTCGAGGAGGTCGGGCTCGACGCCCGCTCCATCGGATCACCGACGGCGGCCGCCGCCAGCTCGTTCGTCGCGTTCACGATCGGCGCGCTCGTTCCGCTCATCCCGTACCTGCTCCTCGCCGGCGGAACCGCGTTCGCGACGAGCCTTGGCGCGAGCCTCGCCGCGCTCGCCCTGCTCGGGTACGGCATCAGCCGTCTGACCCATCGCCCGCCCCTCTACGCGAGCGCACGCCAGGTTCTGCTCGGTGGCGCTGCCGCCGCCGTCACATATGCGGTCGGGACTCTCATCGGCGTTCAGGCCGGAGGCTGACCCACCGGAAGAGGGAAGCGACGCGTCCGGGGCGTCGGGCGCGTGAGACAACAAAACCGGCGCCTATCGATGAAGCCTTCACCCTCGGTCTGGCGCAGCCACCAAGATGGCCATGGACGCGGCCGGGCCACCCCAGGGCATGCGCAGAGGTACAGTGGATGCGCGTCCGCAAGCGCGAAAGGGGAACGAGGATGCGTAGCCTATTGCTGACACTGGTCGCGGTCATCGTCATGGGGTGCTCCACCGCAGGTGTGAGTACGGAAAAGCCCACCGCAGGTGTGAGTACGGAAAAGCCCACCGCAGGTGTCAGTACGGAAAAGCCCACCGCACCGCCGGAGCCATCGCCAACCGGTGAGGCTCCAGTCTCCGTCACGGGCGACCTAGACACGGGCGCCAGCGGCAGCTTCGCGCTCGGCGGCGGACCCTATGAGGTGGCCTGGACGACGACGGCCGACACGGCCGGTTGCTACTTCTCGCTGCTCCTCACGACCAAGATCGACGGCCCGACCGTCAAGGGGGATGTGAAGCTTCTGCCAGAGGCCAAGTCCTACAGCGGCACCTTCCTCTGGGTTCTTGTCCAGGCTGGTACGTACGTGCTCCAGGAGGACAGAACGGGTTTCGGGCACTGCAAGGGCCCCTGGTCAGCCACCATAACGCCGTGGGCCCCCGCCCCACCCAGCTAGTGTTGAGATCTCCCTTCAGGCCAGTGGTTGTTTTCCTGCCGAACCGCGTAACCACATCTCGAGATTGAGGACCCTCCACAGCATGCTGCTGTCAATGCGGCCGGCTGCGAACGCCTGGATGGTCTCGAGGATTGCGCCCGGTGCCAGCAGGTCTGCGGACTCGGCCAACGAATGCGCGGCCAGCCTGTGCCACACCGGTGCGGCCTCTGTCAGCCATCTCTTCTCGGGCGGCTGGAAATTGAGCTTGTCGCGTCGACCCAACACCTCGTTCGGGACGATCCCCCGCATGGCCTCCCGCAGGACGACTTTGCGCTGGTCGCGGCCGGTGATCTTAAGCCTGTCTGGGAGCAGCAGACTGGCCTCGACGAGCCGGTGGTCCAGGAACGGGACGCGGGCCTCGATGCCGAAGGCCATGCTGTTGCGGTCCTCGTAGCGCAGCAAGTCGGGCAGGTTGTCCGAGGCCACGTCCAGCCACAGCTTCTGCGCCAGCAGAGTGCCGGGCTCGCACCGGGGCTCTTCGATCGCCTGGCCGCTCGAACCCTCGGCTCGTCCGATCCACTGCGACGGCATGCGGCGCCGGTTCAATCGGGCTGGCATGCGGCGCGACCCGATCACGGCATAGCCCAACGGGGCCCTGAACGGTCCGCGCTCCGCTCTCATCATTTGGACCGCCTGCCAGGCCGTGCGGCGGTTGCGCAAGGCGCCCGCCAGGCGGATGGCGTGATACAGCACGTAGCCCCCCAGCAGCTCGTCGGCGCCCTGCCCGTCCAGGAGAACCTTGACCCCGGCCTCGTGCGCGATTCGCATGACGTGGTACTGGGCGACGATGCTCGTCGATCCGAAGGGTTCGTCCTGGGCGTAAAGGATGGCCGGCAGCGACTCGAGGAACAGGTCGGTGTCCGGCGTCGTTGTATGGAGCTCCACGCCGGTGGTGGCCACGACGGCGTCAACGTACGGACGCTCGTCGATCCGGGCCTCCCTGAATTGGGCGAAGAAGGCCAGATGGGGGTTCGCCTCACGCTCTCGATGGCGCCGCCCCGCAGGAAGCAAGTTACTCGACCGCAGTGCGGCGGCGATGCTCACAATCGATGAGCTATCGAGACCGCCGGAGAGGCATGAGCCGATGGCCACGTCAGATCGGAGCTGGAGGGCAACGGCGTCGATGAGCAGCGACTTGAACTCCTCAATCCGGTCATCGTCGCCGGGCTGCCTGCGGAACGATGTGTCGGTGGCCAGCGCAGGCGCCGGCCAGTAGCAGTCCCAACGGCGCCCGCCAGCCGAGATCAGGAGCGAATGGGCGGCCGGGAAGCACTGGATATCCCGGAAGAACGTGCGGTTTCCCCGGGCCAGCGTACCGTCCGACAGGTACGTTCGGGCCACTCCGAGATCCGGATCGGCGGAGACCCACGGCAGCGTGCGCAAGGCCTTGATCTCAGACGCGAAGGACAGGAGGCCGGAACCCTCGGCCAGGAACAGCGGCTTTACGCCGAAGCGGTCGCGAGAGAGAAAGAGGGTTCGCTCCAAGGCGTCCCAGAGGGCGAAGGCCCAGATGCCGTTCAGGCGTTGCACGCAGGCCGTGCCCCACTCCGCGTAGGCCGCCAGAAGGACTTCTGTGTCGGACGACGTCGAGAACGTGTGTCCGAGCGGGGTGAGCTCGTCGGCAAGCTCCAGGAAGTTGTATATCTCGCCGTTGTAGACGATGGTGTACCGGCCGTCCCGCGAGGTCATCGGCTGATGGCCGGCGGGCGTAGGATCCAAGATGCTCAGCCGCCGCGATCCCAGCACGGCGGGGCCCAGGGCGACACTCCCTTCGTCATCCGGCCCGCGATGAACCAGCCGCTCGAGCATCCGACCAACCAGGGCGGGATCGGCGCGGTGATCGGTGAAGCTGACGAGACCGGCGATGCCACACATGTCGCCCCCTCCGACGCGGCTAAGTGGACGGCTCCAGTCGTTTGGCCAACGACGCGCCAACTATAGCGGAAGGTCGAGGCGCCGCCGTCATGGAGCCCGTTCTCTCCACGAGGCGCAACAGGTTAGCGGCGAA
>CABEBU010000008.1_pt1 | contig 24232 bp, 26 predicted proteins | sample 3132691 | NCBI WGS metagenome assembly CABEBU01 (sample SAMEA5534346, study PRJEB31848) | metagenome | biome: tundra; feature: field; material: soil | place: USA | collected 2013-05 | depth 0.45 m | reverse complement strand
CCTGCCAGCTCCTCGACCGTCTCGCCGCGCATGCGCAGCGCCACGAGCAGGGCCGCCAGCTGAGCCGGGGTCGCCTCGCCGTCCATTACGGCGCCCATGGCTCCCCGGGCCTCATCCATGCTGAGTATCTGGCCCTCGACGACGGAGGCGAGGGCCGCCCTTACCAGTTCGCTCACCGCCCTGCCTCCACTCGTCCGGTCGCCACTGCCGCCGGCGCGACTGCCACGGCATCCGCTCCCCGTCCGAACCCGACCAGGGCAAACGAGCCTGAGGCCTGGTCCAGCAGGAGCCCGTCGCCCTCGCCGCACTGGCGAAGGAAGTTGGCCAGCAGGTGCGGCCCCTCCGGCGTGAGCACAGATTCGGGGTGAAACTGCACGCCCTCGACCGGTGCATGCAGGTGTCGGATGCCCATCACCACGTAGTCACCCTCGGTCCGGGACGTGACGACGAATTCGGGGGGCAACGTTTCCGGAGCCACGCTCAACGAGTGGTACCGGGCCGCCGAGAACGGCGACGGCATCCCGGCCAGCAGCCCCTTCTGGTCGTGGCGGACGCTCGAGGCCTCGCCGTGGACCAGCGTGGGCGCCCGCTGGATCGTCGCCCCGAAGGCCTGGGCCATGGACTGCATGCCGAGGCACACGCCGAGAAGCGGGATCTTGCGGTCGACGGCGACTCGGACCGCGTCCATGGAGACGCCGGCCGAGTCTGGGTTGCCGGGTCCCGGCGACACGACAATGCCTCGCAGATTCGCCGCCGCATCGTCTGCCAGTGATTCGATGCCGGCCCGATCGATGGCGTCGTTGCGCACGACGCGGACATCAGCCCCGGCCGCCTCGAGGGCCTGGACGAGGTTATAGGTAAATGAATCGTAGTTGTCGATCATCAGGATCATGGGACGTCTCCTAAGCTGAAGCGGCGGCTTCAGCCGCCGACGTGGCAGCGTGAGCCTTGGCCGATGCTGTACCGACCGTCGAGGTCGAGCCGCTCCCCGCCGCTGCCGCAGACTGGTCGGTGGCTTCGGCGATGGCCAGCTCGATGGCCAGCTTGACGGCCCCGGCCTTGTGGTCCGTTTCTTCGAACTCGCGCTCCGGCACCGAGCCGGCCACGATGCCCGCCCCAACGGTGAGGTGGATCCGGTCATCCTTGAGGACGGCGGAGCGGATCGTGATTGCGGTGTCGAGGTTGCCGTCGTAGCCGAGATAGCCCACGGCGCCGCCGTACAGGCCGCGCCTCTCGCCTTCAGCCTCTGCGATCAGCTGCATCGCCCGCACCTTCGGCGCGCCCGACAGGGTCCCCGCCGGGAAGATGCTGCGCAGGGCGTCGAGGGAGTCGCAGCCGGGCTTCAGGCGCGCCTCCACGTTGCTCACGAGATGGAGGACGTGGCTATAGCGCTCGACCTCCATGTACTTGGTCACGGTCACTGTGCCGGCCCGCGCGACCCGGCCCAGGTCGTTGCGGCCCAGGTCCACGAGCATCACGTGCTCGGCTCGCTCCTTGGGATCGCGCTGCAGGGCCTGGACGAGGGCGTCGTCCTCGGCGGGGGTGGCACCGCGCGGCCGCGTGCCTGCGATCGGATGCGTGGTCATGCGATCGCCTTCGACGCGCACGAGCAGCTCCGGGCTCGCCCCGACCACAGAGAACTCCGGCATTCGGACGAAGAAGAGGTACGGGCTGGGGTTAACACGTCGCAGTGCGCGATAGATCGAGACTTCGTCGAGTTTCACGCCAGGCTGGCCTGGCGCGCCGTCTATGACCGGGCGCTCGAAGGTCTGGCGGCGGGCGACGACGATCTGTATCGCTTCGCCGGCGGCGATGGCCTCCTTGGCCTTCCGAACCTCGGATTCGTATCTATCGCGGCTCATGCTGAGTTCGATCGGCTCGAGGCCGACCGGGCGAGTGGTCGCGTCGGGACCCTCGCTTGACTCGGCCCGACTGCGGCGGGTTAGGCTGGCCAGCTCGGACTCAGTGGGCCGGCCGGTTCGCTCGAGAGCCTCGAAGATGGCCCGCTCGGCAATCGCGTATCGGCCTTCGATGTCCGGGGTCTCGGTGTGAAGCGCGGCCACCGCAGACAGCGTGTGGGTCAGATGGTCGAAGACCAGGACGAGGTCGGTCTCCTGGAATGCGGCCATCGGGACACCGGTCGGGTCGCGAGTCGGAAGCGGAACCGTCGGCTCGAAGGTCGAAACGGCGTCGTATGCGAGCGCCCCAACCGCACCTCCGGGGAACCGCGGGATGTCGGCCGAGGGCAGGATGCGCCGTTTCGGCATGAACTGGCGAAGGGCCTCAAGCGGGTCCGGAACGTCGAATGTCTCGGTCGGCAAGTCCGGGCTGAACTCCGTCACGCCAACCGGCCGCGATTGGATCGTGGCCTTGTTATCGCGGACCGTCAGCAAACGCCGCGGGCCCACGCCCAGGAACGAGTATCGGCCCAACCGCTCGCCGCCCTCGACGGACTCGAGCAGGAAGGCCGGGCCGCCATCGTCGAAACGCATGAAGGCGCCGATCGGAGTTTCGAGGTCGGCGTTGCGCGTGGCCGTCAGCAGGATCGTATCGGCCTCGCCGGACAACCGCCGGACCTCACGAAGACTGATCGGATCGGTTAGTGCCATCAGTATCGCCTGTCGCCTTTCGAGCTTGGTGCGCCGCGCCTTAAACCGACCGCCAGGTCGGTCCCCACCATCAGGTGGGTCACCGACCGCCAGGTCGGTCTCCACCGGCCCCGAGCCGGTCAGGAATCAAAAAACCTCTCGTCCCAAGGGACGAAAGGTCGATCCTTCCGCGGTGCCACCCACATTCGGCAATGCCGCTCTCTTGGCCGACGGGGAGCCAACGCTGCGCGTTGGCTTTAATCATCGCTGCGCGATGATGGAGGCCAAGCCTCGACTCCTGAATCGGTGCTGCCCTTTATCGCTGGCGCTCTGCGCCGGAGCCTACTGGCGAGCCCTGGAAGCTCGCGGTTTGGTCCGGAGGCTCACGGGTCCATTCGCTCCTGTCGCCGCCCCAGCTTCCACCAACCGCTGGGTCTCTGTGCCGGCAACCGGGAGGTACTCGTCCCGATCATCGCCCATATTCGAATGTGGCGGGAGTCTACGGGCAGAGCCGGGTCGCTGTCAAACGGGGCCGACTCGGTTGCCGTGTGGTGCAGCGTTTGGAAGTGGCGCAACCTCGCCACGCCGTATGGCCTGACATTCTGGTCATTTGCTAACCGCCGTAGCACCAGGCCATGCCCATCGGTAACCGGTGCCAGGAATCGGCCGCCAGAGAGCCCCAGGACCGGCTATCTACGCTCGTCGGCCGGCTCTCTCGTCCTCACAAGAGGCGACGCGCCGCGGACCAAGACCCATTTCTCGGCCTCGTGCTACCCCGATTAGCAGATGGCCGAGTCTGGGCGATCAGATTGGCTCAGGCCAGCCCGAAAGCTCTGGCCAGGGCCTCATACATGACCTTGACCGGCGCATTGAGACCTGCCCAGAGCTTGAAGCCGATCGCGCCCTGGCAGACCAGCACCCCAAGGCCGTCCAGGGTCTGCACATCCCCCCCTCTACCAGTACTCCTCGACGTGGAGTGTGCCGTGATCGTGGCCCTTGTCGCGGGTGAAGCCGCGCCCCTCCGCCCAGCCGATGATCGTCTCGATCATGCCCGGGTTGCCGCACAGGAAGATGTCGAACTTGTCCGGCGTGAGCGTCAGTCCTGTCTTCTCCTCAATCGCACCGGAGGCGATGACGTTCTGGAGGTAGCCACTCCGGCCGCGCCAGGTGACGTCTTCCTGCGGGCGGGTGATGACCGGGATGTAGTGGAAGTTGCTGCAGTGGCGGGCCAGACCGGTCAACTCGGTCCGGTAGCCCAGGTCCCACGAGTAGCGAGCGCCGTGGACCACCACGAAATTGCGCTCCCCGTTGCATTCGAGGTCGCTGCGGAGCATCGACATGTAAGGCGCCAGACCCGTCCCGGTGCCGACCATGAGGAGGTGCTTGCCGGGCGCCTTGTCGAGCGTAAAGACGCCGACGGCCTTGGGCCCCATATACAGTCGATCCTTGATATTCAGGTTGAACAGCCGGGGCGTGAGCTCGCCACTCATGACCAGGGTGAGGTAGAACTCGATATGTTCGTCGGAGCGACTTTCCGACGCGATCGAGTAGGCGCGCCGGATCATCCGCTCGGGGTCGGCGGCAGCCTTGGCGACCGCGGCGGCCTGGGCGTCGACGGCGGCCTGGCTCTCAGGCGTGCCGGCCACGGCGTCCTCCGCGGCCTCGCCCGTCGGCAGGACGCTCGGCGCGGCCTCACCCTCCCACTCGTCCACCCGAGGCTCCGACGCCTTCAGGCCCAGGACGACGTACTGGCCCGACTTGAACTCGAACGGCAGCTTGTCCGGGACGACCCGCATGATGACCAGACCAGGCGCGACTTCCACCCGACTCGCCACCGTTGCGTTGTACTCAGCCGCCATTCAATCCTCCGATGGGTCGGCGAAACCGACTTGCGCCCGGACCGGCAGCCCGATCGGGTCCTCGGAAAGAATACGGGCCGGAGCTTCCGGTGTCAGCCGATACTGCGGCTGCGGCCGGCGGCTGCGGCCGGCGGCGACGCGAACCAGGGCCCGCTAGAAGAATCCCGCGAGCGCCGCCACGGGACCCGTGGGTACCATGACCGGCTTGAGGGCGCTCCAGGGCACGACCACGGACGGCAAACCCAGGTCGGGGGCTGCCACCTGCGCTGGCAGGAACGTCGCCTTTAGCCCTTCTGGCGTCAAAGCCCAATTGCGGTAGTTGGCCAGAGTTGCGGCGGTGCCATCGGACACAACCGTGGGGTCGTAGGCGGCACCCAACTTGGCTTGCAGGAGCGGCGGGGCCTGTAGAGACAGGACGGCCAAAGCCGTCTGCGAGTCGATGAAGAGGTCCTCGAAATTGATCTGCTGTCCGGTGCCCAGGTCGTAGTTGATCGTCTGGACCGTGGTGTTGGCGTGTCCGGGCGTCGTGTCGTCGACGAGGGTCAGCGTGAACGATGCCAGGGATGGAGTCAGCAGATCCGTGGTGAAATCGCCGGTTAAGGTGTTGACCTTGCCGCCGACCTGGCGATTCGAGGCGGGCCCAGCCTCGAACTGGGCCGCCCGATCCTGCAAATCGCTCAGGATTTCCGAGTCCATCGCTTCGGCCCAGGGCGTGGTCCCGGCGACGAAGGCCGGGTAGGTGACGTAGACCAGCCAGACGCCGTGGGCGTCCTTGTCCGAGATGGCCGAATGGACGATCGTGGGCCGGGCACTCGGCAATGAGGCGGTTGGGCCCGGGGTGTACGTGGCCCTCGTCGGGTTCTCCAAGGGCACGGACGGCAGAACGGGGAATGAAGGTGCCGCGCTGGGCGTTGGAGTGCTTTGGTCGATCACGACGGGCACGGCCGTTACCAGCACGTTCATGGCCACGAATACGCCGGCGATGCCCATGCCCATGATCATGAAAACGGGCACGGTCTCGCGGGCTCGTTCGACGAGGGACTTCTTCCTCAGCCTCATAGACCGAGTATGCCGGACTCAGCCTCGACGCGCAGCCGCACCCACGGGGCGGTCACCGAGTCGCGGGCTAGGCGGCCTGCTGACCTGAATTGGACTTGGCCGCGAGCGTCGCGTCACGCGGACCGGCGGCGCGCTCGAGCCGCATCACCTGAGCCATGACCTGTTCGGCCTCGCTCTTTTTGAGGGTCCCGGTCTGGAGCGCCTGGAATACCAGGAGACTACGCGTCGGCTCGTCGGCATCGAGCAGGAGGTCGATGAGGTCCGCCTGCGGGGCTTCAGGCAGCTTGTGTTTGAACACCGACCGATCCTCCATATCGTGGTCGCCGAGTCTCTTCGCTCGAAGCACCACCTGCTTGAGTGTCGGCCGGGTTGGGCACTAGGTGTTCTCCCCGATGGTCCGATTCTTGCGCATCCTTTTCGGTCGCCCGAGCTGCGCAAAACGCATGTTCGGGGCGATCCTTCGCCGTGTGTGAACGGCCCGCTGGGCGGCGTTATGGGCGAGTGAGGGAGCCGCTCACGGTGATGGTTCCAGACCCCTTCTGGTGGATCGTGGGCCCGGAGCATGTGAAGTCGATGCTTCCATCAGAGGCTTTCGGTTTGCCGAGGAGTCGGCCGTGTCCAGCGGCGTCCGCGACGTCATCGCCGCAAGAGGGGAACCACGCGTCGTCGCCCGAGCTATTGGTTACCAGGCCGTCGCAGCTGGCGCTCTTTTCGGTCATCGTGAAGGCAACGTCGACGCCGAGGAGATCTCCTTGCGCCGGATCCACGAACAGCGAGATCTGGCGATCGGTGGAGCCGAAGGAGCCGCTCCCGGTCGAAGTGCGATTGTCCACTCTGACGCACCCTTGTGGGCCGTCCTGATAAAGGCCCGACCCGTCGTACTCGTAGGTCGAGCCGCCGTCGTCGAACCAGCCGGTGGCGCCGTCGGAGCCGGCGCGCGGCACGAGCCGGACGTGGACCGTCAGATGCTTCTTGTCCCATGTGGGGCTGACGAAGCCGTCTGCGGGACCGGCCTGCCACTCCTCCACCGCCGTGATGGTGCCGCTGAACCCCTTCGGATTCGACGACGGCGCAGGTGTGGGAGGGCCGGAAGCGACTCCCGACGGGCCGATGCTCGCCCCCGGACCGGTGGGGTTCGACTGGGCCTGAGAGCAGGCAGCCACGACGAGACTCAGCATCAGGCTCATGGCGGGCTTGATCAGGCGACCAGTCATTCGTCCTCCTCGTCCAACCCCATGGTCAGACCGTTTCCAGATGGTACGTCGGCAATCGTAAGTCGGCCAGTCAACATTCCCTGGATGCACCGTAGTCGCCGTGTCAAGAAGGTTCCGGCGCGATCGCCGTCCGAGGCCGCGACCCTATCGGGCTTGGGGTACGGACGGGACGTAGTCGGCCCGCGACTTCTCGGTCGCAGGCGGGATCACGGCCACACGGATTCGCGCTTACCACGCGGGGCCGCATCGCTCGGGCCGACACGGCCGCTCCGTGCGTGCAGCCCGCTCGACGATACGCAACCACTCGCTGTGAGTTTGGCGGAGAGGGTGGGATTCGAACCCACGGATCTCTCGATCAGCGGTTTTCAAGTTCGGGGCGGGGGCGTCCGCGGGCGTTCGCCGATGACGCTCCCACGAGGGAATCGGCCGGTTTGCCGGGTCTCGAATCCCCCGGTTCTCGGCCCTGTTGCTACCGGTCGTTGTTACTGGCTTATGGCATGCCCGCGTGGCATGCCCGCGTGCGGACTCCCGCGCGCAAGCGTGGCTAGTGGCGGAGGCGACGCTCCGCCTCGGCCAGGAATAGGAACTTGTTGGCACGACTCGTAGCGCTAAGCTGATCGCGCTCCATCGCTACAGAGGTTGCGAGCTTGACGGCTGCCGCGGCGGCCGTCCCTATCAAGCCTGCGGCAGCCACGCCCAAACCTGGCAGCATGAGGTAGGACGTCGCGGCCAAAACGATCGTATCCTTCACGTCAGGGATGCCAGCTCCGTCTTTGACGTGCTTCTTGAGCTGGTGTGCGTAGCCGCGTTCCTTCTGCAACTCATCCAGGTCAAGCAGGGCCGGCGCGGCCGTCTCTCGGTAGAGTCTCGTCGCCTCGCGCTTGAAGGCCGGTCCCAGCGGAATTCCTTCCATCTGGCGGGCCATCGTCGAGACGGCAGATCTGAAACGTACGAGTGGAGCAGATAGCTCGCGGCGGACATCTAGGATCTCGTCCATGCGGGCTTCCGGATAACTGGCAACGCGCCCGATGAGCGACATCGCCAAGTGTGCCTCGGCCAAAGCTCGGTCCCATGAGGCGTCAACCGGTATGCCGTCCCTCCCTAGGCGATCAACGACTCCTCGGCTGAACATGGGGAGCATGTTGTCGGATGGTCCCACTACCCCCAAGAGGCGTTCCGACATCGCTGCCGCGACACCAGGCCGATAGTCTCCATCCACAGTGTCGTAGAGCCATTCCAAGAACAGATTCGGCGATGGCTGTGAAAGGACCCCGAGGTCATCAATGTTGAGAACGCCTGCATCATGTGCAACCAGGAGCTCGGCGATGTCGGAGGAACCGCCCAGCAGGCGCAGCGCCGGGACAATATTCGACATCCGGACGATGCGCTGAACCTCCAAAGCGACACGATGCACCTGCTCGTCTGTCCGATGACCCGGGCTTCCGATATCTAGCTCTTTACTAAGCATGCTCGCCAATGGCGCAGAAGAGCCAGGCGCGAAATGCCTTTCGGTGAAGCCCGGCGTGACCAGCTCCGCCATCGTCAGCGCGACTGCTAGATAGCGGACGCCCGGGCTCACCAAGGTCACCCGGTCAGCGTACAGAAGGGCGGCCTTGACGAGTGCCAGGTCGCCGCCAATCGCCATAGAGCGGTCTGTCGACGTCAGGATGACAACGTTGAGCTCGTCCTTCACGAATGAAAGGTATCGCCCCCGGCGCCGATGCGTTGGCTCGAGACGCGTCCGCGCGAGCTGGCGGCACAGGGCCGGATCGGGAGGTTACGACTCGGTGTCCGGCGCCAGTCGGCGCGAAGGTAAGACGTTCCACTCGGGAGTGACGGCGCGAGCGTCGGCGACGATCTCGCTAACCTGGTACTGCATGGTCATCAGTGTCGACTGTCGGATCAGGCCTCGCGGAGCGCCATAGGCGAGTTCGATGTCGAGAGTGGCGACGACCTTTGCGCCGGGCGCCGGACGACAACGGCAGAGCGCGGTGCCATTCTCGATAGACTCGGGGTGTAGAAACTCGACCTCTGCGTCTCCCATGAAGCCGTAGACCGGCATGAATGCGTAGGCAGGCGGCACCACCGCGTGCTTGGCCTCGTTGTCGAAGTCGGCCATTGCCCGGAGCAGTTCATGCGGCTCGGCTTTCGTCGCGAATGGCTGATGCCGCTCGATCACGTCCATGTGGTCCGCTCGCATGTGCGACGCGTAGGTCTTCTTCCACTCGTCGAAGAGAGCCGGCCGTTGCTTGAAGGGGAAGTGGACCTCGCGCGCGGTCGAGTCGCACAGGCGCGCGGCCGCGGTCGCGAGATGATCCAGCGAAGACCTCATCTGGTGGATCGCCTCGCCCATGATGACGCTGAGCGAGAGCGGTGCCGGCCGCATGATGACCCCCCGGAACACGAGCCAGTCGTCCTCCAGTGTCTCGGCGACGGTCCAAGGAGACCTGAGCCGAAACTCCGCCTCGGCCCGGGCGAGTTCGTCGGAGTGGACGCTGGCGCGGTGGAGTTTCGCGTACACACCCCCGAGGTCGTCCATCCGGTTCGCCACGGATCCCCCTCCTAGACGCTCACCTTGTCCGTCGTGATCCGCAACGGTGTCGAGCCCGCTACGTTCGGCGTGATCTCGATCAGCCGAAGCCGTACGAAGACCCCGTCTTTCGGTTCTGGTCGCCACTCGTACCGCTGCAGCACGCTCTGGCCGAGCACTCCCGTGGCCTGGATGTCATAGACGATCTGCTCGGGCCAGAGAGGCGGCCTGCCCGGCTTGGCCTCCCCGGACGGGACAAAGTCGTTGATGACGCCCCGGAACACCGCCTTCTCACCGGGCAACAATGCGTTGGCGAGTTCCAGCGTCATCTCGGCGGAGCCTATTGGCGTCTCCCAGTTGGGACCCGCGACGGGCTCCTTCGCGGCGCGAAGAATGAGCCGAGGCCCGAGTACGGCCGCCGAATTGCTCGGGTTGGCCACCTGGAGCTCGATCGTATGTGGACCGTTCAAGTAGGACGGCGGCCACGTCTGGAGGATGACCACGGCTTGGATCTGCGCGTCGCGCTGCCGATTGACTTCGGTCGTCTCCACCAGATCGGCCTGCCGTTTGAGCACGCCAACCATGTTGTGGTTCTGCGAGGCGTAGTAGGCCGTGACGCCCACCAGGACCAAGGTCCCTGCGGCGAGGACCACGGTCGCAGCAGCGAGAACCGTGTTTGAGTCCATTGCTCCCCCCTTCTACGGTCGAACGTCATCGACCACTCTAGACCTGTTGACCCGCGCCCCGAGGGCTCCTGACGCGGCCCGCGCAAGCAGGCTGGGCCCCGGCCGAGTTCGTCTCCCCCAAACGGAAGGACCCCGCGGGCTCGTTCAGCGGCCCGACCGCGAACGAGCAGGCTGTTCGGCAGCGGCGAGTTCAGCGATTGCCGAGGCGGGAACGAGGCGGCGACGGCCAACTTTGACCGACCGGAGGCGGTTGGCCCCGATCGCAGCGTAGATGCTCGTTCTGCCCACTCCCCCGAGTACGGCAGCCTGATCGATCGAGAGCAATCGCTCGGGGCCGGCGTCGTTGCTGACGGCCTCAGCACGGACCGCGGCCAGGATGGCAGCGGCCAGGGCATCGGTGGCGGCTTCGTGATCGGCGGTCATGACCGACCGGCTTCGGGCTTCTCGCCATCGATCGGAAGCAGCTTGTCGAGCATCCCGCTGCGGACCAAGCCATCGTTGATCAGTACGGCCGTTCGCGTTTGAGACAATTGTGACAATTCCGGTCACAGACTCCAGATAGACCGATCGGCCGGGCTTGCACCCGACCGATCGCCGAGGTGACCATCGCATTCCGGCTTTGAGCCGGTCGCCGATCCTGACCATACGGAAGACCGGCTGGGAGCGTCAACGCGTTTTGCGTACCTTATTGCGTACCAATCGGTCAAGGTGTTCCGGGAGTTCTCGTTGTCAAGAAGTGTGGAAACACCCTTCCGCACAAGTCGGGCGAGGAGCATCCGCCGGCGGGGCAGGATCGCCGACAAGGCTGTAGGTCAGGCGGTCCCATTCGCTTCCGGCCCGAACCTCGCGCCACAGTCAGCCACATATTCCGACCAACTGTCCATCATGGCCGGCTCCTAGAAGGGCTGGCCGGGCCGGGCTGGCATCCATCGGACGACGTGCGACCGCGCTCGTCTCGCCGGTCTGATCGCCGGTACAAGGGCAGCGCCATGGTCCGCGAGGTTGGTGGGAAGGTCCGCTGCCTCGGTGGGCTGTCGCCGAACAGACACACATGGCCCGGCCAGATGGCCTACCTTGGCGACATGACGCAATCCAATGACACAAGCCGACCTGTGGCCAGCCTGGGCCCCGTGGTCGCGCTGGCCGCTGCGATCGGAGCAGCGGGCGGGCTGCTCGCGGGCATCCCGTTAGAGGGCACCGACCCCCGCGACCTCTGGACGGTAACCGCTGTTGTCCTGTTCCTGACGTGCCTCAGCTCGCTCGCCGCAAGCGCGGCCGCGTGGATCGTGTGCCTGGCGATGAACCGCCGGCCCCTGAAGCGGGTCGTTGGAGTACTCGCGCTGGCGGCCCTCACTTATGTTTGCGCCGTCCTGATCTTGCCGGCCCTCATGGCAGCCGTGAGCGTGCCGAACGTGCTCAACGGTGGCGCGCTGCCATGCATTCAGTACGGAGGCGACTGTGCGGCAGGGCGTCACGGTCTCGACGCCATCGCAGGCCTCGTCGTAACGACGCTGCAGACGTACGGACTATGCGTCTATGCCGTGGTCGGCCTTCCGATGGCCACAGCACAGTTGCTCGTCCCCGCGGCCATCTGGGACATAGTCGCCAGGCGCTGCGGCTGGCTCCGGTCAGTCGAGCCTGCTCCGACCCGCCGGTCGAACGCAGCGTAGACGGAACTAGGCAGGCGTCAGGTCGAGGCGCTTCTTGTGCTTCGTGACCGCATCGGCATAGCGGTCGAGCGTCGAGTACCGAACGTCGGCATTGGATGACTCGATCTCGGCCACGACCGACTGGCTCACGGTCGTCGTGCTGACGAGGCACGCGAGGGGCCTCCGCTACCTGGTCGGAGGATTGTGCGTGGCCGCCGTCTCAATTTCGCCGATCACGTAGTCGACAAACGGTCGCACTCGGGGCAGGAGATCACCCCACTCTTCTGGCACTCCGTCGAGATAGTTGGCTCGCGCATACCCGAGCACCGCGCGATGCTCAGGCGGGAGCAGCGGCAATGCCCAATCTGCGGCTCCGTCCTTCGATCGAATGACACCGGTCACAAGTGTGGTCCAGATCCGCACGAAGGTGAGCACGACGTTCCGCTCGTCGCCGACGAGATATGAGAGGAGATCTGGAATGCTGTCGAGCATCGCTTGACGGATGTCGGCCCATGGGATCGGGTCGAGAACTTCAGCCGGCGGCGGGCCGAACAAAGGGCGGTTGGCCTGACGGACCATTTCGAGCAGAACGACGAGATCGGGGTTGGTCGGGTTCCACGGCGCGAAGTTACCTTTTGCGAACTCCGGGCGATACCAGTCGCCGAACTGGAAATCGAGCCTGGACGGGTATCGCCATGGGCGAACATCCGCCTGAACTACGATCTCGAGGTTGATCGAGCGCGACTGTCCCGTTGGATCGCCTGGCCCCGAGATCGGGAGTAGCTGGTCGATCAACCAGCGTCGCTCGGCATCCGTGGTTCGTCGGTTCGCTACGGCGAACAGATCGAGGTCACTCCCCGGCTTGAGACTGCCGAACACCGACGAGCCGTGCAGATAGATACCGAGAACGCCCTCTGGAAGAACCTCGCGAACGAGACTCGCTACTCGCTCGACCTGATCAGTGGTCATCGGTGGCATCCCTCAGCGTGCGGTCCGCGCCTCAGCCGTTGGTCTTCGGCTGGAGGCCGCACCATCGACAGACACGAGCCTTTGCGAGATGAAGGAGCTTGTCAAGCTGCTGTCGACCCCGTGGGCCTCGACCTCGTAGAGGTCCTCGACGAGATGCCGTGCCGCTTTGAGCCCATCCTGCCTCACGATCTCCATCTGGGCATGGATGCTCACCGCGTCCTGGTAGCCGGTCACCTGGCGCAGCGCAGTCTGGCGCAGCCAAGCGGTCCGGGGTCGCTCCAGCAGGCGAGGAGGGCGTTGAGTCCCTCGTACCCGCTATACACCGGCAGGCCGAGGTAGTGGTCGCAGGTCGGCTTGCCGAGCAGCTCCTCGCAGTGCTCGTGGGTGGTCACGCCCAGGCGCGCCAGGTATGCCGGGACATCGTGCATGTGGAACGCGCGTCGCCTGTTCGCCGGGTAGTCGATGAGGTCGTACCCGTACTCGGCGCGCTCGTACCGGCCAGGCCCCACCGGATTCCATATCTCCCGAGCGGTTATGACCGCGGGCTTGGGATCGTCCGACCCTGGCAGCTCGCCCGTCATGGCGAACCCGATCTCGCCGGTGTCGTAACGGTCGAGCTGAGGTTCGGGTACCTCGGCACCAAGGTTGCGCAGATAGACGGCCAGCCCTCCGAGGTAGGAGGCGACCTGCGCCAGGGACTCGCTCACGCGCTGCGAACGCGGGCGACGACCTCGGTGGTTTCGGCGGCCTCGGGCGGTGGCTCACCAGCTCCGATCCGGGGCCGCTGGCTGATCTGCGGAGAGATGCGCGCGGGCGATGGCGACTCCAGCGCCCCGGCCTTGTACTTCTCGAAGGCGGCCACCGGAATCCTGTAGATGCGCTCGGACACACGAATGGCAGGCAATCGTTGCTCGTGGATCAGCCGAAGCACGGTCGAGGGGCTTACCGACAGCTCCGACGCTATTTCGTTGGGTGAGAGGAATTGCTTGTCCTGCACGTTATGCTCCCTATGACCTATCGGCAGGATACCCCATGTCCTTCAGGAGTCAAGTCTTCCGGACGCGTTGCGTTCCTCCATCACGGGATCGCTCCAGACGGCCTCCGGTTCGCTTCCGAAGGCTGTCGCGTTCTGTTCGGCGGTGTTCGGCGGTGTTCGGCGGCGTGCGCCGTTGCTACCGCCGTCGCTACCGGCTCTCGGCTGACTGGCGCGCGTGCAGCCGCCAGAAAACAGCCGTTTCACGCTTGGAATGTTGGCGGAGAGGGTGAGATTCGAACTCACGGGACTCTCGTCCAGCGGTTTTCAAGACCGCCGCAATAGACCGCTCTGCCACCTCTCCGCGGTGGGTTCACGCTCAAATCATGCGTGAACGAGATCGCCTGATGTTGCCAGATGTTGCCAGACATCGCCTCGTGTGGGGTCAGAAGTGGATCAGGCGTTGACGTGACGCACCGATGGACCCGGATTCGCGAGCTTCTGTGCGATTCGCGATTCGTGGACATTGACTATCATCCACTGTCTTGCAAATGAAATGTATCTGGAACTTCTAGAATGAGAACATGGAAAAGTCGGGCGCGAGCCAAGGCCAGTCGGCATCGGAGCTCATCTCGAAAAGAATCGCCGAACTCGGGGACTGGCGCGGGGAAACCCTCAGCAGAATGCGCAAGCTCATCAAGGAAGCAGACCCGGACGCCGTCGAGGAGTGGAAGTGGATGGGCACTCCGATTTGGTCGCACGACGGCATCATCTGCACTGGCGAATCCTACAAGAATGTCGTGAAGCTTACCTTTGCCAAGGGCGCGTCTCTGGATGATCCGGCCCGTCTCTTCAATTCGAGTCTCGACGGAAACGCACGCCGCGCGATCGACATCCACGAAGGAGAAGAAGTTGACGAGTCCGCCTTCAAGGCGCTCGTTCGCCAAGCGGTCGCCCTCAACAGTTTTGGCAAGTCGAAACCTTCGAAGAAAGCGAAGTCCTAAAGGATTCCGCCCCTGAACAGGTCCGGCATCGGGGTGGCGGAGGTGTCGTTCCGCCCGAGCGTACCCAGGTTGAAGATGGCCTCGACAGTCGCAAGGAGCGAATGAGTTAGGCGGCGGCGAACGCGTCTATCGTTGCCCACCTGGTCAGGAGCTGAACGTGGCCGAGCAAGTTCTCCACGCCAATCTCGCCGCCGGGCGCTGGCACACCCTCACGCTCGCCGAGCAACTCGGGAACATCGGCAGCGATGTGGGTAGGGCTATCAGGGCGAAGGCGCAGCGCGACGACGTGCGCCTGCAGGGTGCGCTTGACCGCGCCCTAGAACTCCTCGATCTGACGTTGACCGACGAACGGTGGCGTGGCCCGCGGCGAAGGGAGATCAGCCGAGCGCGCGAGGTCGTCTGCGACTTCCTTGTGGGCGACAACGAGTACGCCTCGACAGGCGAGTCGCTCGACGCCTACTTCTTCGCGTATGCGATGGCGGCTCGCCGCGACCGATAGGCGCGACCGCTGGCCCCACGGCCCCAACTTGCCCTGGCAACAGACTGGGGTCAGACGTGGGGTCAAATGACGTTTGGAGCGCCCCGCGCGGCCGCATTTGAGCGTGATTCGGGCCAAAGGAGGCAGCCTTCAAGACCGCCGCAATAGACCGCTCTGCCACCTCTCCGCGTCGCCACGGGGCCACTCGCCGACTACGGCTGCGGCGTCGCGACGAGTCCGCACCGGTACTTGCGACCCACTCGGCAGACTTCCAGTGCAATGCGCGACCACGCGGCGCTCCCTACGCTGATCCCATGCGCCACGGCATCTCACGCAACAACCGGTTTCTGGTCGCGATTGCGGGCATGACGGCTCTCGCGATCCTCTTCGTCGGGTTGACCTATGTCTTCACGGAGTCCGGGCGACTCGACATCCAGCACGACAGCCGCCAGACGAGTGATCTGTGGGCCGCGTCCACCCGACTCGCCGGCGACGTGAATGCCCAGGACTCGGCCATCGACGACTACCTCCTCTCGTCCGATCCACAAGCGGTGAGCCGGTTCGAGGCCGCGATCGTGGATGAGGCAGCTGTGACGGCCCAAATGCGGGCCGAGATGGTCGACCTGCCGGGCCTGGACCGCGCGGTGACCGCGGTCGAGAACTTGACGGCGACGTGGCGCTCGGCGTACGCGCGGCCGGTCATCGCCGCAGTCAAAGCCGGGGGCGGGTCGGCGCTCGTTCCCCTCACCCAGAGAGCCTCCGAGTACGACGATCCTATTCATACCGCGCCCGCCGAACTCACGGTCCAGCTCAACTTCGTGGAAGACGACCTCAGACTCCGAGAGGATGCCCTGTCGGCCATCCGGACCGCGGCGACCGCGTTCGGCCTCGGCGTCCTCTTCCTCTCCGCGGTGCTCAGTCTGTTGCTTATCCGCAGGTTCGGCAGCGCCCTCGAGAAGGACGCCCGGCGCGGCGTGATCTTCAATCAGTTCACCGAGGCGACCTCGTTCACAGCCGACGACACCGCGACTGTGAAGGCAGGCCTCGATGCGCTCACGCTTCTAGTCCATCCCGACGCCGTGGTCATCCATGTCGTGAATAGTTCGCAGGATCGGGCCGTCCCCGAGGCGACAGTGGGCGCACCGATCGCCGAGATCCTGCCGCTCAAGACGCTCTCGACGTGCGCGGGGATGATTCGCGGTTCGATGTACGTGTCCTCAGATCTCGCCGCCCCACTGAGTGTCCACTGCCCGATCTACCCAGCGGAGCGCGGCACCCTCGCGTGCGTGCCCCTCGTGAGCGGGGAGACGATCGGCGCGATCCATCTCTACTGGGAACGCCCCCGCGCGCTCCCGGTCGAGATCCGCCGGAGCGTAGCCCAGATCGTCGCGCACGCCGCGCTCGCGATCGGCAACCGCCGTCTCCTCAGCGCACTGCAGGGCCAGGCGAGCACGGATGCGCGGACAGGTCTCGCCAACAGCCGCGCCTTCGATCACGCCCTCGAGAATGCCCTCGCGTCGCGAACCGCCGATGAGTCGATCGCGGTCCTGATGCTAGATCTCGACCACTTCAAGGACTTCAACGACCGCCACGGCCATCCGGCTGGCGACGAGGCCCTCCGGACATTCGGTGAGATCCTGCGCTCGTGCATGCGCAACGGTGACGTTGCCGCCCGCTATGGCGGGGAGGAGTTCGCGGTCCTGCTCCCGAGCGTCGATCCCGAGGCCGCAGTCACGATCGCCGAGCGGATCCGTGCGCGGACCGGATCGACGATTGTGTCTTTGGGTCCTGGGATCACCGACCGCATCACGGTCTCGATCGGCGTCGCCGCGGCGCCGATCCAGGCGATCGAGGGGATCAGCCTCCTGCGGATTGCCGACGAGGCGCTCTACCAGGCCAAGACGGACGGTCGCAACCGTGTGGTCTACCTCGGCGAGGCAGCGCCGCGGCTCGACCCTTCTGTCCCCGAAGGGGACGCATCGACGCAGGCCACCCACAAGTCCGGTCCGAGCAAGGTCCGGGGACGGGGCTAATAGGCCAGACCACCGATCGGCGGCGGGGCACCTGGAGTGCCGCCGTGCCGCCCAGGGCTCGTGGGCCTGTCGTCGTCCAATACGCCTCTCGTCGTGCGTAAGGACGTAGTCGACGTTGGGCTGGGCATCATGGCCTCTCCGCGCCGGCTAGAACTACAGAGCGCCTCTACTTGACGAATTCCCCGGCGGGGCCGCTGGCCTTGACCACGGACTTGAGAGCCGACCACGGGACCGTGGCACTCGGCATTCCTGCGGCCTGGCTGGCAAGATCGCCCTGGGCAAACACGAACTCAGGGCCGAGCGACGTGATGACCCAAGCCTTGCTAAAGAAGTCGAATGACGACGCTTTCCCATCCCAGGTCAGGTCCGCACCCAGTGACTTAGTCAACTCCGATTTGCATTGCGCCGCCACGGTCGAGAGGGCCTTGGCCTGGTCCGAGAACAAGTCCGTCAGGCCGACTGTTGCACCGCTCGAAACCAGCAAGGTGATACTGCCGGGCTGGCCGCCGGGATGCGCAGCACCCGTCACGTACGTCAGAACCGTGAAGCGTAGGCTCACGATCGTGGCCGTGTTGAACGCGATCGCGTAGTCGCCCTCGAGGGTGCTCGGCGCGTCGCCACTCGCGAGCGCAGGGAGTCCGCCCTCGGTGAAGGCACTGATGAGCTGGTTCACTTTGGCCGTGATGGCGTCGTTCATCTTCGAGGCCACGGCGTCCGGAACGCCGCCTATCACAGGCTTCTTGAACGTCACCTTCCAGCGATTGTCGAGCGCGGCGGACTCGACCAGGAACGCGGTAATCGTCGGTGGCGCCAGCGTCGGCTCGGGCGTGACACCTGAGGGAAGAGGCGTCACCGGGCCGGGGCTGGGAGTGATGTAGGTGGTTCCCGGGGTGACATTGGTGACGCCGCATGCCGCCGCTGCTACTAGAGACGCCAGGGCGAGGCCGAAAACGGCCACCATGCGCGGTCCGCGACCTGCTGCTCCCATCCCGATCCTCCGTGCCACCAGCCTGAATGTGCCAATCCTGCCATGAATCGCGCCCATCAATGAGTTGCCGCGGGCTTCGCGATTCGGTCCATGCGCATGTATGGCCGCAGAACCTCGGGCACGACCAGACTGCCATCGGGCTGCTGGTAGGTTTCAAGGATGGCGGCAACAGTCCGGGCCAAGGCCAGGCCGGAGCCATTGAGGGTGTGGACCAACTCGGGCTTGGCGCCGGGCTCAGGCCGGTAGCGGATCGCCATACGTCGGGCCTGGTAGTCGCGGAAGTTCGAGCAGGAGCTGACTTCGAGCCAACGCTCGACGCCGGGCGCCCAGACCTCCAGGTCGTACTTCTTGGCTTGCACGAAACCCAGGTCACCGGTGGCCATCAGAAGGACTCGATAGGCCAACCCGAGACGCTGGAGAATGACCTCCGCCCGACCGGTCAGCCATTCGAGCGCCTCGGCCGAGGCTTCCGGCTTCTCGAAGAAGACCATCTCGACCTTGTCGAACTGGTGGACGCGCAGGATGCCGCGGGTGTCCTTGCCGGCCGCGCCCGCCTCGCGTCGGAAGCAGGGCGAGTAGGCGGCGTAGCGCAGCGGAAGCTGGCCCGCCTCGAATATCTCGTCGCGGTGGAGGTTGGTGACCGGAACCTCCGCCGTGGGCACGAGGTAGAGATCGTCGCGGCCTACGACGTACATCTGGTCTTCCTTGTCCGGGATCTGACCGGTGCCGCGAGCAGATGCGCTGTTCACGAGCGCCGGCGGCCAGACCTCGGTCATGCCGTGCTCTTCGGTGTGGACGTCGAGCATGAAGTCGATCAGGGCGCGCTGGAGTCGGGAGCCCTGACCCATGTAGACGGGGAAGCCTGAGCCGGTGATCTTTGCGCCACGCTCAAGGTCGAACATCTTGAGGTCGGCGGCGACTTCCCAGTGAGGACGGCGGGTCCAGTGGATGCTTGCGCTGGCGGGGCCGACCGGGCCGCCTGTGGTGGCCTCTTTGGGCAGCAGGTCTCCCCAGGTTCGAACGGTCTTGGTCGCCGAAGCATCGCCGACCGGCACGTCCGGGTCCGCCGGGTTGGGGATGCGGAGCATCAGCTCTTCCAGCTGGGCTTCCGTGGCCGCCAGCTCGGCGTCGATCTTCTCGATCTGGGCGCCGGCATCGGTGGAGGCCTGGCGAAGGGCGGCAACTTCCGGACCGCTCGGCGCGGCGCCGCCGCGAATTGCCTCGCCGATCTGCTTGGACGCGGCGTTGCGCTCGGCCTTGAGCAAGCCCGACTCGCCCAGCAGCCCGCGGCGGTTGCCCTCCAGTGCCAGAGCGGCGTCGACGATCGACGGGTCCTCGCCCTTGTCGATCGCGCCCTGCCGAATCCGATCCGGCTCCTCGCGCAGCCTGGCCAGCCCGATGCTCATGCGTCGCTCACTCCCGTTCCGATGCGGCTTCCTCGAAGGCTGCCAGTCGTTCGGCCATGAGGTCCCGAATCTCGGTGGCGCCAGCGGCGAAGCCATAGACGCCGCCTAGCGTCTTGTCAGTAGTGGATTCAGACTCCCCATCGCGAAACGACGCGACCACAAACGGCGAGCCCCCGCGTCGTCCCCTCATCTCCAATCCGAGCCCTGAGACCCTCTGCCACAAAACCCGAACCGTGCCAGACGGGCTTGACTGTCTGAATCCGTGCTCTCCGACCACGAGACTGGTCTGCGAGAGCCACCACGCGACAAGCCAGAACACCAAATCCACAGCTAAGATCGCGGCCCAACTCAAGAGGGGCCAGCCTCCATTGGACGCGGCGAATAGACACACCAGAGTCAGGAACCCAAAGCTCGCCCATAGGGAGATGGCACCGCGGTTTACCCCGAACCTGGTGCTTTCACCAAGGTCCGGGTCCTCAACCGTCTTGCGACCGCTATCCACTCAGATCCCCATTCTCGGCGGCGTCCGCCGCACCCTCCGTCGAGTGTACTAAGCCGCGGCGAGCACCGCTGCGGCGCGAAGCCGCTCCACGACGAAGGCGGGCTCCAGGCCGGCCAGCAGCCAGCCCGCCCGCGGACCGTTACTGCGGCCGAGGAACGCGGCATACAGGGCGCCGAAGGCCCGGCCGGAGGCCAGCTCCCGCTCCGATGCCACGCGGAAGATGATCGCCTGCCAGGCGTCGCCCGAGCCGGGCTTCTCCGACTCCGCTGCGGCTGCCAGGGCGGCGAGGTATTCGTGCTGCGCCTCGTCGAGAGCGGCCACTTCAGGCGGCACGGCATCGTGCCGGACGGCGAGCCGAGCCCGCTCCGGCGCATACGAGTCCAGCCATGCCCGGGCCGACGCCACACGCTCGGCCAGCCCGGCCGCCTCGCGCTCCGTCAGTGGCGCGCCCTTCTCGGCCTCCATCCGAGCGGCGATATCCACGCCCGGGATCTGGAGCAGCAACGCCAGGTGCCCGAAGGCCGGCCGGAAGGCCTCGGCGGCCGCCATCACATCCGGCGAAGGTCCAAGCAGCGAATACGCGAAGACCCGCTCATGGTCCGCGGGCAGCTCACCCTTGACCTCATGCCCGGCCGTAGCCGCGGCGATCCGGTCGAATTCGTCGAAGAGGCGCGGGATGGTGTCGCCTTCAGGGTCAAAGTCGATGACCTGGTTGGGGCGCGGCCGCAGGAAAAGAAAACGGAGCTGCTCCGGCGGCAATACCTCGGCGATAGTGTGGGCGGCAACGCCCTGACCCTTGGACGTGGACATCTTCTTGCCGCCGATGTTGAGGAACTCGTACGTGACGTTGCGGGGCGGCTCAACCTCAAAGACCTCGCGGCTGATAGCGTCGGAGCGATCGCGCGAGCCGCCGGCCGTGGCAAGGTCCTTGCCGCAACCCTCGATGGTGACGCCCAGCAGGCCCCATTTGGCGGCCCACTCAAGGTTCCACGGCAGCTTGGCGCGACCTCCAAGCGGCGACACGCGGCCCTGGTGCCCGCATCCGCGCGCCCAGGAGACCATGTCCGGCTTGCAGACGTAGGCGACCGTAGAGCCGTCCCAGTCGGTGGCGTAGGTCGTGCCGATCTTGCCGCACTTCTCGCAGATCACCTGGATTGGCAGCCAGATGCTGGGTCGATCGACATGGCTGACGCGCAGGTAGATTGACCTTACCAGGTCGGCTCTGTCGAGGGCCAGCTTGACGTACGGATCCATTCGCCCGGCGTCATATAGCTCGGAGACCCAGTAGAACTCGGGCCTGATGCCGAGCGGCTCGAAAGTCTTGAAGAAGATCGAGCCCACGAAATGGCGGGCGTAGTTGGCTGCCGTGCTGCCTTGGGGCGCGGGCACGCGGCTGAGCGGAGCGCCCATATAGCGGTCCACTGCGTCGGGTGTCAGCAGCGCTTGAGAATCCATGGCGTCCATGTCATCGACGCCATAGAGGAACTTGGCCTCCAGACCGGCACCCAGGAGGGCCCGATGGATCGCATCGTGAAGGACGACGCCGCGCAGAGAGCCAACGTGCACCGTCCCCGAGGGCGACTTGGAGTCATTGACTACCTGGTGTCCCGCGACAGCGGCAGCTAGCTCGTCGGCCCAGTACATGGCGAGAGGCTAGCTGATCTTGAGGATCTTGTAAGAGAAGTCCCCCGCCGGGACGTGCACGACGACGGATTCGCCTTTCCGCTTGCCGAGCAAAGCCCGACCTACCGGCGACTCGTTGGAAATCTTGCCCTCGCGCGGGCTGGCCTCCGTCGATCCGACGATGGTGAAGGACTCCTTGCCGTCGGAGCCGTTGACTTCAACCGTGGAGCCGATCTGGACATGATCCGTGCCGCGATGACCGTCGATGATGACGGCGTTCTTGACCAGAGACTCGAGCCGCTGGATCTGCCCTTCTACAAAAGCCTGCTCGTTCTTGGCGTCTTCGTACTCGGCATTCTCAGCCAGGTCGCCGTGCTCCTTGGCATCGTGTATCCGCTGCGCGATCTCCGCTCGCCGAACGTTGGTCAACTCCTCCAGCTCCGCCCGAAGCTTGGCCAGACCCTCTTCCGAGATGTACTGAGTCTTGTTATTCACCGCGGAGCGGCTCCCATTCTCGTCCGTCCGGCGGGGACCGGTCGGCTATCCGGCACCTTGCGACCCGGGATAAGGAAAAAACTCCAGGGCGCGACTTGGTCGGCGTCCTGAAGTTCGGCCGGCGCGTATGCTAGCCGCCGCCCCTGCCCCTGTCAAAGGGCGATGGGGACGAAGGCATCGGAAACGGCCCGCCTACGGCATTCCGATGGGTCGGCCATCTGCGTTTGCACGAGAACGGAGGTCCCCACCCGTGTGGGACCAATGTCGTGTGGCTTACCGAAACGAGACTGATCAATATCAGCACCAACAAAGCCAACAACACCGGCCCCGCCTTCCGGCATCCTCCCTCCTCCTCCCCGGAAGCCGGGGCCGGTCCTTGTCTACGAGAAGCAGAGCTGCAAGCGGCAGGGCAATGGCCCCGGCCGAGTGGCGCAAACCGTTGGCCCGGTTAGTGGCCCGGCTAGTGGCCCGGCTAGCGGCCCAGCGAAACGAGCCGGGCGCGAACCCGCTGCATCGACCCTCTGTCGGCAAAAGCGACAAAAACCGTGTCGTCGCCGGCGATGCTGCCCACGACCTCCGGCCATCGAGTCCGATCCAGAGCTGCGGCAATGGCATGGGCTGAGCCCGGCAGCGTCCTTACCACGAGCATCAGGCCGGCCTCACGGATATCAACCGGGAGATCGTGGAAAAGGGCCCTGAGCCGCTCCTCGCCCGTGCTCTCCGCCTCGGTGAGGCGGGCTGGAACCGTGTACGACTGGACGCCGTCCTGGTTGGACTTGATGAGCCCGAGGTCCGCTACGTCGCGGCTGATTGTGGCCTGAGTGGCACGGAAGCCACGATCGCGGAGCGCAGCCGCAAGCTCCTGTTGGGTCCTGATTGGACGCTGAGCCAGCAGGTCACGGATCTCCCGCTGCCGTAGCTGCTTGATGACCTCCATGGGGCACGACCCTCTCTCAGGCGCCGTGGGGCGAGAGTAGAACCACGAAGACCACGATCGCGGCCACAACGCGGTACGCCACGAAGGCGGTCACGGGCTGGCGGCGCAGGAATGCGAGCATGAAGCCGATCGCCAGCAGGCCGGAAACTGCCGCGGCGATGAAGCCGATCACGACCAGCTTCGCCTCAGGATTTGGAGCGGCCGGATCGTGGCTCAGCAGCTTGCGGGCTTCCCAGAGGCCTGCCCCGGCTACGACCGGCGTTGCCATCAGGAAGCTGAACCGTGCCGCGGCCTCGCGAGTGAGGCCCAGAAAGAGCCCGGCCGAGATGCTGATGCCGGAGCGGCTGATACCCGGAACGAGAGCGAGCACCTGGGCAACGCCGATGCCGAGCGCGCCACCGAACGTGAGCGAGTCCATCTCGCGGGCTTTGGTGCCCCAGCGATCGGCCAGCCACAGGATGGCGGCGCCGACGCACAGCATCAACGCCACGAGGGCGGGCGCGCGAACCGCATCCTCGATTGGACCAGTCAGCAGCGGCCCCACCAGCACGGCGGGAATCGTGGCGACGACGAGGAGCCACGCCATCTTGCGGTCCGGATCGCCCTGGAACGACCGGTCGCGAATGGTCGCCAGACCGGCCGGAATGAGCTTCAGCCAGTCGTGCCAGAAATAGGCGAGCAGGGCCAGCAGCGTGCCCATGTGGAGGATGACGCTGAATTCCAGGGAAGTAATGAAGCCATCTCGGAGGGGATCGTTCCACCCGAACAGCCAGGGCACGAGGATGAGATGACCCGAGCTCGATACGGGAATGAACTCCGTGAGCCCCTGGGTCAAGCCCAGCACCAGGGCTTGGACGATGGAAAGGTCCATGGACGCATCCTCCGATTGTTTGATCCGCTGTTTACGCCGGAGAGCGCAACTGAGCGGACCGTGCCGGCCGCCCCGTGGCTGCCGGCTTGGGCATGTTAGTGGGTCGGCGGTCGACCGACCGCCGACCCACTACACGAACCCGTCTAGCGGATGAAGAGCGGGGCCATCACCAGCGTGATGGTGGCCAGCAGCTTCACCAGAACGTGGAGCGAGGGACCGGCGGTGTCCTTGAACGGGTCGCCGACGGTGTCGCCGACGACGGCCGCCTGGTGCGCCAGCGACTTCTTGCCGATCACGTTGCCGTCGTCATCGAGCAGGTGACCCGACTCTATGTACTTCTTGGCGTTGTCCCAGGCGCCGCCGCCGTT
>CABEBU010000005.1_pt1 | contig 24661 bp, 17 predicted proteins | sample 3132691 | NCBI WGS metagenome assembly CABEBU01 (sample SAMEA5534346, study PRJEB31848) | metagenome | biome: tundra; feature: field; material: soil | place: USA | collected 2013-05 | depth 0.45 m | reverse complement strand
GGCCGGAGGATCTGGCGACGCGAGAAGGCGATCAGCTGACGCGTCAGTTCGGCGGCCCGATCGGCCGCCCGCAGGATCTCGTCGAGATCGGCTCGGCGAGGATCACCATCGGGCAGGCCCCGACCCAAGAGCTCGGCGTAGCCGTGAATTGCGGTAAGCAGATTGTTGAAGTCGTGGGCCAACCCTGCCGCGAGCTGGCCGACCGATTCAAGCTTCTGGGCCTGGAGCAGCTGTGCCTCGACGGCTTTGCGCACGCTGATGTCGCGGATCGCGGCCGTGACCAGGATTCCTTCGGCGCTTTCCAGCGGACTCAGCATGATCTCCATCGGGAACTCGGTGCCGTCGTTGCGCCGCCCGATGAGCTCAAGTCCGGTGCCGATCTGCTGGGCCAGGGCATCAGCCGCGGATCGGAGATCGTCCGCAATCAGCCGCTCGGCGAAGCCCTCCGGGATGATCCTCGTCACCGGCTGCCCTACGAGTTCGTCGCGCTGGAAGCCGAACTTCCTCTCGGCCTGGAGGTTCAGCAGGACGATCTCCCCGGCCTGGTTCACCACGACCATCGCGTCCGGGGCGGCTTCCAGCAGCCCGCGGTACCGGGCCTCCATCTGCGCCAGATGCTCTTCGGCCTTCTTTCGCACGCTGATGTTGCGGATCGCGGCCGTGACCAGGATTTCTTCGGCGCTTTCCAGCGGGCTCAGCATGATCTCGATCGGGAACCTGCTGCCGTCCTTGCGTCGCGCGGAGAGCTCGATCCCCGTACCGATCTGCTGCGCTAGCGCGTCAGCCGCGGATCGGAGATCGTCCGCGATCAGCCGCTCGGCGAAGCCTTCGGGGATGATGTTCGTGACCGGCTGCCCAACGAGTTCGTCGCGGTGGTAGCCGAACTGCTTTTCGGCCTGGAGGTTCAGCAGGACGATCTCACCCGCCTGGTTCACCACCACCATCGCATCCGGAGCAGCTTCCAGCAGCCCGCGGAACCTAGCCCCCGACTCCCTGCTCGTAACGCCCTTGGGTCGCTTCAACACATCCAACCCCCGATTGCATCCGTCGATAGCTCTCAGTTGTGCTCCTCGCAGAGAACGACCTCTTCGGCCCGACCCATCAGCGAGCGGTGGAAAGCGCCGGCGATGCGTTCCTTTCCGATGGCGTACGGAGTATCGCGCAATCATGCCCACGATGTGGTCATGGTGACCGCGATCCGGCCGGGTAGTCACTCCGGGACGACCGACCGGTTCCTTCGCTACGACCCACTCGCAGCCACTAGAGCGACCAGGGCAGCAGCCAACTGAAGCACCACGCCCAAGTAGAGATAGGCGGTTTGCCTTGTGTCTGCCGCATCCAGTGCCGCCTCCTCTTTCCGAAGAGCGGTTTCTACGGCGCCGACCGAGGGGGCCGCAGCAATCTTGAAATGAGATGAAGGGGACATGGCTCCCATCAGAATGGACCCGACGCTCAGAAGCACGAGAAAGACCAGCTCGATCAGGCCAGCACCAGTGATTGACTCGAGCCGCGTCTGGAGTCCGGGGCTGCCGGCGATGATGGTTGCTATGACCGCGTCAACGCCCAGGATCGCCAGGCAGAGTTGTCGCTGGCTGTCGATCGACGCCCTCATTCGGTCGATTCGTGCGCCCAGCACCTGGAACACGAGTTTGTCGGATGCTTTCTCTTGATTGGCGCCTGCCGGAACCTCGCCCGCCGCTGACGACCTCGCGTCGACTTCTTGGAGAACGGCGTAAACCGCCACCAAGAGCGCCCAGACCGTGACCCCAACTACCAGCCCCAGAGACCTAAGGTCAGATCTCGGCACAATCGCATATGCAGCGGCGCCGGCTACTGCTGTCACGATCGCGATTGCTTCCGCGCGGCTTGGGGTCAATGCTCTCGTGCCGGACTCCTGGCGATCCCCTTTCTTAGTCCCGGAGTCTCCCGACCTTGGGCTGGCCGGCGCTTTGTGGCGGTCCCCGGCCGTTCCCGGCTTCGCCGCGGAGCGGAGTCTCTTTGAGCCTGCCATACCCGAACCCCCTATGCGCTTGTCCACCTACCCGTTTGAGACAGAAAGGCTAGCAGTCGCGAGGCCATGACGAGACCCGCCTCCGGCGAGAGCATTCACGATCAAGCCATCGTGCGGGCCACGGAGTGTCCACCTCGCATCACGATCCGACGGGCTCCGTCGGAGGTCCTACCGCTGCTGACCGACGTATCCTGCGGGTGCCTGGCCTCTGCGGTGTCTCAGGTAGACGGGCTCGGAGGCGGGCGCGTCCACCTACCGCACGTGGCCGATCAATAGGGCCGCGACCTGGACGATGGCAGTGGCGAGCGCGATTAGTAGCGTCATGGCGGGAAGCAGAGCGACGGGCCACTCTGGAAGAGACTGCGCCATGAAGTGGATCGACATCGCCTCATGAAGAGCCCCTAGCTTCCCCGCAGTCGGGCGATCCGTCAGCTGTGCGACAGCGTGCTGGGTGAGATCGGCCGTGAAGCGCAGATACTCCGCCTTCGTTCGCTGCATCAGGCCATGGACCTGCACGAAAGACCAGGCGAAGAGGCCGGCCGGGAACACAGAAACGATGGACAGCCAGGCGAGCATGGGACCGCTTAGCCCGTACGGCCCGAGCACGACCCCGAGGGCAATGGCTGAGTATCCAGCCGATACCCAGAGAGCGATCAGTGAGTAGTAGCGCATAAGGCTCTCGAACGCTGGGTGAGGGAGCGCATAGAAGGGCATTCGAGGCTCGAGCCGCCCCAACTCCCAGAGCGCGACAAGCAGGGCAATCACGACGTATGCCCATTGACCCATCACGCCCACGAGCATGACGAAGGCGACCAGCGCAATGCCGTTTGACAAGTCTGAGTGGAGTGGCAGGCCCAAGACAAGGACAGTGCCGACACCGGCGCACAACGTGCCTACTATCACTGCCGCCGCTGCTGGCGACATCCGGAAGACTCGATCACGACGATCGACGGCCCATCGACGACCGTCCTCAGGGTTGCGCCAAAGCAGCGGAACGAGCGAGCTGAGCACCCCAACGAAGGACCTCGCGTAGTAGGACATCACGACGGGCCCGACCACCAAGAGACCCGTGTACAGCACCCCAGTCCAAACGAGGTTGCTGGAGCCGTCCGCGATCAGGATCGCTGCTCCGGGTATCACGAGCATTCCGCCCAGGGACATCCAGAAGATCCCGTAAGGAACGCCGCGCAGCACAAGGCGGTCGAAGGACGTGAAGATCTCCCGATTGGCCGGCGGCACGGAAGATGCCGGCGCCGCGGACGTTGCTGCACGCGGCGGGTCCGTCAGTTCCGGAACGGTCGGCGATGGGTCGAGATCGGACTCCATTGGCAAAGCGAAGCGCTCCCTATGAACCTATCCTCAGTTCCCGAATGGAGATGGCTTGTTGCCGATCTCCCGCAGGTCACGGAAGCCTCCGGAGCTGGACGAGTTGACCGGCTGGACTACGGCACAGCTAGCCTAAAGGGTCGCGCGCCGGTCCGAAAGGACCTGGCTTGAGATCGGACGCGACAGGCATAGAAGACGAGCTACGGGCGGCCGTGTCAGAGCGCGTTGATCGCGCATTGGTCGGGCTAGCTTGTTGTCTCGGCCGCAAGTCCTCTCGGCCCGACCACTCACACGATCGGGTGATGGTGATCATCGAAGTTGTCGGGGCCTCGGCACCAAGTCCAACCGCCCTAACGGTTGCTCCAACAGCCCCATCCTTCACCGTGTGGTGTGGGCTCAACGCGGCGCTCCCCATATGCGAGGATAGCGCACACAAGCCGACGCGGAGGGCAGCGTTGAGAGTTCTTGTGAGCACGGAGAGCTTGCCCCATTGCACTGTTGCCGAGCCCGGGCGCTCGCGTGTGTTGGGATGATGAGTAGGAAGCTCCGGGTCTTCATCAGCAGCACCATGTTGGACCTAGCCAACGAACGAAACGCCGTGTGCAGCCGGCTGGTGGAGTTCAACCTTGAGCCGGTGAACGCTGAGGGATGGACTGCCCAGCCGTCGCGATCATGGGACGTCATTCGCCAAGAAATCGAATCGAGCGACCTATTCGTCCTAATCCTCGGTGACCGATACGGATGGTGCCCAGGAAACGAGAGCGGGAGGAACCCAGAAGGGCTTTCGGTCACGCACCTCGAGTACCAGGAGGCGCGGGGCCTCGGCCTACCCGTGTTCGCCTTCTTCAAGCGACTCGAATACCGCAGTGGAAGACGCTCCAAGGATGCGATCAGGCGGGACCGGTTCAGGAAGGAAGTCGCCGACTGGGATGGCGGCTACTGCAAGAGCGACTTCAACCTGGCCGACGACCTCGCTGGCTCGGTGGGTCGAGCGCTCGGGAACTTCTTGACGGATGAGTATCAGAAGAGCCGAGTGGCGCGACGGGGTCCTGAAACAGCGCTAGCCCTGGCCAGGCTGACGGCTCGCGAAGAGCCGAGCCATCGGGGGGAAATCGTCCTCCCCGGACCGCTGACGGAGGCGGTCTCTCTTCACCGGGCGGTGCTCTTTGGCGGGGCTGGTCTGTCATTGTTCGCCGGCATGCCGTCGGCCGCGGCCTTGGCCGCAGGACTGACCGAGGAACTCAGGCATCGCGACCCAGCCTACCAGGCGGATTCGGCAGCTGGACATTTCGCAAGGCTCGCGAGCGACCTTGATGTCGCTGGCGACCGGGACGCGGTCGTGGACGTCATCAGGAGTATGCTCAACCCTCCTCAAAGCCTGACTCCGACCAGAGCCCATCTGGCCGCAGTGCGCATCTTCGATCGCATCGTCACGACCAACTACGACAGCCTCTTCGAGATGGCGGCCGCGTCGGAGGGCACGGGCCACGTGGCCGTGTCTGAGGAAATACACGAACCTCTGGCCCGACGGACCATAGTGAAACTCCATGGGAGCCTCGACCGGCCGGGGTCCCTCGTTCTCTCGGAGCGGGACTTGGCTACCCTAGGAGCACGCCGGCCAGCGCTGTACGAATCCCTGCTGGCCATTCTCCGCGAAAGCATCGTAGTCTTCGTCGGGACCTCCCTGCGTGATCCGAGCGTGCTGCGGCTACTCGCAGATGTGGGCCCGGAGCTGACCGGGTATCTGGTCACGCGGACAGCGTCGTCGTTCACGCTGTATCGCGTGCTCAGGGAATGGAACTTGACCGCAATCGTGGCCGATGCGGAGTCCTTCTTTGCAGTGCTCTTGGCCGCGACGGTGGGACGCGCAGCGGATCACGGTCGCCGGTAGCCCGAGTCCGGTCCATGGAAAGCCCATCAACGCACACGATGCCGCGATCGTGTCGCTCGGAGGCCCGGCCGAGGCGGACGCGTGACCTGATCAGGCATCAGCTCCGCCCCAAACTTGCGCGGGCGATCGTCGCGGGCGAATATCAGCCTATGGAACTGCGCCCCGTGTCCGATGCCGATCTGCCGTTCCTCGCCGAGATGACGCTGCTGGCCGCGTTCCCGCCAGGGCAGTTGCCCGAAGGCGCGTCCGACATGCTGCACGTCACGCGATGGACGGTGGATTGGGGGCGTCAGGGTGACGTGGGGATGGTCGCATGGAGCGACCGACAACGACTCCTTCACGACCACCATAGACGCCAGGCTATCTCTCAGCTATGGCCATAACTGCGGTGCGTCGTTGAGTTCCACCCGGGACTGAATGTTGGCCAGGCTTGCACCCAGCTGAGCGCTGAGCACAGGCCAGTCGAGGACAGGCTTGCCCCCGCTCACTCTCGACCACTGTGAATCGAGATAGGCACGGAAGATCCGCGCACGGTCGAGTCGATCGCGGATATCGGTCACGGGTCGGATCTTGCATCGCACGTCAGGGTCAACTATCGGGGTGTCAACCACGACGGCATCGAGGTAGTTGAAATTGAAGATGAGCCGCTTGGAGTAGTAGGCGCCGATCGTCGTGATCCGAACGTGCTCGGTTTCAACGTTGGTGTCTGAACCCTCTTCGTCAACCGACCGCGCTGGCCGCTGGATGAGCTTCTTCGCCAGACAGCGTGTGATTGCCCATCGAGCTTGCTCAGCGTTGAAACCAAGAGTCTGCGCCACGTCAACGATCGTGGTGACATCGACGAATCCATTCAAGTTGTCGTTGGACAGTCGCTCGATCGTCGCAAGGAGAATCGGGACCAAGAAGTGCTCACGGGGGTCCGAAGACATTGTGCTGAAGATGTTCATGATCTCGGATGAGCCCGGGTTGTAGTACTCGTTGTCCCGGTAGACTACCGCGCGAACGAACTCATGCAGTGGGATGTAGTAGTGGCCCGTCTCACCGAAGATGCGGAGAATCTTCTGAGTGTCTACATGGCCACTGCCAATAAAGGTCTTCACGAAGTCCAGGGCCAATCTGATGTTCCCACCGGCCATGTTGTCGCAGAACTCGATCAGGTCGCGATCACGGTTGAACGACTGCTGCAGGACCTCTATGTAGTCGCGCAGTTGCGCGGACTCGAAGGTCACTCCCGGAATTGCGGAGAGCTGGCCCCCGTCGATCACATGAATCGCGTAATCGAGACGCTTCTGGATCACGGTATCGAGTCGCGGCGGGGAGATCGTGAACGCCTTTGGGTGGTAAGCAGTGAGAGCCCCGCTTGACCGCGATCGGTAGTAGCTCTCAGGTCGAAGGGTAATAAAGACCGTAGCTGGCCATTCCGAGGCCATGCTCGTGCCAATCAGGAAGATCTCCTGCTGGAAGCCATGGGATCGTTGGTCCACGTTGTCTAGGAAGATGACGATCTGCTGGCGCCGGCCCTTGGACAGGTGTTCAAGACTCTCGCGAAGATGCCTGTCATTGTCTGAGACCTTGCTCGAAAGGAACTCTCGCTCCTTGTCTTCGTAACTCGCAGGGTCTTTCTCCTGGAGGTCTCCGTAAATCGACTTACCGAACCGCTTGAGTTCAAGATCGTAGACGCCACGAACGAACTGACGGTCCTCGATGTCGATTGCGTACTGCTCCCGAAGCTGGTGCTTGATTTCTTCGCAAAGGTACGTGGGGAGATCCCGGCTAAGTGTGGGCTTCGTGCCGAGGTCTAGGTAGAGAACCACCGCGTTGTTGAGAAGATCCTTAGCTTCGATCTTGATGAGATGTCGAATGAAGGTCGACTTCCCAGCGCCCACATCACCCACAAGGAGGATAGGACGGTGACTCAGGCTCTTTGCGAGTATCTCTGGGTTGACACCCTTCTTAGTGTTTGCGGGAGTCATGGACGGTCCGCCGACCACCTTCTCGAACAGCGCCGAGTAGCGGGCCTCCAGCAGCGACTTGCTCAGTAACGCGTACTGGGACAAAGCTCCGTTGGTCGAATAGCAGGCCCGGAGGAACTCCTCTTCCGACTCGTCCGCTCGCGTTACGTCCTCGATAACGAGGTCGCCAAGAATCTGGAGCTCCGTCTGGATGGTGTTTCGGTTTTTGTACCCTGGATAACCGAAGATGCTGGATGACAGCTTCGGCGGTGGGGGCTGAGTAGCGGACTCAGCGAGCGCAGCCGAGAGGCGCTGCGCGATCACGCCGTCCTTCGAGAGGCAGTTCCAAACCTGCAGGAAGTCGCTGCGCATGGCGTCAGGTGATGGGACCACGACGGCCTCGCCCTGCAATGGCGGGATTCCGTCCAGGCGACTGGCCAGAAAGACCACGAACTGGCGGCCATTGGACACCGCTCCATAGCGAGTGCCACGTTCCTGGCAGTAGTGAACGCACTGCTCGATCGCGTCATAGACGGCAGATGCGTGATTTCGGAAGTACTCGATTGACGAGCGGTGGACCTTCTCATCGCCGGCGGGCAGCTCAAAGGTGATGCCTTCGCGCTTGGCTTCGACTACCAGACTTCGATGCGGGGAGCGGAAGGTGTAGTCGGCGATCGTGTGATTGAGACGCTCTTCGGCCTCGCAGTCCGCTTGGTCCCATCCCAGGGTTTCGAACATCAAACGGTCAATCAACCGAAGTCTGGTCGTGGCCTCGTTCAGATCAGACTCCGCGCCAAGGCCTTCGATGAGGGCCACCAGGGCCGCTTCTCCCTCGTCGAATCTCATCCCCACTCCCCGATAGTCGCTCGGTAGGCAGAACAACTCTCGGTGCCTAACGCTCCGTGCTCTGGCATCATCCCGCTCCTAGTCCAAAGAGAAGGCCCACGTCGCAGGACTTCCCATTCCGCTCGGTGGAGGGCTCGACGGGGCATCGAGTCCCCTCCGAGCGGTCCTGAGTCGGCCTAGCTTAGGCGACTCCATCGCATCGATGTCCGCTATTTGGTCATCGTGTGGCTATCTGGCCGCCCAGGGTTTACTGCCACGCTCGGCCGACTGATTACCAACGCGCGTTGACTAGCAGACGTAATGGTTGGTAATCCGGTCCCTCGTGGATGAGCTGCCGATGCTAGTCCTCTACCCTGCCAAAGGTAGTCCCTTGGTAACCCGGGAGCGTGCCCTCGACGATGCTCGATCGTGTTGCTATTCAGGGCCGGTCGAGTGAGTCATGTGGGCGACCACTCCGCACCCGAGAGGAAGCCACCATGACCGCTCAGCCCTTACCCGCCCTGACCAGCGGCGACCCTTCCGCCTGGGACCAGGCGCTGTACGCCTTTCTAGTAGAGAAGGGCAACCGCTCAGGCTCCCGACGGACAGTGGAGTCCTACTCCAGGATGCTCTGGCCGTTCTTCGCCGAGCGCAGCTTGACCCCAGATCGAGTCAAGGCAGGCGACGTTCTCGGCTGGGTCCACGGCATCGGCCGCTCCGGTCGAACCCCGTCATCGACCACGGTCGGAGCGCGGATCGCCTGCCTGTCCTCGTTCTACAGATTCCTCATCAGGATGGGCCTGGTGGTCTCCAACCCTTGCGACGCCGTTGAGCGGCCCAGAGCCGTCCAGTCGGTCGCGAGGGGATACAGCGCCGACGAGGTCCGCCGACTGCTCGCGGTCGTACCGGCGGATACGGTCGCCGGCCGGCGCGACCGGGCGATCCTCCTGACGCTCGTGCTCACTGGCCGACGCCGGGCCGAGGTCATCGGTCTCCGAGCCGGGGACCTGAGCATCGAAGGCGAGACCTGCTTCTACTCCTATCGGGGCAAGGGCGGCAAGCGTGGTCGGCGGGAACTCCCCCACCCGGCCTACGAGGCCATCTGCGCGAGCCTGGTCGATGCCGGCAAGGAGCTGGCGGCTATGGCTCCCGACGAGTCACTCTGGCAAGCCGGTGCCCGACCGGAAGGAGTAACGAGCGGCACCTTCTACGCTCGGTTCCGCCGATACCTGCAGCTTGCCGGCATGGCACCGACCGGCATTCACGTTCTACGGCATACCGCGGCAAAGTTGCGACGCGATGCCGGTGAGTCGATCGAGTCGGTAAGCCAGTTCCTCGACCACAGTTCGCTCGCGGTCACCAGCGTCTACTTGCGCAGGCTTGAAGGTCAGGAGGATCTGACCTGGCGCGAGGTGGCCGAGGCGATCGGGGTCTAGGGACACAAAGAAGAGGCTCCCGTCACCCGAGGGGGAGGATGACGGGAGCCTACGGGACCGGCTCACCAGAGGTGAGCGGCCGGAGGCGCAGTGTAGAACCCTGGCTCGGGCGTTGCCATTTAGGATTGGACGAAGCTCAGATAAGCGCCAGATAAGCGGCGGCTGCTAGGGTCGGTTCGGGTCGGGCTCCGCATTGAGGCACGGGCCAGAGCCGGACGACGGTGAGCGAGCCGGTGAGGGAGCTGCCGCAGGCGTCCCGACCCACGACCACAGGCGCGAACAACGATTCTGGGCCGTCGGTCCGGGTGCGAGGCCAGTATTCTCGCGATGTGAAGTACACGACCTGGACGGCTCTCGTCTTCGAGGCACTCGCCCGTACCGGGGATGGTTCGTACGGTGGCGTCGGGCTACCGGCGGTCGCCGCCACGCTCGGGTTCGACGGAGTGACCGGGGACGACTTCGCGAAACACGAGGGGATGCCGAACGCCCTCGTGACGGCGATGGGCGATCTGGCCCGGCTCGGCCTCGTCACGTTCGAGAATATCGGCTGGGGCAACGAGCTCACGACATTCGGGCGCGACGTCGTCGATGCCGGCCTCGACTCGATCTGGACAGAGCTAGCCAAGATCCATGTCTCGGCTCAGCAGAGGGCGTTTCTATCGAAGCTGTATGAGGCCTCCGTCATCGAGGAGGACCGCTGGGCGGACCTACTGCTCGTCGACGTGGATGAGGTGGCCGGGCTCAGCGGGGTCCCGGGCGGCGACTCCGCTGGCCTGATCCGCCGCATAGATTTCCTAGGCGATCTGGAGCGCAAGGGGCTCCTCGAGGCCGGGCCGCGCTTTGGTGGCGGCCCGCTCGTGGACCGGCCAACGTACGTTGCCGCTGTCCTCCTCGCGGAAACCTTCGAATCACTTCCGGAGCGCGCGCCCTCCTCGACTAATGCGTCGGCACCGACGGTCCTGAAGCCTGGGGCTCCGCGGCCGAGAGGGCGGCCGAAGGGCACGGGGTACCTGACGGATATCCAGGAGGTCATCGCCGCCTACAGGCGGACCAAGGCAAGCCGGAGTCGCAACCCCTCCGCCATTCCTTCGGTCAAGATCGTGGCCAAAGAACTCAACGTGTCATCCGGCGTCCTCTCCAACTACCTCAAGGCTCAGGGGATTCCGTGGCCGCCTGAGTAGCGGCGACTTATCTGCATATTGTTTGCGCATTTTTCCCGCCCCATGCGCGCGCAAGATTTGGGCGTGGCAAGCCAGCACGCACCATCACTCGGGATCGATGCCAGGACTTCGCGGGCCTTCGGGGTAGTTGTCGCCAGCGCAGGCGACACGCCCTCAGCCGAGGGCAGCGACGAGCAGCCCCGGACCCTCCCAGCGGTCGAGCATCGTCGACTTGCAGGAACCCTCGAATGTACGCGTGTATGGACGCCTGACACGCAGGCCATGGTCGCTGCCCTTCGAGTGGTACTGGATCTCCCGAGGCAGCTGCCGGACCGCGGTCAGGGAGGTGTCCGATGACCGTGGTAACAGGGGTCCGGCGCGTGGCGACCTACGAGCGAGTCAGCTCCGAGGACCAGCGCGAGCGCGAGACCATCAAGACCCAGACCGACGAGATCGCCCGTCTCCTCGCGGGCCAGCCCGGCGTCGAGCTGGTCGGGCGCTACGTCGATGACGGGGTGACAGGCACGACGCCACTCGCAGAGCGGCCCGACGGACAGCGACTTCTCGCGGACGCCGAGGCCGGCTTGTTCGACGAGGTGTGGGTCTACAAGTTCGATCGTCTCGGGCGCGATACTCCCGATCAGACAGCCATCGGTCGCTGGTTCAAGCGCCGGGGCATCAGGCTCATCAGCCGTCTCGAGGGCGAGCCCGATCTCCTTACCTGGGACATCCTTGCCGCCATCGCGGACAACGACCGGCGGATGTTCTTGCGCCGAACGGCGGACGGGATGAGCCGCGCGGCCCGCGAGGGCCGCTACACGGGCGGCATCGTGCCCTTTGGATACCGCGTCGAAGGTCTCAAAGCCTCCGCCCGGCTTGTGCCCGACGGGACCATCGTCTGGGCCGACAAGAGCGCAGCCGATCTCGTCCGCGACATCTACGAGCGTCTCGCCGTCGGTGGCCAGAGCTGCCGGATGGTCGCTCGCGACTTCAACTCTCTCGGCATACCGACCCACTACGCCAGAGACGGTCGAGGAGTCCGTGGCAAGAGCACGCAGGGCCTCTGGCGCTCTGGTCGCATCCGCAACCTCGTGGTCAACCCCGTGTACCGCGGCGAGCTGCAATACGGGAGGCGGATCGACCAGCGAGGCGCCAAGACCGAGCGCGTTGGCCACGAGATCACTTCTGCTGCCATCGAAGGACTGGTCTCCCCTACCCTCTGGCACGCCGCCCAGGACGCCCTAGCCGCAAATCGCCGCTGCACCAAGAACACCCACAGGGTCTACCTGCTTCGGGGCGTGATGACCTGTGGCATCTGCGGTCTCATGTACCAGGGCTCTTCGGGCACTCGCAGCACCCGCTACCGCTGCGGCGGCCAGATGTCCGAGCGGGGTCGCCTGGAGGGCCGCTGCCCGTCTCGCTCGATCAACATCGATCTCATCGAACCAGCCATTTGGGAAGAAGTCGATGCCTGGCTGCGAAACCCCGGCGAGGTTCTCGGCCAACTCAACGGGGCCTCTGAGCGTGAGACACAGGGCGCAATTGCTGAGGCCGAGTCGATCACTCTTGACCGGGCCCTGGAGCGCCTTGAGACTCAGCGCAAGCAAGCCCTCGCGCTCAACATTAGAGGACGGCTCTCAGATGCCGAACTCGACCTCGAACTCGACCGGATCGAGACAGAGCGGACCGGCCTCCAAGCCCGCCTGAGCGCCGCACAGGCACACAGCGACGAGGTCGTACCGGCGGCGGCCCATGACCTCCTTGCCGAGGTCCGTGCCTGCGTCGACGGGGGTCTGACCGACGAGCAGCGAGCGGAGATCGTCCGACTCCTCGTGGGGATCGTCATCCACACCTACGTGGCCAGCGATGGCAAGAAGGCCATCCGCGCCGTCGTCACCTACCGCTTTCCTGGTGTGGTTAGTTTCTTCACGGGCACGGGTTCATGGCGGCGATCAACTGGAATCGCGACGGAAAGACGGCTGCTCGTCCCACTCGGGCGATTGCCACCTGGCCGTCCTCGAGTGGCTGGCGCAGCGATTCCAGGGTTGCCCTGTCGAACTCCGGAAGCTCATCCAAGAACAGAATCCCGTCGTGGGCCAAGGTCACCTCACCCGGCGACAGATGCGGTCCGCCCCCAACCATGGCCGCGTACGAGATCGTGTGGTGCGGCGACCGGAACGGGCGTTTCCTCACTAGCCCGCGTATTGGCCCAGCCCCCGCGACGGAGGCGATGATCGTGGCCATGCGCGCCTCGTCGTCGCCCAGCGGTGGCAGCAGACTCGGCACCGTACGCGCCAGGAGCGTCTTGCCCGAGCCGGGAGGACCGATCATCACCATGCAGTGGCCGCCAGCCAGAGCTATCTCCATTCCCCTGCGCGCCTCCAACTGACCTCTTACCTCCTCTAGGTCAGGCCCGCCGCCGGTGCCGGCTTCAGATGCTGCAGCCGTGGCCGAGTCAATCTGCTCGTCTGCGAGAGTCTCGGCCAACTCAACGCGCGGAGGCCGGTTTCTCGCTCCACCTCGCCGGCTTTCCCGCAGAAGCGTGGCTGCCTCGGCCAGCGTCGCGGCCCCCACTACGTCCACGCCACCGGCCAAACGCGCTTCAACCATCCCGTCCGACGGCACGATGATCCGTCGGACTCGCCGCCCCGCCAAAGCCACGACCATGGGAAGAAGCCCGGGAACGGGCCTCAATTCACCGCCCAGCGACAGTTCGCCCAAGACGGCCCAACGGCCATCCGCCTTGACCTGCTCAGAACCGACCAGAATCCCCAGGGCAATAGCCAGGTCCAAAGACGCGCCGCTCTTGCGCAGCTCCGCCGGAGCGAGATTCACGGTTATGCGCCGTGGCGGGTACTCGTAGCCACTATTGCGGATTGCTCCGCGGACTCTCTCGCGGGCCTCCTGCAAGGCCGTATCCGCCAGACCAACGATGGTGAAGCCAGGCAAACCCGGCGCCACGTCAACCTCCACGCGAATGATCCGGCCTTCCAAGCCGTGCAGCGTGGCGGAAAGAAGTGAAGCAAGCACGGACTCACGCTACGTCGAGCCGATCATCCGCGGCTTATCTGACGCTTGCGAGGTTCACGCCGTTCGTCGGTGAGGACATTGCCCCTGCCGGCCGACCAGTTGGCGATCACGTGGGCGAATCGCCGCCGATTACCGCCCGGAACGTCCCGCCGGCCGTTCCATGTGGTCCTTATCGAGGGCCTTCACGAAATCCAAGACGTCCTTGCCCAGCACCGAGTCCGATTTCGTGTACATGAACGGCGCGCCGCTATTCAAGGCGCCGATGGCTGAGCGGTATTCATTGATGATCTGGAAATCGATCTTGCGCTTCAAAGCGCTCTCGGCATTCTTGACGTTGATGCCGGTGAACGCATTCGAGCGGTTCAGGATGAGCTTCACCTTGTTACCCGAGTAGCCAAGGTGACCGATCGTCTCAAGGACGAGCCGAACATTCTTGAGACAAGGCAAATCGGCCGTCATGACCAGATAGATAGTGTCGGCAACGTCCATTATCCGAAGGTTGACTTCATCGAGCCGCTTGTCCATGTCGATGACGATGTAGTCAAAGTCGTTCTTCATCAGGCCGATGAGGTTGGGCAGGTGATCTTGCGTCACTAGTTCGGCCGTCTCCGGCGACGGCGGCGCCAGGAGCAGGTCGATGCCCGACTCGTGCTTGACGAGCACCTGATGAATGAGGTCGATATCGACAGTCGGGGCAGTCGCCAGATCAACCACGCTCATCCGATCCAGTCCGAGATCCAGGAAGACGCGGTGGTCGCCGAATTGGAGACTGGCGTCGATCAGGCAGACCTGCCGCCCAAGCTCCTTGTGCAGGGCTATCGCCGAATTTATAGCTATCGTCGTGGTGCCCACGCCGCCTTTGGCACCGTAGAAGAGGATCACCTGAGCTGACATTTCCTTCTTGGGCGCGGGGGCAGCAGCCGACCAAATGGCGGCGGCGGCGCTCCGAGTCGGCGGGACATAATGTTCGTCAGGCTTATAGCGCGCCAGCAGGCTGCGCATACGCGCCATCAACTCGGCCGGATGGAAAGGCTTGGTCAGGTAGTCGTCGGCGCCGGATCGGAGAGCCTTGCTGCGGGCCTCGGCGTCGTTCTCGGGCAGAAGCAGGATCACCGGCGTGTGCGTTGAAGGGCCGTCTTCCATGCGTAAACGCGAAACGACGGTGAAACCGTCCACGCCGGGCAGATTGGCTGCAATCAGAACCAGAGCCGGTCGGTCCGATCGGGCCAACCGCAGCGCTTCCGGGCCTTCCCCCGACGCAGTGACTTCGAACCCGGCCTGCGACAAAGCGTTCCCTAGGGCACGCTGCACAGTCGGGTCGGCATCGACTACCAGGATCCTAACGGCCATGACTTACCTTGCTTGGCGGATTCGACCGCTCGTCGTGTTCAGGCGACAAGCAGCCACCCTGCATCTGTACTTACTGCCGGGACGTACGACGAGATTATATGCAGCCCGTGCCGAAGGGCGGGTTTTGGATTTGGGGCAGTCCTCGTGTTGACTTGCCACCTCGCCAGGCGGCCGACCTCAGGACTTGGCGCCCGAAGACTTGTTCATCGCACTATCGATCATGGTACTGATGGGCCCGACCAGCTGTGTGAATTCCAAGGGAATGACGAATTTGGTCGCGGGACCGGCACCTAGAGCCTTTAGGGCGTCCAGATACTGCAGGGCCATCGTCTTCGAATCTATCCCCTTGGCCGCCTCGAAGATCGTCTGAAGGGCATTGCTGAACCCTTGGGCCCGCAGAATTGCCGCCTGGCGATCGCCCTCGGCGCGAAGAATCGCGGACTGCTTGTCGCCCTCGGCCACGTTGATGGTGGCCTGGCGCGTCCCTTCAGACTCGGTGATGACGGCGCGGCGAGTTCGCTCCGCCGAAAGCTGCCGGTTCATCGCGTCCTGAACCGCCGGGGGCGGAAGGATCTCGCGGATCTCGACGGTCGTGACCTTGCCACCCCAACGCTCGGTAACTTCGTCGAGTTTGGTCCGCAACGTGTCGTTGATCTTCTCCCGCTGTGACAGGACGTCGTCAAGTGGGATGTCGCCAATCACGGAACGGAGCGAGGTAGCTGCTACGCCCTGCAGAGCGCCTGCAAAGTTGAGGACGTTGATCTGGCTCATGAGAGGATCGACGATCTTCCAGTAGATCAGGAAGTCGACGCCGAGCGGGGCGTTGTCCTTGGTGATCGCGGTCTGGCGCGGAACCTCGATGAACTGCTCGCGCAGGTCAACGATGAAGCCCTTGTCGGCAACCGGAATAAGAAACCGAAGACCTGGCGTACGGACCAGAGTCGGTCCAGTCTGGCCCCAGCGGTAGACAACCATCTTGGCCCACTGAGGCACGATCCTCACCGACAAAGCGACCAGAACTATAAGAAGCCCAGCCAATATCGCGACAGCCACGAGCATCGCGCCGCCAACGTCCATCTCCGTACCTCCTACTTGCCGCTCCCGTGAGCAGCCCGCCTTGCGACCAACTCGATCGCGCTTTCGGTCCGCCGGACCGCTATCTCATCCTCTCGACGATGAGCGTCAGGCCCTCCTGGCCGACGACTAGGACCTTCGTGTCCCGCCCAACTGCACTGCCATCCCTTGTCCGGGCCGACCAAGATTCGCGACCAACGTAGACAGTGCCCAAGGGAGACAAATCGGCGCGCACCTCCCCAATTAGTCCAACGACCTTGTCAACCCCGACGAGCCCGGCGCCTACCGGCGCGGGCTGCTGTCTCATGCGCACGAGAGTGCCAACGAGAAGCAGCCCGTACGCGGCCGCGGCTGCGGTCATGACCACGATGATCGGCCAGGCTACGGCCACTGTTGGCAGATATGGACCCGGCGAACCATAGTAGGCGACCGCACCGACGACAAAGACCGCTATGCCGCCGATCGTCAGCAGGCCGTGACTCGGGATCGTTGTCTCCAGAATGAGCATTCCGATTCCCAGAACCACTAGAAACACGCCCAGCACGTTGAGTGGCAGGCTCCCGGAACCATAGAACGACAGGGCCAGGAAGATGGCTCCGAGGAACCCCATCAGCAGCGTGGGGTGGAAGAACTCGATGGCCACGAACAGCACGCCGATCACGAGCAGAATGAAGGCGATGTTGGGATCGTCCAGCGTGTGGAGGAAGCCCTGGACCAGATCCTCGCTGACGCTGATGGTGGTCGCACCCTTGGTGTGGAGAACGACCTGGCCGCTCGTCGTAGTGACCGTCAGGCCATCGGCTTGAGCCAGGACGTCATCGATGCTACCGGCGGAACCGTTGATCGCCTTGGCCGAGAGCGCCTCTTGCATCGAGTACGACTGGGCGTGCTCGACAGTGGAAACGGCCCATGCGACCGCCTCCGGATGACGTTCCTGAGCGATGCCCCGGATCGTGGCGATGGCATCGTTCATCACCTTGTCGGCCTCGGTCTGGCCGTATGTGGCCGCGATGTCGCCACCCCCGGCCGCCACGGGAGAGGCCGCCCCGATATTGGTACTCGTAGCCATGTAGGCCAGGTTCGCCGAGAGCGTGATGAAGGTGCCGGCGCTGGCGGCCTTGGCTCCCGACGGCCCAACCCACACGATCGTCGGGATCTTCGAGTGCAGCGCCGCGTCAATGCGGAGCATCGACGATTCGGAGCCACCCAGAGTGTCCAGTTGGATCACCACGGCTGCGGCGCCGTCGGTCTCCGCTCGCCTGACTGCCCCACTCACGTAGTCGGCCATCACGTCGTCCACCACGCCGTTCGCCTTCACCACGTAGACCTTGGGAGCGTCCGGTGCGGCCACCACGCCAGACGGCCGCGCAGTTGGCTGGGGCGCGATGATGTAGTCGGAGCCCGTCCCGCCCGTGCGAGTGTGGCTCGCCACCAGCAGGAAGGTTCCGGCCACCGCCAGCGTGGCACCCAGACGAACGAGGGAGAAGGCCGCCCGCCTCAGTCCTTCTACCGCTCTCAGCCCCGGCGTGAGTGAGAGCAGACTGGCGCGCGGCGATTGGTGCTGGACCGTCCACGGCAATGCCACCGTCTCGTCTGGCAGCGGTGGAGTCCGGCTGTCGCGCGCGAACTCCCGAATCAGCCGGTCCATCTCGACATCGGAATCGTCGAGCGGTTCAGGGCGATTCATCTCGCAACCCTCTCCGCCGGCTCTATCCGGCGCCGCAGCGCCTTGAGCGCGGCGTGGTGTCTCGACTTGACGGTACCGATCGGGATCTTCAAACGATCGGCAATCTCAGCCAGGGAAAGCTCTCCCCAGTAGCGGAGCATGACGACCATTCGCAATTCATTGCTCAGGACCGACAGGGCGCGTCCGACGGCATCCCGAGCGAGGGAGGCACGGAACGGGTCGCCGCTCTCGAGGTCCATATCGTCCACGTCGAGCGTCCGACGCTTGCTCAGTTGGCGAAGCCGCGTACGGCACACGTTTACCAGTATCTGGCTAAACCAGGCATGAAAGCGGTCTCTCTCGCGAAGGTCCTTCCAGGCTCGCCAGGCCCGGACCGAGGCCTCCTGAACTGCATCCTGAGCCTCAGCCGAGTCCGCCATCAGGTAACCGGCCAGGCGGTAGGCCATGGACAGTTCCGCCTCGAGCGCCGTGACAAAGGCCCTGTCGAAGGCGATTTCTCTTACCGCTGCCGCTTGCACGGGCGTCCGGACGATTTCGGCGCTCAGGTAGGCTTCCTTCGCGAACATGCCAAGCTCCGATGGCGGCCCGGATGGGTCGCTCATGGGTGTGACTCGCCATTTGGCCAATCGGTTCGCTCGAGAATCTCGTGTTCCGGACGGCTACCCGGCAGCGACGGCACCGTTGTGGCGCCCACGACTGCATCCATGGCCAGCTGGCTCCAGGTCTCCATGCTGTCGTAAACATCCATCACAACGTCGACCGGCTGGAATGACCCGCTGAGCTTGTGCGTTTCGCGTACGCGTACAGAGCGACCGGCTGCGTCGGCCAGGTAGACGACGCCCAGGTGATGGACGCCGACATCCACGGTGTCGTCGTTTAGCAGCCCCAAGAACACGAACTCGGGCAGGAAGTCCGCCTCAAGTTCCTCTCGCCACTCGCGAGCCAGCCCTCCGAGAATCGAACTGTCGCCTGGGTTGAGGTGGCCACCCACGCCGATCGTGTAGCGATCGTGGAGCCGCGCGTCGCCGCCTGCCTTCGTTCTCTTCATGAGGAAGATGCGATCGCCGTCGCGCAGCACCAGATATGGAATGATCTGCTTGAGGGAGGGGTCCGACTCGGCCGCAGAGCGCGGGAAATACCGGCCTGCCGTTCGGGCTCGATCCAGGATTTCGGCGACGCCATCGCACTTCACACCCAACCATGCTGCGGCATCCTGCAGCAGCACCTCACGTGGAACGGCATAGACGAGTTCCTGAGCCTGGTCGCGTTCGTTCATTCCCGCTCCGGGTCCGCGAGACGACGCCGAGCGGAAGTGAAGCGTGCAAGCAGTGCCACTGAGTCAGGCCCGCCTTCGCGCTCCAATTCGCTGATCCACTCGTCGATGGCGGCGCGAACGTCGCGCAGACGAACGGCGATGGCCGCCGAGTTCGTCACGGCGATGCCGGCTCCCATCTCCGGGTCGCCTCGGGCAAGCCTCGTCATGCCTGCCCAACCCGTGGCCGCCAACGTCTCGGCCGCTCGCCAGTCCTCGTGCTCGTACTCCCTGGGGCCGCCTGCAACCGCCTCCGCCAGGGCAGCGGAAACGACCAGTGGCATGTGACTGATGGCCGCGACCGCGTTGTCATGGGCGACCGCGTCCATCGGCACCTGAATCGCGCCGCAGGCCTCGACCAGTTCGCCGATCCGCTCGCCATCGCATAGACGCGCGTACCGGCCGATGACCGTGACCCATGGCCGGTCCACGAACAGATCTGGGATCGCGGCGGCGTAGCCGCTGACTTCACGGCCGGCCATGGGATGCCCGCCGATGAAGGGCAGCCCGGCGGCGTCGGCGCGAGCGACGATCCTGGCCTTGGCACTGGCGACATCGGTCACGGTGCAATCCTCGGAGACCGCGCCGCGCATGGGGCCGCTGAGCTGATCGACGAGATCAAGGCAAATCAGCGGTGGCGCGGCCAGGATGACGATCTCGGCACCGCGGACCGCCTCCTCGAGGGTTGCCGCGGCCACGTCGACCGCGCCGTCCGCAAGAGCCTGACGCACCGGCGCCGCACTTCGACTCCAGGCGGTCACGTGCCACGGTCCGGGCCCATTCCGTTCATGAAGCGCCCGAGCAATGGAGCCGCCGATAAGTCCCATTCCAACAATCGATACTCGCACGGGCCAATTATGGCCGGGCCGAGGGCGGTTGGTAACCTCGTCGGAGTCAGAATGGCCAATCTGCGCTGTGCCGCGGCAACGGTAGGTGGCGGCCCTAAGGTCGTCGGCCGACGGGCCGGGCTCGGTCAACGCCCCGTGAGCAGCCTGCAGCACTCAAATGGACTAGTGCGCACTCACTAGATCGTCGACTAGAATGCAATTCGGCCTTAGATCGAGACGGGCAGGCCAGGTGCCCGGCGCTCTGCCTCAAGGGAGCAAGATGACTGAATCGTACGGTGAGACACGACCCATTCGAGTCCTTCTCGTCGACGACCACCAGCTTCTAACCGGAGCTCTGTCGCAGATGCTCGGCCGTGAACCGGACATCATCGTGGCTGGAGTTGCGGGCAGCGTCGCAGAGGCCAAGGCAATGGCCCGCGAGCGTCTAGATGTCGTCCTGATGGATTATCGGCTGCCCGACGGCACCGGCGCCGAAGCGACGCGCGCCATCAAGGCTCGTTGGCCTGCCGCGCGGGTGGTGATGCTGACCGCCCTAACTGACGACGAGACGGTCCTCGAATCAATCCAGGCCGGGGCTGATGGCTACCTCACCAAGGATCGGGCCATAGACGAGGTGGTGAACGCGGTGCGCGCCGCCTACGCCGGCGAGACACTTCTGCCACGATCGGTAATCGTCGGCATCGCGCAGCGTGTAGCCGCGGCGCGCGAGCGTGGCACCGAGCGACGCCAGATCGAGCCCCTCACCCCTCGCGAACTCGAAGTGCTCAAGGCCCTAACAGAGGGTCTGGCCACGCCCGAGATTTGCGAGCGACTCTACATAGCTCCCAACACGCTCCGCACGCATGTGCAGAACATCATGGGCAAGTTGCGGGTCCACTCAAAGCTCGAGGCGGTCGCCTTCGCGCTTCGCCACCGCTTAGTCGAGCCGCCCAAGTCGGACGACAGCCTCTTCTAGTCAGTCCGCGCAACAAGACCCAGTTTCCCTGCCCGATTCTCGGCGCCGGACTCCCCTCAGGAGAGGTGGTGGGGGCGGCCGGTACGACGATCGGTGCCACGTCGTTCCTCGCCCATTGGAGAAGCCCCTGGCCTAGCGGCCCTCCGCGATGAGACGACGTTCCGAAACCCGCCGGTCATCGTGAAGCGACGTGCCACACCTTGGACAGCGCCGCTCCTCGGCAAAAAGACTCGCCAGCGGGACCGTCGCCCAGATGGTCCTTCCGCATGAGAAACATGCGAGTCGTGGCATAGACGGATGCTATAGCGCCTCCGGGAACAGTCAACCAGTCGTCCGAAACCGATTCCGGGCTCACGATGACCCAATCGGCTGCCCTTCGAGCCCCTTCCCTACCCCACGCGAACACTTGCGTGCCCGCCACAAGACAGAGAGACCGCGCCTCTCGACGCGGCCCATCTGCGTTTGCGAATGAGGGCTACGCCTCGACGGCCTCGAGCGCGTGCTTGACTTCTTCGGCCGGGTATTCGTAGTCCTCGAGCTGCCCCGACAGGTACCGCTGGTAGGAAGTCATGTCGAAGTAGCCATGGCCCGACAGGTTGAAGAGGATGACCTTCTTCTCGCCGGTCTCCTTGGCAACCAGCGCCTCGTCGATCGCCGCCCGGATCGCGTGGTTCGACTCGGGTGCCGGGATCAGGCCTTCGGTTCGGGCGAACTGGATTCCCGCCTCGAAGCAGGGGCGCTGATGGACGCTGCGGGCCTCGATGAAGCCCTCGTGCTTGAGCAGGCTGACCTGCGGCGACATGCCGTGGTAGCGGAGGCCGCCGGCATGGATCGGCTCGGGAATGAAATCGTGGCCAAGGGTGTACATCTTGACCATCGGGGCCATCTTGGCCGTGTCGCCGTAGTCGTAGGCGTAGCGGCCGCGAGTCATGCTCGGCGCAGCCTCCGGCTCGACCGCGATAACCCGATACTTGCGACCGCCCCGGAAAGTCTGGCCCAGCCACGGGAAGGCCAGACCGGCGAAATTGGATCCACCGCCGGCGCAGGCGATAATGACGTCCGGCTCCTCGCCGGCCATCTCCATCTGCTTGATCGACTCGAGGCCGATCACGGTCTGGTGGAGCATGACGTGGTTGAGAACGGAGCCCAGCGAGTAGTGGGTGTCGTCCCGCTTGACCGTGTCCTCGACGGCTTCGCTGATCGCGATGCCGAGAGAGCCGGTGCTGTTCGGGTGCTCGGCCAGAATTGCTCGACCGGCATCCGTGTCCATGCTCGGGCTGGCGACGACGCTGGCCCCATAGGTCTCCATCATCATGCGGCGGTACGGCTTCTGGTCGTAGCTGGCCCGAACCATGTAGACCTTGACTTCGATGCCGAACATTGCGCCCGCGTGAGCAAGCGCACTGCCCCACTGGCCTGCGCCGGTCTCGGTGGCGATGCGCTTGATGCCCTCTTCCTTGTTGTAGAAGGCCTGCGGGATCGCGGTGTTGGGCTTGTGGCTGCCGGCCGGGCTGCCGCCCTCGTACTTGTAATAGATGTGGGCGGGCGTATCGAGAGCCTTCTCAAGCCGAAGCGCACGCACCAGGGGGCTCGGACGGAACTGCTTGTACAGATCCCGGACGGGATCCGGGATCTCGATCTCCCGCTCGGTCGAGACTTCCTGCATGATCAGGGCCATCGGGAAGAGCGGGGCGAGGTCGGCAGGACCCAGGGGTTGATGAGTGCCGGGGTGCAGCGGCGGTGACTGCGGGACCGGCAGATCGGCCGAGATGTTGTACCAGGCCTTCGGGATCTGCTCTTCGCCCAGCGTGAATCGGGTACGTGCGGCCATCGGACTCCTCCCGCCGGGTATGCCGGCGACATAAGTTGCAAGGCGCCGAGGTCGCCCAACACGACTGTGGCCGCGCAAGCCTACCGGCTAGCGAGGGAGGCGCGCAAGACGGATCCACAATGCGCCCGGCGCGAACCCGGATCCGGCGGCATGCGTTGGTCCGGGAGACGCGGCGCGATGGGTCACCCCAGCGTCAGTCGCGCCTCGGCGAGGCTCTCATAGTGAACCGGACCGCGGCCCACGAGAGTCTTGTAGAGAACGACCCGGTCAGCCTGCCACGTGAGTCGCAGGTCTTGGGTCGCCTCCGTCAGGACGCGCGCCCGTTCGTCGGCACCGGCCACGCCGTCCGTACGAGCGAGCGTGAGGTGCGGCGTGAACGGCCGTGTTTCAGCCGGAAATCCGAGCGGGCCGAGTTCCCTATTGAGGTGCTGCACCAACCCAGTCAGATCGTCGGAGCCCTCGGCAATGCCGATCCACAGGACGCGCGGCGCATGGGCGCTGGGAAACGCGCCACCACCTGATAGGACGACGCGGAAGGGAGCCGTTTCCGCGGCTGCAGTCGCAAGAGCGGCAGCGATATCGGCCTGCTGCTCGTCTGGCGTAGCCCCCAGAAAGCGAAGAGTCAGATGGAGGTCGTCGACTCTGACCCAACGCGGCTGCCCGGGGCCACGCTCGATGATCGGCCCGCCTGCCACTTCCTCCATCAACTTGCCGACGGCGGCGCGGACCTCATCCGCGGCGGGCACTGCAATGAACAAACGGCTCGTGCCGGGAGGATCGTCCTGTGGCCTGACGAAAAGCCGGCCGCCAAAGCGACCATGAGGTCGCTCGCGATCGCTGTCCACTGGACGACCGCGATCGCTAGTAGAGCCTCGTGAATCGTCTAGCGTCATCGGGAGTGGGTCTCAGTCGTTATAGAGCCGTTCCTCGATTAGCTTCTCCTGGACCGCCCGCCCGTTCGGGTCGAAGCACGAATACTCGAAGTGCTTCTCGAACTCGATATCCACGTTGTCCTTGCCGCCTCGGTTCTTCTCAATAGTGAGGACTATCCAATCCCTGAAGCGCTGGGCCTGGTACGGATTGAACTCGATGTTGACCTTGGCAACGATGTGGTACTTCTCGTTGATGATCAGGATGATGTCGGCCTCGTAGTTGATGGCCGAGGAACCGCGCAGGTGATGGCTGCGCAGTCGCGATGCCTTGAGGCCCTCTTTGTCCGCGGCCACGATCGAGATCATCGCCACCCCTTCGGTGAGGGCGATGTCCTTGAGGCCGTTCACGACGAACGTAACCTTCTCCGCCTCGGTGGTCGGCTCGGGATACATCGGGACCTTCTGCATGTAGTCCACCACGACGAGCAGGCGGCGATCGCCCGATAGAACGCGATGCTGCTGGATCAGCTTCCGCAGGTTTCCGATAGTGCTGGCCGTCTGCGAACCGCGCATGAGAAAGAGGTTCTGGCCGTACCGGGCGATCCTGTCAAGGCTGGGTCTGAGCCGCTGGTTTGCAGTCAGGCCGGCGCCACCCTGATTCTCGGCCATGCCAGAGGCCATGATCTCCTTGCGGACGTCCTGGATCGAGATTGCGCCCGTCTTCTGGGGCAGACGCGCCAGGGCCGACTCCAAGGACACGAGCCTGTTGAGGAGGTACTGCTCCTCATGTTCGAAGCAGACGTACAGAACATTGGCCTGACCGCCCGAGGCCACGTTGCGGGCCATCTGCATGGCCATGGTGGTCTTGCCGGTGCCCTGAGCGCCGCCGATGAGCATCAGCTCGCCCGCGCGCAGGCCACCGCCGATGGTCTTGTCGAGTAGACCAAAGCCCAGCGGAATCGGCTGGTACTCGCCGAAGCGCCCGCTGGCGATGTTGTCGTTCAGGTCGACGAGCACGTCCAGCGCCGACAACGGGACCATGCTCCCGTTGTCAGTGTCAAGTCGCCAAGTCGGCTGCTCTACGGCGGCTTCGGGCTCTGT
>CABEBU010000004.1_pt1 | contig 24753 bp, 25 predicted proteins | sample 3132691 | NCBI WGS metagenome assembly CABEBU01 (sample SAMEA5534346, study PRJEB31848) | metagenome | biome: tundra; feature: field; material: soil | place: USA | collected 2013-05 | depth 0.45 m | reverse complement strand
GCTCGGAGCCCGCGTCGGCAGGTTGGTCGGGTTGCGTGCGAACGGACCTCGGTGGCTCCAAAGCGCCCAACGCCGTCGAAATGGTCCTGCCCGGCACCCTGTTCCCGTTCGGCTCTGAGGACGAACCTGGGGCAATTCGCTAGCGCGTAGCACTACCCCAGGACCGAGTCGCGTCGGAGAGCGGCTGCCCGCCGTCTTGGTCTTCGGCGCTCGCGGATGGCAGCCGCCTCGCCAGCTTTCGGAGCCGCTTCCAGCGCCCGAGTGCCCGTCTGGTCTCTCTTGACGTGATGTCCACCTGCCCGTACACCGCCAGCTCGTAGTCGGCGGCGAGCAATCCGAGGGGTAGGTGCGGCAAACCGAGCGCCGCGGTCCGGCGCACGTGGTCGCGCGGGGTCTCGGCCGGGCTTCTGGCCAGGTCGCCCCTGTGGGCGAGATCGTCCAGTAGCGCGAGGTATGCCGCCGCGGCCGTTGTTGGCCGGCTGCGGCGCAGGGCAATATGAGGCAGGAACGTTGGCCGAGGTAGGTGGAGGCTCAGTCTGAGCCGGCGGGGATCGCGGTACCGCTCTTCGCTGAGCTGGGAAGGAGGCGGCGCGGTCGGACGTCCCGGGATCACCCTCCGAAAACGTATCAGCAGCAGGATCACCAGGATCGCCAGGCCGATCCTGGCGAATACGTCTAGCCCCGGAATGGACGGCAGCGACATCGACGAGCCGGCCGACGGCGGAATGGGCGTGGAGCTGGGCATGGACGTGGGCATGGAGGTGGGCACCGGCGCCATCGATGTGTTGGGCAACCAGCCGAAGAGGACACCTCCCAGCCAGTTGACGGCGGATCCGGTGGCGCCCGCCACGGCCTTGCCGCCGTCGGCGACTGGCCCCAGGATTGAGACCGCCGAGTCGCGACCCGAGGTCGTCGCCAGGAGCGCTATCGGGATCGCGAGCATTGCCACAACTACGACCGCCGTCGCAAGAGCCGGCCATGTCTGCCCGCCACGGGTCACCGAGCCGAGCGCGTCCAGCTCGCGCATTCGGGCCTGCCCGATCGCCAGCAGTCCGGCCGCAATGCAAACTACCGAGCCGATGAACCCGCTGGCCCCAAAGGCATCACTCGAGCCGGCGTGAAGCAGGAGCGACACCGCCAGCACCGGGAACGCGAGCGTGACCGCGCGAGGCGCAACCTGACTCTCCAGTTCCGGTTTCTGATGGATTGCCCCGAGAAGGACCGCGACCCCGAGCAGCCAGCCGGCCGGATGGATCTGGAGCGCGGCGAGTGGATCGTGCATCGTGACCAGCACGTCTCGGGCAGCCGAATCCGCCAGCCAGCCAGCCACACCGCACAGGAGCGCGAGCGCCCGGTCCCAGTTGACGCCCGTCAGGTGGCGCGGACGCCAGCGCGAAGCCAGGAGTCCGGCTCCCGCAGCAAGCCAGAACTCGACCAGCGACAGCGGCGCGGTCGACCCAGGACCGGCCAGCACCAGTGCCAGGTATGGAACTCCAACGAGGCTGCCTTCCAGCAGCGCATCGAGGACGACGGGCAGGGGGTTAGCTCGCCAGGACCAGTGCATCGCTCGTCCGCCAATCTGGAGTGAGGGACGCTGTCATTGCCGAGAACCCATAGGCCCGGGCCCGCGATACGGCGCAAAGCCCGTTTGGCCCGAGCCCGATGACCTGCACCGGGTACCCCAACCTGTCGAGCCGCTTGAGAGCCACAACATACGGTTCCGGGTCTCGTGCAGTGATCACAACTATCGTCGTGCCGATGCCGACCGACTGCGGCAGCCGGACGAGCAGATGCTCGAACGGGGCCGAGGGCGCCGCGTTGAGTCGGCCTAGAAGGTCCGCGATCGTGCCGAGCTGGTCCCTTCCCGTACGAGGTGCGACGAGCGCAAACCCGGTCACGGCACGGCTCGTGGCCGTCGCCGCCAAGCCGCAGGACGCGCCCTCCAGGAGGGAGTACCGAACCAGCGAAGACGCCGCGACCATCAGGCTCTCGACCAGTTCTTCGTCGTTGACCCAGACAGACCCCGACATGACCTGCACGTCCAGCGCGATCATGATGTTCTGGGCCCGGGTAGGGTCAAAGCGTTTGCTGACCGGCACTCCCGTCCTGGCGGTCGCCCGCCAGTGAATTCGCTTCATTGGGTCCCCCGCCCGGTAAGGCCGCACGCCGGCGAACAGTGACGGATCCTCGAACAGGCTGTGCCGCGTCCGCAGGTCGCCGGCCGGAGCCTGCCGCTGACTGACCAGCCTTACCGGGAGAGTCCGCGGGCGAACAATGTACGAGGCGCGGTCGTCCTGCTCCGTCATCGCGCCGCCGTGGCCGAACAGGTCGGCAACCGTAATGTGCGCTGGCCCAAGGAAATACTGCCCGCGATGATCCGACGCGAGCATGAGGTGGCGAGTCACGCGCTCGTACCAGCCCACCGTCCAGCGGCTACGCAGGGTCACCACGCCGGTCATGGCACTGGCGGTCAGCGGCTCATCGCGCAGTGCCACGCCCGCTGACACGCCGTCGTCTACAGAGAGCCACGGCACCGGCAGTGCCTTGTCATTCCAGACGGCTATGTCCAGTGGGACGTCCTCTCCCCAGACCGTTCGGTCTCGGCCGAGAGTGCGTTCGTAGTGGAGGCGGCGCAGGCCAAACCTCGTCCACAGTTCGGTAACGCCTACGGCCAGCAGGGCCAGGAGTCCGACCAGAACCACTTCTGGAGCCGCGAAGATGACGCCCAGGAGGATCAGGACCGGTCCGAAGGCCAGCCGTACCTGCGTCATTCCGGTTGTTGCGGCACCGGCACAGGCACCGGCACCGACTCGAGCACTTCGGTCAGCACCCGCCCAACGGTCGAACCGCGGAGTTGGCGATCCATGTCCAACAGCAGCCGGTGGCCCAGGACGGGCCGCGCAACAGCGATCACGTCGTCCGGCAGCACGAAGGTGCGCCCTTCGATAGCCGCCCAGGCCTGGCTGGCGCGGTAAAGAGCCACGCTGGTGCGCGGACTGGCCCCGAGCCGCAGATCCGGGTGATCGCGGGTGGCCCGCACCAGGTCCACCACATACCCCTCGACGACATCGCTCACGAGGACGCCGCTCACGACCCGGCGCAGGGCTAGGAGTTCCTCAGGGACAATGATTGGCTCGACGCGCTCCAGGGGATCGTCGCCGTCGCGGTGGCGGCGGGCGATACGGCGCTCGTCATCGCGGCTCGGGTAGCCAAGGTTGATGAGAACTAGGAACCGGTCCAGCTGGGCTTCTGGAAGTGAGAACGTCCCCTCCAGCTCAACGGGGTTCTGGGTGGCGACGACGAAGAAGGGCGTGGGCAGCGGGCGGGTCTCGCCTTCGATCGAGACCTGGCGCTCCTGCATCGCCTCAAGGAGCGCCGACTGCGTCCGCGGCGTGGCCCGGTTGATCTCATCGACTAGCAGAACGTTGGTGAACACCGGACCGGCGACGAACCGCATCCGTCCGGCCTCAAGGAGGCTCGACCCTGTCACGTCTGTCGGGAGCAGGTCCGGGGTCCCCTGAACGCGCCCAAAGGACAGGCCCAGAGAGCGCGCGAAAGAGCGAGCCAGGAGAGTCTTGCCGACTCCCGGAACGTCCTCGATCAGCGCGTGCCCATCCGCCAGCAGGGCAACGGCAAGAAGGCGCAGGGCCGGCTCCTCGCCGACGACCGATCCGGCAACGGCATCGCGCAGATCACGCCAGAAACGTCCGACGCGCGCCTGGCCATCCTTGGGAAGCGCAAAGTCCCTCGTCACAGCGTCAAGTGTCTCCGGTGCACTCATTGATCACCCGCCTCTCTGGGATACATCGCTCGGCCCATTGTCCGCTCAATCGGTCGGCCCCCGTTGGTCCCTGTGCAACCTATCGCCGCCGTCCAACCGTCCAGACGCCCAGTCTTGACTGTTCAATCCCCAAGGTCTCTCCGAACGGCTCATTCTGACGGTCGAAGGCGGCGGCTAGGGCTTTGAGCCGACGCCGCGAGCGCTGGCCCGTATTGAGGCGGTCGGCCCAAGGATTAGGGCTCATCCGGCTCCCCCCTCCGGCTACTTCTCGACACCCGAGACCACGATGCCGCGCATGAAGAATCGCTGCGCCACGAAGAAGATCGCCACCGGCACGATCAGGGTGATGAACGCACCCGCCTCCAGGATCCCGGGTCCGTTTGAGCCGCCCTGCTGGACGGAGAACGTGAAGTAGTTCACGCCCAGCGACAAGGGGTATCGGTCGGAATTGCCGCTCAGGTAGACCAAAGGACCGAAGAAGTCGCTCCACGAGAAGAAGAACTGGAACAGTGCGACCGCGATGATCGCCGGAAGCGCCTGCGGAGCGATGACCGATCTCAGTATGCGCAGCGGGCCGGCCCCGTCGACCATGGCCGCCTCGTCAAGGTCCCGTGGAAGGGCCATAAAGAACTGCCGCAGCAGGAAGATGTAGAGCGCGTTGCCGAAGAAGTTCGGCAAGATGAGCGGCAGGAAGCCGGAGGTCAAGCCGAGCGTTCGGTACAGGATGAACTGAGGAATTAGCGTCACCTGATACGGGACAAGGACCGAACCGATGAGGATCAGGAACAGTACGCTGCGGCCCGGGAACCTGAACCGAGCGAACCCGTACGCGATCAGCACGCACGACAGAACCGCTCCGATGGTGGAGAAGCCGGCGATGGTCGCGGAGTTGAGCAGCCAGGTGGCCATCCCTCCGGGCCCGGTCTTGGTGATTAGTCCGGCCCAGTCGATCGCGGTCGCGAAGTTGTCGAGCGTGACGTGGGGGTCCCAAACTCGGCTCAGCCTGCCCGTGTCGACTAGGACGTCGACCTGCTTGTTCGCGGCCGGGTCGATGAAGACGCTGGGCTGGTCGTAGACAGAAAGGTCATTCAGCAGGGCGAGGTTGCCGTACCCCGGCACCACATACACCGGAAGCGTTGGGTCCTGCTGTGAGGCGTCGACCGGCGTCCCACTCGGAGTGTACTTTCCGGCGGCTAGATCACGTTTGATGGGCCGGTAGGTGCATAGCTGCGAATCGGTACATTGGTACGTGCGTGCGACGGCCGGGTATACGGGCGCCCCACGCGCCGAGCCGGCACCCGGGGCGCCGAACGCCCCGGAAAGCGCGTATAGGAAGGGCAGCAGGAACATCCCGCACAGCACTGCGGTCACTACCGTGAACGCCGTTCGCGATGTCAGCTTGCCGATGAACCGGTTCAGTTTGGAGCGGGGCCTGGCCGGTCTCCGCCGGGGTGCCGTCATCGCGGCCGCAGGCTCAGTCTCGAGCGCGGTCGCCGTCTGGATTGCGGCCGCCGGCGCAGGCTTGTCCTCGGAAGGCGCGGTCTCGGTCTCGAGCGCGGTCGCCGGCTGGATTGCGGCCGCCGGCGCAGGCTCAGTTTCGGAAGGCGCAGTCTCGGTCGCGCCAGGCGCAGGCTTGTCCTCGGAAGGCGAAGGCTCGCCTTCGCCCGTCGCCTTCGAGGTCGTCGCATCGGCTCCGGCGTAGTAGACCCAGCGGCTCGCGGTCCAAAACAGAAGCACCGAGATCGCGATCACCACCACGAACAGGATCCAGGCCAGGGCGCAAGCCTTACCCATGGCATTGAAGTCCCAACCGGTGGTGTAGAGGTTGAGGTTCCACACGTCGGTTTGACTGCCTGCCCGCGAGTTTGAGCCCCACAAGTAGGCCTGGGTGAAGTACCCCGCAACCCCGATGATGCTCAGGATGAGGTTGAAGAAGACCATCGGCGAGATCATCGGCAGGATCACGTGGCGGAAGGTCCTCCAGGCGCCTGCGCCGTCGACCCTGGCGGCCTCGAATAGCACGCTTGGAACCGCCTGCAGCCCGGCCAGGAAGATCAGCGTCATGTTGCCGATGCCCCAGACGCTCATCAGGATTAGCCAGGGCAACGTCCAGCTCCTGTCGGTAAACCAGCCTGTCGGATAGACAGTGGCCAAAGTGCTGAACACCGGAAGGCTGCTAAGCGTCTGGGCGATGCTCGTTGAGGTGGACTGCAGCCAGGCTATAGGCATGCGGTGGGCGCCCGTGACGAAGCCGAGCCAGATGAAGACGCTCGCCGTGACCGGGATTTGGACGGGCAGGAAGAACAGCGTCCGGAACACTCTCTTCCCGACTAGGAGCCGATGATTGACGAGTAACGCGATCCCCAGCGCCGTGCCCATCGTCAACGGCACGCTCACCACAGCGAACTTGATCGTGAGAAACGCCGAACTCAACGTCGTTGGGTCAGACGCGGCCCAGGCGTAGTTGCTCAGTCCAACCCAACGGAGTTTCTCCGGATGCAGGATGTCGTAGTTGGTGAACGACAGCAGCAGAGAGGCGAGGATCGGGATCGCCGTGAACACCAGCAGACCGATGATCCAGGGGCTGATGAGGAAGAAGCCCCAACCCGCCTCGCGTACGGACGCTTTTGGCCGACGCCTTGACGGTGCCGGCCGTACCGTCTTGGTCGGAAGTTCTTCAATCCGAGCGCTCAATGGCGCAACTCCCATGCGGTGTCGCGATGGCGGTTCGCAAGAATAGCGTGACGGGACTGTCCACTCCGCCAGCGCGCAGCGAGGCTGCGGGAGAGCGCGCCCACAATAGTTTTCAGCCTGAAACCATCCTGAATAGCGGACACAACGGCTCTAAGCACGTTCTAAACCACGTACATACCCAGGTCTCATCCGGCAGGCGTATGAGACCAGCGGCTTCCCCCGATGCGCTTGCACGAGAGCGCCAACGGGACATTCAGGTCGCCACGCTCGGCATGACTCATCTCGCCCCGACCAGACTTCCCCTAGCTCACTTCACCACCAGCACGTATTGCTGGGTGGCGATCTGCCCGCTCACGTTCGTGCCGTAGCACCACACGTAGATGGTGAAACTGAACGTGCCGGCGACGGTGGGCGTTCCCGAGATTTGGGTCGTGTTACCTGGCTCCTTGGCCAATGCGAGGTCGAGGCCCGCGGGGAGCGCACCGTCCTGGACCGAGGCGCCACCCACGGGTGTCACGGCCTGACTGACGGTGATGGTGGCAGCGTAGGATGAGCCGACCTGGGCGTCGGGCAGGGTCTCGGGCGAGAACTGGAGCGCCGGTCGGGGCGTGCAGCCGAGCACTGCGGTGAGCGCGAGGGCGCACGCGATGTTGTGACCACTCGGCCGAGGCCAGGGAGTTGCGGTTGAGTTGCCTCAGCCGACCTTCCGGACGACGACCGTGCCACCGATCATGTCGTGCCAGCCGCGCTTGCGCGAGTCGAACGCGACCCAGATCACGCCGATGTAGATGCAGGCGAAAGCCACAAACAAGCCGACGAAGCGCAGAACGGCGTTGCCCCAGCTGATCTTGCCGCCGTCGAGATTACGGACAACATGCAGACCGAGCAGCATCATTCCGATTGTCTGACCCGTCGTGCCCCACAGGCCAATGAAGTAGGCGATGGAGATGAGCGCGCCCATCGCCTGCCCGGCCGCTCCGAGGGCTGAGGCTAGGATCGCCCCGATGATCCCAAGCAGGATGACATCGAAGATGTAGGCCGCCACGCGGAGCCAGAAGCCACCGAACTCCAGGCCCGGCGCGGGCCCGACCTGAGTTTGCAGATCCCACGCGCCAGCGGGCGCTCCAGAACGAAGCGCCTCGATGACCGCGACCGCTTCGGCCGCCTCGTCCAGGCTCACCGTGTAGCGGCCGCCGGTCACCGTCCTGATCTCGAGCGCCGGGCCCGTGCGGAGGACGCATCTGCTCCGGTCGAAATTCAAAGGCTCAGGCCGCGCGGCGATGACCTGTGCACTCTCGATCTCTGAAAGCGCGACGCTCCAGCCCATGTTGTTGCTCAGCAAGCGGGTCCGCACCCTGACCGCGGCGTCGGTGATCGAGATCGTGGCGTGATCGCCGCCGATGACCCCGAATGCCCAGGCCCCGGCGAGCAGCAGCTGGATCGGCAGGAGCGAGCCGGGGGCATAGGCTAGAGACGTCGCCTGCGCCAGGAGTATCAGCGGGAGCATTATGAGTCCGGTCGTGATGCCCGTGGCCCTGCGCCAGGATCCGTCCGGGGACGTCTCGGCAAACCACGCCGAGCGTAGGCTCGAGGCAGCCTCGCGGCGCAGCCGGTTGGTGGCGGCGAGACCGCCGAGATAGCGGCCCAGAAGCCAACCTGCGAACCCGCCGCCGAGAACAAGGCCGATGCCGGGAAGAGAGCCGAAGGGCATCTGGAACGTCTTCGCATCGAGGTTGAACCAAAGCGTCGCGGTCAGCCCACCGGCATCTACTCCGTAGAGGCACAGTCCGATCGGCAGGACCGTCTCGAGCGCGTAGCGCATGCGGTGCGGCCGGGGCAGCGCGACCCAGGCGAGCAACATAGCGATGCCGATGACTTCGGACTCCAGCCAGTACGACGTGAGATTGCCCGGTTGGACCGGGAGTCGGGACTCCGTGGCCCAGACCGCGGCGAACGAGAGAGCCACGATCGACACATAGATCGCGATGAAGCCCAGGAGAACCGAGTTGACGGCCAGCGCGGAACGGACCCGAGCGTATGTACCAGTGCTCATCGCATCGTCTCCATCAATCTGGCGAGCTGTGTCGTCGTGAGGCCCTGCGCGTCTGCCTCATTGAGAAGGTCGTGGATCAGGGAGTTGAGGCGGGCGGAAGGTGCTACTCGGCCGCTGGCGACGATCGCACCTCGGCCCTGGCGCAGCTCAAGGAGGCCCTCGTCCCGGAGCTGGCCATAGGCGCGCTGAACCGTGTGCATGTTTACGTCAAGCTCCCGCGCCAGATCCCGTGACGGCGGAAGCTTCGAGCCCGGCTTGAGAGCCCCGCCGGCGATGGCGCGACGCACGCATGCCGCTATCTGCCCGTAGATGGGGGCCGAACTGAGGGTATCGATTTCGAACAGCATGATCTAGTTATACTAGCTCAATAGGATCTAGTCAAGATGCCGACGGCCAGTAAGGTCGGACGGTGGTCGCCGTGGTCCGCTGTTCGGGACCGATGGCGATCGAGTTGCCGTAGCAGGACCAACTGCTCGATCCCGTGTATGCCTTAGCCCAGCGGACGATGCCTGCGTCGACGGAATGAACCGCGTCTCCGTTGACGCGGGCGCGCCTCTGTGTCAACGCGCACCTTTCGGGTAGGTGCACTCTTTCGGTCCGAAAGGGAATAGACTCCTGGACAGGCCTGGACTGGCTAGCTGCGACGGCCCGTTCAGGAAGCGTCGCCTGCCGCAGTTCGGGCAGATTAGCACTCGGATGGCGACGAGGGCGGTCGTCGGGAGATGAACGACACGACAGGGTTCTCATCCTCGCGGCCGGCGTCAGATTCAGCCTACCTTCAACGAATGCCACTGAGGATTCGTGGCTGGACTGGGTAGATGCGCTGGGAGTGACCACATGACCGATGAGCGCGCCAAGGGCGCTACCAACAAGGCCAAGGGCCAGGTCCAGGAAGGACTCGGCAAATTGACCGGCAATAAGTCGCAAGAAGTCAAGGGCAAGGCGAAGCAGATCCAGGGCAACGCCCAGCAAGGCCTGGGGAATATCCAGGACGCCGTCCGACGGTCCTGACCAGCCGAGTCTAGAACGCGCCAACCCCGCCGGGCGACAGGTCGTAGCCGTTCCAGGGTCGAAGACGGCCAGCCACCACCGATCAACCAGGAGAGACCATGAGACTCACTCCTCCGAAAGAGATCACGTTCTTCATCGCCTTTATCGTCGCGGCCCTCGCTTTCCTGATCGCCGCCAGCGTAATTACCAACCCTTTCCCCAGCGTGGCTGTGGTCTGGATCGCCCTCCTCGGGTACGTGATCCTCGCCCTGGGGAACCTGCTCAGGGGACTCTAGCCACCGATCGGATCCGGGCCGGTTGTAGTCAGCCGGCTCGCATCCAGGCGGGCGGTTCAGGCCTGTACGGAGACGGCTGGATCATCGTCCACGGACCGGCGACTGGGAATTACCCGGGTCCCGTGCTGCCGAACCTGCGCCAGGTTCGCGTCACACCGGCGGAGATTCAGAAGATCCTGGCCGCCGCCGACCAGGCCGGCCTGCTGGGCCCGGACGCCAACTTCAACGCCACGGACATCTTTGACGCCTCCTCGACCTCGTTCACCACGATCGTGGACGGCAAGACGCACACGATCGGCGCCTACGCCCTGGGCTACCCCGTCGTGACGGTGGGTGCGGCACTGACCGAGGCCCGCAAGAAGCTCTCGGCTTCTCGGACAAGGCTGGGGATCTGGCGACCTTCCTGGACCGAGAGATCAGCGACGCCGGGACATATGACGCCACCTCGATGCGGATCTTCACCAGCCCGACCGATCTGTCCGATCCGAACCTGAAGCGCCAGGTGGTCGCTTGGCCGCTGACGGCCGATCCGGGCACAGCCGGCGAGGTAGCGAAGGTGCCGAAGACGCGCTGCCTGGTCCTGACCGGGCCCGATCTCGAGACCCTCCTGACGGTCGCGCGGACGGCCAACACGCTGACGACCTGGACGTACGGCGCCGACCGCTACTCCGTCTATGTTCGGCCGCTCTATCCCGACGAAACGGGCTGCCCGGCCTCCTGAGGCCCGCTCGAAGCGGCCGCGGTAGCCCGCGGCCCCGGGCGTGGGCGGTATCCAAACGACGATCTCAGGATCGCCGTCGAACGACCCTCGGCTGGTGCTCTGACCGCCTACGGGGCCACAAAGCTGATCACCCACGGTCCCGCGAGACGGATCTGATCCTGTACACCAAAGCCCACCATCTCGTCGATCCGGATTACCCAAGATCCCGATGCGTTGTCGGTGCCCGCGGTAGTCGTGAGCTCTTCCCCGGCGGCACCGGGTCCGACCATAGATGAGCCGACCGCCAGCCGCTTACCGTCATGCAGGACCGTGGCGATAGCGGTCCAGCTCTCCGGCATTCGAGCCGCTCCACCCAGGCCGTCCCCATCGTGCGGGTTCGTCATCTTGTACTACGAACGACTCGGCCGCATCCGGACAAGGGAGCGCGGGTCGTGCGAGCGTTCCGACCATGCCCATCGGCGCATTCCGAGCAAGGACCACCGAGTGATACTAGGGCCGTGTCTCAGCACCAACCGTCCCCCCATCCCTCGAGCCGTTCCGGCTGCGCGGAGCTCGCCCCGGCGCTGCGAACCGCCGACGCCCTCCTTGTAGCCGCCCGCGAAGTACTCGACGCCAACTGGACGGGCCGCTACACGCGGCCTTCGCAAGAGCTCTATCCTCACCAGTGGAGCTGGGACTCGGCCTTCATCGCGGTGGGCCGGTCCTGGTACGACGCCGAGCGGGCGCGCCAGGAGCTCGAAACGCTGTTCGAGGCGCAATGGGAGACGGGCATGGTCCCTTCCATCGTCTTCGACCCAGCGGCACCTGCCGACGTCTATTTCCCCGGCCCGGACCTCTGGCAGTCCGAACGATCGCCCGCCGCTCCCCGCGGTCGCCCCACATCGGGCATCACCCAGCCGCCGATCCATGCCAGGGCGGCTCTGGAGGTCCATCGCCATGCGCCCCCGAATCAGGGCGCGGCCTCCCTGGCCTGGCTGGAACGGCTGTATCCGCGACTCGTGGCTCAACAGCGTTACCTGGCCACGGCCCGAGATCCGCACGGCACCGGGCTCGCGGTGATCGTCCATCCCTGGGAGTCCGGGCTCGACGACTCCCCCGCCTGGGACCGCGACTTCGGGCGCATTGAGGTGCCACACGGCGCCCTGGCGCCCTACCGGCGCCTCGACCTCGATCACGTCGCGGCCACCGACCGGCCCACCGACGCCGACTACGAACGTTTCCTCTACCTGGCCACGCTCGAACGCGAGGCCGACTACGACGACGCCCGGGTCGTCGCCACCTCGCCGTTCCTGATAGTCGATCCGCTGTTCAACGCGATCCGCCTATGGTCGGAGCACGCGCTGACCGAGATCGCCGGCCTGATTGGGGCGGACCCGGCGCCCCACCGCGCCGCGGCACGCCGGATCCACGAAGCCATGATCGGCGCGCAGTGGGTCGCCAAATGGCAGCGCTTCTGTGCTTGGGACATGCACCGAGACCGCCGAGAACCGGAGGACACGATCGTGTCGTTCGGGCCGCTCCTCGACCCAGACCTACCGCCGGAGATTGTCGCGGCGCTCTGCCGCGAGCTCGAATCGCCCTCGTTCCACCCGCGTCGAGAGGGCATCCACTACCTGGTCCCAACCTACGATGAGCAAGCGGCCGACTTCGATCCGGACCGCTACTGGCGCGGGCCGATCTGGTTGAACACGAACTGGCTACTCTGGCACGGCCTCCGCCAGCACGGCCGGCACTCATTGGCCGAGGAAATCGTGGCGAGCTCGGTTGAGCTAGTTAACCGCTCGGGCTTCCGCGAGTACTTCGACCCGCTGGACGGCTCGGGCCGCGGCAGCGACCGATTCAGCTGGAGCGCGGCGCTCTTCACCGACATGGTGCTTGCCAGTCGCCGACCGCGCAACCTGGCGAAGAAGGGCTAACGTCAGCGGCAATTGCCAATCGCCGTCCACGCGGCCGCGCAGTACCCTGAGCTGTCGGCAAGTGCACCTACGGAGATCAGCATCGGGTTCCTGAGGCGCCTCCTCGGGGCGATCGACCAAAACCCAGCGCGGAGATTCAGTCTGGGGCCGCCGGCGGGGCGACGTCCGACTCGGAGATCGTTGTGCCGGACGAGCCGCGTGCGACTCCGACCGCGCTGCGGAGCGGCGTGGTCGCTGCGTGCCCGTACTGTGGAGCGCTCCTGAATCCCCCACCCGAGCGCGGGCGCCTGTGTCCACGTTGCCGGCGCCAGATCGTCGTCCGTCGGGTTGACGGCAGGCTCGTGCTCCTCACCCAGGAGGCGCTCGACGTCTTCGAGACCGAGCGTGACCGCGATACCAAGGAGCGCACCTGGACCGGCGAGCGGGGTAGCTGGCTTGCACTGGCCAAAGGCGTGTCGGCGCCGGCCAACCGGATCGCGCGGCTGGTGGCGTTGCCGCCCTCGGAGGCAGTCGTGGTGGCATCGAAGGACCTGTACCTGACCGCCGCCGAGCGCGCCGTGCGGGCAGCACGTCGGGACAAGCACTGGAAAGAAGTGGCGAGGATCAGGCGCCAGCAGGCGGCCGCCCTGTATCGCGCGTCCGGCTCCGCCATCCCGCCTCCCGACGAGATCGTGGCGCTGCATCGTGCATGGTCGGCGGCAGCGCTGCGCTCGCTCGTCGGGGTCGGGAGACAGGTCGAGTTGGTCGCCGCCGGCTGTTGCGCGATCTGCCAGCGCGACAACGGCCGAGCCTTTCGCATCGCGGCCGAGCTGCGAGCGCAGCGCCTTCCGCATGCGGGCTGCCCGAAAGGCCTGTGCCCGTGCGACTGGTGGCCGCTGCCCGATGCGAAGGCGCCCGAGCCACGCGTTCGAGGCCGAGTCTCGCCCCGGGTCGACACGGCGTCCGCGCCCGCGGCCGACCCGGACGGGACCTGAGGGCAGCTATTGAGGCTGCCTGGACCGCATCGGGCATAATTGTGATCCGCCCGCGAGGCGTACACCTCGGCTGGCGTTCCCCGGAGGAGTAAGGGAGAGGCCAAGATAGTGCAGCTTCCGCAGGGGCTTCGGGCCCTGATCCGCAAGCCCATGGGCGCCGCCATTCTGTCAGCCGTGTTCCCTGGAATGGGTCAGGCTGCGGCTGGCTACCCGATCCGCGGGGCCATCGTGGCGATCCCAGCACTCACAGTGGTGGGCGCCTTCCTCCTGATCCTGATCGTCCAAGGGCGCTCTATTCTCGACTCCGCCTTCAACCAGCAATGGCTGACCAGCCTTCTGCTTCTCGACCTTGTGGCCCTCGTCTACCACCTTTGGGCCGTGCTGGACGCCTACGTGATTGCCGGTCGGGCGTTGGAGAAGCCACGCCGCTCCGGCTCGTCTCCGAGGAAGTGGGGGGCGATGCTTGGCATCGCCGTAATCGTCTCGGGCACGGTGCTGGTTCACGCCGGTGTTGCCTCTTTTGACATGAGCTGGCAGAACTCGCTCAGCTGCATCACGTCCGATACCGGCCCGTGTTTTGCCGGCACCACGCTCGCGCCAGGCCAGACGATCGTGATGGCAACCGAGCAGCCCGGCATCGGGAATGTCGACCCTAGCGCCTCGTCCGGAGAGTCGAGCGCCTCCGCCTCGGCCGGCACTTCCTTCGACCCGAATGCCACGTTCGATCCTGCAGCCCTGCCGAAAATCGATTCGCCGATCGAGGCCAAGAACTGGGCCGCGGATGGGCAACTAAACGTCCTGCTTGTCGGTATCGACGCTGGCCTGGGAGGCAGCCGCAACACGGGCCTCAGACCGGACACAATGATCGTGCTCCACGTCGACATCAAGTCCGGCAAGGCGGCAATGATTGGGATACCGCGCAACACGCAGTGCGTCCCGTTGCCTCAGGGAATAGCTCAGAACTACGCCACTGCCACCGGTGGCTGTCCCGCCTATACGTACCCCAACATGCTGAACTGGCTTGCCAACGATGCCGGCTGGAACAAACCCGGCAACTTCCCGTTCTACCAGGGCCCCGGCCTCGAGTACACCCGGGCGATGACCGCGACCGAGCAGGCGGTCGGCACGCTTACGGGCCTGACGATCGATGGATTCGTGGTCATCAACCTCGATGGTCTGGTCACTCTCATCGACGACCTCGGCGGAATCGACATCAACGTTCCGGCTACCGTCTACGACAAGCCCTGCGGTCCGAAGGGTACGCCGGAAGCGGCGTGGTACGTCTGTGCCTACACACACGGCGGATACGAACTCCCGAATGACAACGGCAGCGTGGGCGCCCACATGAAAGCCGACGCCGCCAACTCCGACGGCAAGCAATCGATCTCATGGCAGTCGAAAGACGGGACCAATATCGCCTTCGTCATCCAAGCCGGTCAACAGCACATGGATGGGGACTGGGCACTTGCGTACGCCCGAACCCGTGAGTTCAGCACGGACTATAGCCGGATGCTGCGTCAGCAGCTTGTGATCAAGGCGATGAGGACCACCCTCGACCCCTGCAAAGTCCTGCCGCGCGTCCCATCCCTCATCAACCACCTTGGCAGCGCGTTCTGGACAAACATGCCTGTGACTGACGCCTCGCAGTGGGCGGGCATGGCGAAGTACATCGTCGGTGGGAGCGTCAAGAGCATCACCCTCGATCCCGCAACGCTGGGCGTCAACACGACTTATATCAGCGCTACGACCTGGGCCGAGGCAAAGGACATCGTGGCCCACAGCCTCGACAGCGTCCCCGCCGCCACCGGCGGCGGCGGGGGTGGCGGCGGCGGTTTCAGCTGCTGAGAAGCCACTGAACCGGATTGCCGATCGTCACCCGTGAACGCAGGACGGCCGGGGCGCGGTTGGCCGCGTCAGGTGCGTCCGAGAGTGCCAGCATCCTGGGTCGCGCCCGGGTCGCTTCAGGCGCCTATCGGTGACTTGTCCCAATCGATCGCGACTGCCTGGCTGCTAACGGACTGATCGACGGCGACCGCGAGCTTCACGCCGGGGGCAACCGATGCCAGCTTGGCCAGGGGCACTCGATGACCGAAGATGGCCGGGAACGGCTTCTCGCCGGCCAGGCTGACCTCGAGGGTGAAGAGCCAAATCGGGTCGGTGAGGCGCGAGGGATCGGCTGCTGGATCGATGTCACGGAGGGTCTTGCCCGTCGGCTGTGCCATGGTGATGACCGCGGTGCCGTGAGTGCCGGTGGCCAGGATGTGATCGTTGCCGCCCTTGATGGTCGGCATAGTCCCGCCGCGGACCGCACCAATCGGCGCCGGGATGTCGCCGGCCGCAGTGCCGGCACTCCAGCCTGCCGCAGAAGCACCGCCCATTCGGCTGAAGTCGATCCAGAGCTTCATCGGGTTGGTCGGGTCAATCAGAACACCGACGCGAGCGCCGGGCACGACTGTCGCGATGTACAGCCGTGGAACCAGGGCCTTGGTCTTAACCCGATACGGTGCGCCGCCGCCAACCGGCGTGACCTGCAGGACGAACCTGTAGTCCGGCGCATAGGCCCCGACGCCTCTCATCGTGACGGTCACGCCCGTGTCGGCGATGCTCTCGATGATCGCGTCGCTGGGCACGCCATTTCTGATGGGACCCGTAGTGCCGCTCAGTCTACGTATGAGCCGCGGGCCCCAGAGAAAGGGTGCGGTGATCGAGAAGACGACAATCACGACGACGAAGATCAAGATGCCGAAGATGAGCCAGGGCACCATGTCCCCGGGGATGCTGCCGTTGTTGTTGCCCGGAGGCGGAAAGGCCATCTCACGGTCCCTACGCGCCACATCTCCCCAGGCAAGACAATCGCCGCCGTGGCCGCGAGCAGTTGGGAAACGGCGATTCCCCCGAACGTCTCGGGACGGGCGCTAGCCTACCGCATCGCCCCCGTACATCGTGGCCCACAGCCTCGAGAGTCCGGCCTGCTACTTCTTTGCCTTCCAGTGGGCGGCCGCTTCGCGCTCCATGACCGCCAGACGGGTGTAGTAGTCCGGGTACTCCGTCAGGTGGGCGAGAGCTATCTTTCCTGTGATGACCGAATCGTCCCCGCTTACGTCGGTCTTCGGGCTTCGGCGCCCGTGTTCGAGCTCCACGTCCAGCCCCATCCGGAACTGCTCGAGGTCGTACTTCAGCGTTTCGAAGTTCATTCCAAGTTCCATCGTGACGACCAGCGCCTCAGCGCGCGTGAACGCTTTCTTGGCGGTCATTGCGGCAGTTCCCATCGCTATCTCCTTCGCTGATGCTTCGCCAGGTCGTATTGATCCCCAGATGAGCCCATCGACTATGGCGTCGCCATCAGTAGCGCATGCGGTCGCCACCATCATCGGCGCGGGGCCCTGGCGTCAAACGTAGGCGGTCGAGGCTGGCTCTGCGAGGATGGAAACCCTGTGCTCGCGTTTCCGACGCGCCACCCTCGGGCCGAGGCGGCGTGCCCACCGCTGCCTGCGCCGGGCCCGTCCAGTTGCCAGGCGAAACGGCTTGCCTCGGGTAGACGGGCGACCCTCGGATGCAGGAACATGGGCCAACGGTCGCGAAGTAGTGAGGCCGGCGCTCCTCGAGCGCCGGCCGCGCAACGATCCAGTTGCGGCACCACGCGATCGTCAACGTCCCGCAGGAGGGCAACCGTGAGCATCACCTTCGAGCACGTCCCACACCCGCACATTGCAAAGCGGAAGAAAACGGGGCCGCCAAAGACCACCGACGAGGCCGTCGGGCTAAACGGCAAGATCGCGCTGATCCTCACGACGGTCGTGGGGACGATGTGGTGCGCCTACGCCTTCGCCGCCCTCGCACTCCTCGTCCTGCCGCAGGCCGCCGGGGGTGGCTTGCTCACGCTCATTCAGTGGCTGAGCCAGACGTTCATCCAGCTGGTCATGCTGTCGGTCATCATGGTCGGCCAGAACCTCCTCTCCCGAGCCTCGGACAAGCGCGCCGACATGACCTACAAGGATGCCGACGCCACCTTCCATGAGGCCGAGCAGATCCAGGCGCATCTGATGGAGCAAGACAAGGCGATCAACACGATGCTCGACAAGGTGGCGGGGCTAGAGGCGGCTCTGGCCAAGAAGTAGGGTCGACCCCGGGGCGTCACTCATGCGCGTCGCAACGAGGTAGCCCTCGTTTTGACGGTGTCGCCGCGAAGCGCTACTAAGCGATAATGCTTCTGCTTATAGTTGTTGCCTTCGTCGCCGGGCTGGTGACCGCCGTCTCGCCATGCGTGCTGCCGATCTTGCCCATCGTTCTGGCAACCGGAGCCGGCGGCGATCGGCGTCGGCCATACCTCGTGATCGCAGGCCTGATCGCCAGTTTCTCGTTCTTCACCCTGGCCAGCGTGCAGCTCATCAGCGCGCTGCATTTGCCGAGTTCCACGCTGCGTGACGTCGCCATCGTTGTCATCGCGGTCTTTGGCTTGACCCTGCTCGTGCCCGCCCTGACGACCCGTTTCGAGCGAGCCACCGCCCGAGTTCCAGCGATCGGCGCCCGGCTCGCCCATGCCGGCGGCGCGGGAGTGGCCGGCGGGCTCGTCACCGGCGTTGGCCTGGGCCTGGTCTGGACCCCCTGCGCGGGACCGATTCTCGGCGCCATCACCAGCCTGGCGGTCACAGCCCCCGGCTCGCGCGCCACGCTGGCTCTGGTCGTGGCCTATTCGATCGGCGCCGGGCTGCCACTGCTGGCGATTGCGCTGGGCGGTCGGGCGGCACTGGCGCGACTGCATATGCGCTCGGCGGCCGGCTGGGCCAACCGAGCCCTCGGCATCCTGGTGCTCGTGACAGCCGGTCTCATGGCCGTGGGCGCCGACACCGCGCTTTCGGCCGATCTCACGAGCGCACTTCCCGACTGGACGGGCACACTCCAAACGATCGAGCGATCCAACCCGGTCCAGTCAGCCCTGGGTGACCTGAGCGCGGGCGGGTCGGCAGCATCGTCGGTTCCCGGGCAGAACCAGGGCAGCGGCCCGCTCGCGCCCGATTTCGCCGGCATCGACCACTGGCTCAACTCGAGTCCGCTCACCATGTCGGCCCTCCGCGGCAAGGTCGTTCTGGTCGACTTCTGGACCTACTCGTGCATCAACTGCATTCGCACGCTGCCCTACGTTGAGAGCTGGTACCAAAGGTACGCCGCCGACGGCCTCGTCATCGTGGGCGTGCACACCCCCGAGTTCGCCTTCGAGCACGACACCGGCAACGTGACCGCGGCAATCGCCCGCTTCCGCATCACGTATCCGGTCGCGCAGGACAATGAGTTCAAGACGTGGGGCGCCTACAACAATCAATACTGGCCGGCCGACTATCTGATCGACGCCGGCGGCCACATCCGAGATACACACTTCGGCGAAGGTGACTACGCCAAGACCGAGGCCTCGATCCGAGCTCTCCTGGCCGAGGCCGGCTCGGCGGCCCTGCCAACTCCTGGGACCTCCTCCGCGGCGCCTCCATTCGGGAGCGGCCAGACGCCTGAGACTTACCTGGGGTCCGATCGTTCGAGCAGCCTGGCCAACCGCGGCTCGACGCCTGCCGGGACCGGAAGCTTCACCCTCCCGGGCCAGCTACCCGACGACACATTCGGACTCAATGGAACCTTCGACGTCCAGCCCGAGTACATCACGGCGACCAAGTCCGGCGACCAGCTCGCGCTCTCGTTCCAAGCCCGTGACGTTTACCTGGTGATGGCTGCCGACTCAGCGGTGCCGGTTACGGTCAAGGTGGTCGGCGTGGACGGAGCCAATGGGACCGAAGACGTGGCCGTCGACGGCTCTCTGACCGTTGGCACGGCACGGCTCTACCACCTTGTTCACCTCCCGGCGGCCGCACGCGGGACCGTGACGATCACGTTCAACGCATCGGGCGCTCGCGCCTACGCCTTCACCTTCGGCAGCTGACCGAAAGCGCCGGCAGGACGGGGCCGACTTCGTGGACAAGGCGGCGATGGACGAGAAGCCTCAGGTGCAGCCCGCTGGTCGAGCCGAGTGGCGGGCCTGGCTGGCGGAGAACCACCAGACCTCGCCGGGGGTGTGGCTGGTCACGTGGAAGAAGCAGGCGGCCACGCCGACAGTCGCCTACGAGGAGGCCGTGGAGGAGGCGCTCTGCTTCGGCTGGATCGACGGCGTGTTCGGCCGGGTCGATGAAGAACGGTCGAAGCAGTGGTTCGCGCCGCGTCGTCCCAAGAGTACGTGGGCCCGTACTAACAAGGAGCGCGTCGCCCGGCTGGAGGCCGCCGGCCTCATCAGCGACGCCGGCCGCCGGGCAATTGAGATCGCGCAGGCCAACGGGTCGTGGCAGTCACTCGATGTCATAGACGCGCTGGTCATGCCCGACGACCTTGCCGCTGCCCTCACCGCCAGGCCCGGGTCACGCGAGCGGTTCGACGCGAGCTCTGCCTCGGTCCGCAGGTCCGCCCTTGCCTGGGTCTACCAGGCCAAGCGACCCTAAACTCGCGCCGCCCGGGTGGAGCAAGTGGCAGCCATTGCCGAGCGGGGCGAGCCTATCGCGAACCTCTGGCGGCGCGACTAGGGACGGGCCGCGCAGCGTAGTGGCAGCCGACTGCGCCCCACCCGTCAGCATCGGCCACGGAACGGAGTGATGGATCAGGCCATTGCCGACCACCGCGCCGCTCACCTCTGCGGCTGCGACCATCGAGAGGTGAAGCGCGGCAGATCCAATGAGACCCCGTCAGCCTACTGGACGGCCTGCACGACGGCGGCTTGCCTCGGCACGGCTGCTCGCTTCACGAACGGATAGCAGCGCCCGTCCAGCCACAACCCTTTGGCGACATAGGGATCGCCTTGTGTTCCGGCGGCTTCATCGAGGTTCGTCTGGGTCAGCGTGATCTGGTCGCCGTCCCGCGCAACCACTGCTCCGTGGTCGTCTCGCAGTTCTGCTGTCGGCGAGAACGAGACCGTGAAGCCATCGGGCCAGGCGACCGAAAGGTGGACCCCGTCCGCAGCCTCCAACCAGATCGGCGGGCGCGCGTCAGCCTGACCGCGCAGGGTCCCCCCGACGGGGCGGGCAGCCGAACTCGCGTTGCAGATCACATCGCTTCGCCACGAGAAAGTGAGAAAACCGTCAGTGGAAGTGAGTGTGGATCTCCAGCCGCAGCCCGCAAGAGCCACCGCCGCCGTGATTCCGACCGCCACCGCCGTCAGTGTTCGCCGCATCTGCCGCCCTCTAATCTCCCAAGTCCGTCGCTGGCAACTATCGGGCGAACGCGCGAGAACGCAAGTGCCCGATGGTCTCACGCCCTCTTGATCCCTCAATCATTACCATCATAAAGACGGACTTGCTGCCGAACTGGTTCCGTTCCGAGCTCGCCCAACAGGATGTTTTCCACCGGCGTCTGCGGCTCGCCGTGGGGTGCGCGATGGATCACTGGCCCGGCATCGATCTCCTCCGCCGCGTCGACTTCCTCAGACTCGAGCACGGTGCGCCGCGTGGGCTCGAAGAAGGTGGTCGCAATCAGCGTCGGCACGACGGCACTCAGGATGACCGTCGTAACTAGGATCGTGTACGCGCCCTGTCCGATTATGTGGTTGGTCAAGCCGTACAGCGCGGAAATCGTGCCAAACGTGAGCCCCGTGGCCATCAGGAGCGTCGTGTAGTTGGTCTCGCGCACAGGCATGCCGAAAGCCTTCGCCGTGGGCCAGACGCCGACTCCCTTGGCCGCCAGCTTGACGGCGAGAAAGGCGCCGATGAGACCCGCCCCAGCGACGACAGCCGGCAGCGACACGAACAGGCCTGCCTTGATGAAGTAGAAAGGCGTCAGGAGCGAGAAGGCGATCGCCCGCATCCGGTTGACGAGCACTCGGTCGCGGACGAAGACCCCGGCGACCGCGAGACCGACCAGGTATGCCGGAAGGACGGCCTCGCTGCCGGCTTGCGTGGCCAGTCCACCGAGCAGGAAGAGCGCCAGGAAGATGAACTTGATCTCGGGCTCCGAGACGCGGTTGGGGACAGCCGCGACCAGCCACTGGAGCCAGCGGGGCAAGAAGTAGATCGCCACCGCGGTCACCACGATGAACAACAGCATTAGCGGACTGAAGCTGGCGAACAGGACGCCCAGGGCGAGCACGGTCCCGAGGTCGGTGATGAAGCAGGCCGCGAGGATGAGCTTGCCGAGTTCCACCTCCGCCAGTCCAGACTCGACCATGACCGCGTACACGACGGCGACCGAGGTTGTCGAGAGCGAGACGCCCGCGATCTCGGCGGCGCGGAGATCCCAGCCCGCGACGTAGTAGGCGAAGGCGAAGGCGCAGACGAACGGGGCCGCAAACGAGACGGCGCCGATGGCCAAGCTGGCCTTGATGTGGCGGCGGAGCGACCCAGGATCTATCTCGGCGCCGGCGAGGAAGGTCAGCAAGCCTGAGCCGAAAGTCGCCAGGAAGTCGATCCAGGGCGACGTATGAAGTCCGGCGAAGTTGCCGCCCAGGACGCCGAACCCAATCTCGATGAGAGCCACCGACACGCCCAGCCGGATCGACACGAGGCTGGCGGCCAGCGCGATTGCCATCCAGGCCGCGGCGACCAGATAGATATTGTCCATGCGTTGCCTCCGTCCGCAGGCTGCAAAAAAGCCCCCGGGTATCGGGGTACCCAGGAGCCATCAGCCCTTGCAGGCGGTTCAGACGCACTGACTTGTGCGCCTCGGCGGACGCCATCGCCGGTTGACGTCAAGGTTATGTGTCCCGCAGCACCTGCGTCAAACTCCGACTTGGGTGCAATAGAGCGCCGGCTCGCCCCTCCACGTGGGCGAGGCCGGCCGAACCGTCAGAAGACCCCCGTCGCAACCATTCGGGCCGACCAGGCCTCGACTGCGATCGGGAAGTTGTCCCGAACCTGGGGCCAGCCGTGTGGCTCGGTCGACACGATCACGTCATAGCGATAGCCGTCGGTGGCCAGATCCTTTTCGAAGGCGGCGGCTTGTGCGCCGTATTCGGGCTGGTCTGGCTTGACCACAAGGATGAAGTAGAGGCGCGCCCGGGCCGCTGCGTCCAGCTGGCCGGCAACCGTTGTGGGCGAGTAAGCCGCCAGCAGTGCCTTGTCGCCCCCGAAGACTGCCGCGGAGTTGATCCCGGCAGCGCCCGCCTGGAAGTAGCCTGAGAAAGAGATCGACGTGCCGAATACCGTGTAATGGCGAAGAGCCAGGATGGCGGCGCAGTAACCACCCTCCGACATGCCGGTGATTGCTCGGGCCTCTGGCTGGGCGATGGTCTTGTAGCGAGCGTCCATCCACCCGACCATCGTCACTCCCACGAAGGTGTCGTACCACTGTCGATGATCGAACGAGTCGGCGCATTCCGTATCGGGAAAAGGACCCCCGGCCGAATCGATGAAGACAACGATCATCGCCGGTATGGAGCCCGAGTCGATGAGCGTGTCGAGGGCCGATTTCACGTTCGTCGCCCCGCCCCACAGGCGATAGCTGGTCGGTACCTCGTATAGGACCGGATAGCGCCTCGTTCCGGCCGGGTCGTAGTCGGGCGGCGTGTAGACGGTCACGTCAACAGCCGAGATCGTCCCGCCCTTCCAGGGCGCGGCCATGCTCGTGGAGCTAATACGTCCGGCTCCTGTCGGCAGCCAGGCGAGCCAGGGGCGCGCGGACTGACTCGTCGCGGGAGTGGGACTTGCCGACGCGGGCGTCGGCGTGGACTGATCGGCCGTCGGCGCAGGGGATGAGGCGGACACGTCGGGCGTCTGGTCGGAGGAGCCAGCCGAGGCGTCGGCAACCACCTGCGCAGCCCCGCCCCTCATCAAGGAGTCGGGCGCATAGTTGACCAGATCGCCGAAGGCGGGCACGGTCACGACCAGGAGGCCCAGGACGAGCGCCACAGCCAGCGGATATCGCAACGCTCGGCGCTCGACTCGCCGTCGACCAACTGCGTCCTTCAGAACAGCCGCTGCCTGGAGGCTGAACGGCCGGGCGGTGAACGCGAGCGCAGCCCCGGCCCAGGCCGCGACGATTCCAATGACCACTAGCGTCAGAGCGGTCAGCAGCCAGCCGCCGAGGTCGAACGCGCCGTTGACACCGTTCGCGGCCAGGGCGCCCTGAGTCTCAGTGATAAAGGTCCCAACGAAGAGGGCTGCGGCGGCGGCGAAGCCCAAGAGCACGGCCAGGCCGAACCGTCCGGTGGCCAGGTACACGGCGACTGCCGAAATGCCTCCGATCAAGAGGGACGTGATGAGCTGAGCCCGGTCTGGGTCAAAGCCCATGACGACAAGTGTCGTGTTGGTGCCATCAATGGCGTCCGAAACATAAGCCGCGAGCAAGACCACAGCCGCGACCGCGAGGCCGACGATGACCGCACGACCGCCACGGGGGTGCCGCGGCATGGCCGACGCTCTCCGCGGAGACTCCGAATCGAACGAGTCTCGATTTGTGTCTGCGGCGGAGCCGCGGCGAGTGGATCCCGTCTGCCGCAGCCTCACCCTTTCGTCAGGAGTTGCCATCCGCGTAACGGTAGCCGAACATTGGCGTCTCCGATAATCTGCCCGGCACCATGGCCAACGCGCGCAATGCGGCCAGAGCGCGACCGATTCGAACTCACACCCCCGGCTGTTGTAACCTGATGGCCCAAGTGCAGCTGCCTTCTGGCGACGGAAGCACGGCGTAGCGAGCCGGTTACGGTCCGGAGCGAGAGTTGAGGGCGGCAGGAGACGCGTCTCATGGCTACACCCGAAATTGCGCCGCCGCCGGGGCATGTCCGCGGCACCACCTTTGCGGATACCTCGCATTCACCGTCCCTGGCCGAGCTGGTTGGCTACGAACGGGCCGCCGACGTAGTCGACTTCTGCTTCATAGCCAACCCCTACTACCCCACGCCAGAGATGATCGAGGCGCTGCAGGCAGGCCTCCCGGCGCTGATCAAGTGCTACCCATCGAGCAACCCCGCCACTACGCAACGGGTCCTGGCCAAGGCGCTGGGCGTGGATCCGGATGACCTGATCGTTGGCAACGGCGCGACAGAGTTGATCGTGCTGATCAACGAGGTGCTCGTCGATCGGATCGCTGTTCCGGTCCCCACGTTCGGCGAATACATCGAGAAGCTGCGCGATCCCAACGCGGCCGAACTCTTCGTCCTCAATCGCGAGCAGCGCTACCAGCTGGACCTGGGCGAGTACCTTGCCTGGGTTCGCCTCCGCGGTCTCAAGGCCCTGGTCGTGATCAACCCCGGCAACCCCACCGGGCAGCTCTTCTCGCGTGACCAGATGATCGAGTTCCTCGAGGACGCCCGCGACATGGACCTCGTCATCGTCGACGAGTCGTTCATCGACTTCGCCGGAGAGCCCA
>CABEBU010000284.1_pt1 | contig 25189 bp, 22 predicted proteins | sample 3132691 | NCBI WGS metagenome assembly CABEBU01 (sample SAMEA5534346, study PRJEB31848) | metagenome | biome: tundra; feature: field; material: soil | place: USA | collected 2013-05 | depth 0.45 m | reverse complement strand
CATGCAGGCACCTGCCGCCTTGGCCCGCGAGGCCTTCTTCGTCGTGGACGAGCGGGAACAGTTCCTGGCGACTCGGTCGGGCCCTACTTTCGCCGGCTATCCGGATCCCGACGCCACGATCGGTGAGCTTCTCCGGGGTGAAGTGGTGGAGCGGCTGGGCAGCGACGCGCCACCGCCACACGACGCCGGCAGCAGCCGCCCCGCCGGTCGCGTCCTCGTGACGCATTTGGGCGTCGGCCTGGCGGACGTCGTGTTCGCCTCGGCGATACTGGCGCGAGCCGAGAATCTTGGTCTGGGGCTCCTGCTGCCCCGCTAGAAGGTCTGAACGTTTCACGGCCGTCACGTGTCATAGATACAAGCGCCAGTGGCGCGGACACGGAGGCAGCCAAGATGTGGGAGGCAGCGTTGCCGGTTCTGAGGGGACTTCGGGGGTTGCCGGGTCGGCAGGCCGCGCCTGCTCGCTCCGGCGAAGCGCGCCCCGACATGGTCGAACCGACCGCCGAAAGCGTGGCCTGGCGCCGCCAACGCGTGGAAGCCTTCACGTTTCTTGATGACGCGCGTCTGCTACGGAGCTGCCGGCTCGCGACGCTGATTCTGCGCGATCAAGAAGAGGCAGAAGACGCGACGCAGGAAGCCATCGTGCGGGCGTGGTCGAGTTGGGGAACGCTGCGCGACGGAAGCCGGTTCGACGCGTGGTTCGATCGAATCCTCGTGAACGTGTGTCGCAATCGGATGCGGCACGCAAGGACTATCCACGTCGTTACGCTCGACGATTCGCTGCAACTTCCGGCCGCCGACTCCCACGGGGCAACGATCGCCCGGCTCGCCCTGGAGCCGGCGTTCGCCCGGCTCAGCCCCGACCAACGGATCATCGTCGTGCTGCGGTTCTGGCGCGACCTCTCGGTCGATGCCATAGCCGAACGGCTAAGCGTTCCGCCGGGCACCGTGAAGTCCCGTCTCCACTACGCCCTCAAGACACTCCGCGAAGCAATCGAATCATCCGAGGAGGCGGGGCGATGATCGGCAAGCCGCTCGATCCCGAGGAAGTCATTCGCGCCTGGTTGGCCGACTCGGCCCCAAACCGGACACCGGCCTCGCTCAAAGAGGCGTTGGAGGACGCCACATCCGGACCGGCCGGCAACGCCCAACCGTGGTCGCGATCCCGGGTCGGGCGCTTCCGCCTGGCCGGCCGAGTCGCAGCAGCAGTGGCCGTCATCGCGATCGTGGCCTCCGGCGCGTATCTGTATGGCAGTGGCCGCGCGACTTCTCCAGGTCAAGGAACGGGCACCCCCTCAGGCTCTGCGACGGCGATGCTCTCTGCCCCTACCGTGACCGGCGCATCGCCGTCGCCCGCGGCCCCTGGCATCACCCCACCTCAGCCGGAGGTTGTGCACATCTGGGGTTCGAACTGGAACCTGGTCGGCCCCGCCTTCCCGCAAATGGTCGCACCGGCCTGGGAGCAGTTCCAACCGACCGTGTTTGCGCTTACAGGAGGCTCGGGTGGGTTTGTGGCATTCGTGCCCTCAACCGAAGGCCTGGCAAAGCACCGGACCGGCGGCCCAATTCTGGCCGCATTCACGACGGCCGGCCCCACCTCCCCAGCCTCATGGGTGACGCGCGTCTACCAATCCACCGACGGCATCAACTGGTCAGAGCAAGCACCGCTACCTGGCGACGCCGCGTCGGTGAGGGCAGTCGCAGAGTCGGGCGGGCAGATCGTGGCGGTCGGCTGGACGGGAAATGGGCCAAACGAGATTGCCATGGCCTGGACGACCAGCGACCTCCTGACTTGGCATGCAGCCAAAATGCCCGTCCCGCCTCAATCCGACACCTACTCCTACGTCTTCGGCGTCGCGGCCGGACCGGCCGGCTTCCTCGCCTACGGATCCGCGGGAACCTCGAGCGAGTTCTGGATTTCGCCTGACGGCCTGTCATGGACCATGCTCGCCACGTCGGGTCTTCCGGCCGAACCTACGATAGACGCCCTCTACGGCAATCCCGAAGGATGGGAGATCAGGGGTCCGCTTTGGGATCGGTCGGCGACCTGGCAATCGAACTTTGACGGCAGCGTCTGGAAGCAAACGTGGACCGGGCCCGGCCCGTCCGGGATGGAGGGCTATGCCCTGGGCCCCATCTTCAAGGCTCCGAGCAGTGGCTACTTGTCGTTCGGCAGCGCCTACATGGCGCCGGGTGGCCAGGCGGCCCTTCCCTACGACATGCTGATCTGGACAAGTAGCGACCAGTTGTCATGGACCAAATCGGACCGGGTGAAGTCACCGGGCTGGATCTCGGGCTTTGCGACGGGCCCAGGAGGATACGTCGCGGCGGGGGTCGTGGCGCCCGGTGACCCTGGGGTGCTGCCGTGGGGAACGCTCGCCATCTGGACTTCGCAGGACGGACGAACCTGGCAACCTGTCGCAGGGATTCCACAGATCCCCTCTATCGAGATCCTGTCCGTGGCCGGCAATGGCGCCCGAGTGATCGTGACCTTCATCGACCGGCAGGGCATCGTGCAGCTGCTTGTGCGCGGCGGAATCGTGGTCTAGCGATTGACTTCGAGCGGCCCGGGTGGAACCTCGATCAGGACGCGGCCGCCGTCAACCACCACCGGGTAGACCGCGAGTGGCAGCTCGGCGGGCGGATCGATGACCTCGCCGTCGACCAGCGAGAAGCGCGACATGTGGAGCGTGCACAGGATCGAGTCGCCCGTCATGACGCCCCGATCCAGCTCGAAGTACTCATGCGAGCAGACGCCCTGGGTGGCATGGAACTGGCCGGCCAGGTTCACGACCAGGACCACCTCGTCCTCGACCTCGCACAGCTTCATCGTGCCCGGCGGCACGTCATCCGCGGCGCACAGGTCGATGCGGCGAGTGTCGGGTGGGGCGGCGGTCATCACGGACGGGCCTCTACGCGACTGACGCGGCGGCAACCGCCGGACGGGCCACCGTCTGGGCAGCCCACTTGGCCTCGAGCAGTTCGCGCAGCCGATCCTGGGCCGACTCGAGCGGCACGCGCGCAACCACCGGCTCCAGGTAGCCGAGGACGATGAACTTGCGCGCCTCTTCCGGGTCCAGGCCGCGGCTTTCCAGGTAGAAGAGCTGTGTCTCGTCGATCGGGCCGACGGAGCTGGCGTGAGCGACGCGGCGGCAGTCCGGCTGGTCGATCTCGAGACTCGGGATCGCCACCGATCGGGCCTGGCGCGACAGAAGCATGCTGAATTCGCCCAGATAGCTGTCGGTGCCGTGGGCCGGAAGATCGATAACGGCCAGGCCCTTCATGTAGGCCCGCGAGCGGTCGGCCAGGGCGCCCTTCGAGAGCAGGTTGCCGGTCGTGTCCCGACCGATGTGACGCGTGTAGGACGTCAGGTCGAATAGCTGATCGGCCGAACCGAAGACGATCTCGGCCTGCTCGACGGTCGAACCGTTGCCCTCGAGTGTGTTGTCGATTCGGCTGCGGATGACCCGACTGCCCAGCTGGGCCAGCGCCCAACGGACGGTAGCCGACCGACCGATGACGGCCGATCGATGCTGGAAGGCGACCTGCCGAAGCGAGAGATCCTGCAGCCCGGCGAATGAAAGGGTCGAACCGGCGCCGATCTGGACTTCCGTCGTGCCGGCGAAGAAGGCCTGCGGGTCGGTGGGTCCGGAGGGCGCGGCAGTGGCCGACGCAGACGACGTCGCCGACACCTGCTCCTCGACGACAGACACCTCGGCGTCCTCGCCCACGGATATCACCGTCCGCGCGAAGAGCGCGGTTCCGGGCTCGCCAACGATCCAACGCAGGACGACGGGCCGTTCCAGCCGCACCCCGTCGGGGACGCGGAGCAGCAGGCCTTGCGACCACAGGGCGCGCGTCATCTGGGCCAGCTTGTCATTCTCGGGCAGGGCGCAGCCGCCCTCCAGCAGCTGCCGGAGCAGCTCCGGATCGCGGGCGCGCAGGTCGTCGAGCGTCTCGAGGATCAGCCCGGCTTCCCGGGCCTCGGGCGAGAGGACGAGCGCCGTCACCTGGTTCTCGGTGATTTCAGCGTAGGCGGCCGCTCCGTCCGGGAGCAAGGCCGCCTTCCCGGCTCGGGCGGCCACAGCTGCCGGCGCCAGGTAGGGCCGCACTTCGGCCAAACGCGCGTTCCGCAGATCAACGTACGTGGTGTAGAGCGGGTTCGTCTCGATGGGCAGGGCCGCGAATGCCGCGAGCCCCGCAAGGCGATCCGCCAGGAGCCACTCGGCGTCGCCGCCGGCCGCGGCCACGCCACGAACCGTGGCCTCGTCCACGAAGCTCAGGGTCAGATCGGACGGCGACTGGCGCGTGGCCACAACCCTCGGAGCGGCGGCGGCAGTCATCCGAGCGAACCCTCCATCTCCATCTTCACCAGCCGGTTGAACTCGATCGCGTACTCCATCGGGAGTTCCTTGGTGAAGACCTCCAGGAAGCCCTGGACGACCAGGTTCGTGGCCTCGTTCTCGGTCAGGCCGCGGCTCATCAAGTAGAAGATCTGGTCCTGGCTGATCTTGCCGACGGTGGCCTCGTGGGTCATCGTCGTGTCGGCTTCCTGGATGTCGATGTACGGGTACGTGTCCGAGCGGCTGCCCTCGTCGAGCAGGAGCGCGTCGCAGCGAACGCTGGCCACGACGCCGGTCGCGCCGGGCACCACCTTGAGCTGGCCTCGATAGGTCGTTCGGCCGCCGTCCTTGGAGATCGACTTGCTGATGATCCGGCTGCGTGTGTTCGGGGCGAGATGGATCGCCTTGGCGCCGGTGTCCTGATGCTGGCCCTTCCCCGCAACCGCCACAGAGATGACCTCGGCCGTGGCGCCCTCACCGCGCAGGAAGATGCTCGGATACTTCATTGTTAAGCGAGACCCGGTATTCGCGTCAATCCACTCGACAGTGGAGTTGGCGTGGGCGTGGGCCCGTTTCGTGACCAGGTTGTAGACATCGTTCGACCAGTTCTGGATCGTGGTGTAGCGGACCTTGGAGCCCGGCAGGGCGATGACCTCGACGACCGCGGCGTGGAGCGCGTCGGTGGTGTAGATCGGCGCCGTACAACCCTCTATATAGTGAACCTTGGCGCCCTCGTCGACGATGATCAGCGTCCGCTCGAACTGGCCTGTGTTCTCCGCGTTGATGCGGAAGTAGGCCTGCAACGGCAGCGGGACCTCGACGCCCTTGGGCACGTACACGAAAGAGCCGCCTGACCAGCACGCGCTGTTCAGGGCCGCGAACTTGTTGTCCTCGGGCGGAACGACCGTGGCGAAGTACTTCTTGAAGAGTTCCGGGTACTCCTTGAGGCCCTGGTCCGTCCCCATGAAGACGACACCGACCTTGGACAGCTCCTCGCGCACCGAGTGGTAGACGACTTCCGAGTCGTACTGCGCGCCCACGCCGGCCAGGAACTTGCGCTCCGCCTCCGGAATTCCTAGACGCTCGAATGTCTTCTTGATCTTCTCGGGGACGTCGTCCCAGGACTTCTCCTCACCCTCGGAAGGCTTGCGGTAGTACACGATCTTGGAGAGGTCGATGTTGCCAAGCTCGCCACCCCAGGTAGGCATGGGCCGGGACAGGAAGTGCTCGTACGCGCGCAGGCGAAAGTCGAGCATCCACGCCGGTTCGTCCTTGATCCGGCTGATCTCCTCAACCGTTTGGCGCGTCAGGCCGGCCTTCGTCTCTTCGAGGTATTCGACCTCGTCGTGGAAGCCGTATTTGTACTCCCCCGACACGATCTCCCGGGTGGTAGTCATTGCGCTCCTTGGAGGCCCGAGCCTGCAGAACGGGGGCCGAAAGGGTCGGCGGTCCAAGCGGAGGGGGACGCCGGACCGCCGCCCGTGTGGTGAATTCTAATTCCGACTCGTATTATCGGGATTAGGCGGCGCGGCGTCAAACGTTGTTCTCGCGGGTGACGCGACCCATGGTTGCCACGGTCGTCCTCGTGTTATTCTGCGCGCCTCCGGCGGTTGGACGCCTCGCGCGCAGCGCGATGCCGCGCCAGCCCTCGAATCCCGGACGTGCGGGTCCGCGGTCGCGGCCCTCGGCTCGGTTCCGGGCCACCCGAATGTATTCCCTGCCACGCGACCGCTTCCGCCAATAGCCAGCCCGGCAATTCTGTGCCAGGTCTGGGTGCAGGCCGGGGGGACGTACCGGAAGGAATCTATTGAAGGAATTCACTCCAGCGGCAGGGATGATGGCGGCGGCGGTGCTCGTCGTCATCCTCGGCGCAGCCTCCGTAGTCGGGATCGCGGATGCCGGCCAGCACACGGTCGCCCCGTCAGCCTCAGCAACTCCGGCGGTTTCGTCCTCCGAGATCGCCGCGATCCCCTCGCCCACCGACTTCCCGTCCGACGACCCAACGTGGTGGCCCACAGCGATCACGAACGCGTACCGTCCAACCCCGACACCCTGGCCTGCTACGCCGACTCCGGTGCCGACGGCCAAGCCAACGGCCAAGCCAACGCCCGTTCCCACGCCTCGAGACACTGTCTGGAATGCCCGGATCTACGCCAAGAACAGGCTCGGGGCCAAGCAGTACGACTGCCTCAACGTCATCTTCACCTACGAGTCCAAGTGGAACCCGCAGGCCGGCAATCCGGCGGGCGCCTATGGCATCCCACAGGCGAAGCCCGGCTCCAAGATGGCCACTTTCGGCTCCAACTGGCGCTACAGCCCGCTGATACAGGTAAAATGGGGCATCTGGTACGTCAACAGCCGCTACGGATCGGCCTGCGCTGCGAATGCGTTCCTCCAAAGCTACGGCTGGTACTAGGGGCGCGGAGGGGACCTGAAGGTGGAGGTCTGGCCCGGTCGGCCGTTTCCTCTCGGCGCCACCGCGGCGCCTGATGGAACCAACTTCGCCGTGGCCTCGGAGATAGCCGAGGGCGTCACTCTCTGCCTCTTCGACGAGGCGGGGACCGAGCAGCAGCTGGCCCTCGCCGAATGCGACGCCGGTATCTGGCATGGCTTTGTGCCGGGAGTTAGTCCGGGCCAACGTTATGGGTATCGCGTCCATGGTCCGTACCAGCCTGCCAACGGCCTGCGGTGCAACCCCAACAAGCTCCTCCTGGATCCATACGCCAGGGCTGTCGCCGGTGACATCGACTTCAGCGATGCGGTGCTGGCCTACGTCCCCGGCGACCCGGACAGCTACAGCAGCGTCGATTCGGCGCCGCACGTGCCGCGCAGCCTCGTCGTCGGCAACGGCTTCGACTGGGGCGACGACGCCCCGCCCGCGGTCCCCTACTCCGACACGATCATCTACGAGACCCACGTCAAGGGCTTCACCCAGCTCCACCCCCGCGTGCCTCCCAAGCTACGTGGCACGTTCGCGGGGCTGGCTTCGCCGGCGGCCCTCGGCCATCTCGTCAAGCTTGGAGTCACGGCAGTGGAATTGCTGCCGATCCACCAGCACGTGGACGACGCCTTCCTGCGTTCCAAGGGTCTCGACAACTACTGGGGCTACAGCAGCCTCGGCTTCTTCGCTCCGCATGCCGGCTTCTCGGCCGAGGTTCGGGCCGGCCGGATCGGCGGCCAGGTTGCCGAATTCAAGGCCATGGTAAAGGCGCTTCACGTCGCCGGGCTCGAGGTCATCCTCGACGTCGTCTTCAACCACACCGCCGAGGGCAACCACCTGGGCCCAACCCTCTCCCTCCGCGGCTTCGACAACCCCGCCTACTACCGGCTCGTGCCGGACAACCTGCGCTACTACTTCGACACGACCGGGACGGGCAATTCGCTGAACGTGGACGATCCGACCTGCCTGCGGCTGATCATGGATTCGCTGCGCTACTGGGTCGGCGAGATGCACGTCGATGGCTTCCGATTCGACCTGGCCGTGACGCTGGGCCGCGACCACGGCCGCTTCGACCGGATTGCCGCCTTCTTTGACCTCGTCTCTCAGGATCCGATCGTCTCTCGCGTGAAGCTGATCGCCGAACCGTGGTACTTCGGTCAGAGCGACGGCTACGACGTCGGCCGCTTCCCGGCCCTTTGGAGCGAGTGGAACGGCCGCTATCGCGACACGTCGCGCGACTTCTGGCGCGGTCAGCCGGGCACGCTGCCGGACATGGCCACTCGCCTGACGGGATCGGCCGACCTGTACGGCCCGTCGCAGCGCCGGCCAAACGCGTCGATCAACTTCATCACCTGCCACGACGGGTTCACACTCCGCGACCTGGTCTCGTACGACCACAAGGACAACGCGGCCAACGGCGAGGGCAACACCGACGGTACCGACGACAACCGGTCCTGGAACTGCGGCGTCGAAGGTCCGACCGACGACCGGGCGGTGCTCGAGCTTCGAGCGAGCCAGTCACGAGCGCTTCTGGCGACCCTGCTGCTGAGTTTGGGCGTGCCGATGATCAACGGCGGCGACGAGCTGGGTCGGACGCAGGGCGGCAACAACAACGCCTACTGCCAGGACAACGCGATTTCCTGGTTCAACTGGGGTGCGGTGGACAAGGACTGGCTGGCATTCACCCGCGAGGTCATTGCGATCAGGCGGCGGCACCCTGTTCTGCGACGCCGCCGATACGCGACCGGCGCGCTTGCGGGCGACATAGCCTGGTATACACCGGCAGGATCGGCGATGACTGATTCGGATTGGAGCGCGGGCCGGACTCCAGGCGTGATCGCCTACTTTGACGGCACTCAGGACGCCGACCGAGACGACCGCGGGCGGCCCATCCTCGACGATGATCTGCTCATCGCTCTCAACGGCTGGTGGGAGTCGACGAGCTTCACCATTCCGGATGTCGGCGGGCCCAGGGTCTGGGTTCGCGAGCTGGATACCCTCACCGGCCAGGCCGGCGCGACTACATCCGCTGCCGCGGCAACCGAGACGCTGGCCACCGGCGCCCAGATCGTGGTCGGGCCGCGCTCGCTTGTGCTGCTTAGATGCGGCCGCGCGGGGTGAGTCAGCAAATCAGCCTTGCCACTGCGCGCCGATTCCTGGCCATTCGCCACCTCCTCGCGCCCCCGCGCGCGCTGCCCGCAACTCCGGAAAGTGTATTGGCCGTCGTGGATCGTCTCGGGTCGCTCCAGTTCGACCCGTTGGAAGTCGCCGGTCGCAACCACGACCTGATTCTCCAGGCCCGAATCGCCGGCTACCGCCGCGCGCTGACCGACGAGCTGCTCTATGGCCGGCGCCTGCTGTTCGAGGCCTACAACAAGGCCCTCAACTTGCTGCCCACGCGTGAGCTGCCGTACTACCGGATCACCTGGCAGGATGGCGCGACTGGTCGAGCGGGACGGCTGGTCCGCGAGCAGTCCGAATTGGCCGACAAGGTACTTGCAGCCATCACTGCCGAGGGCCCCAAGTGCTCGAGCGACTTCGAGCGCGGGGCCGCCATCGACTGGTGGTGGGGACCAACGAGTGCCGCCCGGGCAGTGCTCGATGCGCTCAGTGTGTGCGGCCGGCTGAGTCTGGCGAGACGAGACGGCAACCGCCGCTTCTACGACCTGACCGAACGCGTCTTTCCCGCGGACATCCTCGAGACTCGCATCCCGGAGCGCGAGCAACTTCGCCACAAGCTGCTGTCGCGCTATCGAGGCCACGGTCTGCTGGGCATCGGCGGCGGCGGTGAGTTGTGGCCGGGCACGGGCACGGCGGCCAACCGAGCGGAACTGCGCCGCGAACTGCTGGATCGGGGTGAGATCGCAGCCGTGTCCGTCGAGGGCATCCGCGGCGAACGCTACGTCATCGGCGACGAACTACCGCTGCTGGCCCAAGCGACGCGCGAGATTGCGGCCGCGGCCGGCGCAGAGGCCGGCGCGCCAGATGCGGGCTCACCGCCGGGCTGCAGCTTCATCGCACCGCTCGATCCGCTCCTGTGGGATCGAGGCGTCCTCGTTCCGCTGTACGGCTTCGACTATCGCTGGGAGGTGTACACGCCGGCGGCCAAGCGGCGCTGGGGCTACTACGTGCTGCCGATCCTCTTCGGCGACCGTCTTGTCGGCCGGATCGAGCCGCGCGTCGACCGAAAGGCCGGGCTCGTGCGACTACTGAGCCTGAGCTGGGAGACTGGTTTCGACCCGATTGCGGTGCCGGGATTCGTGCCCGCGTTCGCGACCGCGCTCAATGCCTATCTCGCGTTCGGCGCGGGCGAGGCGCTCCTGCCGCCGCAGGACGCAGCCCATCGCGCCCTCTTCGCGGAAGTGGCTTCGGCCGTGCCGATGCGCTGCGCCGCCGATACGGCGCGACCCGCCGCCGAGACGCCACGCCGGACTGCCACGACCCGCCCCGCGGCCACTACCTGAACAGGTCGTTCCGCGGCCCGGTATCGGCCGGACGCAGCCCCGCTCCCGATCCGGCAACGTGCGAACATCGTTCCACTCAGAAGCGATCAGAAGGAGAATCAAATGGCTGCAATTCGTCGTGCCACGGTCACCTGGACGGGTGATCTGGCTAGCGGCTCCGGCCGTGTGGACGCCACCACGAGCGGCGCGTTCAAGGCGTTGCCCGTGACATGGGCTTCGCGGACCGAGGAAGCCGACGGCCGAACGAGTCCCGAGGAGCTGCTCGCCTCGGCCCACGCCAGCTGCTTTTCTATGGCCTTTTCGAGCGAGTTGGCCAAGGCCGGCTTCAAGCCGGAGAGCCTCGACGTCACCGCGGAGGTCGTCTTCGACCAGGTCGATGGCAAATGGACGGTCATCTCGAGCAAGCTCAGCGTGCGTGGCCGGGTCCCCGGCATCGACAAGGAGAAGTTCCAGGCGGTCGCGGCAGGTGCCAAGGACGGCTGCCCGATCTCACGAGCGCTGCAGGGCAACGTGGCCCTGAGCGTGGAGGCGACGCTGGAGTAGCCGGCCGCCGGCGGCGGTGACGGCCCTAGCCACCGGGTGGCCGCGGGCTGTCGCGCCGGCTGCTAATCTCGCGCTATGAGCAAGAACGATCAGCCAAACAAGGCCGTACGAATCGACGCGTGGGGTTTCGAGGGCGGCTGGGGAGGCACCCAGCGCGGCCGGCGAGTGCCCCTGCTCGGCCTGTTCCTGATCGCGCTGGGCCTATTCCTCGCTGCGGGTGAGTTCTTTTCAGCCGCTCAGATTGGTGTGTCGGCCTTCTTCCTTGTGGTCGGAGTCCTGCTCGTCCTTACCGGTCTTCGGGACCGGAGCGATCTTGCCTTGTACGTCGGAGTCTTCATCGCGGCGCTGGCGCTCTCCGACCTGCTGAGCGGCGCTGGCTTGATCCACGGCCACGGCTGGGGAACCTTCTTCCTGGGCGTGGGTGTGGTCGGTCTTGCTCTGATCCGGTCTAGGACAGGCCGGAGCTGGGGACGGGCCGCGATCGTCGGCGCGCTGGTCGCCTTGTGGGGCGGGAGCCAGGTTGCCACCAGCTATCTCAGCCTTGACCTGGACCGGCTCGTTGTGCCCGTCCTGATCGTGCTGCTGGGCCTCTACATCATCCGAATGCGAGGCGAAAACCGCGTCTGAGAACCGCCCGGGTCAGGCCACCTGGCGCGTCCCGGGGGCGAGTTTGGTGGCGCCTTCTTCTGAAACAACCGTGTCGCCGCCATCTCCGGAGGTGATCGCGGCGCGCTCCTCGCCCGCGGGCGCGACGGGCCAATCCTCGGGCGCCCCTTTCACCGGCATCGCCATCGGCTCGAGAGTCGGCAACACCGCCATGAGCGCGTGACGTTCTGGGGTGGACGGCCTCGGAACGTGAACCTCGCGGTTGAGCGTACTCTCGAGAGCGGGATCGAGCTTGCGCAGATTCCCGTTCTCATCGACGACTTGCTCGAAGACGGCCACGATCTCCGGGTCGAATTGGGTCCCGGAATTGGCCCGCAACTCCGCCCAGGCGCGGTCAAGCGGCAGGGCCGATCGATAGACGCGGTCGCTGGTCATAGCGCTGAACGCATCGGCTACGGCGATGATGCGCCCGCCCAGCGGCACCGCCGTGACGACAAGTGCGTCCGGATAGCCGCGGCCGTCCCAGCGTTCGTGGTGATGTCTCACGATCTGGGCGATGTCCGCCATCGCCTCGTGGACCTCGAGGATGGTGGCGCCGATCTCACTGTGGCGGCGCATCTCGGCCGTCTCCGATTCGGTCAGACGGCCGGGCTTGAGGAGCACTGCGTCGGCGATGCCGATCTTGCCGATGTCGTGGAGGTAGCCGCCGATTCGGATCGTCATCTGCTGACGCTCATCGAGCCCAAGGACGGCGGCCATTCGCTCGGACAGCGCGCCGATTTCACGGCAGTGTTCGCCCGTCTCGAGGTTGCGCGCCTCGATCGCAGTCGACAGCGTCAGGGCGATGGAGTCCAGAACAGGGCTGAGGTATCGGTACTCCATAGCCTCGTAACGCATCTGCGCCGCGCCGAGTGCGCGCCGCACCTCGGCCAGTAGCTCCTGGCCCGTGAAGGGCTTGACGAGCATGCCGGTTGCGCCTTCTCGTAGAGCCTGGATTGCAGTGTCGACGGTCCCGTGTCCGGTCACGACCACGACCGGCAGTTCCGGCTCCTTCTCCCGAAGCAACCGCATCAGCGTCAGCCCATCCATGCCCGGCATATGAATGTCCGTGATGACCACGGCGAAAGAGCCAGAGGAGAATGTCGAGATGGCCGTCTGGGGATCGCCGCATGTCACGGCTTCGAAGCCCTGGACCTCAAGCAGCCGGCGCAGGATCTGGAGGATTACCGGCTCGTCATCGACGCACAGAACGCGAGGGCGGAAGTTGCCCGATCTAGAAGGGCGCAGGTCCCAGGTCATGCGACTGCGCCCCCACAACCCGTCGAACGCGAGCCGGCAAGTCCGGCTGCGGCGGCGACATCTTGCGCGCCGACGAGTCCGGTTGCGTCGGCCCGCCCTAATTCGGCGCCCGTAGCCAGGACCGGGTCCTCAAGAGCCTCCAGCAACGCGGGCAGCCAGACGGTGAAGACGGCACCCTCGCCGAGCGTGCTTTCGACCTCGATCGTACCGCCGTGACTTTCGACAATCTGACGGCTCACGGGTAGTCCCAGCCCCGTCCCGTCGCCGTTAGCGGCGCGGGTCGAGAAGAACGGCGTGAAGATGCGGCGGCGCGTCTCCTCATCCATTCCGATGCCGGTGTCGCCCACGGCAACGCGAACTCGGTCGCCGACCCGCTCAGCGGAAAGGCTCAGCGTCCCGCCTGCCGGCATGGCATCGATGGCGTTGTTGAAGAGGTTGAGGAGAACCTGCTTGACTGCGTCTGGATCCAACTCCAGGCAGGGTACTTCGCCATAGTCGGCGACGTCCGCCTCATTGGCTCGGACGCGGACCAACTCCAGGGTCGAGTGAGCCAGGTCGTTGAGGCTGGCCGGAATTCGCTGTGGAGGTCGCGGTCGGGCGAATTCGAGCAGGGCCCGGACGACCGTGCGAGCCCGGACGGCCTCGTCCCTGATGACGGCAACTTCATCGTGGGGGGGGGTCGTCAGCGGGCACTTCGGATAGAAGCAATTCCGCAAAGCCCAGGATACCGGTGAGTGGATTGTTGACTTGGTGGGCCACGGCCGCGGCGAGTTCTCCAACGGCACCCATTTTCGACGCCTGGAGCAACTGCTGACCGACGCGCTGGTTTGCCGAATGATCCTCGCGCAGTCTGGCCATCAGAACGTTGTTCTCCATAGCCACAGAGATCTGGTTCGCGACGAGCTGTGCCAGGCTGACGAAGGTCGGCTCAAGAACGCGCTCAGGAATTGGATCGAGCATATGCAACGACCCAATCCGACGGCCGCTGTGGTCCACGAGCCGGATGGTCAGAGCGGCCTCGATTTCCGGTTCGAACCCGGCGAAATGCTGGCGCGGGATCTCCATTCCGACCGGATGGCCGGCGGCGCTGAAGGAGGCGAGCGAGGCGCCGTCTACCCCAGGGGTTTCGCCGGCCATGGTCCGCGCCAAGCCCGCAACGGAAGCTGCCAGTGGGCCGTGCGCCGCCACGACTGTGACCTCAGCTTCGTCCGCGGTCCGAACCAGGAAGGAGGTGGCCCCGTCGGGCGTGATCGAGGACAGCACGCCCAGGTAGTCGACCTGTCCCTCGCCGGTCAGCACAAGGCTCTGGCTTGCCTCCAGAATGCCGGCCAGCTGGTCGGCCCTGGCCCGCTGGACCGCCTCGGCCGAAGCGGCGCGCTCGAGAGCGGCGTCGATGCGAGCCTCCGCCGCGAGCAGGTCACGCAACCCGACAAGTAGCAGTGCCGCTACGACGAGGGCTCCAATGACGAGGGCGACGGCCATGAATGACCCCGGGAGGTCGAAAGCCTCCTCGGCCGACAGCAGACCGACAGCAATGGCGAGCGGAGCCACGAGGGCCAGCACCGCCCGAATGCCGCGGCCATGTGGCAGAGCACGCGTGGGCACCCTCGGCGCCCGATCGGGCAAGACTGACGGATGGTTCGTGGCGACCATGAGCCAACCATACGCTCTCAACCCGTCCGCTGACATCACCAAGATTGGCGAGTCCTCACTCCGCCAGACGGCGTAGGAACATTGCCATGTGTAAATGCATCGGCCCTCGTGCACGAGGGAAAACGGCCACTTGGCCACTCGTCGGGAGGTCTGGGCACCGGGGCCGACCGTCTCCGCCGCGGCCGCTAGCTCGCTCGGCTCAGCGCATCGGCTGCGGCTCGGTCCACGGCAAGTGCGAGCGTGTCGGCCAGCCGAACCATCTCACCATCGGTGATCACGAACGGCGGCCCCATCAAGACGGTGTCGCCGTTCGTGCCGTCTGCGTTGCCCGTGCCGTGATACAGGAGCACGCCGTCGGCGCGAGCGTGGGCCATGACGCTCTCGATCAAGCGGGCGGCCCGCGGGAATGGCCGGCGCGTTGCCCGGTCGGCGACGAGTTCCAGGCCCACGAGCAGGCCGCGACCGCGGATCTCGCCCACGGCCGGGTGGGAGCCGAGACGCTCGGTCAGCAACGCCCTAAGCCGGTCGCCCTTGGCCGCGCTCGCCTCAACCAGGTTCTCCGTCTCCAGGATGCGCAGCACCTCACCGGCCACCGCCGCCCCCACCGGGGAGTGGCTATAGGTGAACCCGTGGACGAAGCCACCGCCCTCGCCGCGGCCGCCGCCGGGGCGCGTGATCGTCTCGTAGACTTCGCCGCTCGCCACTGCAAGACCCAGCGGGAAGTAGCCCCCGGCGACGCCCTTGGCCGCGGCCATCACGTCCGCGCGCACGCCCCAGTGGTCCATCCCGAACCACCGCCCCGTCCGCCCGAAGCCCGTCATCACTTCGTCGGCGACGAGCAGGATGCCGTGGCGCCGGCAGACCTCTGCCACTGCCGGCCAGTAACCGTCCGGTGGGGAGACAGCGCCGAGCGTGGCCCCGACGATCGGCTCGGCCACGAACGCGGCCACTCTACCCGGTCCCGCCTCGGCGATGGCCGCCTCTAGCTCGGCGATCAGCTCATCCACGTCGCCGAGGGCATGGGCGGCGACCTCCCCGGCGCGGTAAGGATACGCGGCGCTGACGTGGCCGAAGCGACCGAGCCACGGCTCGTAGGGGCGGCGCAACGGCTCACGGCCCGAGAGATCCAGGGCGCCCATCGAGTTGCCGTGGTAACTCCCCCACCGAGCGATGACGACGGTCCGGGCGGGTTCGCGGCGAGCCAGGTGGTAGCTCCGGACCAGCTTCAGGCAGCTCTCGATCGCCTCGGAACCGCCGCTTACCGGGTAGATCGCCGGGTCCGCCACGGGGAGGTGCGGTCCTACCGCGCGGGCGTACGTCTCCAACGGTTCGTTCGTAAAGCTCGTGCCGTGGACGTACGTGAAGGCTCGAGCCTGGCGCTCCATCGCGTCCACGACGGACTGCCGGCCGTGGCCGACGTTGACGACGATCGCGCCGCCGGCGGCGTCCAGGTAGGCCCGCCCCGAGGCGTCCCAGACGGTGCAGCCCTCGGCGCGCACCGCGACCGGCAGATCGCCGCCCAATACCCGCTGGAAGACCCGGCCGGTGGACGTGCGGCCCCCATCCGAGCGATCGGTCGTACTCACATCCGGATTGTAGGCCGACCGGCGTTTCGAGCCGGGGTGCAACCTCGCCGGCGGCCAACTCTCGCCAGTTCAGGCCGAAGGGCGGCCTCGACGTGACATTCGGCATCTGGAGCTATGCACGGTTCAGCCCTATTCATATATCTGCATAGATCGTCTTGCAGGAGCCCCACGAATGCCGAGCCCGTCGCCGGTCGACCCGAAGGAGAACTGATCCATGTTGCGCCCCGCCGACGGCATCTACGGCTTGCAGGCGTCGCTTCTCAAGACCCTGGCCAGTCCTCGCCGGCTCGAGATCGTCCACTACCTGGGCGAGAACGGGCCGGTCGAAGTCCGCAAGCTGGCCGAGCACTTCGGCTCGACTCAGCCCGCGATCTCGCAACACCTCGCCGCGCTGCGCGGGGTGGGAATCGTCGAGGCCGTGAGGGAAGGACGCGAGGTCCGCTACCAGCTGGCCGATCCGGAGATCGTCGCCGCGTGCGGGCTGATGCGCCAGGTGTTGATCCGGCGGATAGCCCGCCTCGGCGATATCGCTGCCCCGTATTCGATCCAAGCCACATCAGAACCCATCGAAATCGGCTGATAGCCGCCCCTAGTTGACAGACTGGAGCCAGGAATGAGCCCTCTCGATACGGCCGATCTGGAAGCCGTCACCGCCGCCGAGGTAATCGACGCCCGCGGAGCGGCGTGCCCCGGGCCGCTTCTCGAGGCTAAGAAGGGAATGGGCAAGATCGCCGTCGGCGATGTTCTCGAGATCTGGTCGAGCGACCCCGCCACCAAGTCCGATATGGGCGCCTGGGCCGGCAAGGTCGGGCACGATTTCCTCGGCGTGCTCGAAGGCGAGGGCTACGACCGCGTCTTCCTCCGCCGCGGCAAGTAGCACAACGCCAGCCAGCGCAGCTGGACGCCGTTCGGCGCCGCCAGGCATCGCAGGAGCAATCTACTGATGACCGCGCTCGCCACCGCTCCCGTGGAAGAAGGGGCCCCGACCGCGGCACCGCGGATCCTGGTCTTCTCCACGAACAACATCTCGGACCCGGGCATAGACCTGGCCGGAAGCGCCCACTTCCACTACTCGCCCGGCGTTCGCGTCATCAGCATGCCCTGCACAAGCGGCATCCGGCCATCCTGGATTCTCCATGCCATCAAGGAGGGCTTCGAGGGCGTGTTCATCGCCTCGGACGGTGATGAGTGCGCCTACCTGCCCGATTGCGCAAAGCGAGCCTCCAAGATCGTGCTGGATGCGCAGAACTTGCTCAAGGCCGATGGGCTATCACCGCAGCGCTTGAAGATGGCCGCCATCTGCTCGGTCTGCGCCGAGAACTTCGCCAGGCACATGAACCAGTTCACAGACGCGCTGATCGCGCTCCGGACGGCGGGAGCCAAGTCATGACTGAGTACGACGCCCTCGTCGTCGGCAGCGGCATTGCCGGCATGGAATCGGCCCTCAAGCTCGGCGACATGGGTTACAAGGTGCTGCTCGTCGAGAAGGAGGCCAGCGTCGGCGGACGAATGATCCTGCTCAGCAAGGTCTTCCCCACCCTGGACTGCGCGAGCTGCATCTCGACGCCAAAGATGGCGGCCTCGATCCATCACCCCAACGTGACGGCCCTCACGTGCACCGAGGTTGATGGCATCTCTCGCGGCGGCAACGGACGGTTCCGGGCGACCATCCGCCGGAAGCCCAGGTTCGTCGACGAGACGGCCTGCACCGGCTGCCAGCTGTGCGAGACGGCCTGCACCGTCGCGGTACCGGACCAGTTCAACGCCGACATGGTCGCGCGCCGGGCCGCCTACATCACCTTCCCCCAGGCCGTGCCGAAGAAGGCCGTCCTCGAACGCGCCGGAACGTCGCCCTGCACCTACACCTGCCCGGCGGGCATCAAGGCTCACGGGTACGTCTCTCTCATCCGCAGCGGCGACTACGAAAAGGCGTTCCAGCTGGTCCTCGACGCGACGCCCCTCGTCGGCACACTGGGTCGGGCCTGCTATGCCCCGTGCGAGAGCGATTGCACCCGAGGCTCGCTCGAGGGAACTCTGCCGATTCGGCGCCTAAAGCGATTCGCTGCGGACCAGCACTACGCCTCTATGGACGGCCCCGGGGTCGAAGTTCCACCGCCCAACGGCAAACGCGTCGCCATTGTCGGCTCGGGCCCGGCGGGCCTGACGGCCGCCTGGCAGCTGGCCCGGCTCGGCTACGGCGTGAAGATCTTCGAAGCTGCCCCCGTCGCCGGTGGCTTCCTCCGACTGGCCATCCCGGCCTACCGCCTCCCACCCGCGGTGGTGGAGCAGGACATCTCGAACGTGACCGCGCTCGGCGTGGAGATCGCCACGAATTCGCCAGTGTCGGATCTGGAGGCTTTGCGGCGCGACGGTTTCGACGCCGTCCTGGTCGCGACCGGGACCCAAGCCTCGACCAGCCTCAACGTCCCCGGCGAGAACCTCGACGGCGTGGTGCCCGGGCTCAAGTTCCTGCGAGCGACGAAGCTCGGCTCGACGGTGGATCTCACCGGCAAGCGCGAACTCGCCGGTAGGCGAGTCGTGGTCGTGGGCGGTGGCAACGTGGCCATGGACGCCGCGCGAACCGCCGTCCGTCTCGGCGCCGCCGAAATCACGGTCGCCTATCGCCGCGGTCGTGAGGAGATGCCGGCCCACAAGGCAGAGGTCGACGACGCGGAGCACGACGGCGTGAAGTTCAGCTTCCTCGTGGCCCCGGTCGAGGTCTTGGGCGACGCCCACCGAGACGCCGCCGGCGCCTCGGTGGGCGCCGTCACCGGTTTGCGTTGCCAGCGCATGGCCCTCGGGGTGCCCGACGCCTCCGGCCGCCGCCGCCCAGAGCCAATCAAGGGCAGTGAATTCGTGATCCCGTGCGACACCGTCCTGGTGGCAATCGGCATGGCTCCTGAAGGCTCGGCGTTTGGGAGCGCTCTCCCAGTCAACGACAACGGCACCCTCATCGTCGACAAGCGCACGCTCCAGACGGCGATCCCGCACATCTTCGCCGCCGGCGACGCAACGACAGGCGCCTCGGACATCACCCGGGCCGTCGGCCAGGGCCGCCGGGCCGCCCACATGATCGACCGCTGGCTCAACCACGAGCCTCTGGCCGGCTTTGAGATGGACGACCTCCTGCCGCTCGTAGACAAGCCGACGGTTCTGGCCCGGCAGAAGCTGTACAGCCGCCACGGCGAAATTGGGGGAGCCGCCGAAGCCCCCGGCTCGGCCCCTCCGGCCAGAGCCGGATGGGCCGAGATCGAGCCGGCGCTGACCGAGCCTGAAGCACGAGCCTCCGCCGGCGACTGCCTCGACTGCGGCGTCTGCTCCGAGTGCGGCGAGTGTGTGGCAGTCTGCCCGTCCGACGCCATCCACCTCGACATGCGCGAGCAGATTGAAGAGGTCGATGTCGGGGCCGTCGTCGTCGCGACCGGCTACAAGCTCTTCACCGCCGACGCCAAGCCCGAATACGGCTTCGGCCGCTACAAGAACGTCATCACGGGCATGCAGATGGATCGCCTTCTGGCGCCGACCAGACCCTTCAACACGGTCCTTCGGCCCGGCGACGGCAAGATCCCCGAGCGGATCGCCTACATCCTTTGCACCGGCTCCCGAGACGAGGCGCCTGGACCTGACGGTCGAGGCGGGGTCGACAACCCGCTCTGCTCGAGGTTCTGCTGCATGTATTCGATCAAGCAGAACCAGCTGGTCATGGGCGCGCTGCCGCTGGCCGAAGTCACCGTCCACTACATGGACATCCGCGCGCCCGGCAAGCGCTACGACGAGTTTTACGAAGGTGCCAAGGCGATGGGCGCCACGTACGTGAAGGGTCGGGTCGCGAAGATCACCGAGAAACCGGACGGCAACCTGATACTGCGGTACGAGGACATCGAGCACGGCGGGGCCATCGTCGAAGCCGAATACGACATGGTCGTCCTGGCGATCGGCGTCCAGCCCAACCGCGAGGTCGAGCGTCTTTTCACCGGTGACGACGCCATCGAACTCAACGATTACCACTACGTTGCCGAGCCGAACGAGGATATCGATCCCGGATGCACGAACATCCCGGGGGTCTTCGTCGCCGGCACTGCATCGGGCGCAAAGGACATCGCGGACTCGATCCTGCACGCCGGCGCCGCCGTCGCCCAGGTCGCGGCCCATCTTGAACGCGGGTCTGGAGCCGCAGGCAACCGCCAGGTCCAGACCTTAAAGGTGCCGGCATGAGCGGGCAGCGTGAGCCCAAAGCGCTCGCTCCGGCGAGGTCAGACCGAGGCGGGGCCAAGGGTGCGGAGCCAGCACAACTGGCTTTACGAGCGCGAGCCAAGCTCCGCTTGGCTTTGGTGCGTGAGCAAGCTCCCGCCGGCGCCAACGAAGGTATGGCCCGCCCGGCCGCCCGCCGAATCGGCGTTTACGTCTGTCACTGCGGCGGCAACATCTCCGACTACGTGGACGTTGAAGCCGTCGTGAACGCCGTCAAGAACGAGCCGGGTGTTGTCGTGGCCAAGACGACGATGTTCGCTTGCTCAGACGCTTCCCAGCAAGACATGGAGAAGGACATCGCGGAGCAGAATCTCGATGGCCTCGTGGTTGCCTCGTGCTCGCCCAAGCTCCATGTCGTCACTTTCCGCGGCGTGGCCAAGCGGGCGGGCCTCAACCCGTACGAGTACAGCCAGGCCAACATCCGCGAGCAGTGCTCGTGGACGCACACCGACGATCATGAGGGCGCCACCCGCAAGGCCATCGCCCTGGTTCGTGGCGTCATTGCCCGGACCAGATTGACCGAGGCGCTCGAACCGCTCGTCGTCGAGACGACGCAGAAGGCGCTCATCATCGGCGGCGGCATTACCGGCCTGCGAGCCGCGATCGGCATGGCGGACATCGGCCTGGGCGTCTTCCTGGTGGAGCGCGCGGCCGAGTTGGGGGGCTGGGTTGGATGGTTCGGCCCTATGTATCCCCACGAGCGCGAGGGTCGCGAGCTGATCGTTCATCTTGTCGAGGAAGTCAGGAAGCGGCCGGCAATCAAGGTCTTCACCGGGGCCGAGGTCGTCACGAAAGCCGGCAGCTTCGGCAACTATCAGGTCGGCATTCGGGTGTCGGCCGATCCGCCAGAGACCATTTCGGCCGAGGTTGGCTCGATCATTGTGGCGACCGGTTTCGACGCGTACCAACCCGCCGACGGCGAGTTCGGCGCGGGACTGGACGGCGTCATCACGCTGCCCGAGTTCAAGAACCTCATCGACGGCTCCACGGACCACCTGCTCTTCAACGGGCGGCCCGTCCGCAGCCTGGCCTATGTGTACTGCGTCGGCAGTCGCCAGCCCGGCGGCAACGAATACTGCTCGCGCTATTGCTGCTCGGCGACGGCTCATCTCTCAATCAAGGTCGCGGAGCTGGACCCGAAGGTTCGCCAGTACCACCTCTATCGAGACATCCGCACATACGGCAACTTTGAGTTGCTTTACACCGAGGCCCGCAAGCAAGGCGCCATCTACGTCAAGTACCCGGACGACGCGCCGCCGGTAATCGCCGTCGAGGCGGGCGGCGGGCTTGCCGTCACGGTCCGCGACCTTCTGTCGGGCGACGAAGAGCTGGAGATCCCGGTCGATCTCGTCGTCCAGGTGACCGGCATGGTGCCGCGCAAGAACGAGGCAATGGTCGGGATCCTGAAGCTGCCTTTGGGCCGAGACGGTTTCTTCAACGAAATCCACCCCAAGCTTCGGCCGGTCGAGACCATGGTCGACGGTGTCCTGATCGCGGGCACCTGCCAGGGGCCAAAGAGCTCGGCCGAAAGCGTCGCCTCCGGCCTCGCCGCGGTGACCCAGAGCGCGTCCGTTCTCAAGAAGGGCGTGGCCGAGCTTGATCCTCTTGTCGCGACGGTGGACCCGGACAAATGCACGTGGTGCGGAAAGTGCGCGGACGCGTGTCCCTACGGCGCGATCGAGAAGGTGTCGATACCACTTCCCTCGCCGAAGGCGGGACCAAGGCGGCCGCACGACCTTGCAGCCGACGCTGTGGCCGCCAACGGCCGTGAGATCGCGACGATCAGCGAGGCCGGCTGCAAGGGCTGCGGCGGATGCGTCCCGATCTGCCCGGAGAACGCCATCGACCTGCGCGGCTACACCGATGCCCAGATCACGGCGATGATCGACGGCCTGCTCCAGGAGGCGATCGCGTGAACGCACCTAGCAGCGCGCCCAACAGGGATCTGCGCGAAATCATTCGCGAGGAGCCGTTGATGCGCAGCCGCATCCTCGAGGTTCTCGCCGATGGCGGCCACACCGTGCCCGAGATCGCCGAGGCGCTCGGCTGCCCGACCCACGAAGCGATGTATTGGGTCATGGGGATGCGCCGCTACGGCTGGGTGCGCGAGATCAAGGAAGCCACCCCGGAGGGCTACTTCCGATACCAGGTCGTTGAGAAGGAAACGCGGTCATGAGCACGCGGGTCGATCGCAACCTCTATCCAGAGCTGCAGCGCTTCGGCGCCACCGACATTTCGGCCTGCTTCAACTGCGGCGTCTGCTCGGCGATCTGCCCGCTCTCCGTGGACGGCGCGTCGTTCCCGCGACGAATGTCGCGCTACGCGCAGCTGGGCATGCGCGAGAAACTGCTGTCCAGCCCGGAACTGTGGTCGTGCTACGGCTGCTCCGAATGCACGGAGTCCTGCCCGACTCAGGCCGATCCGGCCTCATTCATGGCCGCCGCCCGACGCTATGCCGTCGCCAGCTACGACCGTACCCACCTCGCTTACCTTCTGGCCACGTCACGACTCTTCGCCGCGGTCTTCGTCGTGGCACTGGTCGGGCTGCTGGCCGCGTTCATGTACAACGTCCACCGGCCGGTGAATGGCTCGAGCCTGGCGTTCTTCGACTTCGTCCCGGGCGACGTCATCCACAACATGGGCATCGCCGTCATGGCCGTCATGGGCGTCGCCGCACTTGTGGGGGTGTTCGAAATGGTCAGGCGCGTGTTGCTCGGCCCCGCGGTGCACGGCGCCGGGCCGAGCGGCGCGAAAGTGACCGCTCGCAAGGCCGCCGATGCGGCCGTCTACGCCGTCGGTACGGAGTCACTGGCGCAAACCCGTTTCCGCGAAGATTGCGCCGACGCCGGCGCAGCCGGCACTGCCGGCAGCGCTCAGACGGCGCCGTGGTATTCGCAGCGCTGGTTCATCCATTTCGCCACGATGTGGGGCTTCCTGGGTTTGCTCGGCGCCACGATGGCGGACTACGGCCTCGAACTGCTCGGCGTCAAGGCCACCGGAACTCCGGTGCCGATCTGGTACCCCGTGCGTTTGATCGGGACGCTGGCCGGCGCGGCGCTCATCTACGGCACCACGATCCTGATCGTCCGGCGCCTGCGCAAGAGCGACCGCTCCAGCGTCCACTCGACCACGTCGGACTGGACCTTCCTTGGCATGCTCTGGGTCGCAGGCGTGACAGGCTTCGTCCTCGAGCTGGCCCTATACCTGCCATCGGCACCGGCCTGGGGCTACCCGATGTTCCTCGTTCACGTCGCGGTGGCCATGGCGCTCGTCCTGCTCGTCCCGTTCGGGAAGTTCGCCCACGTCCTGTACCGGCCGCTCGCGCTCTTTGCGCTGCGGCTGCGCGGCTGAGGTCGTAAGCTCAGGCCCTTGCGATTGCCACCAGACAACAGCCGGAGACAATCATGGCCTCCAAGCGACACGGTTCGACCACAACCGGCAATCGCGGATCCCAGCCGGCCGCATCTAGCCGCAAGAGGCTCTACCTGGCGATTGCCGGCAGCGTGCTCGCTGGGCTTGCTTTGGTGGCGATCGGCTTCGTGGCGCTCAACGGCTCCGGCTCGAGCCCGGCTTCAGGCCTGGCTGCGGGCGAGACCATCCATCAGGGCACGGGCGGCACGTGGACCAACGTCACCCCCGATCGACTCGCCCAGATGCTTGGGCACAAGGACTTCACCTTCGTGAACGTCAAGACGCCCTACATCGGCGAAATCGACGGCACGGACCTGTATATCCCCTACGACCAGCTGACCGCCCGCACGTCGCAGCTTCCGCAAGCCAAGGACGCCAGAATCCTCGTGTACTGCCGCAGCGGAGTAGAGAGCGCCCAGGCAGCCCAGGCGCTCCTTGGCCTCGGCTATACGAACGTCTTGAACCTGGACGGCGGCATGAACGCCTGGCAGTCGTCCGGCCGGACTCTCGTCCAGAAGAACCGCTAGCAGACAGGCGCGTGGCCGCCTCGTCAGGGCTCTCCACCTATCGCGAGGGTTCGCTTCACGCCGCGCTGAAAGCCCGCTATACGCGACCGGGCGACCGGGTCGAGGAAAGGGTCGACGGCTATGTCGTGGACGTCGTCCGCGACGACGAACTGGTCGAGGTCCAGACCGCCAGCTTCTCGTCCGCAGCCCGCAAGCTGCGCCGGCTCGTCGAGGATCGCCGCGTGGTGCTCGTCCACCCCATCGCCACGGAGCGATGGTTGGTCCGCGTCGACGCCGACGGCGTCGTGACCGATCGCCGCCGCTCACCCAAACGTGGCCTGCCGTTGGATCTCTTCCACGAACTGGTCGCCTTCCCGGAGCTGGTGGCTCATCCCAATTTCCGGATTGAACTGGTGCTCATCCGCGAGGAGGAGCTGCGCGGCCCGGTCCCGGACGGCGCGCGCTATCGCTACCCAAGGGAGTGGTGGCGGCTGGACCGCCGTTTGCTCGAGGTCATCGAGACCATCCGAGTCGACACGCCGGCCGACCTGCTCGGACTGCTGCCGGCCGACCTTCCGGACCCCTTTACTGCGGCCGATATCGCGGCGGTCTCGCGACGAACCAGGCACCTGGCCATGCGAACGGCCTACTGCCTGCAGCGAGCCGGAGCGACGCGATGCATCGGGCGACGTGGGCGGGCGCAGGTTTATGAGGCGGTGTCCAGCGGCAGTCAGTAGACCCAGGGAAGCAGACGACGTGTTCGGCTTCGGTAGGCTGGGTAGTCCGCATAGCTCTCGGAGAGCCAGATCTCCTCGCGACGCGACTTGAGGTCGAAGAAGGCGGCCAGCAGAAGCGCGCCCGACAGCGTCAGCGGCGAGGCCCTCACGAGGCCCCAGCCCATTGCACCGAGGACCAAGCCCCCGTAGATAGGATGCCGGACGAGCCGATACGCCCCCGTCTCCACGAGTCGCGCACCCTCGAGCGGCCTGGGAAAGGGCGTGAGGTTCTCCCGCAAGTCCAGAAGGCCGCGTAAGGACAGGATGCCGCCGCAGCCGATCAGGACGCCGCCGAGAGCTATGCCGACCGTCGC
>CABEBU010000283.1_pt1 | contig 25204 bp, 27 predicted proteins | sample 3132691 | NCBI WGS metagenome assembly CABEBU01 (sample SAMEA5534346, study PRJEB31848) | metagenome | biome: tundra; feature: field; material: soil | place: USA | collected 2013-05 | depth 0.45 m | reverse complement strand
GGAGGCTCACTCCGTCCGCGACCCCGGCACAAACCCGGATTCCTGTTCGAGCTAGTCGAACATTTGCGAGTTGGGAGCTTTGATGGTGCCCGACCGGGATGTCGAGCGACATGCGGGTCGCGGCCGCTAGTGAGCCAGGGCCGCCACGATCTCGACAATCGAGGGGGCGACGGCATCAGGCGCGCGCCCGCCTCGTTCGGCGGTAATGCGCGCCAGCTCCGCGTCGCCGTGCTTACCGGAACGCACGAACACGCCCCGCAGACCCGCCCGCTGGGCACCGCGGATGTCGTTCCAGAGATCGTCGCCGACCATCGCTACTTCCCCAGGTGAAAGGCGGCTCGACGCCCCGAGGCCGCCCATCTTAGCGAGCATCTTCACCGACTCTTCGAAGAACGCTCGCGACGGCTTGCCAGTTACTAGAGCGCGCTTCTCGGTGGCGAACTCGAGGGCCGCGACGTAGCTGCCCGAGTCGAGCATCACTCCGGCCGGCGTCAGCCACCAGCGATTCTTGTGCATGGCCACGAGTCGAGCCCCATTCCTCAGCAGCTGGAATGCGGACTGGATGTTGCGGGGCGTGAATTCGTCCCCGGCGTCGCCGACGATGACCGCCGCGGCCCGGGCGTCCGGCTGTGCTGCTTGATCATGGGAGAGCAGCCGCAACCCGCCGAACTCCGTCATCGCGTCCCTCGACGCCATCACGTAGAGCGGATCCGTGCCATACCGGCTTCGGGCCAGCGCCGCGGCCGTAGACGCGGCACTCACGATCCTCTCGGCGGGGATGGGCAGGCCGCGTCGCGTGAGTTCGCGGGAGAGCGTGGCGCGGCTCAGCAGCGATACGTTGGTACCTATCAGATACGGAAACCGCTGATGGTCCAGCTCCGCCAGAGCTTCGGCAGCCCCGGGCAGCAACGAATCCCTGAGCACCAGCACGCCGTCCAGGTCGAGCAGAAGGCCGCGGACGCCATCGAGCTGGCGGCGAAGATGAGGGTCGGGCGATGGCAACGCTGTCACCTTACTGAGGGTCGCATGGCCTGTTACGTATCGATCGTTCCATGGTATTAATGACTCAAGGCTAGTGCATTGGCTGGTGCATCTCGCAAATTCATCGGAGGCTCAACGAATGGTCGACGGCAAGCGAACCTCGGCGGAGCTAGTCCTCACTGCCAAAGGCACGGCGGACCGCCTCAGCAGGAAGGCTCCTCTCACTTTCGAGCCGCTTTCCCAGCCAGACGAGCTGACGCCCGTTGTCATGGTGGACCCGCGCAAGACCTTCCAGACCATCGAAGGCATCGGCGGGGCCCTCACCGATTCGTCGGCAGAGACCTACGCCAAGCTTCCGCCGAAAAGCCAGCAGGAAGTCCTGACCGCCTACTTCGACGAAGAGAAGGGCATCGGCTACTCGTTCTGCCGGACGAACATCCACAGCTGCGACTTCTCCAGCGACATCTATACCTACGACGACGTTGCCGGCGACACCGAGCTGAAGAACTTCTCGATCGACCACGACCGGAAGTACCGAATTCCGTTCATCAAGGCGGCCTTGGCCACGGCGAAGACCCCGTTCACGCTCTTCGCCTCGCCGTGGAGCCCGCCGGCCTGGATGAAGACCAACGGCAACATACTCCGGGGCGGGAAGCTCAAGCCCGAGTACGCCGAGGCGTGGGCCAGCTACTACGGCCGCTTCGTCAAGGCCTACGAGAAGGAGGGCATCGCCATCTGGGGCCTGTCGGTCCAGAACGAGGCCATGGCCATCCAGACCTGGCAGTCATGCATCTACACCGGCGAGGAAGAGCGCGACTTCGTGCGCGACCACCTGGGCCCGGCCCTGGAGCGCGACGGGCTGTCCGGGCTCAAGCTCATGATCTGGGACCACAACCGGGGCCTGCTCTACGCTCGGGCGAAGGTCGTGTACGACGACCCGGAGGCCTCCAAGTACGTCTGGGGCGCGGCCTTCCACTGGTACGTCGGCGATCATTTCGACCAGGTCCGGCAGACCTACGAGGCCTGGCCCGACAAGCGGCTGGTCTTCAGTGAAGGCTGCCCCGAGCTCTTCAACGCCGCCAAGGTCGCCGAGTGGCAGTGGGGCGAGAAGTACGGCCTGTCCATGCTCATGGACCTGAGCAACGGCACCTCGGCCTGGACCGACTGGAACGTGCTCCTCGACGAGTTGGGCGGGCCCAACCACGTCGGCAACTTCTGCTACGCGCCGATTCATGCCGACACGAAGACCGGCGAGCTCACCTACATGAACTCGTTCTACTACATCGGCCACTTCTCGAAGTACGTGCGCCCGGGCGCCAAGCGGGTCTCTGCCGTGACGGACGACGATCGGCTCCTGGCCACTGCCTTCAAGAACACGGACGGCAAGGTTGCGGTGGTCGTGCTAAATCTCAGCGACGACACGGTGCCGTTCAGCTTCTGGATCGACGGCGCGGCGGCCAAGACCACCAGTCCGGCCCACTCGATCATGACCCTGGTCTACTGACCTGGGGCTGGTCTACTGAGCCGAGGCGCGCTACGGCGCGACCCCTGTCGAGGCGGCATCACGATGCCCCTTCGACTAAGGGTATCCTTCACCCGAACCGCCGCGCGTTCCACATCGGTTCCGACGCCACCCGGGAGGCGACCAAACCCGGGAGAGCCTTGACCATCATCCGCCTGGCGTTGCCGGGCGGTCTCCGGAGATTTGATGACCGACTCTAGACCGATTCACTGCGTGGTCCTGGTGAAGCAGGTCCCGGATACGCACAACGTCACCGGCGACGTCATGACCAAAGACGGCACCATGAACCGTGGCGCCCTGCCGGCGATCTTCAATCCCGAGGACCTCAACGCCCTCGAGATGGCGCTCGACATCAAGGAGCGGACCGGCGGCACGGTCACCGTGATCACGATGGGACCGCCCAAGGCCGCCAACATCCTGCGCGACTGCCTCTTCCGCGGAGCCGACAAAGTCATCCTGCTGACGGACCGCAAGTTCGCCGGCGCGGACACCCTCGCGACTTCGTATGTTCTGAAGTGCGCGATTGAGAAGCTCGGACAGTTCGACCTGGTCCTGTGCGGCCGCCAGGCAATAGACGGTGACACCGCCCAGGTCGGCCCGCAGACGGCCGAAAAGCTCGGCATCCCGCAGATCACCTACGCCGAGACCGTGATCGAGATCACCTCCACCCACATCACCGCCGAGCGCGCCCTCGACTCCGGTTCGGAGATAGTCCGCTGCACGCTGCCGGTCCTGCTCACCGTCGTCGGTTCCGCCAACACGCCGCGGCCGGCCTCGGTTCGCCGCCAGATGGAGCGCAAACTCGCCGCCGTACCGAGCGAATACGCGGCCATTCGGGCGCGGTGGCCCGATTTCGAGTCGGACGAGGCTCTCGACGCCTACCTCACGGCGCGCGATCTGAAGATCCCCGTCTGGACGGCCGAGGACCTCGGTGCGACCGAGGGCAGCATCGGGCTGGCGGGCTCTCCCACGCAGGTCCACAAGATCAACTTCGTGGTCCTGGAGAGCACCGAGAACAAGACCATCTCCCCCACCGCCGAAGGAATCAAGGCGATGATCGCGGAGCTGGTCCACGAATACATCGTCGGGTAAGCGAGAGATGTCAGAGAAGCAAAGCATCTGGGTATTCATCGAACACACGGACGGCCACATCGCCGAGGTCAGTCTCGAACTGACCGGCAAGGCCCGCGAGCTGGGCGACCAGCTGGGCTACGAAGTCGTGGGGCTGCTGTGCGGCCACGACGTGGACGCGCTGGCGGCTGAGGTCATCGCTCACGGCGCCGACCGCGTCATCCTGGCCGAACACGAAGAGCTGGCCATCTACCGAACCCTTCCGTACGCCCGCGTGGCCATCGACGAAGCTCGAAAGCGCAAGCCCGAAATCTTCCTGGTCGGCGGCACGCCAAACGGCCGAGACTTCGCCCCGCGCGTTGCCAGCGCTCTGCGCTGCGGCCTGACGGCGGACTGCACGGATCTGCAGATCGGCGACTACTACGTCAAGAAGGAAGACAAGACCTACAAAGACTTGCTCTTCCAGATCCGACCGGCCTTCGGCGGCAACCTCATCGCCACGATCGTCAACCCGCACACCCGGCCCCAGATGGCCACGGTCCGCGAAGGCGTCATGCGCAAGCCCGCCGCCGACACGGCTCGGACCGGTGTGGTCGAGAAGATCCTCCCCGTCTTCGAGCCGGGCGATCTCGCCCTCCAGGTCCTGAGCCGCCAGGTTCGCAAGTCCACGATCAAGCTCAAGGACGCTCCGGTCATCGTGGCCGGCGGCGCCGGTGTCACCAGCGCCGACGAGTTCGCCCTGCTCCGCGAGCTGGCCAACCTGCTCGGCGGCGAGGTCGGCGCATCGCGCGCGGCTGTGGACGCGGGCCTGATCGATCGAGCCCACCAGGTCGGCCAGACCGGCACCACCGTCCGGCCGCGCCTGTACATAGCTGCCGGCATCTCCGGCGCGATCCAGCACCGGGCCGGCATGGACCAGTCATCCAAGATCATCGCCATCAACACGGACCCGAACGCGCCGATGTTCCAGATCGCGCACTACCGCATCGTCGGCGACGTCGGTGAGGTGCTGCCGCTGATCATCAAGGCTCTGCGTGAACGTGCGCTGGGCGAGCCCGCCAAGCGAATGGATCAGCGAGAAGCCGAATGAGCGAGAACTTCTTCACCGACAACTCGGACCTTCAGTTCCGACTGGCCCAGATCGACCTGTGCGAGGCCCTGAATTTCAAGGAGACCGGCTACGCCCAGGCGGCCCAGTATCCGGGGGCGCCGCGCAACTACGCCGACGCCAAGGACAACTACGCCATCATCCTGGGGGTGATGGGCGAGATTTGCGGCGAACGCATCGCTCCCCGCGCGGCCGAGGCGGACGAGGAGGGCGCCCACTTCCTCGACGGCGAGGTCACCTACTCCGCGCCGACCCTGGACGCCATCGACGCCATCCGGCAGGCCGGGCTATTCGGGGCAATGCTGCCGCGCGAATTCGGCGGCCTGAACCTGCCCGAGTCCATCTATTCGATGCTGGTCGAGATCGTGGCCCGGGCCGAAAGCGGCCTGATGACCGTCTACGGTCTTCAGGAAATCGCCTCCATGATCGACGAGTACGGCGATCCGGAGACAAAGGCCCGCGTCCTGCCCCGCTTTTCTCGCGGCGAGGTTTCCGGGGCAATGGTCCTGACGGAAGCCGACGCCGGCTCGGATCTTGGCGCCGTGGCGACCAAGGCGACGCTGGACGAGGCCACCGGCAAGTGGACCCTCAACGGCGTCAAGCGCTTCATCACCAACGGCCTGGCCGACATTTCCGTCGTCCTGGCTCGCAGCGAAGAAGGCTCCACGGACGCCCGCGGCCTGTCGATGTTCCTGGTGGAGAAGGACGAGACCGTCAAGATCCGCCGCATCGAACACAAGATGGGCATCCGCTCCTCCCCCACCTGCGAGATCCAGTACAACAACACGCCCTGCACCCTGATCGGCAAGCGCCGCTTCGGGCTCATGCGTTACTCCATGAACCTGATGAACGGAGCGCGGCTGGCGGTTGCGGCCCAGGCACTCGGCATTGCCGAGGCCGCCTGGCGCGAGGCCGATCGCTACTCCAGGGAGCGCATCCAGTTCGGCAAGCCGATCCGCGTCCTGCCGGCCGTCGGGCGACTGCTACTGTCGATGCGAGTCGACTTGGAGGCAACGCGCGCGCTTCTCGCCGAAACCGCCACCTGGGTGGACCTGTGGAAGGTCTACGAGAAGGCCGTCGGCGACGCCGGCGCGGACGTCGATCCGGCCGCGCGGGCACGCCTCAAGGCCTGCTCGACAATTGCCGAGACGATGACCCCGATGGTGAAGTACTGCTCCACCGAGATGGGCAACCGCGTCTGCTATCAGTCGATGCAGGTCCACGGCGGCGTGGGCTACATGAAGGAATTCAACATCGAGCGGCTCTTCCGCGATGTTCGCATCACGAACATCTACGAAGGCACGAGCCAGCTGCAGGTGGTCGCCGCCATCGGCAAGCTCCTCAACCGCTCGCTCGATCCCCTCTTCGCCCAATGGGAAGCCGCCGAATATCCGGCCGACATGGCCTCTGAGAAGGCAACCTTGGTCGAGCTGACCGACGTCTACCAGGCGGCCGTCGACGCCCTCAAGGCCCAGCCCGATCGGGCCAAGGTCGACTACTACGCCTGCGACCTGGTCGATCAGGCCGTCTGGCTAACCTGCTCCTGGCTTCTGCTTCGCGACACGAACACCCTCGAGTCGAAGAAGTCGATAGCCCGCGCTTACATCGCCTCGATCGCGCCCCGGCTCCGCGCTGCGGCCGGGATCGTGACGGAGTCCAACGCGGTTCCGCTCGACGCGATCGGCGCGTTGCTGGCGTAGCCGGTTCCACGCAGTTCTGGCGGGCGTCGGGCGAAAGCCCGGCGGCCGCTCTGTGATTGGTGAGGCCCGGATACGGTCCGGGCGTGGGCGGTTCCATCCGTGTCGCCCCGACCACTTACGGGCGAATCGAACTCAGCCAGCAGCACCGCAGCCAGTCGATGGCGGAATGTGTTCGCGCTGAAGTAGGCCGTCGCCTCGCGCATTCCGGCAAGTTTCGATCCGGTCGAATAGGGCCAAACTAGAATCGCGCGACCCTCTCCCCCTTGGCCTTGGCCCACGCCTTGGGCAGCTCCGAGACGGGGCAGAGACCCGGCCCGATCTGCGTTCTTATGGCGTCGTGGTCGGTCCATCCTCGGGATCTTGGTTCGCTTCGGCGATGCTAACCGTCTCACGCAGGGGCTCTATCCCACATCGCTTGGCGGCGTCGGAGATATCGTCCCGGAACTGCGCCATCGTGGCCTGGGTGTACAACCCATCGAGGTTTCGCCGCTCCAGGAGTGCATGGATGCGGCGCAAGTCGGCCTTCCTTCCAAGCCAGCCTAACCCGTCGATCACTGCGAATACGTACTGTCGGGGCATTCGCACGCCGGCCATTTCTTCAATTTCCCGGGTGGCGTCCGTGAGCTTGCTCCCGGTGCTGTTGAAACCCTTAATGCCGACGACGATCTGGGCTTTCTCTCCTCCGCCGGGGATTGCCAGGTCGCAGGGTCCAGTCCGGCCACCCTGGCCGGCGAACCTCGTACGCATGACGCGCGGCAGTCGAAGATCGTCGACGACTGCTTGGACCACATCTTCGAGAGCGCGGCCTCGGCTTATGGCGCGCCCCGCGGTCGCCCGCGAACCGTATCTGGCCAGCAGAACGTCTCGGTATCTGTAGGAGCGTCCGCGCTCGGCCTCGATGCGCGCAACCAGCCCCATTTCATCAAGAGCCGCGATCACATCGGCGGCACTTCGGGCCGCGATTCGGTACGACCGCGTACCAACCCATTGGTTCAGATTGACCTGCAGCTGCTCCTGCCCAAGCCCGACTGCGAGCCCAAGTACCCGAATCCACTCCGGGTTTTCTGTGACGAGGGCGGCCAGGCTGTCCCTATCCACACTCGGCAGATCTTCGATACGGGCGCCCCCTTCCGAGATTACGTCGGTCGTGCTGTCGGCGGCCGACACGCCTTCCCCGATACGACCCAACGAGGCAAGGAACGTCTGCAACGTGGAGGCGTCGGTCATCGGGCCACGAAGATGTACTCGTCAACCTGTCGCCGAACGGCCGCTGTGTGCGTCCCAAACGAGTAGCGATGCGGCACTGCGATGACATCCACCTGAGACTTAACGGCGCGCAAGAGAGCCACGATCTCGTGCTGATCGGGCACGCTGTTGGAACCGTAAGAGAGAACGATCGTGCTTTCCTTGAACCGATCGAAAAGCTCCACAAGAGCCGGCGTGATGGTGTGTTTGTAGGCGTATGGCGTGAAACGCTTGGTCAGCTTCTTGGTCTTCGTCCGCTCCATGATCTCGGTCCCCTCCCAGTAGCACGAGAGGCCCTCGAGGAAGTGGTATCGCTTGATGTAGTCGTTGTCGTCGCGTGGCGGCGCATACGGCGGATCGAAGTAGGCCAGGTCGTAACCTTGCGCATCTAGGCTCGCCGCATTCTCCCGCAGCGCAACGTTCTGCCGGCCGTTGTCAAAGACCACGGCGTTCAGTGCGTGAGCTGCCTCCACGAACATCTCGCGGAGTGGCAGGCGGAGGTTCCTACGCCCGTCGTCATATCGGAAGTCCGTGATCGTGAACACGCCACGGGGCTGCTTCCGGGCCGCGGCGAGGCACAGGGCCGCAATCGCCAGGTCGCGCTTGTACTTGGGCATCTGGTCTAGGTTCGACCACGCGGCGTCGAGGAAATCGTGGTCCTCGTCTGGAAAGTACAGGCCCTGGAACGTCCGACGAATGAAGTCGCGACCGTCACGGTTGGGCCCAGCGACTGCAGTCATCTCATCGGACGTGAGTCGCACGCCTGGGTTTTCGACCGTGGCTCGCGCCACGGTCGCCGGGAAGTTGAGGAAATCGCTGGCCGTTACCGATTTCCCCATGGCCTTCAGCGCATAAGCCACGACGCCGCTGCCACTGAATGCATCCACCGCGGTGTCGAAATCGAGGCCCGCGAACACGTCGACGAGGTGAGGCACTACCCGGTGCTTGGAGCCCATGTAGCGGAGGCGCGGATACTTCGCAGCCATGGCCAAAACGGCAGCCCGAGGTGGGTCAGAGCGGAACTGCGGGTCGAGCAAGATAGCCACGGTCGAAGCCTAGCACCCGCGCGTGACAGCTTCCCTGTCACGACCCAGCTTGGGCATTAGATCCGGCTACCGACCGGCGGGCCCGAAATGACCGTGTCCAAGCCGCGAACTTCAGCCCGTGCGTGGCTATGATGCCTGCATGGGACCGATGGATGCCAGCAACCAGCGCCAAAGCGAAGAGGGCGGCGCGTGGAGGCCGATCGCGCTGCCTACGCAGGCAGAGCTGGAGTATGCGTCGCCAGCCACCGCGGAATTGGCAAGTCTTGCCGACGCGTGGCGCGCGCAGCGTTCGCGACTCGAAGAGACCAGCCCAGAGGGTCTTCGTGAGTTTGTGACGCGACTAGTTAGGTCGTGGGCGATCGAAACCGGGATCATCGAGCGTCTATACGACCTTGACGAAGGGACCACAGAGACTCTGGTCGAGCACGGTTTCCGGGCGGATCTGCTTGGCCGATCAGATAGCAGCATTGAACCAGAAGACCTCATGGCGCTGCTGAACTCTCATGTCGCGGCGGCCGACATGGTCAAGGAGGTCGTCGCACGCGAGCGCCCTCTTAGCAAGCACTTCATTCGCGAGTTGCACCAACTGCTGACCCATACCCAGACTCATACGGACGCCCGCACCCCTGGCGGAAGACCCGTCAAGACCGAGATGCTTCACGGCCAGTTCAAGCAGTGGCCGAACAACCCTGTTCGGCCAGATGGGGTTGTCTGCGAGTATGCCCCGCCCGAGCAGGTCGAGGGCGAGATGGACCAGCTCCTTGAAGGCGTGCAGCTGCTCGAAGGAGAGAGCCCCGCACTTCAGGCGGCATGGATCCACCACCGATTCACCCAGATTCACCCGTTCCAGGACGGGAATGGGCGAGTCGCCCGGGCGCTTACGAACATGGCGTTCATCCGCGCTGAACTGTTCCCGGTCGTCGTCAATCGGAACGACCGCGTGCGGTACATCGCGGCCTTGGAATGCGCGGACAACGGCGAACTCGGGCCATTGATCGACCTCTTCGCCGAGATCGAATGCCACACGATCATCCGCGCCTTGAGTGTCGCCGATGACGAACGAAGAGGAGCGCACACATCGACTGTGGATGCCGTGCTCGACCGGATGGTGGTCAAGTTCGGAGAGCAGATCCGTGATCGAGAGTCGGTTCTGCGTGGCGTCAACGACGTAGCTAGCCGCCTTCGCGATCGCGGTCTCACAGCTTGTATGGCGGCAGGGCAGAACGTCGCCGAGAGGCTACACGAGACGGGCGCCAGGCTGAAGGTCTACTCCGAGAAGGGTGGCCCAGACTTCGACAACCAACACTACTGGAGGTTCCAGGCGACAACGGTCGCGCGAGACCTCAAATACTGGGTCAACTTCCAAGAAGCGCAGTTCTGGTTCAGGCTTGCTCTCGAAGGCATGCCGGTCCGCCTCCAATTCGTTGTGCTGTTCCACCACGTTGGCTATGAGCTGCGCGGCGTCATGCAAACAGCCGCTTTCGCCGAGTTCGAGGTTCAGCGCCCGAAGAACCCCGGCTCTTTCGACTCGGATACGCCGGTAACGGAACGCACCACAAGGAATTGCACGGCCCGCCCCTTCAGCATCACGTGGCAGTCCTCACCGGCGACTGACGAACCGCGATTCGACGGTTGGCTCGAAGAGTCGTTGGCGGTTGCACTTCGCTACTGGATGGACCTTGCCTAGCGTCCGGCGCTAGACCGGAGGCTCCACGTTGAAGCTCCGACCGTCGCTGAGCTTGCAGCTATGGAATTGACGTCGCAATACGCCAAATGTGGAGGATCGGTCTTGAGTCTTCCCAAGCGTCCAGCATCGAAGAGGAAGGCCACTGAGGCCAGTCGGGCCGCCAAAGCTGTCTTTGAGGAGGCCGGTTGGATATACCGAAACCAGGAAGACCAGGAGGACTACGGCATCGACGCAGAAATCGAGGTCGTCAGTGGCGACGATGTGACAGGCTGGATCTTCAAGGCGCAGGTTCGCTGGAGGGACATCGAGTGGAATGGCGGAACCTGGGGCATGCAGGTCGACGTTTCAACTCTGAACCTGTGGCGGGAGTTGCCTGTGCCAGTACTAGTCCTGGCCTATGACGGAGCGGCGGAAGCTCTCTACTGGACAACACCAGCTGAAGCGACGCCACGACGTGGCGCCGAGACGGTTAGCCTCCGATTCGACCAGCGCCACATTCTTCGGGGCCAACTTCGAGACGTAGCGGCGCTGCTTCAAGCATGGCGGGCCGGCTATGGAGACCGACACCTTGAAGAGGTCCCGCTCTTCTTCCAGATGTTCCGAGAGCTCGAAGGATCGGCGCAAGGCGACTTCTTTCTAGACATCGGCCACGAGATCCACGATCGGCTACGGCTCTTCTACCGCCACATGCTGCGTCTTCGCTACGCTCTTGGGCTTTCGATGTCAGGCGTCCCTCAGTTCGAGTTCTGGCGGGCCGTTGAGGATTCCCTGGGCGACCACGAGAGCACTCTCCGTTACGGCACGCTCGCAACGCTGATCGACGTGATTCGTCCCCGTTACTACGAAGCACTGTTGGCGCTCGTCGAACGTATCGACAGATCCGAGTCGCTGGACGAGGACGCCTGGCAGGTGTCCCAGCTTTTCCGCTGGACGCAGCTCAACATAGAGGAGGCGGAGCGGCAGGCCACGCTGGCTCGGGAGCGAGTAATGGGCGCAATCGAGAAGGCGCGACAGAAGGCTGAACGAAGAGTCTAGCCTCGTGCGAGACGCCGTGAGCGACCGTCGAGGCTGAAGAATGGCGCCCTGTCATCGGGAGTCCATCGGCTGAGAACCGTTATTCGTATAGCGTCGTCTTGACTCCACTCAGGCCAACGACTTCACCCGTAGCGTCGGCGCGTGCCGGGGGAACCCGCGCTCGACCCCTCGTTCGTGCGGACGAATCGGCCGCAGACCTACCCGCGGAACCGGCGCATCAACGCAGGTCCCTGAGCCCGTCCACTGGGTGCTCCGACGGGGGGCCGCCCCTCCAGCCACCAGGCCAGCCCCTCAGCTCAGCTAGGGCTATCGTCACAACAGCAGCAATCGCAACGAGGACGGGTGCGACGAGCTCCAGCCAAACGATCGACGGTTGAGAGAGGGCAATAGCGGCAGCGGCCGCAAGGACCGCGAGCCAAGACACCATGAAGGCACTCGGAATGTGCTGGATCCACTTCTCGCAGGAGTGCTTCCTGCGGCTGGGATCCCGGAGGAAGGCGTCGTCCTGGTGGTAGAGCCGAAGAGTCTTGGCCAGTAGAGGTTCATCCTCGATTTGGCGCGCGCGGCTGACCAGCGATGCCCGGTGTTCAAGATGCGACCGGCCAGTCCGAAACCACGAGTAGCAGAGGAACAGACTGGTTGCACTCGCGAAGCACAGGATCGCTACGACCGGCGCGGGAGCCTGACCGACGTTCGTTTGCCGGCTGCTCTCCAGGGCTGACAGTAGCCACTGAGCCGCGATCCCGAGCGAGACTGCTTCGACGGCCACGAAGAATTGACTCATCTGCCAGAACAGATTGTTCCAGTGGGCCATCTGGTCCGAGATTGCGTCGTACTCGTGCATCAGAAGCTCTATCTGCTCCGCCTGGGTCAGCGATCCCCGCAATGCGAGCTGCCTCTTGGGCACAGCACCATCGCGGCCCGCTGGAGTCTGACCTTCGATGCTGTGCGTCGGTCGTTGCCGTACTGCCATCGACGATCGCCTCTCCAGTCTCTGCGCGGGCTGGCTCCGACATCGGCTAGGACACGCGCCTCCAGGCCCTACTCGGGACGCATCGGGCGCGGGAAGCCTACTGCTCGCAGCGCCTCTTCATCCTAACCGGTCGGTCGGTACCGAACAGGAGTCAGGCTGTGTCCTGCCGCTCCTTGTACGCCAAGTGCCCGCTGCGGACAATCACCCGTAAAGTGTCGGGCTGACTCCTCTTGCCCCGACCATCAACGATCGCCTGCGGCGATCGCGTTGGCAGCTGCTCCGCAACTGTATCCGGGGAAAGCCTCCGGCAGGCCGTTCCGAATCCCCTCGATCGGCAGATCAGTGTCCGGTTTCGTCGCTCCGCGCGTTATCGTGATAGAGAATGACGCCGATGAGGAGAACGGTGGCCGAGATCGAGTGGGCAAGCGCAGCGGGCGCCAGATCGGGCGGCGAATCCGACGATGAGATAGCGGAAGCCGCGCGAAGCAACCCAGCGGCCTTCGAAGACCTGTATCGACGGCACAACCTGAGCGTCTTCCGGTTCCTGCGAGCGAGGACGAAGTCGGACGACGACGCGGCGGAACTCACGGCGGTCGCATTCGAGCGCGCTCTCCAGGCCGTCGGCCGATATCGCCCTGCCGGCGGAGGGTTCCTCGCCTGGCTGTTCACGATCGCGCGGAATGCGGCGTTGGACATGGAACGCGCGCGGCACCGCCACGGGACCAAGCGACTGCCCGAGCTGGACCCTACGGACATTCGCGAGCCTTTGCAGACCGAGGACGACCTGGTTCGGAAGGAGCAGCTGGCCGAGCTGCGATCGCGCGTGAGCAAGCTGCCCGACGCCCAGCGCGAGGCGATCGTCCTTCGCTACGCGGGCGGGCTCACCGCCCGGGAAATTGGCGCCACTCTGGGGAAGAGCGAGGCCGCGACGCAGAAGCTGCTGAGTCGTGCGCTCGAAGCACTGAGGGAGACGTTCCGTGAAGACGCCTGATCTCGAAGCAAGCCTCCGCGACGCATACGCGGCGAGCATTCCGCCGCACCTGGGCGCGCAGCTGGATCGGCGTGTCGCCGCGGCAGTTGGTGTCGCGGCGACAGTCGCCGAATGTGGCGGATCGAAGCGGGCCGGCGCGCTGGCCCGCCCTCGACCGCACCGCCTGGTGTTGATCGCGGCACTGCTCACCGTTGCGATCGCCACCATCGCTGCCGGTGTGAGCTTGTTATTCGTCACAGTTCCGCCGGAGGTCTTCTATCCCTCGGACGGTGGAATCGGGTGGACCCGGGGCCAGCCGCTCGGGATGACGCAGGTCGTCGATGGCTTCAGCGTCACGCTGGAGCGGGCCTACGCCGACGGCGCCCAGGCGATGGTGGCTGTCTCGATCAGGGACACGGCCAATAGAGGCTGGCAGGTCGGGGCGAGAGGGATCACCCTGAGCGATACCTCCGGCATCGACTGGCAGATGGGAACGGGGCTCGGCGCTCCCGGGAGCGCCACTGACGCGGCGGAGCTGGTGTGGTATCGCGCGGCGTCACTCGCCCCTCCGGGCACGCGCACGTTCCACGTGGTCGTGGGCGCGGTTGCGGTCGGAGGCGCGCCAGACGAGCATGGCGACCCGTGGCGGACCATCGACGTCAACGCCGAGTTCACCTTCCAGCTCACGGTGGCTGGCGGAGTGGATGTGACTGCCAACGTCAGCGACCAGCAACACGGGATCACGGCAACGCTGGACCGGGCGATGATCTCGCCATCCATCGTCAGACTGGACCTCCGCTTGGCCGGTCTTGCGGGCGAGCCATCGGACTGGTCTCCGATCCTAACCGTCCAGCACGCGGGCCAAACGATCGAGATGGAGTCTGCCGTTGCGCAGATTGGGTCGACTTCCCTGACCGTCTATACCAAGGCGGGCGTAGACGACCCGAGCGGCGACTGGATCGTGACGATCAGCGAGGTCGTGGGCCTCTCGACGCCGGAGAGTCCCTCTCCCGAGGCCACTCAAGTACGCCTGCAAGGCCCCTGGGTCCTCCACTTCTCAGCGCCCTGACGACCGGCTTGGGTTAGATCCGGACGACCGTGCCCGTCCCCGCTTGGCGAGACTCCCGAGGGCGCTCGGCTGGATCTGTGGCCGACTGTTCGACTGCCTCACCGATTGGCCAGGCTAGCCAGGAACTCGGCGGGAGTCATGACCGGCACGACGTCCCGTAGAACAAGCAGGTGCGAGTCGCCAGACACCAACACGTCCGCAGCCGCGGCACGCGCCAGGTCGAGCAGATACTCGTCGTCCGGGTCAGCGCTGAGCGGCTCCTCGGCCGGCGGCGGATCGTCGTGAATCGTTCCCTCGTGGCCAATGAGCTCCATGTACGCGGCGGCTTCGGCCGCAGTGACATAGGGGCGGAACTTGGGGCGCCCCAGAACATCGCCAAGCTCGGCCAACAGGATCGGCGAGACGACGAGCTCGAAGGCGCCGGCGCGCAGCTCGAGCAGGAGCGCGGCGCTGGGACCGCCCGGACTGATCAGCGCCGAAACGAGTACGTTGGTGTCAAGAACCGCGCGAGGCACGCTTCTCGGCCCGGACCGCGTGGGTTTCCTCGACCGCGAGACTCATCGCCTCGTCCGCGCTCAGTCCGGAGCGGGCCCAGACGCTCGCGAGCACGTCGAAGCCGAGGTAGGCGCGCAGTGCCTCCTCCACAACTTCCGAGTCGCGCTTCTCCGTGCGGGCCGCGCGAACCCGAGCTGCCCTCATCACGTCCGCATCGACATACAGGGTCACTTTCTTCTTTGTCGCCATGATTGCCATCATACCGGCATGATGGCATAGCGGCAAGACGGGTCCAGAGCTGGCTTGAGCGGAGGCGGCTTCTAGTCTCTCGGAGCAGGATCGGGGAGCTCGCCCGACCCCGCTAAGCGGAACTCGCTACGATGCTCGAGGCTGGCGGTTCGCCGGATTAGGGGGTTGAGCATGCGTCGAATCGTTACGAATGCCATCGGCATCGTCCTCCTTCTCTTCGGAGTGCTGCTCGTCGTCGCGTTGGTCAGTCACTCGGCCTGGTTCCACGGGAAACTGCCGCCGGACACCCTGCCGACGAATGCGTCGCAAGCGGAAGATGTCGCGTTCTCGGTCGCTTCGAACGCGGGATGTGGGAAGTTCGACAACGACCTGCCCGAGGGTTCTGTCGACTCCTGGCAGTTCGAGTGCACGATTGGCGATGTTCTTTACCGCATCTATGTATATGGCGACTACCAGGCGCGGTCTCAGGGTCTTTCGCAGCTGCAGGCGGACGGTCGTCCGTTCGTAGCCAAGGCCTACTACGCCGTAACCGCCGTCCCGTATGGCCCCAGCAAGGACGAGGTCTTGAACGCAACGCCGCCACCGGCGTCGATCATGGATCCGTTCAGATAGGCTAGCCAGGTGAACGCGCTGCCGTCACGACGCCGACCATCACTGACTCGCCGGAATTGACCGACACGACAACGCTAGCTCCACACGACACCAGGCCAATGGCCCGGATCTGCCCTCTCAGCAGCAGGGCCGGCGGCGTCTCAGTTCAGATGGCCAACGGCAAGGCCAGGGCCGCGATCTGCCCTAGAGCCGGCGCGATTTCGCATCTCAGTTGGAAAGTGTGGCCGCCATTCCTCTCGCCCCGACCACTTACGGGTGAATCTAACTCAGCCGGCAGCATCGCCGCCAAGCCATGACGGACCGCGGTCGCGGGCGTTGCACGGCTCGTGATCGACGAAGATCTGGCCGAATTCGGCGGCGGCGCGACCCTCCCCGAGTTCCGCGGTCGCGGCGTCCAGCAGGCGATGCTCCGCCACCGGATCAACGAGGCATGCGCGGCCGGTGTTCGATCCTGGTCACCGAGGCCGAGCCCGAGAGCGGATCGACGCGCAACATCCTCCGCGCCGGGTTCGAGGCCGCGTTCGACTACTCGGCTCGGCTGGGTGTGTAGGGCCGTCCACGCCCACCCGCCGGGCGTCGATCCCGGGCTCACCTGGACGCGGCTCCGCATGTTCCTCGACGGGCACCCGTAGGGCCGGCGCCGGTCAGTCGCCTGCCGCGTTGACCTCGCCGGTCGCCCGGTCCAGGTGGAACACGAGCTCCTCGCCGTCGATCTCGTCCATCTGGACGCCGACCTGGTGGAACCCGAAGGAGCGAATGATCGCCAGCGAGGCTACGTTGCCCGGGGCGACCGACGCGCGGAAGCGGTGGACGCCCTGCGTCTCGGCCCAGGCGAGGAGCGCCCGAACACACTCGGCGGCGATCCCCCGGCGCCGGAACGCGGGCTCGATGCGGTAGCCGATCTCGACGCGGCCGGTCTCGCCCGGTGCGTTGTGGAACCCGATCGTCCCGATGAGCTCCCGGCGCCCGTTGGGGTGGCTCCAGATGATGCCCCGACCGAGCCACGGCTGGCTCGAGGGGTCCGCCTCAAGGTCGGGGATGCGGTAGTTCAAGAAGTTGCGGAGGCCCTCGCGGAGGTATGCCGGCAGGTCGGCGTCCATCTCGCGGGTGGCCGTGTCGAGGTCGCCCGCGACGAGTGCCTGCATGAAGGCGAGCGACATCGAAACGAGCTCGACGCGCTCGGTGCGGATCGACGCGACGACGGGTTGGCGGTTCTCCCTGGGGGCGAGGGTACCGGCCGCGGTCTTGCGGTACCTGACTACGGCGAGCTGTCGGCCGCCGATCTCGACGACCTTTCGCGCGCCGTCGGGCGCCCAGCCCGCATGCTCGTAGAAGCGGCGTGCCCGGGCGTTGTCCTCGAACACCCAGAGGTACGCCTCGTTGAACCCCGCGTCGCCGAGCAGTACCTCGGCCTGCGCGAGCAGCGCCGATCCGGCCCCCGATCGCCAGCGGTCCGGCGCGACGTAGACGGCGCGGACCTCGCCGAACCCGGGGAGATCCTCGTCGCGGCTCGGGGCGACGGTCACGAAGCCGACGACGTCGTCGCCGTCCACGGCGATCCACGTCTCGGGGGCGCCGGGCGCGGCGGCGTCGAAGTCGTAGCGGGCCGCCCGCGTCGCGACATCGAGGCCGTCGAGGTGAGCGTCCGGGACGATGTCCCGGTAAGCCACCTGCCAGGCGTGGATATGCGTGGCGGCGACGGCAGGCGCGTCGGCGCCGGTGGCGCGGCGCAGCGAGAAAGTTGTCGGCTTCGGCATCGCCCGATTGTCGCCGACCGCGCAGTATGTGGGCGGGTGAATCCGCCACGAATCCTCACCCCAGCCACCGGCAGCACGGCTACCGCCGCCCGGCTCGACGTGACGGATCTCGTCCCGGTGCTGGCAGACGGGATGTTCCAGGGGCAGTAGCCGGCTGCGGTCAGCCCCGGCCGTCTACCGCTTCAACGCCGCGTCCCGGAGGTACGCCAGCACCTTCGGATCGATCCACCCCGCGGCAGCGGTGCGCTCCTCGAGGTTCTCGACGGCCATCCATGCCAGGAGGCGGTCCTGCCAGGCGGGGTCCCAGCCGTCCGGCAGGGGCTGCGGATCGCCAACGGATGGCCTCTCCTGCCCGGGCTCGGCCTCGTCGGGCCACATCGGGGCGAAGACCGGGCTGCCGCTGGTCGCGGGATCCCATCCAAGGCGTCCGAGGTGGTCGCGGAGCTCGCCGGCAAGCGCAGTGTCCAGGGCGATGAGCTCGGCCGGCGTGGGCCGGTCCATGTAGAGGTGCATGAGATCGAGGAGCCGGGCGAGCTCGGCAACCGGGTCGGCGTGGTCGTCCACTCGGAGGTCGATCCACCGATCGTTGCCACCGCCGTACCCGCCGCCCTCGCGGACGACGAGGAGCGCCGCCGACTGGCGGCCGCGTCGATCGCCGCCCGCGGCATCGGCTGCCCCGAGGCAGGCGACCAGCAGCTCCGGGAACGGGAGACCCCCGGCCTCGAACGTATCTGCCAGCCCGTCCACGACCGCCGGTCCAGCGAGGATGTTGCCCTGGGCGGCATAGTCGCTGCCGGTTCGCCCACCGGCCCAGGCGAAGCATGAGCGTCCGGTGTGGGTGGCCGACGCTCCGTGGGCGTCCACGATGCCGACCTGGCGTTGCTCCCGGAGGCGATCCGCCTCGACGAGCGTCGCGAGCGCGCCCGTCGCAGTCGCCCCGCCGGCAAGGAGCGCCAGGCCGTCGGGGCCGAACCCGACGTTGGCATACGACTGGGTTGCGATCGCCCCGACGCCGGCGCGCGCCCATGGGACGACGGATCCGACGGCCAGGAACCTGGACTGAACCGCGACGCCGAGGTCACCGGTCGTCCTGTCGCGCGCGACGATGGAGTACGTCACGACCCGCACCTCCTCTCCGCCATTCTGGCGGATCGCCGGGCCGACGCGCACGCCGTGGAGACGAGCCGCGGGCCGCGGTACACGAGCCAATCATCAGCCCGGACAGTCGGATGCGCACGACGCCGCCCACGGATGCGCCGTCAGGGCTCGAGTGCTCGACTCCGTTCAGCGCTCGCCATCTGGTCCCCGGTGGTCCCGTCATCGGCCGGGAATGCGAACGCGCCGCCCAGCGTGACCGTCCGCTCCACGAAGGGCGCGGAGGCGAGGCGCGCGAATTCCGCTGCGAGCTCCGAGTCGTCGTCGGGCAGCGGAGCCTCCATGAAGGCGACCTTTCCCCACTCATCCAGCTGCACCGGCCCGTCTCCAGCGTTCTTGCCCCACGATGTCGCAGTCGAGCGACAGTGGGACATTCAGGTCGCTACGGTCGGTTTGACTCCTCTAGCCCCGACCAAACCGATCACCTCGATGCGGTGATGCTAAGATGCGCGCATGCCAAAAGTGCGAACAACCCTTACGGTCGATGCCGACGTCCTTCGCGCAGTCAAGGTGAGAGCGGCGCGCAGCGGCAAGGGCGACAGCGAGGTTATCGAAGAGGCGCTCCGACGCGACCTGGGACTCGATCTACTGGATCGGCTTTGGGCCACGAATGACCTCGCCGAGGAGACGTCATTGGCGCTGGGAGTAGAGGCCCAGCACGAGACTCGCAGCCCACGGCCGTAGCGGATTTGCGCGCGGTCCTCGACGCCAGCGTCCTCATATCGGCCCTCCTTTCGCGGACCGGGGCTCCGGCCCGCCTGCTGCTCGACTGGCAGGAAGGGCGCTTCGAGTTGATCGTCTCGCCAGGCCTCCTTGCCGAGCTCACCCGCGCCCTGGCGTATCCGAAGCTGCAGCGCCTGATACCTGCGAGCGACGCCGAGGCGTTCGTGGCATGGCTGTCTCGTTCGGCCTTGCTCGCGAGAGACCCCGACGGACCTGCGCCGATACGCTGCGTCGATCCCGGGGACGACTACCTGATCTCTCTCGCGGCCGACCAGCGAGCCGTCCTGGCTTCTGGAGACGGCCACCTCCTCGCGTTAGCGGGCGACTTCCCGATCCAGACGCCGGCCGCCTACCTCTCGTTGGTCACCCACTCGACGAACTGACGCTTCACGAGTGCAGTGGCAGATAAGCGGCGCCCGGTAGCGTTTGCCATGTGCTCGCCGGCGGGGTTCGGACGGGCGGCCTCGTTTGACATTTTTGACCCTCGACCATACGCTCGCCGTCATGAACGAAGAGGCAATTCGCGTGTTCATCGATCTGACTCCTCACGAGCGACGCGAGGTAGAGGCCGCCCTGCCGGCGATTGCCCCAATCAGCGGCGCGGCTGCCGACGTGCTGCGGCGAGTCCTTGTCGCCGACCAGAGCGACGCCAGCTCGGAACACCTTGCGGAGCCCCCTGTGGCGTACGCGAGCATCAGCGAAGCGGCGCGCGTCTTCTGCGTAACACCGCAGACGATCCGAAATTGGGTGGACAAGGGTCTGCTCAGGGCCTACCGCACCCCAGCCGGCACACGGCGAATATCGAGGGAGACGCTCGAGCGGGTTGCTGCATTCAACGCCTCTCCGCGCCCAGGCCCCAAGTTCAGTGACGCCGAGATCGACGACATCATCGAGCACATGCGCGACGAGACGTGTTCGCCGTCGTAGTAATTGATACCAGCGTCTTCGTAGCCGACGCGCTCTCCGAACGCCATACAGGTGCGCCGACCGGAGTCCTCCGACTCGCAACGTCCAGCGATGTCCACGTTGTTCTTTGCGAGGAGATCAGGGCTGAGTTGGTGAGGGTTATGGCCAAGAGAACGGGCTGGGCCGATTCGGACGTGCAAGCCCGCTACCGCACGGTGTTCGATCGGGCATCTTGGCTCACTCCGGTTCCGGAGGAACCGCACCACCTGGCGGCCGTCCAAGGTCACTCCGCCGACACCGTCGTCGTGCGGACGGCCGAAGCAATCTACGTCTCCAACCGACCAGATCTGGTCGCGATCCCGGGCAAGTATGTAGTGAGCATGAACACGAGGCATTTCCCACCGGGAGCCACCTACGCGGGATTCATCTTCACAACGCCCCACGATCTATTGGCGCGGTAACGGCGCCAATTCGCACCTGACGTGCCTCGGTGGCTCGGGACCTGACCCGCCCCGAGGGGCTTAGAAGCTCGGCCGTCGGCTCCGCCGTCTGAAGCCACGCGAGACGGTACGTGGCTCTTCTCGGAGTCGCCCGATCGGCCTTGGATCTTGACGCAGCGGATCGTTCGGTATGTCGAGGCATTGGCGCGCCCGGAAGGTTCCAGGCGCGTGAGGACGGCAAGGTCTTGACGCGCCCGCGGCCGCGGTGCAGTGGCTGTCGAGTGGCCTCCACTATCATCCCTTCGATGGCTTCTCCGCACGAACGCATCGGACTATCCCGGACGCAGGTTGATCGGGTCGCCGAAGAGCAAACGCGCCACCGCACGGTGACCGCACTGCTTAGCGCCCAGCGTCGTCTCATCACCGGAGAGAGCAGATGAGCCTTACCCATTTCCTCCTCGTCTACGATCTGCGCCAGCAACGGCTAGTAGACGTGCGTAAGTTCACTGACGCGACCGAGGCCACGGATGCCTATGGACAGGCCGAGCTCGAACATCTCGGAGACAAAGACTGCGAGATAGTCCTGGTCGGCGCCGACTCCCTAGACACGATCCGGAAGACCCACGGCCACTACTTCACGAAGGCCGGCGCGGTCACGCTGCCCGAACTGGCGGCCTCTTAGCGCAGGCGCCGTGCGGCGCCCGAGGCCGCGGCTACTCCGTCCTCGCCTCGTCGAGCAACTGACCATCCGGCCCTCGCAGCTGCAGGAGCAACGGGACCATACCCAGGGCGTGAGTGGAGCAGCTGAGGCAGGGGTCGTAGGCACGGACCAGGGCCGAGACGCGGTTGAGGGCGCCTTCTTGGATATTGTTGCCGTCGATGAACCGCCTGGCAACCTGCAGGATGCCGCGGCCGATGGCGAGGTTGTTGTGGCCGGTGGCGACAATCAGGTTGGCCCATGTCATGGCGCCGTTGTCGTCCACCTTGTAGTGGTGGATGAGCGTGCCGCGCGGGGCCTCGATGATGCCGATGCCCTCGAGGTCGTTGACGCCCGCGTGGGCGCGGACTTTGGTCCCGAGGATGGCCGGGTCGTCGAGCAGCTCCTGCATGCGCTCGAGGGCGTACACGACCTCGATGAGCCGCGCGTAGTGGTAGTGGAAGCCGCTCTGGACGATGCGGCCCAGACGCCCGCGGTACTCCTCCAGCTCCGTGTCGGCCTCCGGCGTGCCGCAGCGGTCGGCGACGTTGAGGCGTGCGAGCGGGCCGACGCGGTAGATGCCGTCGGGGTAGCCGACGGGCTTGTAGTACGGCGCCTTCAGGTACGAGTCCGGGAGCGACGCCTCGCCGATGTAGGTCGCGTAGTCGTCGGGCTTCACCTGGTCGGCGACGATGCTGCCGTCGGGGCCGACGAAGCGCAGGTTTCCGTCGTAGAGCCGCAGCGAGCCGTCCGGCGCGACCAGGCCGCAGTACATCGTGGGGAAGTTCGAAAAGGACTCGATCTCATTCGGGAAGCCGTCGAGCGTCTTCTTCCAGAGCGCGAGCGTGCGCTTCACGATCGCCATGGCCGCGGGCAACTCGGCGAGCGTCATCTCTCGCGCCTGCGGGTCGAACGGGGCGTTGACGCCGCCGGGCACGATCCACGAGGGGTGGATGCGCTCCTTGGCGAGCCGCTCGATCACCTGCTGGCCGAACTTGCGCAGCGCGATCCCGTCGCGCAGAGCGTCGGGGTGCGCCTCGAGCAGCCCCGCGATGTTGCGCTTGGCGGGATCGGAGTCCATGCCGAGCAGCAGGTCGGGCGCCGAGAGATGGAAGAAGGACAGCGCGTGCGACTGCACGAACTGGGCGCAGTGAATCAGCTCGCGCAGCTTCCCCGCGGCGGCCGGGATGCGCACGGCCATGATCTCATCGCACGCCTTTGACGAGGCCAGCAGGTGGCTTACCGGGCAGATACCGCAGATGCGCGACGTGATCGACGGCATCTCGTAGTACGGCCGTCCCTCGACGAACTTCTCGAACCCGCGGATCTGGGTCACGTGGAACTGCGCGTCGGTCACCTGCCCCGCGTCGTCGAGCTTGATCGTGATCCTCGCGTGACCCTCGATGCGCGACACGTGGTTGATCGTGATCTTCTTCAAGGCTGGTCTACTGGCCTCGGCCGAGCGCGCCCCGCCCGCAGGCGTGGTGGTCGGCTGCGCTGCCGCCGCACCAACGACGGGCTCCGTGCCCAACGCGGGGCGCGGCCCGCGCCCTGCCTTACCCGATGTCGCTTTCCTGGTCGCCATGCCCTGCCCTACCCGAACCGCAGCTTGGAGCCGAGGTCCGGCTCGCGGCCTTCGAGCAGCTCGCTCAGCACCAGCAGGATCGCGCTGGGCTTCGGCGGGCAGCCGGGGACGTGAACGTCGACCTTGATCGCCGCGTGAAGCGGCTCCGCCTGCTTGAGCAGGGCGGGCACGCCGTCCGTCGGGACGCCCGGTCGCTCGGTCGCACCCTCCACGTAGACGCGCTCGAGCAGCTTGCGGGTGGGGATGCCGTTGCGCATCGACGGCACGTTGCCTGTCACTGCGCAGTCGCCGAGCGCGACCACGACCTTGCTGCGCGCCCGCGCGATCTTCGCCAGCTTGAGGTCGTCCTGGCTGCTGACCGCTCCCTCGATCACGGCCACGTCGACGCCCTCGGGCCACTCCTGCGCGTCGACCAGCGGGCCGAATACGATGTCCGCTTTGTCGAGCACAGCAAGGATTCCCTCGTCAATGTCCAGCAGCGACATATGGCAGCCCGAGCAGCCGTCGAGCCAGCAGGTGCCGATCTTGAGCTTGTCCATCACTGGCCCTCGCGCATCGAGGTCAGGCGGCTCACGCCGGCTCGCTGCTTGGTCATCTCCTCGACCCCCCAACCCTTCTCGGCCATCGCGCCCGTCGGGCAGGCCTGCACGCACTTACCGCAGCTGGTACAGGTCGTGGCTTCGCCCCACGGCCGCTGCAGCTCGGAGACGAGCCGCGAGTGGATCCCGCGGCCGGCGATGTCCCACACGTGCGCGCCCTCGATCTCGGCGCACGTGCGCACGCAGCGCGAGCACAGCACGCAGCGATTGTGGTCGAGCACGTAGCGCGGGTGCGTGGTGTCGACGGTGAGTCGCGGGTAGTTGTACGGGTAGCGAACGTGCGTGACGCCGTGGTCCTGGGCCAGGGTCTGCAACTCGCAGTGGCCCGAGGAGACACACACGGCACAGACGTGGTTGCGCTCGACTAACAGCAGCTCGAGGGCCATCTTCCGATATGACTGGAGCTGTGGCGAGCTGGTGACAACCGCCAGGCCCTCTTGCACGGGCGTGGTGCAGGCGGGTAGCAGGCGCGCGACGCCGGAGACCTCGACCATGCACAGCCGGCACGCGCCGACCGCGCTGAGGCCTTCCATATAGCAGAGGGCCGGGATGTACTTGTCGTGGGCTCGGGCGACCTCGAGGATCGTCTGGCCGGCGGTTGCCCCGATCACCTCGCCGTCGATGCGGACCTTTACCTTCTCGGTCAAGGCGATCCTCCCTATCTTTCGCCGCTGCGGATGTCGCAGCGCAGGCAACGGGTCGTCTCTTCCATCGCCGCCAGGGCCGTGAGGCCGAGCGACACCTCGGCATACGACTGCACTCGCTGGGCGGCCGGCATCTCGCCGGGCACGTGACGGCCGTACTCGCTCGGCGTCTCGGGCGGCTCCATCTGGTAGTCGAAGTCGGGGATCAGGCTCGCGAAGCGCTCCTTCCCCATCAACCTCCTGTCGATGTTGCGAGCGGCCTTCTTGCCGATGCCCATTGCGTTCGACACGTTCGAGGCCCCGGTGATCAGGTCGCCGCCCGCGTAGAAGCTGTCACGGCTCGTCTCGAGCGTGTAGCGGTCGACCTCGATCGTGCCGTCCTCTTTCACCTTCAGGCCTGAGGCCTTGCAGAAGTCGGGGTCGACCTTCTCGCCGACGGCCAGGATCACGGTATCGCACTCGATGCGGATCACTTCGTCCGTCGGCACCGGCCGGCGGCGGCCCGAGGTGTCGAACTCGCCGGGCTTCGTCCTGACTGCCTCAATCGCGCGCACCTGGCCGTTCTTGTCTCCCGCGATCCGGTGCGGGGCCGCGAGATAGAGGAGCTTGGCGCCCTCGTGCTCGGCGGCCAGGATCTCTTCCGGAATCGCCGGCATGTCCTTGCGCTCGCGCCGGTAGACAATCGTGACGTCGGCACCCAGACGACGCGCGGTGCGCGCGGAGTCGATCGCGGCGTTGCCTCCGCCGATCACCACCACATTCTTCCCAACCGGGACCTGCTCGTCGCGCGACACGGCCTCCAGGAACGGCAGCGCCGGGATCACGCCCGTGAGTTCGGTTCCGGGCAGATATACCCAGCCTTCCTTCCATGTGCCGATCGCGAGGAACACGGCGTCGTGCTGCTTGGCTAGCTCGTTGAGCCCGGGGCTCTCGCC